>ENA-OXWT01000614-OXWT01000614.1-human-gut-metagenome-genome-assembly--contig:-NODE-614-length-14595-cov-5.388790_pt1 | contig 14595 bp, 10 predicted proteins | sample MGYA00244689_ERZ652722 | MGnify/ENA primary metagenome ERZ652722 (study PRJEB26926, sample SAMN06164640) | human gut metagenome | biome: ENVO:00009003; feature: ENVO:2100002; material: ENVO:00002003...
GCTCGGAGATGTGTATAAGAGACAGGTTCTACCAGTTCCATGATCCGGCGCATTTTCTCCGGATCTTTTTTCCGGTTACTCTCGATGCCGGAGCTGATATCCAACGCATAGGGTCTCACCACTTCCATGGCTTCCGTCAGATTCTCCGACTGCAATCCGCCCGCCAGGAAAAATTCTCTGTCGATTCCGCCAAGGACACTCCAGTCAAAAGCCTGACCCGTTCCCATTCCGTTGTCAAATAACAGATAGTCCGCACTGCTGTCCAGCCAGGCTTCCACATCGTACCGGTCTCTTACTTTGACCGCCTTGATCACCGGTTTGTGGCAGACCGCCTGAAGATACTGGATATCCTCTTCTGTCTCATCCCCATGGAGCTGTACCACATCCAGAATACCTTCCTCCAGCAGTTCTATAATGTTCTTTGGATCCTCATTTACAAATACCCCCACCGTCCGGATCCCCGGCAGGAGTTTTTTGCGATATTCGGCTACCTGCTCCTTTGTGACCGCACGGTGGCTCTTTTCGTAAAATACAAATCCCACATAGTCCGGCTGCACCTCATTGGCATAAGCAATATCCTCCGGACGATAGAGACCACACATTTTTACTTTCATAAAAATTTACGACCTTTCTATAGACTGCAAACTTTGGGCCGTAGGCACAAAGTTGCGTGTGAAAAATTTATTTTTCACACTATCCGCGGAGCTCCTGCAAAGCCGCTTTCTTATCTGCACTACGCATCAATGTCTCTCCGATGAGTACGGCATTGGTACCGTTCTGCTCCAGCCGCTCGATATCCTGTCTCGTCTTCATACCACTTTCGGATACGAAGAGAATATTCTCCGGCACCATTTCCCTCAACCGCACGGAGTTATTGATATCCACCGTAAAGTCTTTCAGATTCCGGTTATTGACACCGACGATCCTGGCACCGGCTTTCAATGCCATCTCTACTTCCTTCTCATCATGGGCTTCCACCAGTGCCGACAGTCCAAGTTCTCCTGCGATTCCCGCATACTCTGACAACTGCATCGATGACAGGATGGCACAGATTAAAAGCACTGCATTTGCTCCGATATTTTTTGCCTCATAGATCATGTATTCATCTACCGTAAAATCTTTCCGAAGCAGTGGAATCTTCACTGCCTGACGGATCTCGGTCAGATATTCATTCTTCCCTTGAAAGTACGCCGGTTCCGTCAGTACGGAAATTGCATCCGCTCCTGCTGCTTCGTATTCCCTCGCAATCTGCACATAGGGAAATTCCGCTGCGATCAGTCCCTTGGAGGGCGATGCTTTTTTCACCTCACAGATAAAGCTCATTCCCGGCTTCGCCAGTGCCTGTTCAAAGGGAAATCCCGTGTTGCTGTCCAAATCTCTTGCTCTGGCGATCTGTTCTGCAAGGGGCAGTGCTTCTTTTGCTGCAGCCACCCGCTCCTTTGCAGAGGCTGCTATAGTATCCAGTATCATCCCTTCATCCTGCCTTTCCGTTTCATAATCTAAATCTAGTATCCTTGCGCCGCAGGTCAAAATAACTCATAGCACTTTATCATGCATTGCTCTGCTGGATAAAACGCTCCAGCTGTGCCTTTGCAAGGCCTGTGTCGATGACCTTCTCTGCCAGCTTCACACCGTCTGCCATACTGTCTGCCTTGCCTGCCACATATAGGGCTGCTGCTGCATTCAGCAGTACTGCATTGCGCTTGGGACCCTTTTCGCCATTTAAGATAGCTCTGGTGATCTCTGCGTTCTCCTGGGGAGTTCCGCCCACCAGATCTTCCTTCGTGCATCTTTCCATGCCAAATTCTTCCGGTGTGATCACATAATTTTTAAAGGTACCGTTATCAATCTCGCAGACTGTAGTGGGTGCACTGGCGGAGATCTCGTCCAGTCTGTCCTGTCCATAGACTACCATGCCACGTTTTACACCTAGATTGGACAATACCTTTGCCATAGAGGGCAGCAGGCTTTCATCGTACGCACCCATGATCTGATATACCGGTCCTGCAGGGTTTGCCAGAGGTCCTAAAATATTGAAAATAGTACGGATGCCCAACTCCTTGCGGATGGGTCCCACATATTTCATGGCGGTGTGATATTTCTGTGCGAAAAGGAAGCAGATGCCGATCTCTTCCAACAGCTTCCTGCTCTGTTCCGGCTCTATGGTAATATTTATGCCCAGAGCTTCCAGACAGTCTGCTGCACCGGATTTGGAGCTGGCTGCGCGGTTGCCGTGCTTGGCTACCGGTACGCCTGCCGCAGAGATCACGATAGATGCCGTAGTGGAGATATTGAAAGAATTAGATCCGTCACCGCCGGTTCCCACAATCTCTAAAGTTTCCACGTCCGCTCCAAGTTTTCTGCCGAACTTTCGCATTTCTTCAGCGGAGCCTGTGATCTCTTCGATGGTCTCACCCTTCTGGCTTAATGCTGTCAGATAAGCACTCTTTAAAATATCGCTGGCCTCACCGCTCATGATCTCATCCATAATGGTTTTTGCCATATCGTATCCGATGTCCTCATTCTTTACCAACTTAGCAACCGCTTCTTTAATCATGTTTCTGCCTGCTCCTTTCTGTGTCTGTAAAAAATTAACAATGATCTGTCGTCCATCCGGTGTCAGTACCGATTCCGGATGGAACTGTACTCCGTAGATCTGCTTTTCTGTCTGTTCTACCGCCATGACCTCTCCGTCTTCGGTGACCGCGGTAACTTTCAATTCTGCGGGAATCGTCTGTGAATCTGCCACCAGAGAATGATATCTTGCCACAGTGATCACTTTTTTCATACCCCGGAACAATACACTGTCTGTATCCAAAGTCGCCAGGGACTGTTTACCGTGCATCAGATGGGATGCATAAGTCACAGTGGCTCCCGCCACCTCGCAGATGGCCTGATGTCCCAGACAGATACCAAGAATGGGGATTTTTCCGCCCAGTGCCCGAATCACTTCTTCACAGACACCGGCTTTGTCCGGCCTTCCGGGCCCCGGCGATAAGATAATATGGGAAGGATTCATGACCCGGATCTCTTCCACACTGCATTCATCATTGCGGATCACCCGAATATCCGGATTTACGCTTCCTACCAGCTGATATACGTTATAAGAAAAACTGTCATAATTGTCGATCAGTAATATCATGCTTCCATTCCCTCCTGTGCTTTCTGTAGTGCCTGTCTTACAGCTGCTGCCTTCTGAATGCATTCCCTGTATTCCTTCTCCGGTACACTGTCCGCCACAATACCGGCACCGGATCTTACGAATACTTTTCCGTTCTTGGAAAAAGCAAGTCTTATAGCGATACAGGTATCCAGGTTTCCGGTAAAGGAGATATAGCCAATGGCTCCTCCATAGATGCCTCTCTTATTGTCTTCCAGTTCGTTGATGATCTCACAGGCCCGAAGTTTCGGTGCTCCCGACAGAGTTCCTGCGGGGAGGATGGCATCCACCGCATCCAAAGCATCCGCATCCTCTCTGATCACACCTCTTACCGTAGATCCGATGTGCATCACGTGAGAGTAACGCTCGATGGACATATACTTTTCCACTTCCACGGTGCCGATCCGGCTGATCTTGCCGATATCGTTTCGTCCCAGATCCACCAGCATATTGTGTTCGGAACGTTCCTTTTCGTCTGCCAGAAGTTCTGCTTCCAGTGCTTTGTCCGCTTCCTCGGTAGCTCCTCTGGGTCTCGTTCCTGCCAGGGGGAAGGTATGTAATACACCATCTTCCAGTTTCACCAATGTCTCCGGGCTCGCTCCCACGATCTCGCCATCGCTGCCGGAGAAATAGAACATGTACGGAGAAGGATTTGTTGTGCGGAGTACCCGGTAAGCATCTAAGAGGCTTCCTTCCATCTCCGCCTCCAGGCGATTGGATAATACCACCTGGAAGATATCTCCCTCTCTGATGTAATGCTTGGCTTTCTCCACCATGTTGCAATAGGCTGCTTCGTTGAACAGTGGTTGAAAATCTGTCCGGAGCTTACAGGGAATATGCTCTGCCTTTTCTCCATTCAGCAAGAGCTCCTTCATGTTGTTCAGTTCCCGCTCCGCTCTATGATAATTGATCTCCAGATCATCGGTCTTGATATTCAGGATCAGGATCAGCTTCTGTCTGTAATTGTCAAAAGCGATGACTTTGTGGAACAGCATCAGGTTCACATCCTGGAAGCCTTCCTCGTCCTTCGCATCCAGCCGCAGGGTCGGTTCGCTGTATTTGATATAGTCATAGGAAAAATATCCTACCAGACCTCCGGTAAAGGAAGGCAGTCCCGGAAGCTTGGGACTTTTATTCTCTTCCATGACGTTGCGGATGATCCCTCTGACATCTCCGGAATCCGTCCGGCTGGTCAGTTCCGATTTTATTGTAGTCATACCGTTATAACAGGTGATCTCCAACAGAGGATCGTAGCCTAAGAAGGAATATCGTCCCCATCGTTTATCCGCCTCCGCACTTTCCAGCAGATAGACATGACCGCTGACCTTTTTTAAGATGCGCAACACTTCGATAGGTGTGGTCATATCCGCATACAGCTCTGTGCTGATGGGAATTACGCCGTAGCTGCCTTCCGCTGCGATGATTTTACATTCTTCCAATGTGGGGGTGATCTTCATTCCGGTACTCCTCCTTAAAATTATTTCTTTCCACACCTTTTCAGCGCCTCCATTCGTAAAATCGCCTCTTTGAGGCTTCCTTTTACTCATTGAGGCTATCTCGCCATAGGCTCTGAAAAGGTTACAAAAAAACCGCCCATGACAGAATCTTCTTCTGTCAAGGACGGGTCATACACATTTCCCGCGGTGCCACCTTGCTTCACAATTTCTTGTGCTCTTACAGGATACCAACATATCCCCGGCAACTGACGTATGCCCTCACGTCGCAGAATACTTGAGGTCTTAAAATTCTGTGTGTCCTCTTTGACTGCGCCCTCCGTGGTCCATTTAACAACCTGCGTTCCAACCTTTCTCAGCATCCGGTCTCTCTGTAAGTGCACGAACTGTTTTTATCTCCACATCAATAGTTTTCTTACCGCTGTATTTAATTTTTATTTATATTACTGCTTTAGTGTGGTAACGTCAAGTAGTGATTTTAATCTTTTTTCAAAAAAATCTTTGCGTATTTTATTTTTCTATCTTCCTACTTTGAGGAAAAGCTCACGAATTCCTTCATAGTAACCAATGGTCACCGTGGTACTGTCTTCCTCCTCCCCCGGGAAAGTATACTTGGCAAAATACGGCGTCGTCTCCAACAGCGGATTTTGATCCTCATATTTTTCAAGACCGGTTAGTTCCAGATATTCCGCATACCGGCCAATCATGGCATCCGTATTGATGTCTTCCCATTGCAGTCCGGTCCGGACATAGAATTCATAAATTTTGCCGGTATCCGCATCCAGATAAATATCCAGAAAACGGTTACTCTTATCCGCATTCCTTACGTCCGTAGACAGGCTGATTTTCCATACAGAGAGATTATTTCTCGGCTCCAAAACATCGATAGCAGAGCAGATCACCGCTTCGTAAGAGTCTTCCGAAACTTCCTTTACTTCGTCGGGAAGAATTCCCTGCTCCTTCAGGATCTGAATCTCTCTGTTACATGCCTCATATACCGCTTCCTCCTGAATCTGTCCCTCTCCCGGTTGCTGGCGATTCTCTACAAACGCATAGGTACCCGTCATTTCTCCGTAGTTTCCTGCCTCACTGTCCACTCTGGTCAAAAAACGCAGTTCACTCTCCGGCAGGGTCTGACTACTCAGACATCTCCCCAAAAGATATAGTTTCTGATTGCTGCTCATGCGGTAACGGTATCCTTCCGCACCTTCCACCGCCTCTGTGGTAATACTGTTTAAGAGTCTCTCATCACTTTTGGCCGCGATCCATTCCGGTCCCCACAGAGCCGCAAGAATGACCACAACTGATACCGCAAAGCCCAAAGAACAGCTCTTCCATCTATTCATCCGACTTCACCCCCTCATCCGGAATCAGAAAGCTCATGCAGCTTCCAAAACCCTGTGTACTCTCGATCTTCAGGCTGCTGTGATGCAGTTCCAGAATAGCGGTGCACAGTGCAAGCCCCAGTCCCGCTCCGTTATGAGCCCTGGATCTGGATTTATCCACCATATAAAAAGCTTCCGTGATCTTATGAAGTTCTTCCTCGGGGATGCCAATTCCTTCATCCCGTACCTGAAAATAATAACCGTTCTCCATGTGCCTTCCTGTGATCTCCACGGTCTGCCCCTCCTCGGAGGCTTTGATGGCATTATCGGTCAGATTGATCAAAACAGTCTTCAACAGGTTCTCCTCGGCATAGAGTTCTCCCTTTTCCCAGCAGATGTCAACCTTCACCCTGCTGTCTTCTGGGTTCTTGGTCTCATCATAGATTTCCTGCAGATACGAGAAAATGCCGGAGACATTTGTGGTCTTACGATCGATCTCCTTACGTCTGGTCACAATGATGTCCAGCAGTCTGAGTGCCATAGTCTCCAGGCGTTTTCCCTCTGTATAAATATAATTGGCACACAAAAAATGCCTCTCATCATCCAATTTCCGGGAACGCAGCATATCCGCATAACCGATAATGGCAGTCAATGGTGTCTTCAGTTCATGGGAAAATGCGGCAATAAAATCTTCTCTGGCTCTGACTTCATTTTCCAAATTCTGAATATTCTGCTCCAGTGCTTCTGCCATATGGTTGAAATCCGCAGTCAGCTGTCCCATTTCATCATTACTGATCTGCTCCGCGCGATAGCTGTATTCTCCCTCCGCCATTTTGCCGGTAGCCTGCGTCAGAAGCCGGATCGGTCGGGTCAGCCAGCAGGCGATCAGCGTCATCACAGCGCCACTGCACAACAGTACGATCACCGTCACCTGACGATACATCCGAAATCCTTCCGTCCTCTCCGTATATACCGCAGTTACATTTTTCATGGTCTCTAACGTCAGCAGACGGTCGGACACATTGATTCTTGTCTGTGTCTGGATATAATAGGAATCCCCCGACTGCACTACCCGGTACACTCTCGTATTTTCTCCGCATTCTTCCCACAGAGAAGTATCCCCGGTAAACCCTTCGCTGACATACAGCACCTTACCGTTCTCATCGCTGATCCGCAGCAATCTGTTGCCGTGCTGTCCACTGTTCTCCAGGTATACTCCGATCTGTTCCACCGTTCCGTCCGGAAGTACATCATATTTGGACGGAATATTTAAAGCTGCCGTCTCAAAAGCGAACCTCAAAATACTACTTTCATCCAGTGCCTGTCTGGTCTCACGCTCCATGGAGGTCTGAAACACATAATTTACAAAAAAATAACCGCTTGCTCCGCATGCCGCTGCCATGATCAGCATGGTGCACAGCAGAATTTTCCAGGAAAATTTCATTCTTTTCTCCTCTTGTCCACTTTCCTACAAGAATTCCTCGTTCTCAGGCAATCTCCAGCCGATATCCTACCTTATATACCGCTACCAGCTGATTCTCCCATCCCATTTTTTTGCGCAGGCGCTGCACATGCAGCTCCAGAGTCCTGCTGTCCCCGTCATATTCTTCTCCCCATACCTTTTCGTACAGGCTTTCCTTGAATAAGGCAATATTTTTATTCTGAATAAATAACACCAGAAGTCCGTATTCCTTGTTGGTAAGTACCACAGGTACGCCCGCTTTCGTCACCATTCTGGCTTCCATATCCACCACTACATCTCCTGCGGACAGCTGCGCTCCCCGTTTGTGGAATCTGCGCAGTACCACTTCTACCCTTGCCAGCAGTTCCACCACATCAAAGGGCTTCACCAGATAATCCTCCGCCCCCAGACGCAAGCCTTTTACCCGGTCCTTTACATCTCCCTTGGCGGTAATGAAGATCACCGGGATCTTTAAAGGTCTGATATATTCCATAATATCAAAACCGTCCACTCCCGGAAGCATAATATCCAGTAAGATCAGATCAAAGGTTTCCTTCTCGATCAGTTCAATGGCTTTCATGCCATCCTGTACACTTTTGCAAAAATATCCTGCTGCCGACAGATTCAGGTCGATCAGGTCACAGATTGGCTTTTCATCATCCACGATCAATATTTTTATCATTATGTCTGCCACCCCCAATAGGCACGGATCTTCGTCACCAGTGCCTCCAGAGTATCCTCCTCCGTACATTCATAATTTTCTGTAAAATCAGTATCCTTCTCAAATCCGGCCGTCCGTTGGTAATAAATGGTGCACACGGTGTCCACCAGCAATTCCCCGTTTTCTCCTTCATAGCTGTATTTTGCAAACACCACCAGATCCTTCAGGCCGTCACCGTCCAGGTCCTTTCCCTGGATTCCCTTCAGCGCATAGAGATTGTCGTAATCCTCCATGGGTTGAAAACTCCACACAATATTTCCCTGTTCATCGATCAGATAGATCATGAACATGTCATATTCCGCCATCCGGTAGGTGCCCGGAACCACCTTTAATTTTCCCAGCTTTTCAAAATTACGGGTATAAGACTGTTCCTCGATGACATTGAAATTGTGGTTCAGAAGATCTGCCAGTGTCTCCGCCGTATAGAGGAATTCCGTAGAACGCCCGTCTCTTACAAAATTTAAAATACAGGCAGGGTTCTTGTTCATATCAAAGCGGTTGATCTTGTCTGAGATCCGATAATCACGGTAAAAGTTTCCATCGTCCTGGAACAGAACATCTCCTACTTTGTAGGATTCTTCCTGATAATCCCCCCTGTCATTATGGCACTGGACGATCAGGATGATATCCGTATCTCTGTCATTGTCTACATCCTGAAAAGAAACCGAAGCCAGTTTTTTCACCGGCTGCCGCATTTCTCCCGGATAGCAGTAATTTGCTTCCAGCTGGTCCGTCTTGTACAGAATCTGCCCGGAAGCATCCGCGATAAATACCGCCAGTCTGTGGTACCTTGTATCCAGTGCCGCATAGAACCAGACTTCATTCCCGGGTTCCTCTGTCGTATCTACGGCTTCCTCCGGAAGTTTTTGCAACGGCATCGCAAAGATCTGATCCTCCAGCAGGCGGAATCCCTGGTTCTCCAAATCTCCAATCTTTTCTATCCTGTCAAAGCGTTCCCGGTATCGTTCGTACTCCTCCGCCACCAGTTCTCCGCGTTCCCCGGCCGCAGTCACAGAAAAAGAAAAGGTGGAAAGCTGCGCAGATAAAACTACAAAAAGCACAATACTCACTATGCTGAGCATGATTCTTCTCTTCCTGTGTTTCGGCATCTTTCCACCTCCTTTGTATCGTTATTTGATTTGTTGTTTTATTCCATTTTCTTTTACAGATCGTCAATAATAATGTGTCTGGGCTGGCCTGTGATCATGATCGGAGTCAGTTCCGCCTGGATCAGAGGCTCGATATAGTTCTTCATCTCTGCGGTCACATAATCTCCCTCTTCCGTGATCCAGGAACGGGGAACCTTTTTCTCCAGATTTGCCACCTTATGCACATCATAGAGATCCGTAGTGCAAATATAGGGATCCTGAGATACTCTCTTTAAGATCACCATCTGACCGGTCTTGCCTTCAAAAGCTGCCTTTACCGCAGTTCCACCTACCTGATAAGCCTCGGTGATATCCACGCGGGAGGTCAGATGTCCGGCACAGCGCTGCAGAGTAGACAGTTCAATAGCTCTGGATTTGCAGCCCAGCTTTTCAATGATCAGGTCAGACAAATATTTGCCCGTACCGGATAACTGTACATGGCCGAAAGAATCCGTCTTGTCGGAAGGTGCAGACAATTCGCAGACATATCTTCCGTCTGCCGTCTTGATTCCTTCGGACACTGCAATGACAATGGACTGTTTCTCGCTGACCAGTTTCTTGACCTTTTTCAGAAAATCATCCACATCAAAGGCTACTTCCGGCAGGTAGATCAGATCCGGACCTTCACAGTCTTCACTCTTGGCCAGTACTGCTGCTCCGGTGAGCCATCCGGCATTTCTTCCCATGATCTCGATGACAGTCACACTCTGCATCTCATAGATCAGGCCGTCACGTACCAGCTCCTTGGTAACGGTAGCAATATATTTTGCCGCACTTCCGTAACCAGGCGTATGATCCGTACCCTCTAAGTCGTTATCAATGGTCTTGGGTACGCCGATAAAACGGATCGGGTTGCCCACTGTCTCTGCATAATCGGAAAGCTTTTTGATGGTATCCATGGAGTCATTGCCGCCGATATAGAAAAATGCCATGATCTCCAGTTCTTCCAGAATTGCAAATATTTTCTCGTAAATAGCTTTATCTTCACTGATCTCCGGCAGCTTATAGCGGCAGGATCCCAGAAAGGAAGCCGGTGTTCTCTTCAAAAGTTCCACATCCATGTCGTTGCGGATCTTTTCCCCCAGATCCACGATCTTTTTCTCCAACAAACCCTGAATGCCATAGCGCATACCGTATATGGTATCCGCTCCCATATCCTTTGCTGTCTTGTAGACACCTGCCAGACTGGCATTGATCACCGCTGTGGGGCCTCCGGACTGTCCTACGATCACATTTTTTTTCATAATTTTTCTCCCTCTGTTGATTCGTTACCATACATCGACGGGGATTTCTCCTGCTCGATTTGCATACGTAAAACACCCACCAATCGGATCCTCCGGTTGATGGGTGTTCTCATTCTTAAGGTTCCGTCGAACCTATTTTACCAAACTTACAGTCTCTCTGGCAATAGCAAGTTCCTCATTCGTAGGAATTACCATAACAGTGGTCTTGCTGTCAGGAGTGGAAATAGCGATCTCCTCGCCACGCTTGTGCTTCGCCTCCTCATCGATGGATACTCCCAAGAAGCCCAAATGCTCGCATACCAGGGAACGAACTAAAGGTGCGTTCTCGCCGATACCTGCGGTAAAGCAGATCACATCTACACCGTTCATGGCTGCTACATAAGAGCCGATATATTTTGCCACACGGTAGCAGTAAGTGTTCATGGTACGGATGCAGTGTGCATCGCCGTTGTTGTAACCTGCTTCCAGATCACGGAAATCGGAAGACAGATTGTTGGACAGACCATATACACCGGACTTCTTGTTCAGAACGGTCATGATCTCGTCGATGTTCTTGCCCTCTTTGTGAGCGATGAACTCCATGATGGCAGGATCGATATCACCGGAACGGGTTCCCATGATCAGACCTTCCAGAGGTGTCAGACCCATGGAGGTGTCTACACACTTGCCGTTCTTAACAGCGGATACGCTGGCACCATTGCCCAGGTGGCAAACGATGATCTTCAGATCTTCGTACTTTTTGCCCAGAACCTCAGCAGCCTTCTTGGATACATAAGAGTGGCTGGTTCCGTGGAAGCCGTAACGTCTGATCTTGTATTTCTCATAATACTCGTAAGGCAGACCGTACATATAAGCTTCCTCAGGCATGGTCTGATGGAAAGCGGTGTCAAATACAGCTACCATGGGAGTGGTGGGCATCAGCTTCTTGCATGCATTGATACCGATCAGGTTAGCAGGGTTATGTAAAGGAGCCAGGTCGTTGCATTCCTCGATGGCTTTCATAACTTCATCGGTGATAATGGTGGATGCTGCGAACTTCTCGCCGCCGTGTACAATACGATGTCCTACGGCACCGATCTCATCCAGACTCTTTACCACACCTGTCTTTTCATTGGTCAGAGCTTCCAGTACCAGACGGATAGCTTCGGTATGATCCGGCATGGGAGTTACAGTCTGCTCTTTCTCACCACCATCGGGGGTATAGGTAATCTGGCTTCCTTCGATACCGATTCTCTCACAAAGACCCTTTGCGATGCATTTCTCGGTCTCGGAATCAATGAGCTGGAACTTCAGGGAAGAGCTTCCGCAGTTAATAACTAAAATATTCATGATGAATTCCTTTCTTTCAAATCTGTTACTCTATGGGGTCATGTTACCCGTGCGGGCAATACATGAATACGGTGCGGGACAGATATCCCGCACACGTTTATGTTCGTTACCAGTGATTATACTAACTGTGCCTGTACAGCGGTCAGTGCTACGACACCGACGATATCCTGCCAGGAACATCCTCTGGACAGATCGTTAACAGGCTTTGCGATACCCTGTAACATAGGGCCGTAAGCTTCTGCTCCACCCAGTCTCTGTACCAGCTTGTAACCGATGTTACCAGCATCCAGGTTCGGGAAGATCAGGACATTGGCATGTCCGTTTACAGGGCTTCCGGGAGCCTTAGACTTGGCAACGCTGGGAACCAGAGCTGCATCCAGCTGCAGTTCGCCGTCCAGAGTCAGATGAGGATACTCCTCATGTGCGATACGGGTAGCTTCTACTACTTTGTCAACCAGTGCGTGCTTTGCACTTCCCTTGGTGGAGTGGCTCAGCATGGCGATCACGGGCTTAGGTCCGATCAGAGACTTGAAGCTTCTGGAAGAAGTATCTGCGATAGCAGCCAGTTCTTCGGGAGTAGGATCCTGGTTCAGACCACAGTCAGCGAACAGGAAGGTTCCGTTCTCACCCTGATCCTTGAATACGGTATCCATAACGAAGAATGCGGATACCAGTTTAACGCCGGGTGCAGTCTTCAGGATCTGCAGTGCAGGTCTTAAAGTATCTGCGGTAGAGTGGCATGCACCTGCTACCATACCGTCTGCATCATTAGCCTTAACCATTACGATACCGAAGGTCAGGTAATCATTCAGCAGGATCTCTCTTGCCTTCTCGGGGGTCATTCCCTTTGCTTTTCTGGTTTCATATAATAAATTCACATAGTCATCCAACTTGGGAGTTGTTTTAGGGTTAACTACCTTAACTTTGGACAGGTCAACTTCCAGCCAGCCTGCACCATCCATGATCTTCTCTTCATCACCGATCATAATGATGTCTGCGATGCCCTCTTCCACGATACGGGCAGCAGCCAGTAATGTTCTCTTATCATTAGATTCCGGTAATACAATAGTCTTTTTGTCGAGTCTTGCTCTCTCTTTAATCATGTCAATGTATGACATATCCATTCTCCTTTCCGGCGGGGGATACCCGCTTCCTCCCAAATAACTTCTGTAAAGTTTTGGTTTTATCTTAACAAACCGATGTATTTATATTATACTAAATACATCTGGAGTACACAAGGGCATAATGTTCGCAAAATTGTATATTTTCAGATACAACCACTATTTTTTCAGAATAAAATAAGCTGATAACCATGCATATGTAAACGCTTTCAGTGTATGTTATTTTTTTCACATTCCCTGTCAGGGTTTGTGTTCGCTATAACGTATATTTCTTTTCACGAAAGGAGCCACATTATGAAGGTCAATGGTATTGTCGCAGAGTATAATCCCTTCCATAATGGCCATGCTTACCAGTTACAGCATGCCAAAGAGGCCAATGATGCCGATTATACGATCATTGTCATGAGCGGTAATTTCATGCAGCGGGGTGCTCCTGCCCTCTTAGATAAGTTCACCCGTACAAAAATGGCTCTGGAGAACGGTGCAGATCTGGTGCTGGAACTGCCCACCCGCTATGCTGCCTCCAGTGCGGAATTTTTTGCCAAGGGCTCGGTTGCCTTGTTCGACAAACTGGGAGTGACCACAAATCTGTGCTTTGGCAGTGAGTGCGGCAACATTGAAGTCTTGTCACGGATCGCTGAGATTTTCTATACGGAACCGGAACCTTACGTGGAATCCTTGCGCTGCAATATGCGTAAGGGAATGTCCTTCCCCATCGCCAGGACCTGGGCGTTATTGCAATACGCGCCTTCCTTAAGCGATGATAAGGACGTTCTTTCCTCTCCTAATAATATATTGGGAATTGAATATCTCAAAGCTCTGATGTCCAGAAACAGCAAGATCTCACCGTTCACTACCACCAGAGTCGGTGCGGATTATCACGACAAACGTCTCGGCACCAATCAGTGTTCCGCCATTGCTATCCGCCAGTCGGTGGCCGCCGGGCATGATCTATCCTATCTGGCTGCCCAGATGCCGGAAAGTGCCTATGCATTGATGACGGATTCTCTGTCTCACAAAAAGCCTCTGTTTGCCGATGATTTTTCCGCAGCACTGCAATACAAGCTGCTGACGGAATACTCTGTGGGCTACGACAAGTATCAGGATATTTCTTCGGATCTGTCCGACCGGATCCGCAATACCCTGCCTTCCTTCGCAGGTTACACTTCTTTCTGTGATCTGCTCAAGAGTAAGGATATGACCTACACCCGCATCAGCAGATGTCTGCTTCATATTTTGCTGAATATGACCAAGGAAGAATTCGAGACCTGCAAGTCGGAAGACTATATCTCTTACGCCAGAGTGTTGGGTTTCCGCAAGAATGCGACGCCACTGCTTACCGAGATCAAAAAGAACAGTTCCATTCCTCTCGTCACCAGCCTGGCTGACGCCAGACAGACGCTTTCTCCCGAATCTCTGCGGATGCTGGATCTGGATATCCTCCGCAATCAGATCTATCTGGGGAATCTGGCCTTAAAGAACCAGACGGAAATGGTGAATGAATATCGGACGCCGATTATGATTGTATAAATGGAAAGTTAGTTAAATACATTGGCAAAATCCACGAACTCCCGGAGCATGCGATACACATGTCTCGATGTAAGGTCTCCGGATGTGAATTTTCTACGAAA
>ENA-OXWT01000628-OXWT01000628.1-human-gut-metagenome-genome-assembly--contig:-NODE-628-length-14394-cov-5.838343_pt1 | contig 14394 bp, 14 predicted proteins | sample MGYA00244689_ERZ652722 | MGnify/ENA primary metagenome ERZ652722 (study PRJEB26926, sample SAMN06164640) | human gut metagenome | biome: ENVO:00009003; feature: ENVO:2100002; material: ENVO:00002003...
GATGCAGCGTAGTCTCGTGGGCTCGGAGATGTGTATAAGAGACAGATTAATAACCACTGCATAATCAACCGGCATTTCATCAAATTCTGCCACTATGAGTAACTGCTTATATCTGTTATCCTTGTTATACTCACTGTAATCCATATAATATACACCGCTCTTATCAATTTCCCTGCTGGCAAGTTTATCACAGTCTGAATAATTATTTTCAGCCAGTGCTGACATCATATCTGTAAAATCATTATAAGAATAAATATCGTCTTCCAGCAGATATTTATTCCATGTTGAAGAACTTATTCCATATACATTTACTGTAAGATTAGGTATCGTTTCATAAAAGCTTTCATATAAAGCAAATGACACTGCCTGTACATCTACATTATTATTTATCTCATACTTAGTCTTTTGAGCTCTGTTATATGCTCTCCCTTCTGTAGTTCTTGTATATGCCTCTGATACTCTTTTCTTAATAAGCTCATTCTTTGTATCTATCATTTCATTTCTTTTATTTATCATTTCATCGGTTATAACAGCAAAATCTGGTAATGCTCCTGCACAACAACTTAATTGCATATTACCTTTTACTGAAGAAGTACCATCTGGACGGTTTATTGATTTATATACATCCATATTTTCCGCATAATACGCATCATACAGATACTGCACACCTCGTATCTTGTCACTTTCTTTTATTATAGGAAAATAAATCTCATCCTCTCCATACTGGATTTTCTCATATTTCCCAGTCTCATCTGTTCCTGAATTACCATTAACACTTTCACTTTCCTTAGTTGATGCCTGTGTAACCTCTGGTTTAGCAAGCAGTTCAGAACTTTCATCTGACACAACATCTTTGTTTCCAGAACATGCACTCACTGTAAACATAACTCCCAATAATGCTGCTGTTAATAATACCCTCCACATAGATACCCCTTTCTGAGGTTTGGGCATAATATTAATTATATTATCAACATTATGCCCGCCTAATCACTTCACTTCTAATAGCTCAATGAACCATTCGCATATCCTAAACCATTTCTTATCATTTTATGAATACTTGAATAACCATCAGCATATTCCCAATCATGTTTTATTGAAGTGTCACCAACTTTTGGACCATCTCTAGTCACATCCTCACTTCCATCATCATATGTCGTTGTCAGCATTGTTAATGAAGATTCACCACTTCCAATCTGTGGTTTCGTTCCCGCCTCAGCTTTTTTTAACGATCTTGCTGTATCACCACTTAAATACATTATTCCACTACCAAGTTTCTCACTCTTCGTTATCATTTTTCCAAATACAGTCATCGATGTCAATACAACTAATGCACTAGTTGCTACCACAGTCTTAATTATTCTACCTTTGTTCATAGTCTAATTCCTCCATTAATCTTAACATATTGATACAACTAATATCAACGACTTTAGTTACTCTGTGCCTCTGTTATGCACTCCTACTTCTCCTCTTTCTTCTTTAACACATCAGGCTCTTTAGGCTGATACATACTAAGAAACGAGGCAGAATTAACAGAAGCCTTAGCTGTTTTCTTAGCTACCTCTGCCATTCCTTTAAGAATCCTCTTCATGAAATCTACCCTCCTTTCGAACTCCCAATAGTAGCAACAGTCCTATTATCAGAAGCATTGTATTAATATACAGGCTTATCTGGCATAAGAATGAGTATTTACCATATCTTGTAACCACACCTATAATATTCAATATAAAAGATATAAGCATAGACGCTATTCCAAGCACTGCACTTACAATCATATATTTTTCTTTCTGTTCAATCGTAAGCTTCTTGTTATGATGCTCTAATGGAGCATTATGAACAATTATAAGATATCCAGTTAAAGCTATAAGCCATGTGATGATAATAGTTTCTCGTATATACACTTGGATTCTTAGCATCAGCAACGAAATCAGATACACTCCACAGTAACATACATTACATCCCGCATGTGTATTTGCATGATATCCGCCTGTATATGTTCTTATAAGAATCATCATCATATTGTATATAACTGCATACCATATATTGCCTGTTATCAATCCAATGATAATCACCAGTGCTACGCTTATAATCCCTGATATTATCAACTCCATACCATATGCACATACTTCTTTTTCTTCTTCTGTAATAGCATCCTTAGAAAACAAAAAATCAGCTATAATCAATGCAACTGAATGAATCATATACATAATTCCTTTCACTTTATACATTGATTATAGCTGATTTAATTTTTTAAAAAAGTAGTTTGGCATATTCGGTAATATATGGCATATTCTGCACATTTTTATTTATCAAAAAACTATTGACAAACCTTTTCTAATGTGCATCTGCACATCAGATAATTATCTCCCTGCTGTTCATAGTTGATAGTTCCATTATATTTATCAATAATATCTCTGATATTCATAATTCCGAAACCATGCATGTTCTTATCCTTCTTGGTTGTATTCATATCTGGATTGTTCTTTAATACATTACCACTTGTGGTATTACCTATGTCTATATACATGCTGGCATTATTCTCTGCTATCTGAAGCTTAATTGATGGCTTCTCACATTGTCCTGCTGCTTCAATAGCATTATCACACAGATTCTCAAGAAGTATATATAAGTCCATATCATCAACACCTGCAATATTCCCCAGTATATAACATGCCATGTCAATTCCAACCTCGCGACACTGGTTAATCTTTCTGTTCAACAGATAATTAAGCACAATATTATCACTTACAATCTCTGTAAGATTATTGTTCTTATAACCTTCACTGTATTTATCAAGCATCTCTGTTGCTTTATTATACTGTTCATCTCGTATCAGTTCTTTTATAAGTAATATTACATTCTTAAAATCATGTCTCTGCTTACTATTCTGTCTGTGCATATCAAGTATTGATTCAATATCTTTCTCCTTCTGCTGATATGCACTAAGCATAACCTGCTGACGGGTTTTCTGTTCATATACCTTCTGTTCCATAATAAGCAGTAATATACTGATAACATTAATTATTATAATGCCCGTCATGGCAATAAATGTATATATTACATTCATCTCATAGCTCTTATCTAATCGATATACCATAAGGCAGCATACTACTACCGATATAGCCGGTATCAAAGACATTATAAGCATGTATTGATTATCTTTTTCCTTTAACATTTGTTTAAATTTTATTATTAAAATAAACAAAACAGATAATATTACCTGAACCAATATAATTCCTACATATCTTTCAGCACTACCATATCTATGTGCATTAAGAAAATCTTTCTTTACAACTAACGATACTAAACCGCCACCTAAAAAAGTAGCCCCTGTTATGCAGCATAACATTATTATATTATAGAATATCTTCTCAATAACACTTCCGCTCAGTATCACAAAGCTGAATATCAGTGAATATACCATGTATGCATATATTCCCACACTCTCAAAGTATGCAATATGATTAGATACAGTAAGATATATGAATGTAATTAATATCCCGGCTGCACTGACACATTTCTTATTATACTTATCCTTACAACCAAGACTAATAATAAGGAACACGGTCACAACTACACTCTGAAACAGATTTATGAAACTTTCGAATATTATATCTGTCATATGAACATTCTCCTTATCTCATCGACTCTGCTTCTGCTTATGTGATAGACTGTGCCATCCTTCATAATAAGATTATCCTTTTTTCTTTCTTTAACATAATCCTTATTGACCATCTCGCCCTGTGATATCTTAATGAAACCGAACTGCTTTAGCTGCTCTTCATATGTACTTAGGTTGGCTCTTATTTTTCTCTCGCCATTAACACCTTTGAATATAAGGTCATGTTTTATAACATTCACAGACACAATATCTGAAAGTCTTATTATATCGCCTTTCTCAATTACAAGTATTTTCTTTTTTCCTCTGAGAAAATCCATAATATTATACATTGTCTGTACAATATCGTTTTCAATATTATTCTTTCTTATAAAATCAATAGGAGTAAGACCGAATACCTGATACACATAATTGCTATGTGATGTGCAGAATACTATTCCTGCATTTTTATTTAATCTGCGTATCTCCTTTGCAATATCTAATCCGCTTGACTTTCCACACTCAATATCAAGTATGAATATATCTGTGTCTTCTATCGCTTCATCAAGCATTTCTTGCGGAGACTGATATATCACAACTTCTGCTATATCAGTCTCTGGCATGTGCTTTGCATATTCAGTCTTTATATATTTACCTATTAATCTGCCATGCTCCGGCTCATCATCGCATATAGTAAATCTCGTCAAATGCCTTCCCCCTGTGTGTATTATCTAAGCATTTCTTCCCAGTTCAAATGCCTTCCTGTTAAGCTCAAGGAATTTAGCAGGAACATTTTTCTCTATGGCATCCTGCCACTGTTCGTCTGTTATGTCAGGGAAGTATGTTGAGAATCTTCCCATAAGTGCTATATTAACAGCCTTAGAAGAACCTGCCTCCTCAGCGAGTGCAAGGAAATCCTTCGCATCAACCTTGGCGCCTGCTGCTGTAAGCTTCTCAATAAGTCCTTCCGGATACTCTGCTGCCCCTGTAATTACAGGCATTGGCTCCATCTTCTGCGTATTGGTGATGATAACTCCGTCTTTCTTTAAGAATTCAACCCATCTTGCAGCCTCTAACTGCTCAAATGAAATGATAACATCAGCCTCACCTTTATCGATTACCGGTGAATATACCTTCTCGCCGTATCTTACATAAGTTACAACCGAACCGCCTCTCTGGCTCATTCCGTGTACCTCGGAAACCTTAACATCATATCCCTGCTTTAATAATACATATCCTAACATCTTGCTGGCAAGAAGTGTTCCCTGTCCGCCAACACCAACTATCATAATATTCTTTGTCATATTGAATCTCCCTTCAGTTACCTGTCTAAACTACATTCCTATTGCATCGAATCTGCACATCTGCTTGCACACTTCACATCCGATACATAATGTTGGGTCAATATGTGCTTTCTTATCCTTGAATGATATAGCAGGACAGCCAATCTGCATACATGCCTTACAGCCTTTACATTTGTCCTGATTAATTGCTATTGCAGGCTTGTGGACAGTTCCCTTAATCATTACACATGGTCTTCTGCTTATGATTATAGACGGTTCTTTAGCTGCAAGCTCCTCTGTTACTGCTGTCTCAACTGCTGCGAGGTCGTATGGGTCAACAACTCTTACTCTGTTAAAGCCTAAAGCCCTGCATAATGCTTCAAGGTCAACTTTGCCTGCAGGCTCACCTCTTAAGTTCTTACCAGTTGTAGGATTCTGCTGATGTCCTGTCATACCTGTGATTGAGTTATCAAGAATAATTACTGTTGAATTACTCATGTTGTAAGATATGTCTGTAATTCCAGTCATTCCTGAATGCATAAATGTTGAATCTCCGATAACACCTACGCTGTTACTCTCGCCTGCTTCTCCCATAGCCTTGTTAAAGCCATGAAGTCCTGAGCATGACGCACCCATGCAGACATTAAGATCCATTGCATTAAGTGGTGCAACTGCGCCCAATGTATAACATCCGATATCTCCGTATACCATAATCTTCTTCTTGTGAAGAATGTAGAATATTCCTCTGTGTGGACAGCCGGCACACATAACTGGTGGTCTGCCCGGAATCTGTGCGTCTATTGTTGTGTATTCAGGTTCTTCCATTCCCATACATTTTTTAATAAGATTCTGTGAGAATTCTCCACATATTGGAAATGTATCCTTACCATGAACCTGTATTCCTAACTGCCTGCAGTGGTTCTCAATGATTGGGTCAAGCTCCTCTATTACATAGATTTCGTCCTTACCCTCTGCAAAATCTTTGATAAGCTTCTCTGGAAGTGGATATACCATGCCAAGCTTAAGTACGCTTACCTTATCTCCAAATACTTCCTTAGTATACTGGTATGATGTTGATGATGTGATTACACCTATCTTCTTTCCATTGACAAGGCTTCCCTCTGCACACTCTTCAATTCTGTTAATTCCACTTGTCTCTGCATACTGTATAAGGTCAAGTGTTCTCTGCTCAACTCTTACATGTGCATCTCTTGAATTCTTAGTCATCATGACCTTAGTTGGGTCTTTTACATAAGGGACCTGTGCAGGCTCTACTCTTTCTTCAGGACATACAACACTCTGTGAATGTGCAACTCTTGTACACATTTTGATAAATACTGGTGTATTGTACTTCTCTGATATCTCATATGCTTCCTTAACGAAAAGTCTTGATTCTTCTGAATCTGCAGGCTCAAGCATAGGTACTTTGGCTGCAAATGCATAATGTCTTGAATCCTGTTCGTTCTGTGATGAGTGCATTCCCGGGTCATCTGCTACACAGATTACAAGTCCTGCGTTAAGTCCCTGATATGATATTGTAAATAATGGGTCTGCTGCCACATTTAAACCAACATGCTTCATTGCACATGCTGCTCTTACTCCACCGAGTGTTGCTCCGTGTGCTGCCTCTAATGCAACCTTTTCATTAGGCGCCCACTCGCAGTATATCTCATCATATTTTGCTGCTTCTTCTGTTATCTCTGTACTTGGTGTTCCCGGATAACTTGATATTACCTTACAGCCTGCTTCATACATTCCTCTTGCAACTGCCTTATTGCCCAGCATTAATTCTCTCATAACAATCTCCATTCTATGTATTCTTATCAGCCTTTATTTTCCTGTTCTACAAGTCTGTCTGCGCCGTACATCTTACGAAGCTTCGGCTTCTCAATCTTTCCTGTAGCATTACGCGGAATATCTGCAAATATAATCTCTTTCGGACGCTTGTATCTTGGAAGCTCCATGCAGAAGTCTTCTATCTCTTCCTTAGTACATGTAACTCCGTCCTTAACTTCTATGATAGCCGCTGTCTTTTCGCCCAGTCTGTGGTCTGGAAGTCCGATAACAGCTACATCTTTAACTTTATTAAATCTTCTGATGAAGTCCTCTATCTGAACCGGATAAATGTTTTCTCCACCGCTTACGATAACGTCTTTCTTTCTGTCTACAAGGAAGTAGAAACCGTCCTCATCCTGCATAGCCATATCACCTGTATATAACCAGCCATCCTTAAGAACTTCCTTAGTAGCTTCCTCGTTGCGGTAATAGCATGTCATGACACCCGGTCCTTTAACACAGAGTTCTCCGACATCTCCCTGTTTTACTGTATTACCGTCTTCATCAACTATCTTACATTCCCATCTGTAACCCGGAATTCCGATGGCACCAACCTTATTGATATTCTCCACACCAAGATGTACACAGCCCGGACCTGTTGATTCTGAAAGTCCGTAGTTGGTATCGTACTGGTGCTTAGGGAAGTATTCCTTCCATCTCTTGATAAGTGAAGGTGGAACCGGCTGTGCACCTATATGCATAAGTCTCCACTGGTCAAGTCTGTAATCTGATAACTTGATGTCTCCTCTGTCGAGCGCATCTAATATATCCTGAGCCCAAGGCACTAACAGCCACACGATTGTACATTCTTCATCTGAAACCGCCTTAAGAATTGTCTCCGGCTTAGTTCCCTTAAGAAGTACTGCTTTGCTTCCTGCCACAAGACTTCCCATCCAGTGGAACTTCGCTCCTGTATGGTACAATGGCGGAATACATAAAAATGTATCATATCTTCCAGTTCCATGATGCTTCTGCTCCATCTCGGCAGCCTGTGTAAGGCTTCTGTGCTTATGAAGTATAGCCTTAGGAAATCCTGTTGTTCCTGATGAAAAATATATTGCACCATAATCGTCTTCTGTTATAGTCACATCAGGTGCTTTGCTTGAGCAGTCAGCAACAAGTTCTCTGTAGCTTTCTGCAAAGCTTGGACAATTGTCTCCAACATAGATAAGGAGTCTGCCCTTTGATAATCTCTCAGCATTTACTTCAATTCGTCCGATAAACTGTGGTCCAAATACGATAACATCTACTTCTGCAAGCTCTGCACAGTAATAGATTTCATCTGAATCATATCTGAAGTTGAAAGGCACTGCTATAGCACCTGTCTTTAACACTCCAAAATATATAGGAAGCCATTCAAGGCAGTTATACATAATAATAGCTACCTTATCGCCCTTCTTGATTCCTCTGCCGATAAGCATATTGGCGAATCTGTTAGCTTTCTCATTAAATACGCTCCATGTAATCTCCCTGCGGTATGGAGAATAAGTTGTAGGCTCAATAAGCCCGAACTCCTTCCATGTCATCCTTCTTGTATCCTTCTCATCAGGATTAAGCTCTACCAATGCAACCTCGTCTGGATATTCTCTTGCATTGCGCTCTAAGTACTCTGTAACTGGCATAATAATTCCTTCCCTGCTGCCCCCGACAGCATGCAATTTCATTAAATTATATCATACTATATTTTGCCAAAAAAATCCATAAAACGGCCCGCCTTTCAGCCACGCTTTCGTCAAACTTCCCCTTTAATTCCAACTTAAAAAATGCTATGATTAAGTTAGTTAATTTGCGCGTGTGTATCCGGCTGTCCGGCACCTGTCTGTGGCGCAGGAATGAATTGTGACGAGCTGTGCAGGAGTTAAGCCGCTGTCTGCATAAGTTCATTGCACAAAAGCTCGTCCAAGCGAAGCGCGTTTGCTTTTGTGCAATGTAATAGACTCTGCAGACAGCGGCTTTTACTCCTGCTAAGCGAGACACACTGAATTCCTGCACCACAGATAGGTGCCGGACAGCCGGCCTACCGGACGCACACATGCAATCTACTATATAACATCTTTAAAGGGGGATATATTATGGCGTTACATGTTATGGACGAGGCCAACCGTTGCTTACAGTGCAAAGTGCCTCAGTGTCAGAAGGGATGTCCTATTAACACTAACATTCCTATGGCAATCCGTTTACTTAAAGAGAATAAGCTTAACGAAGCTGGTAAAATGCTTTTCGAGAACAACCCGCTTACTACCGTGTGCAGTCTCATCTGCAATCATGAGAACCAGTGTGAAGGTCACTGTGTACTTGGAAGAAAGGGCGCTCCTGTACATTTTTCTACTATTGAGAATTATATCTCAAGTACATATGCCAACCAGATGACCGAAGGTCCTAAGCCTTCTAACGGCATGAGAGTCGCAATCATCGGTTCAGGTCCTGCTGGTATCACTATTGCAATTATTCTTGCAAGATACGGATATCAGGTTACTATATTTGAAGGAAAGGACAAGATTGGCGGCGTATTAAGATACGGTATTCCGGAATTCAGACTTCCTAAGACTGTTCTTGACGACATTGAATACAGACATCTTGCCTTAAAAGGAATCAAAATTCGTCCTAACACCACTATCGGTGGTGCCATCGGAATTGATGATTTGTTCCGTGACGGCTACAAATCTATATTCATTGGTACTGGTGTATGGAAGCCTAACTCTCTTCATATTAAAGGAGAGACTTTCGGTAATGTCCACTTTGGTATCAATTACCTCAATAACCCTGACAGCTACCACCTCGGTGAAACTGTTATTGTTATCGGTGCCGGTAATGCCGCTATGGACGTTGCAAGAACTGCCAAGAGAAAGGGCTCTCGCAATGTCATCTGTTTCTCTATCACTAAGGAAGTTGCTGCAAGCAAATATGAATTCAGCTATGCACAGCTTGAAGGAATCACATTTGAATATAACAAACGCCCTGTTGAGATTAAAGATGATGGTGTTATATTCAGGGATATTATTGAGAATGAGGATGGAACTTTCACTGATGTAGAAGGAACTGATACACTTCACCACTCAGACAGTGTTATCATCTCTATCAGTCAGGGACCTCAGAACCGTATTGTCAACACAACAACAGGTCTTAAGGCTACTGCAAGGGGACTTCTTGACGCAGACGAGACTGGTCACACAAGCCGTCCGGGTATATTTGCATCAGGTGATGTTGTCAACGGTGCAAGAACCGTAGTAGAAGCTGTCGCACACAGCAAGATTGTAGCAGAATCAATGCATCAGTATATGCAGTCTCTGCCGAAAGATAGTGAATAAATAGAATATTCTTAATATTACATCAGGTGGAAGTATGTATCAGCCAATACATATTTCCACCTGATTGTCTGTATATGACTTACGCTCGATTTATTACGAGCTGTGTGGGAGTTAATGCCGTTATATGCATAAGGTCTGTGAGTGAAAGCTCGTTCAAGCGAAGCGCGTTTGCTTTCGCTCACAGTAATAGCCTTTGCAGATGACGGCATTTACTCCCACTAAGCGCAGTAATCCATGAGAGCGTAAGCCATATACAGACGAGCTGGTGGAATACCATTGTCTATACTACTTCAACATCACCATATCCGCTATATACCACTTGCCGCTTCTTTTTACGAATATATACTCCATATGAGTAGGGTAATCTTTGAAACTGCCACTGTTATATGATACTTGTAAATCAAAACTTACTTCACATGAAAAACAATCTTTTGTATATGACTGGTAATTATATACTTTCATATCACTGAATGCTGGTTCCCTGCTTACCTCTAACCATATATTAGTCCTTGATATTCTGGACAGGTATGAGTATGCATATGAGCCAGGCAGTATGTATGGTGAAAGCTTTGCAAAGCTTTCATAATTAACTACATATTTACCGTAAATTTCTGTAATCTCTTTTATACGGCTTTCCTGTTCCTCTATCAGCTTGCCATTAGCTTCAAATCCAAATTCATATACATTATCTGTGCTGCTTATAAGCTCCAGTTCACTGTTATACACAGGACCTGTTGCTTTTATTTCATGTTCTTTATATACATTCTCTATATGATATGTTGTTGTCTTAGGCATATTAATGTGTTTGGCAACATTACTTAGTACTTCTGCATCTTTAGTTTCTGTTACATATTCACTTCCTAGCTTATTACCATCAACTGTCACTTCTGAATTCTCCGGAACTATTATCTCATAGGTCTTTCCTTCACAGCTAAGTCCTGACACATCCGCAATTGTCCACTCATTTTTACTTTTTTTCTCAAGATATATTATTATATCTGTTTTCTGCCCGTCTTTCTTTAACTGATATACTGGATTATCATTAGTGTACTCACCAGATTTCTTAGTGTATGCCCACGCTCCCTCACATAATACATTTTTAATATATTCTCTCACAGCTTCATCTAACGCTTCACTGCCTTCATAAGCGTTTTCCCCCGTGTGTACATACTTTGTGAAATCTCCTGTATCCTGTAATTGTATCTGTTCAGTTATCTTATCCATAGCACACTCTGGTCGTGACTGCTCATACTTTTTTAAAGCTGTCCACAGGATGCTCCACAGTACAACAAATCCTATCAGTACTATGGTGACAACTATTATATATATTTTCCAGAATAACGGGATTTTTATTGTCTTTTTAATCATTATTTTCTCAGCCTCCGGCCTGCCCCTTTTTAAACATTTATTTAACAATTATTGTTGTCGGTAAATCTCTTGGTCCATACATTGATGCACAACTGTTGATGTATTCTCCATTGTAATACATAAGTGATGATGAACCACCATCAAGATTAGCCGCATTAACTGCACCATACTCAAGCATGAGCTCTATCACATCTGAATATGATGCTCCCAGACTGTTTACCTGGCGTCCATCTATTACTACAAGCAGTATTGAACCATCTTCTCTCTGTCCGATTGCTGTTCTTGGATTAAGACCGCTTCCGCTCCCATTAACTTCAACCGCTTCTCCATTAACAACAAGCACCGGCCCGAAGCTTACGGCATCTCTTACTCCCCGGTCAAGTGCCGCCTGTGCTGTCATATCTCCCACTACAAGTACATTATTATTGTCTATACCTATAATTCCATAAGTTGTTCCCAGTGACCCCCACTTTAACCTGCCTTCTGATATAACAAGTCCATCCGGCTCGCCACCTGTTCCTACTCCTCCTGCATCCCGAAAACCGCCGGCATTAGTCGCAGCTATTGCGCCATAGCTTTCCGCTATCTCTGATACTTTCTTTCCCTTACAGCTTTTCCCATATTCTCCGCTTGTTCCTACCATAACTCTTGATGGGTCTCTTACAATCATCATCTTACCTCTGTAAGTATCCTTCTCTATATCAATAACCTCTATCATTGATTTTTCTTCTTGTGTAAGAATTGTTGTATCTGATATAAGCGAAGAATCTGTCACTTCATCTGTCTTCTGTATGGAATTGATTGCTCTTATTCTGGCTATCTCTTCATCTGAAAAAAATAGTGTTACAAGTATTCCTCCTGCACTTGATTCCATTGCTGAATTAACAAACAGATTTCTTGCTGTCTTTGATGGTCCGAATTCCATAATTCTTACAACGCCTAACAGCCCTATAAGAAGCAGAACCACTGTGGTAAGAATACATATTCCTACTCTCCTTACTATTTTCAATGCTATCCTTTTCTTTGTCATAATTTCTATCCTTTCACACAAAGTGAAAAAATTATAGCATAAAAAAAGGCCAGAGTAAATCACTCTGACCATTATATTAGACATATTCTGTTATAAATATATTCTACATATCTGCAAGCAATTCCTTTGCCTTATCCATAGAATCCATATGAACATATATATCGCACTTAGAATTCTTGCTGTTATTAAGGAACTTGAACACGCCTGTGTGGAAATTCCACTTCTCAAAATATGATATATTGTTTCTTCTAAGCACTCTCTCTATCTTTCTGCTTTCTTCTAATGTTACATCAGAACGCAATAAACGTTCATTAGTTCCGACTTCTGACATACTGCTGCACCTCTTTACTAACGTCTGTTATATTAGTATGTTATCACATTTTTAATGTAAAATCCACTTTAGAAAATTAAAAAATCGGCCTGAACACTTGTCCAGACCGAATAAATATTTTAATAATACGAATTACGCAATTGTGTAAATCCATCCCTTAGGAGCTTCAATCTTACCCATCTGGATACCTGTAAGAGTATCGTAGAGCTTCTGGATTGTAGGACCCATCTTCTCCATTCCGCTAGGTAAACAGATTTCTTCGCCATGATTTACAATCTTGCCTACAGGTGAGATAACTGCAGCTGTACCGCAAAGACCACATTCAGCAAAGTCTTTAACTTCATCGAATAATACTTCTCTTTCTTCAACTTCAAGTCCAAGGTATTCCTTAGCAACATGAATAAGTGAACGGCGTGTGATTGAAGGAAGGATACTGTCAGACTTAGGTGTTACAACCTTGCCATCCTTTGTTACGAAGATAAAGTTAGCTCCGCCTGTCTCTTCAACTTTTGTTCTTGTTGCAGGGTCAAGGTACATATTTTCTGCATAACCTTCTTCATGTGCTGTAACAATAGCATGAAGGCTCATTGCATAGTTAAGACCTGCTTTGATATGACCTGTTCCGTGAGGTGCTGCTCTATCGAAATCAGAAACTTTGATTGTGAGAGGCTTAGCGCCGCCCTTGAAATAAGGTCCAACAGGTGTAACAAGAATTCTGAACTGATATTCATCAGCCGGCTTAACACCAATAACAGGATTACTACCAAACATATATGGACGAATGTAGAGAGACGCACCTGAACCAAATGGAGGTACCCATGCATCGTTAGCCTTAACAGTCTTTGCAACTGCTTCTACAAACTTATCTTCAGGATAAACCGGCATCTCAAGTCTGCGGCATGAGTTTGCCATTCTCTCGGCATTCATATCAGGACGGAAAATGACTACATGACCGTCTTGTGTTGTATATGCTTTCATTCCTTCAAAACATGTCTGTGCATACTGAAGCACGCCTGCACATTCGCTAATCACGACCTTATCATCTTCTGTAATGACACCGTCATCCCATGCTCCATCTTTGAAATTTGCAACAAATCTCTTGTCAGTCTTCATGTAACCAAAACCGAGATTTGACCAGTCAAGATTTTTCTTTTCCATCTTTATTACTTCCTTTCATAAATACTTACACGTATTTTAATACGATAATATACTAAAGTCAACAACATTATCAGCTTAATTATTCCCTGTCAAGCACTGACTGATAAAATGTAAAATAGTCTTCTCTCTTATCAGCTGTAAATGCAATGGCAGTTCTTGGATGCTGGTTCTGCTGGCCGGTAAGCATGTACTGCACATCACATCCCCATACAACACCTGATTTTTTCAGTGGAAGAATTCTGTTTTCAATAAACTTAAGAACAGGATTCAGGCTGTACTTAGGATTTCTTAAAAATCCTAGAAGGAGTTCCATATAGCAGTTTCCTGCCCCTCTTCCCATACCGCTCATTGTCGCATCAAGATAACTTACACCGAAGGCACATGCTTCAATTGTATTTGCAAATGCAAGCTGCTGGTTATTATGTGCATGAATACCAACTTTCTTTCTGTCTCTTATACACATCTCCGAGCCCACGAGACTACGC
>ENA-OXWT01000634-OXWT01000634.1-human-gut-metagenome-genome-assembly--contig:-NODE-634-length-14323-cov-4.564900_pt1 | contig 14323 bp, 15 predicted proteins | sample MGYA00244689_ERZ652722 | MGnify/ENA primary metagenome ERZ652722 (study PRJEB26926, sample SAMN06164640) | human gut metagenome | biome: ENVO:00009003; feature: ENVO:2100002; material: ENVO:00002003...
TACGAGATGCAGCGTAGTCTCGTGGGCTCGGAGATGTGTATAAGAGACAGATCAGATAGTCGTCGGCACCGATGTCGAGCCCCGTGACCCTGTCTTCGATGCTGTCGCGCGCCGTCAGGAACAGCACCGGCGTGTCGATGCCGTGCGCCCTTATCTTTTTGACAAGCTCGAACCCGTTCATTATCGGCATCATGACATCGAACACCGCCGCGTCATAGTCGGTCGATGTTATCAGATCATATGCCTCGCCGCCGTCAAAACAGCTGTCCACGCTGTAGCCGGCAGCCTTGAGCTGCTTTGTGATTATCCTGTTGAGACTCTTCTCGTCCTCGGCAAGCAGAATACGCATTGGATCACCCTCCGGTATAATTATACAAATTTTATCATAGCGTGTAAAGATTAAACGAAGATTAGGAAATCGGGCGTGGGTATAAAAATAACACGAACACTGCAAAAGCAGTATTCGTGTCATTGGTGGAGACGAAGAGGATCGAACTCTCGACCTTACGGATGCGAACCGTACGCTCTCCCAGCTGAGCTACGCCCCCATTGGTTTGCTATGTGATTATAAGATTTTTTTTGCGGTTTGTCAAGTGTTCGGAGGCGGTTTGGAAAAATTTTTCTTCGCCGCCCCGGTTTTTATGCCATCGGCTTGCAGACATCGGCCCAGCTTTCGGGCTTGGAGTATTCCTCGAGCTCGGCGGGAGTCAGCTCTATCATGCTGTTGCTGCTGCCGCAGGCGGGGTATACCGTATTGAATCTCTTGAGTGACTCGTCGAGATATATCTTCACGCCGTCGTTCACGGCAAACGGGCACACTCCGCCGACCGCGTGGCCGATAAGCTGCGCCGCTTCTTCGTGCGAGAGCATCTTTGCTTTTTTGCCGAAGCGCGATTTGTATTTTGCATTGTCTATCTTCGTGTCGCCCGCCGCGACTATGAGTATCGGCGCACCGTCGAGCGAAAATGATATAGTCTTTGCTATCCTGCCCTCTTCGCAGCCGAGAGCCTTCGCCGCGAGCGCGACGGTTGCGCTCGACTCGTCTATCTCCATCACTCGGTCTTCAATCCCGAGCTTTCTGAAATATTCTCTGACTCTTTCTATTGACATTGGGTTTCCTCCAAATGCAAAAGCCGCAGGATCAACCGTGCGGCTCTTGATTTTTTGTTATTTGCGGCTCTTCTTGCTCTTGACTCCGTTGGTGACGCTCTCCTCCGGCGCGCTGAACGCCGCGAGCCTGATTATCAGGATGATGAGTATCGCCGCGAGAGCTGAGCAGGCGTAGACAATCCACATGTTCGTGACGTTCGAGATGAACTTGCCGATAAACGGCACGCAGTGCGTGGCGAGCGCGACTATTGAAGCGCCTTCGGGCACGGACGAGCCGAACGCAAATGCGTATTTGCCGCCGAGCTTGTACAGCGCAACTTCGTCCGCGGATGCGGCGGATGCCCTGCGTGTGAGGCACAGCGAGCCGCTCTTTATATTCGAGCCTGCGACATTTTCGCTGCACACGGCGAGTCCGCGGTCGAGCAGGAATTTGTCGGGGTGCGCCGCTGCAACGCAGAGAAGCGCGGTGACGAGCGACACAACGGCTATTATGGCGATGAGAACGGTCGTGAATATCCTCGCGCCCTTGAATTTGTCTTTCTGCGGCTTGAATCCGTTTTGGAGCATCGCACCCGAGTAGTCCGAGGTGCGCTCGAAGTCGAACTTCGGCTCGACCTTGGAAGCTGTCTCATCGGAGAGGGTCTTGCGCGGTCTGCTCTTGTCTATCGGCGCGCCGAAATATCCGTGGGGATCGGGTTCGCCGTATTCATTCTTCTGCTTTTCAACAGGCACTTCTTTAACTTCGGGCTCTGACTCTTCGACAGAAACCTCTTCCTCGCCGGAATAAGTCTCTTCAAAGTCGTCCTCTACCGGTTCGAGCTCGTTTGCGGAGATAACCGAGTTGTCTATCACGCTGTCATAGCTGCGCTCTTCAACGCGTCTCGCTTCCTCAGCCGCTTTTGCTTCGGCTGCTGCTCTTGCTTCAGCTGCTGCCTTTGCTTCGGCTACTGCGCGGGCTTCCTCGGCTTTTCGTGCTTCTTCGGCGGCTTTTATCTCTGCCGCCGCCTTTTCCGCCGCCGCGTTCAGCTCATCCTGCTTGGCCTTTTCCATGCGCGCCTCAAATTCGGCGTTGAGCTGTTCGATGGTCTTTGGCATGAATTTATCCATTTTCTCTTCACCTTCCGACTTAAAACAAAAATCTCCTATACAAGTCTATTATAAAGTATAATATTTGAAGCACACAAAGTCAACAAAAAAGCCCGAATGTCGCAGAACATGCGCACATTTGCTCAAAAAAGGCTGAAAAAGCGGGCGCATAAAGTATAATCAAAGCGGAGAAAAACAGAAAAGGAGAAAGACCATGGGAATGAAAGAATGCACACTGGCGAGCTCTATTATCCGAACGAGGAGTCGATATTCGACGAGCAGCTCAAAAAGCTCGATCTGCTCTACGAGTTCAATTCCACGCGCCCGACTGAGCGGAAGAGACGGCAGGCGCTGATGAAAGAGATGTTCGCCGAAGTCGGCGAGAACTGCTATCTCGAACCGCCGTTCCACGCGAACTTGGGCGGGGCGCACATCCATCTCGGCGACTCTATATACGCAAACTTCAACTTCACCGCCGTTGACGACTCGCATATCTACATCGGCTCGCACACGATGATAGGCCCGAATGTCACCGTCGCGACCGCGGGGCATCCTATCCTGCCCGAGCTGCGCGAAAAGGCGTATCAGTTCAATATGCCCGTGCATATCGGCAGAAACTGCTGGATAGGTGCGAGGGCTCTGATAATGCCCGGAGTGACGATAGGGGACAACAGCGTTATCGGCGCGGGCAGCGTCGTTACGAAAGATATTCCGGCGAATGTCGTGGCTTACGGCAATCCCTGCCGCGTCGCGAGGGAGATAAACGAGCACGACCGCGAGTTCTATTACAAAGACAGACGAATCACGAAAGAGATTTTTGACGAAGTAAAGAAAATGTAAAGCAAACCCGCCAAAGTAAACCCGCCGTAGATATAAGTCTGAGGCGGGTTTTGCTATAGTTTTTACAGTGTTTACGGTTGAATCTTTGCCGTTATTCTCCTTACGGAGAAAATGATGTTTGCTAATGACCAAAGCGGAATTATAACATACAGAAAACGGAACAAGAAGGTTAAAAACGGCAGTAAATCCTGATGAGGAGAAGTGAATACAGGGTGTATTACCCAATCATATTGCATGGTGATTCGCATCAAAATCATCGGTATCGCCGACAAGACAAAGACGGTGAAGAAAGAACGGAATTTACGAATTTGAGCTCTCCTTGAAAGATAGAAGAAGAACAGGCTGACAAAGGCGACCGCCCATATGAAGCGAAACGCGTAAAAGTAAAACATTCCATACTCTGAAATCCTTATGCAGTCATAATAGAAATCGTGCATATGTGTAAAAAAGAAGTTAAATACAGGGCGGAAAAGCTCGCAGACGCAGTATATTATCGCCTGCAGGAACAGCGGCCAAAGAAGCACCTCGAAAATCACAACAAAAGCTTTTTTGTTTTTTTTCATCACTCCACATCCTTTCAATTTCCTTGAGGCGGATAAATGACAATACTTCTGCGCTACAATTATATTTTAACAGAAAGAGTAAAAAAGTCAATCGTGTTTTGATTTTTAAAAAAGTTAAAGAATCAATCCCACCTTTGCAGAGCGGGATTGATTCTTTGTTTGTGCTTATTTATATTTCGGTCTCGCGACATACGAGGTGTGGAGTACTTCGTGAGCCTTGTGGCTGCCGGGCTCGCCGAGGAACTCGTCATAGAGACGCTTGACTGCTTCGCTCTCATGCGACTTGCGCAGGTAATCCTGCTTTTGCAAGTGCTTAAGCGGGGTTTTGAAGTATATCGGTAAAATATTGACAAAATCGGTCGGAACATTATTATCCCTTATACTCAATATGGTTTTGCAGGAAGACGATTTCTCCGGAATTCATGACCCGTATCTTCATATCAAAACGACGTTTAGTCCCAATTTCACCATATTGATTGACGGGAAAGTAATACCCGGACAGCGTCACGACATAAAAGTCTTCTTTGTAATCATACTTTGCCTGTTCTGTTCCATAGTTAATTCTGACAGAGGTTGTGCCACTGTAGTCGCAACAAGCGTTTACGGCATTTTGCTTGGCAATTTCTATGGCTCTGCTTTCTGTCATCTTTGCATCGGATGATGAGCCGCCGGAGTTGCTCTTAGAGCAACCGGCAACACAGCCGACGCAAATTAATAAGCAAGCAAATACTAATAATAAAGAAGTGAACCTTTTCAAAACAATCTCTCCTTCTCTTTACTTGGATTTTTCAAAAGTAATTGTTTTTTCCTGTACATGGATTTTTAACCCTTTTGATTCGGCGAATTTTGCTACAGCGGATTTGTGAATCAAATACGATATATCCTTTGGCATTGTTCTACCTGTTAGTTTCTTATATTGACTTTCAGACAGAGAAAAGTCGGTTGAAGATTCCAACATTTCCGCAATTTTGGAAAAATCAATTGACGGCATTTTTATCCTCCTTTCAAGAACATAATACTCAAAAATTGAGTAAATGTCAATACCGTATTTTTGAGTGTTTTATGATGTATACATCAATATATGAGGGGCAGAATGCATGAACTATCGTGAACGAATCAAAAATGTCCGTGAGGATCATGACTTAACTCAGGCGCAAGTCGGAAAGTTATTGGATAAGTCTCAGCAGGGATATAATCATATTGAAATGGGACGAGCCGAATTAAAAATTGATGATTTGATTCGCCTGTGTAAATTTTACGATTTATCTGCCGACTATTTGATTGGGTTGACAGACAATCCGATTTCTTATAAAAACGAGAAAAATGAATAGGGTAAAGGGACGCAGCCTCTTTGAACCTCATAAACCGTACTTTGAAGCACGGTCGGGCTGGAACTTGGTTTAGAGATGGCAAAATCAAAAAAATAAATCGGGAGAATCCGCATTGGATTCTCCCGATTGCTTATTGTGCCTATATTATTTATATTTCGGTCTTGCAACATACGAGGTGTGGAGCACTTCGTGAGCCTTGTGACTGCCGGGCTCGCCGAGGAACTCGGCGTAGAGACGCTTGACAGCCTCGCTCTCATGCGACTTGCGCAGGGGCATATCCTTGTCCGCCTCGTAGAGAGCGGCGGCTCTGCGCGCTCTGAGGTCGACGAAGTTGCGCACGACTGCGTGCTGTATCGGCTGACCGCCGCCGTTGACGCAGCCTCCGGGGCAGCCCATGATCTCGATGAAGTGATAGTCGGCAGTGCCGTTCTTGACCTTCTCCATAATCGTGTTGGCGTTTGCAAGTCCGCTGACTACGCAGACCTTGACTTCCATGCCGTTGACGGTGTAGGAAGCTTCCTTTATTCCGTCGGTGCCGCGAACCTCGGTGAAGTCGAGGCTCTTGAGCTCCTCGCCGGAGAGCTTCTCAACGGCGGTTCTCAGCGCCGCTTCCATAACGCCGCCGGTTGCGCCGAAGATAACGGCCGCGCCGGTGGAGTCGCCCAGAGGATTGTCAAACTCCTCGTCGGGCAGGTGCTTGAAGTATATTCCCGCGCTCTCGATCATTCTGCCGAGCTCTCTCGTGGTCAGCGAGTAGTCAACATCCGGATAGCCGGACGCCGCCTGATCGTCGCGCTTTGTCTCGAACTTCTTCGCCGTGCAGGGCATGATGCCGACAACGACGATATCCTTCGGGTCGATGCCCATCTTCTCGGCATACCAGGTCTTGATTATCGCGCCGGACATCTGCTGGGGCGATTTGCAGGTCGAGAGGTGATCGAGCATATCGGGATAGTAATGCTCGCAGTATTTTATCCATCCGGGCGAGCAGGAGGTTATCATCGGGAGCACGCCGCCGTTCTGGACTCTGCCGAGGAACTCGTTTGCCTCTTCGACAATCGTGAGGTCTGCGCCGAAGTCGGTGTCAAAGACCTTGTCGAAGCCGAGACGTCTGAGCGCCGCGACCATCTTGCCCTGAACATTGGTGCCGATGTGCATTCCGAAACACTCGCCGAGGGTGACGCGGATAGAAGGCGCGGTGTGAACAACGACGAACTTCTCGGGATCGTTGATAGCCTCGAGAACCTTTGCGGTGTCGTCCTTTTCATAGATGGCGCCGGTCGGGCAGTTGACAATGCACTGGCCGCAGGAGACGCACGCCACGGAATCGAGCGGTCTCTCAAACGCCGAGCCGATGTGGGTGTCAAATCCGCGGGCATTTGCGCCGATAACGGAGATGTGCTGAGCCTGACATGCTGCGACGCAGCGGCGGCAGAGGATGCACTTTCCGTTGTCTCTTATCATATGTATGGCGGAATTGTCGTATTCGTGGACGGGATTCGCGCCGTCGAAGCGACCCTCGTCGTCAACGCCGAACTCCTTGCAGAGCTGCTGGAGCTCACAGGTTCCGCTGCGGACGCACGAGAGACACTTTCTGTCATGCGTCGAAAGAATGAGCTCAAGGGTCATCTTGCGGCTCTTGCGGACGCGCTCGGTGTTTGTGAATATCTCCATACCCTCGTTAACGGGGTATACGCAGGCGGTCACGAGCGAACGCGCGCCCTTGACCTCGACCATGCAGATGCGGCATGCGCCGATCTCGTTTATCTTCTTGAGGTAGCAGAGGGTCGGGATCTCAATGCCGGCCATACGCGCCGCCTCAAGTATGGATATGCCCTTGGGTACGCTCAGGGGCATGTTGTTTATTTTTATGTTTACCATTTCCATGCTGTGTTGACCCTCCTTCCTTAACCTTTGCTGATTGCCTTGGCGCGCTTGCAGTTCTCCATGCAGACGCCGCACTTGATGCACTTCGCCGTGTCGATAGTGTACGACGGCAGCTTGTGACCCTCTGCGACATAGTCGGTCTTGCCGATAGCCGAGACGGGGCAGTTTCTGGCGCAGAGACCGCAGCCGATGCACAGATCCTTGTCGATCTTGAAGCTCAGCAGCGCCTTACATACGCCTGCGGGACACTTCTTGTCGACTATATGCGCTATATACTCATCGCGGAAGAACTTGAGGGTCGCAAGGACGGGGTTGGGAGCCGTCTGACCGAGTCCGCAAAGGGAGTTTTCTTTGATGTAATGGGCGAGCTCTTCGAGCTTGTCCAGATCCTCGAGCGTCGCCTTGCCGGCGATGATCTTTTCGAGTATCTCCTGCATTCTTCTCGTGCCGATACGGCAGGGGGAGCACTTTCCGCAGGACTCGTCAACGGTGAAGTCAAGGAAGAACTTGGCTATATCGACCATGCAGTTGCTGTCGTCCATGACGATAAGTCCGCCCGAACCCATCATGCAGCCGATGGCGGTGAGGTTGTCGTAGTCTATCTCGGTGTCCATGAGGCTCGCGGGGATGCATCCGCCGGAGGGTCCGCCGGTCTGAGCCGCCTTGAACTTTCTGCCGTTGGGGATGCCGCCGCCGATGTCCTCGACAATTTCGCGCAGGGTCGTGCCCATGGGGATCTCAACGAGGCCGGTGTGCTTGATGTTGCCGCCGAGTGCAAAGACCTTGGTGCCCTTGGAGCGCTCGGTGCCCATGGAGGCGAAGCTCTCCGCGCCGTGCAGGATTATCTGCGGGATGTTTGCAAATGTTTCGACGTTGTTCTCGGTAGTGGGCTTTCCGAAAAGACCCTTTTCCGCCGGGAACGGAGGTCTCGGACGGGGCTCGCCGCGGTTGCCCTCGATGGAGGTCATGAGCGCGGTCTCCTCGCCGCAGACGAATGCGCCTGCACCGAGTCTTATATGAAGGTCGAAGTCGAAGCCGCTGTCGAAGATGTTCTTGCCGAGCAGTCCGAGCTCGCGCGCTTCGTCTATTGCTATCTGAAGTCTCTTGACCGCTATCGGGTACTCCGCGCGGACATAGATATATCCCTCGGTCGCGCCGGTGGCGTAGCCGCATATCGCCATAGCTTCAACGATGCAGTGCGGGTCGCCCTCGAGCACGGAGCGATCCATGAATGCGCCCGGGTCGCCCTCGTCGGCGTTGCAGACTACATATTTCTGATCCGCCTGATTTTTGCGGGTGAAGCTCCATTTCAGACCCGTCGGGAATCCGCCGCCGCCTCTGCCGCGCAGACCGGAATCCTTGACTATCTGGATGACCTCATCCGGGGTGTATTCGGTCAGACACTTCGCAAGAGCCTGATAGCCGTCCATGGCTATGTATTCATTGATATTCTCGGGGTCGATAACGCCGCAGTTGCGCAGCGCGACTCTCTTCTGCTTTTTATAGAACTGAGTCTCGTTGAGGCTCTTGACGGTGTCGCCGGCGACGGTATCATCGTAGAGCAGATGCTTGACTATTCTGCCCTTGATGAGGTGCTCGTCAACTATCTCCGGAACGTCCTCGACCTTTATCTGGCTGTAGAACGCGCCTTCGGGATAAACAACGACTATCGGACCCAGGGCGCACAGACCGAAGCAGCCTGTCCTGATGACCTTGATTTCGTCTGCGAGACCTTTTTCGGCGATCTCCTTTTCAAACTCGGCAATTATTTCTGCACTGTGAGAAGAAGTACAGCCGGTACCGCCGCAGACAAGAACGTGTGAACGATACATTGATTTTCCTCCTTGTTATTTGGCGATAGCGCCGACCGTGAATTCGCCGACGGGGTTGCCGTTGACGAGATGATCGCTGACGATGCGCGCGACCATTTCGGGCGTTACCTTGACATAGGTGACCTTTTCTTTGCCGGGTTCGAGAACCTCGACTATCGGCTCATACTGGCACATGCCGATGCAGCCGGTCTGCGAGACGGTGACATGGCTGAGATTGCGGCGTGCAATCTCGTCAACGAGTGCGGTGAGCACGGGCTTTGCGCCTGCCGCGATGCCGCAGGTAGCCATGCCGACAAGCACGCGGGTTGTGTATTCGTTGTCTTCGCGGATATTCATATTGGCCTTTGCCTTATCTCTTATTGCGTTAAGTTCAGCAAGTGATTTCATGGTTATTCCTTTCCCGGCGCCGGGCGCCGTCATATGTTTTTTAAAGTAGCGCTGTGTTCTCGTCGATATATTCTTTCATCCACTGCACAACATCCGGATTGTCGAGCGGCACGCCGTCGAGGATATTTTTAATTTCCCGCGTGTCGAGCACGAATTCTTTTTCGTCGACCGAGCGGCGGTAGATAAAATCCCTGTCGGTGTTCATTGATATGAGCACCGTTACCGTCGAGGTCATGTCCCCGAGGGGAGTGAAGTCTATGCTGTCCGAATGAAATACGGCTTTTGTGGAGGTGCCGACGCCCTTTTTTGAGGTTATCTCAAAACTGCCGCCGGTCTGCTCTGCCGCGAGGCGGAACAGCGGTATGCCCATGCCGACCTTGCGCGTTGTGCGCGTGGTGAAAAACGGATCGCAGACATTCCGAAGCTGTTCTTCGTCCATGCCGCAGCCGTTGTCGGAAACCGTGAGCGTGAGAAGATGCTCTTCTCTGCTTTCGCTGACATCTATTGTTATCAGCGACGCCCCGGCTGATATGGAGTTCTGGGCTATATCGAGAATGTTGAGTGACAGCTCGCGCATGGCGTTAAGCGTCCAGGTATTTGTCGAGAATGCCGTCTATCTGATCGGGGGTGAGTCTGCCGTAGACATCGTCGTTGATCGTCATGACGGGGGCAAGTCCGCACGCGCCGATGCAGCGGCAGGCTTCGATGGAGAAGCACGCGTCGTCACTGCACTCGCCGGGGCCGATGCCGAGTCTCTCGCTTATCTTGTCGAGGATAGCCTGCGAGCCTTTGACATAGCAGGCGGTTCCGAGACATACGGAGATGTTGTATCTGCCCTTGGGGCTCAGAGCGAACTGGGCGTAGAAAGTCGATACGCCGTATACCTTCTCGAGCGGAACGTCCATTCCCTCGGCTATCATAGCCTGTACCTCGAACGGAAGATAACCGTAGATGAGCTGAGCCTCCTGCATGACATGCATCAGCAGGCTCTTGTCGCCGTTGCATTCTGCGATAACGGCATTGAGCTTCTCTTCCTGTTCCGGGGTGCCGGAAAAAGGTATCTTACTGATTTTTTTGAGCATTTGTAGCCTTTCCCTCCTTAGGTTTGAGAAAAATAACAGATAGGCAAAAAGGAGTTTCCTTTTCACATTAAGAGTAATTATATCATGCGGGTCTGAAAATTGCTACAGTTTAAGGAAAAAAATATCGATAAACTATATACCAATTACATACCCTGCAGGTAGTAATTACCTTTCAACAGATCAATGACCGCCTGCGGCGATGCGCAGGGGAGCTCAAGCTCGGTGCTCGCCGAGCCGACATTTTCGAGGCAGTGCGCGTCGGATGCGCGCAGAAGCCTCATTTTTCGGAGCAGCGGATGCTCTTCAACGAGCCTGTCCGCCTGAGCGAAAGCGGACATCTCGGCGTTTGCGAATCCCCAGCTTTCGTCGAACGAGCCGAGGTTTGCAACCACGCTGAACGACGGGCGGTCAACATGAGCGGGATAGCAGACCCCGCCGAAGCCGGAGACGAGCGGAAAAACCTCGCCGATTGAAATAAAACTCGCCGTGCTCAGCAGATTCTCCTCGCGCCCGAGAATACCGTCCCTGTCGTCCATTATCAGCTGTTCGCCGAAAATATCGAGCCGATTTTTAATCTTCGGCAGGCGCTCGGCAACATAGCCCGAAAACGCGAGCGCGGAATCGACATCAGGAAACAGGCACACGACGTGGACTTCCTCTGAAGTTGTCAGCTCCATGCCGGGCACGAAAGCGATTCCGGCTTCCTCAGCCGCACGCGCCGCGGCGGGGCAGTTGAGCGAAGAGTTGTGGTCGGTCAGCGCAAGGATATCCAGCCCCATGACCTTTGCCATGTTGACAAGGTTATAGGGAGTCATCTCCTCGTCGCCGCAGGGCGACAGACACGAGTGGATATGCAGATCACATAAAAATCCCGGCATAATTCGACCCCGAATATTTTTGCTGGCTTCGTTTGAAGTAATAAGTGAAATGTATGCGGTATGGGCGGATGTCGCCCGCGGTTTAGCACAAGTTTATTGACTCGCAGTTTGTATTCGACGCACCGTTGCCGCGCAAGCGGTGGGAAAGACTTATCATAGCCAACTTTTGAAAACAAATTTTATAACACTGTGGAATTTTATTTTGGCTCCCTTGTGTAAAGGGAGCTGGCTCGGCGTAAGCCGAGACTGAGGGATTGCGGTACAGCACCGACTGATTTTTTGCCTCTTCCGCACAAATCCCCACAATACAGCATATTTATACTTCTTATATTATACATGGTTATATCAATAAATCAATACATATATATCAATTATGATATGTCTTTTTCAGCTCTTTTGTCGCTTCGCCGCTGAGCAGACAGAGCGAGATGAGATTCGGCACCGCCATGAGCGCGTTCGCGAGGTCTGAGAGCTCCCATACGAGCTCGAGGTCGGCGACGCATCCGACGAACACCGCCGCGGCGTAAATTATGTTGTATATTTTCGCGCTCTTGGCGCCCAGCAGATATTCGAGCCCGCGCCGCCCGTAATATGACCAGCCGATGAGCGTTGCAAAGGCAAAAATGCAGATACTCACGCAGACAAAAATGCTCCCGGCTTTTCCGAATACACTGCCGAATGCCGCGGCGCAGGCGAGTGAGCCGTCGCCGTCCGTCGGCGCGCCGGAGACCAAGAGAGTTATTGCAGTCACGGTGCACATGACGACCGTGTCGAGAAAAACCTCAAGTATGCCCCAGCAGCCCTGCTCGGCGGGTGAATCCGTCTCGGCCGCCGCGTGGATTATCGCGTTGCTACCGAGCCCTGCTTCGTTTGAAAAAACTCCGCGCGCCACCCCGTAGCGCAGAGCTTTTTTTATCTCGTAGCCCGCCGCTCCTCCTGCCGCCGCACGCAGAGAAAAAGCCTCGGATATTATGCGTGAAAACGCCGACGGCACGGCGCGGAAGTTCTTTATTATGACCGCGAAGCTCGCGAGAATGAATATCGCCGTCATGGCGGGGATTATCTTCTCCGCCGCCGAGGCGATCCTCTTGAGCCCGCCGCAGGTTATCGCGAACACGCCTGCGGCGAGAATCAGTCCCGTTATCGCGGGACTCAGCCCGAATGAGCCCGAGAGCGAGAGCGCAGCGGCGTTCGCCTGGGTCATGTTGCCTATACCGAGCGAGGCTATGACCAACAGAACGCAGAAAATTTTTGCCATTTGCCTGAATCCCAGTCCGCGCTCCATATAGACGAACGCGCCGCCCATCCATTCGCCGTTTTCGTCGCGGTATCTGTATTTTATGCCGAGTATATTTTCGCAACACGCGCTCATCATGCCGATTATCGCGCTTATCACCATCCAGAAAACCGCGCCCGCGCCGCCGGAGGCTATCGCCGCCGCCACGCCGACTATGTTGCCCGTGCCCATGCACGCGGCGAGTGCGGCGGAGAGCGCCTGCGTCTGCGATATCGAGCCTTTGCCGGATTCCCGGCTCTTTTTGCTGAATATACTGCCGAGCGTCGTTTTCATCCATGTGCCGACGTGCGTTATCTGGAAAAATCCCGACCGCACGCTCAGCAGAAGCCCCGTGCCCGTGAAAGCGACGAGCAGCGGGACTCCCCAGACCGCCGAATTTATCGAAGAAACGAGCGAACAAAACGAGTCCGTGGGATCACCTCCGAAAAATGAAAAGGATTGATTTAAAGCGCGAATTAGTATATACTATAATCTGTATAATAAGATTCGCGAAAGGGAACGTGATATCTTGAAGGATTTCGGATTTGTCAAGACCGCGGCGGTCTGCCCGAGGGTGACGGTCGGCGCGGCTGATAAAAATGTTGATAATATGCTGCCGCTGATAAAAGGGGCGGCTTCGTCCGGCGCGCAGATAATTGCCCTGCCGGAGCTGTGCATAACAGGCTATACCTGCTCCGATCTTTTTTCGCAGGACAGGCTCATCGAAAGTGCGGAGGCCGCGCTCGGCAGACTCGTTCTTGAATGTGCCGATATCGGCGCGCTCGTGATAGTCGGACTCCCGGTGCGCGTGCGCGGCAGGCTCTTCAACTGCGCCGCCGCGTTCCAAAACGGCAAACTTGTGGGCGTCGTCCCGAAGAGCTATCTGCCGAATTACAACGAGTTCTATGAAAAGCGCCACTTTGTCTCGGGACTTGATACCCCGTGTGATACCGTCACGCTCTGTGGGCAGGAGGTGCCGTTCGGCAATATGCTCTTCTGCGCGGACAACGGCGCCGCAGTCGGAATTGAGCTGTGCGAGGATATGTGGGTGCCCGTGTCGCCCGGAACAGTCCTTGCGCTCAGCGGCGCGGATATAATAGTGAATATCTCCGCCTCCGACGAGATGGTCACAAAGAACGATTTCAGGCTGAGTCTCATTGAACAGACGAGCGCGCGGTGCTACTGCGGCTATGTCTATTCATCCGCCGGCATCGGCGAGAGCACGACTGACCTTGTGTTCTCCGGCGCGTGTACGATAGCCGAAAACGGCGGCATACTCGCGAGAAACGAGCGCTTTGAGCGAAACGGCGCGGCGGTTTACGCCTGCATCGATATCAAAAAGCTCGAAGCTCTGCGCCGAAACAGCGAATTTTATGACAACGCGGCTCGCTATGCCGACCGCGATATAAGGCGCGTTGATATAACCCTGCCGGAGCTCAAAGAGAGCGATATTGACAGGACTTTTGATGCGCACCCGTTCGTGCCTTCGGATGAAAAAGTCAGACGCGCGCGCTGCGCCGAGATATTCAATATCCAGGCGGCGGGACTCGCGAAGAGAATCGAGCATATCGGGCTCAAAAAAGCAGTCATCGGCATCTCGGGCGGCCTCGATTCGGCGCTTGCTCTGCTTGTTGCGGACAAGGCGTTTGACCTTCTCGCCCTGCCGAAAGAAAATATAATCTGCATCACGATGCCGGGCTTCGGCACGACGAAGCGCACGAAGTCGAGCGCCGTCACGCTCACCGAGTGCATCGGAGCTCAGCTCAGGGATATAGATATTGTCCCCGCGTGTACTCAGCATATGCGGGACATAGGTCACGATATGAGCATACTAGATGTGACTTATGAAAATGTTCAGGCGCGCGAGCGCACGCAGATACTCATGGACACCGCAAACAAAGAGGGTGCGCTGCTCGTCGGCACCGGAGACCTGTCCGAGCTTGCGCTCGGCTGGTGCACATATAACGCCGACCACATGAGCTGTCTCTTATACACCTCTCCGAGCCCACGAGCCTACGCTGCATCTCGTATGCCGTCTTCTGCTTGAAAAA
>ENA-OXWT01000671-OXWT01000671.1-human-gut-metagenome-genome-assembly--contig:-NODE-671-length-13903-cov-5.371534_pt1 | contig 13903 bp, 13 predicted proteins | sample MGYA00244689_ERZ652722 | MGnify/ENA primary metagenome ERZ652722 (study PRJEB26926, sample SAMN06164640) | human gut metagenome | biome: ENVO:00009003; feature: ENVO:2100002; material: ENVO:00002003...
GAGATGCAGCGTAGTCTCGTGGGCTCGGAGATGTGTATAAGAGACAGGTGGTAAGTCTTTTGCTTGTGACAGTAATGTCATTTGCTGGCTGCGGGCAGGCAGCGTCCCCCGGAGCGGATACAGAGGCGCAGATGACATCCACACCTGCTGCAATCGCACAGGCAGAGCGGATAGATACCGGCTTTGTTGTCACCAATCCGGACAGCTATGATTCCGCAGATACGGCGGTACTGGTGGATATCAATAATGTTGACAACACTGTCACACTGTTAAATCTGGATCTAGGCAAACGCTACACGCTGTCCATGGACGGAACAACGCGGTTCGCAGATAAATATGGAAAGGCAATTTCCCTGAGTCAGCTGCAGGAGGGAGACATCGTGGATGTGACTTTTTTGAAAAGTCAGAAGCATCTGACCTCCATGCAGCTGGCGCAGACAGCATGGCAGTATGAAGATGTGGAGCACTACGAGATGAATACCGTACGGAATGAGGTGGCCATCGGGGAAGAGGTGTTCCAGCTGTCTAAGGATACCCAGTATTTTTCCCAGGGACACAGCATTGAAAAAATGGATCTGAATCCGGCGGATATCCTGACATTTCACGGCATTGACAGCACAGTGCTCAGCGTAACGGTGGAAAAAGGCCATGGATACCTCAGACTGGTCAATGATGAGAACTTTGTGGGCGGCTGGCTGGAAATCGGCCAGACACAGATCGTACGGATCACAGAGGACATGCTGGTGACTGTGCCGGAGGGAAGCTATCAGGTAGATATCAGCTATAATGGAGGTGGCGGCACGAAAAATGTCGTAATCAACCGCAACGAGGAAACAACACTGGATATCGGTGATCTGGAAGTGGCAGAGGCACAGTACGGTATGGTGCTGTTTTCCCTGAATCCTTCCGATGCAGAATTGTATATCGATGGAAGTCAGGTGGATGCTTCCCAGCCGGTCACGCTGGAATACGGTATTCATCAGATCATAGCGAAGGCGGACGGCTATAAGTCGCTCACACAGTATCTCAGGGTGGGACAGGAATCCGCAGGAGTGGATGTCCAGCTGGATAAGGCGGACTCCGACAGTGAAGACAGTACGGAAAGCAGCAGTTCTTCCAGCTCTTCCGCAACGGAATCTACCTCCACCGCAGATACGACTACGACCTATTACCGCGTGCATATTGATGCTCCGGAAAATGTGGAGGTATATCTGGACGGCAACTATGTGGGAATTTCCCCCTGCAGTTTTAAGAAGACCTCAGGAAGTCATGTGATCACCCTGCGAAAATCCGGTTATGAAACCAGAAGTTATACGGTACAGGTGGATGAAGAAGAAAAGGATGTATCCTACTCATTTGTAGACCTGACGGCCAGCTCTTCATCGACAGAATGATCCTTTCCGGGAGGGGAAGAAATGCCGTAAATATGCGGAAAAACCTTGACAAAAGGGATAAAAACAGATATATATATGTATAGACGTTTCAAAAGAACTATTTTCGAGCGTAAAATTAATAACGAAAACTCATTACAGGAGGAGTTCAATATGAACAAAACAGAATTAGTTGCAGCTATGGCTGATCAGGCAGGTCTTTCCAAGAAGGACGCAGAGAAGGCATTAAAGGCATTCACAGATGTTGTTGCTGAAGAGTTAAAGAAGGATGGTAAGGTTCAGTTAGTTGGCTTCGGTACTTTCGAAGTATCCAGCAGAGCAGCTAGAGAGGGTAGAAATCCTCAGAGCGGCGCACCTATGAAGATCGCTGCTTCCAAGGCTCCTAAGTTCAAGGCTGGTAAGGCATTAAAGGATATGCTGAACGCATAATAGAAGCTGAATTTTCAGAGACTCGATAGGACAACCTTTCGGGTCTCTTTTGTTTTTCAGAAACGGATGATCGTGAGGTTAAAAGCATGAGATTAGACAAATATTTGAAGGTATCCCGACTGATCAAGCGCCGTACTGTGGCTAATGAGGCCTGCGACAGCGGCAGAGTGCTGATCAATGATAAGCCGGCAAAGGCATCCGCCAATGTCAAAGAGGGAGATATCATTTCCATCTCTTTCGGCAACAAGGAAGTAAAAGTCGAGGTCCTGGATGTACAGGAGACCGTGAAAAAAGAAGAAGCCAAAGAACTTTTCCGTTATATATAATATCAGGTTCTCTATGTATAAATTTCCACATTTTCCCATACAATACATTGTAAGTCCGGTTCCGGAAGGAGCGGAGGATGGGAGGCTATGGAGAGAATGGAAGATTTAAACGCGACAGGACGTATGCATAAAGTGACCATGACCAACAGACGGACATGTACCGTGAATGGGGTAAATGACGTCCTTTCCTTTGATCTGCGGGAGATCCTGCTGGAGACGGAACAGGGGATGCTGATGATCCGTGGCAACGAGCTCCATGTGAACCGCCTGACATTAGACAAGGGGGAAGTGGATATTGACGGCCGGATCGACAGCCTTGTATATTCGGATACCGCAGCATCCGGAGAAAAACAGGAATCCTTCCTGGGCAGGCTGTTCCGCTGATGGATGAAAATGTTTTTCTGCTGCATTCCTTTCTGCTGGGTGTGGGGATCACTTTTCTGTATGATATTCTGCGGATCCTGCGAAGAGTGTTTGCTCACAGTACCAGCATGGTATCTCTGGAAGATCTGGCATTCTGGATCTACTGTGCGGGAAAGGTCTTTCTGCTGATGTTTCATGAAAGTAACGGGAACCTGCGATGGTTTGCCGTGCTGGGGGCATTGGCGGGAATGTACCTGTATCACAGGACAATCAGTCCCTTTTTTGTAAAGTATGTGGCACTGGGCCTGAATACTCTTCTGCACCCAATCCGGAAAGCCTTGCGGATAACGGGAAATTGGCTGAAAAAGCAGTTGACTATACTTAGGAAAATGCTTAAAATATTCATTAAAAGGAGATGCGCGTATGGCAAGAAGAAAAGCAGCCTACCGCAAGAGACACCAGAACCGGTTCAGTATGTTCCTGGTGACCCTGGTCGTGTTGATGATCATGGTGGTCGTTGCGGCGCGGAGCGTGGAATTACAACAGAAGATTGCGGGCTATGATACCCAGATCGCAAGTCTTGGCGCGCAGATCGAAGCAGAGCAGACCAGAGCGGAACAGATCGAGGAATTCGGTAAGTACACTCAGACGAAAGCTTATGTGGAAGAGGTGGCGAAGGATAAGCTGGGACTGGTATACGAAGGTGAGATCCTTTTTCAGGAAGACAATTAAGCAGGGAAACTGTTTCTCAACAGTGAACCTGCTTTTTTTGTCGCAAAAAATGAAGTCTCTCCCTCCCTCGATTTGACAAAAGGAAGAGGAAAACTGCCCTATAATCGTGAAAACAGAAAGGGGAGGATGCCATGATCATAGGGAAAAAGGAGCAGGAACGGCTGGAGAGAGAACAGTGTGCACAGATCTCACTGCTGTGCAGACAGAAACTGATGGGATATGCGGAGAGTTTTGAGGAACTGGGGAAGAGCTTTCGGCAGGAGATACAGATTACAGGAGAGGACAGGCAGAATATTCTGGAAAAATGTATGCTGTGGCAGAGCAGACAGATCATGGGAGACCATCTGCAGGAAGTGGCCCGGATCATGGAACGGGTAGCAGGAGAGGAACTGGGGTATTGTCCGCTGGAAGAGAAAAAGAGGAAAAGCCTGGTACAGGCGCTCAAGAGTGAAGGGATCATCGCCAGAGACCTCTGCTATGTGGAGAAGGACGGCAGCAGCTCCGGGACAGAAGCAGGGATCAGTATGACACTGTCCACCGAAAAAAGGCACTATAAGGCGGCTCAGGTGGCGGACATGCTGACGGTATTATTGGGAAAAAAGCTGCAGGTCTCTTCAGGAAGCCCTTATCTTGTGGAGCAGGAGCCGCATTGTTTTCTGTTCACAGAGGAACCGAAATACATAGCACTGACGGGGGTGAGCCGGGCGGTAAAAGAAGGGGAGAAAGTCTCGGGGGATCAGTATGCCACCATGGAATCGGAAAAAGGGAAGCTGATCCTGCTGTTGTCTGATGGGACAGGCTCCGGGGAGGATGCCAGCCGGGGCAGCGGCAGAGTCATGGATCTCATGGAAAAAATGCTGGAGGCTGGCTTCGGGACCGAGGCATCTGTGAATCTCCTGAATTCCGCGTTGTATGCGCAAAATGAAGAGGACGATCATCCTACGATAGACCTTTGCAGCCTGGATCTGCATACCGGCGAATGTGAGATCTGCAAGGTGGGCGGTGTTGCCACGTTCTGGAAGACCTCCGGAAGGGTTCTCTGTGTCGGCGGCGAAAGCCTGCCGTTAGGTATTTTTCAAAAAGTGCAGATAGAACGACAGATGTGTCAGATCCGGCCGGGAGATCTGCTGGTCATGATGACGGACGGGGTTCTGGATATGATGGAAGACGGGGAAGAGCGCATGGCGCAGGTGCTGGAAGGGCTGCAGGAACAGAACCCGCAGGAGATCGCAGAGAAAATATTGTCCTATGCCATCTGTGCCTCAGAGGGACGGATTCGGGACGATATGACGGTATTTGTGCTCTGCCTGTGGGAAAACACGTGATGCCGCCTTGATTTTTCCCCATAATTAGGATAGAGTAAAAACATGAATACATGGATGGATACGCGAGAAAAAGTATTTGCATATATCAGAGAGCATCACATGCTGCAGGCCGGCGACCGTGTGGTAGCCGGTGTTTCTGGAGGGGCAGACTCGGTTTGCCTCTTATTTTTGTTGCTGGAATGGCAGAAGGAAGTACCTACAGACATTGCCGTAGTGCATGTGGATCACGGCATTCGCGCGGAGGCCGGAGAAGATGCCCGGTATGTGGAGCAGCTCTGCGAGGAGAGAGGAATCCCTTTTTTCCTGACCAGGGCAGAGGTAAGGAACAGAGCCCGCATGGAGAAAATCTCTGAGGAAGAAGCCGGGCGCAGAACGAGATATGAGGCGTTTGAAAAGGCGGCAAAGGAGTGGGGAGCCACGAAGATCGCAGTGGCCCACAACAGCAATGACCGCAGCGAGACCCAGCTGTTCCATTTGTTCCGGGGCAGTGGAATCCGGGGACTGGCCAGCATTTTGCCTGTGAGAGATCGGATTATACGACCGCTCCTATGTCTGGAACGGTGGGAGATCGAGAAGTTTTTACAACAGCGAGGAATTGTCTATTGCAAGGATGCCACCAATGAGGAGGATGACTACACCAGAAATCGTATTCGGCATCATATTTTGCCTTATGCGGAGCAGAATATTGTAAAGGGCTGTGTAGCGCATATGAATCAGACGGCGGAGCTGCTGGCGGAGACGGAGGACTATCTGGAACTGCAGACAAAAGAAGCAGCTGGCCGATGTATCCGGGCAACGGACGGTGACGGAGATTCCGTAGAGACGGGGGACAGCCGGAACGCGGTGATCTGTATTGCTGTGGAGTCTTTTCTGTCGTTGCATCCTGTGATCCGTAAGCGCCTCTTGTATGAAGAAGTGAAGCAATTGTCTCCCGGGCAGAAAGACATCACTTACCAGCATATTCAGGAGCTGCTGACCTTGTTTACCAGGGAAGGTAACAGGCAGATCTGTCTTCCGTTCGGCATCCGGGGCAGACGGCAATATGAGGAAGTCCTGCTGACAGTAGAGAGGACAGACAGGGAGCTTTTGGAGAAGACGGAAGTGGCTGAGAAATATCAACCAACTCTGCAGCTTTCTCCCGGACAGACAGGGACAGTGGAATGTGAAGTGGGAACGGTGGAATACTGTGTGTGCGACCTGGCCGCTGCCCATGAAAAAAACCAAGAAGTTCCCACAAATCAGTATACGAAATGGTTTGATTATGATAAAATAAAAAAATGTCCGGTGATACGGACAAGAAAGCCGGGTGACTATCTGACCATTGCTGACGGAAGAGGCGGGATGATCCATAAATCGCTGAAAAGTTATCTGGTCGATCAAAAGATCCCGCAGGCGGAACGCGACAGACTGCCGATCCTGGCAGAGGGAGAGCATGTACTGTGGGTCGTGGGATACCGTATCAGCGAATATTATAAAGTAACGGAGAATACAAAACGTATTTTAAAGGTACAATTAATAAGAAAGGAGTTCGCTTAAAAGCGAAAAGACAAAAGAAAATGGCAGAGCATATCAGAGTACTGTTGACAGAAGAGGAAGTAGATAAGAGAATCCAGGAGATCGGTGAGCAGATCAGCAAGGATTATGCGGGTAAGCAGGTACACCTTGTATGTGTACTGAAGGGTGGCAGCTTTTTCATGTGTGAACTGGCAAAGCGTATCACTGTTCCCGTATCTCTGGACTTTATGTCCGTATCCAGCTATGGCAGCGATACCAAGTCCAGCGGTGTAGTCAAGATCGTGAAGGATCTGGACGAATCTCTGAAAGATAAGGAAGTTATTGTAGTAGAGGATATCGTGGACAGCGGAAGAACCCTGAGCTATCTGCTGGAGATGCTGAAGGACAGAGGTCCGGCTTCTTTACGTCTGTGCACCCTGTTGGACAAACCCGAGAGAAGAGTGATCGATGTCCATGTGGATTATACCGGATTTAATATTCCCGATGAGTTTGTAGTGGGCTATGGTCTGGATTATGATCAGAGATATCGTAATCTGCCTTACATCGGTGTGGTAGAATTCGATTAAGCGATACAAAGATGTAGGAGGCCCGTGAAGTTGAAACAAAACGGCAAAACAATCAATTCATATTTTATATTTATCATACTTCTGCTTCTGGTGATCTTCGGCCTCAACCTGTTGAACAACCGTACAGATGAATACACCAAGGCGGAGTTCATTGCGGATCTGGATGCCGGCAATGTATCGGAAGTCGTGGTGCAGCCCAACGGAGAAGCACCTACCGGATATCTGGAGATCCAGATGAAGAACGGTGTATCTCATAAGCTGTACGCAACGGACATTACAGAACTGGAGACTCTGGTACGTGAGTATGGGTTTGATCCGGTGGTCAATGACATTGAAAGGGAGAACTGGTTCCTGACCTATATGCTGCCGATGCTGGTCGTGCTGGCGGTGGGAATTTTCCTGTTCATGATGATGAATGCCCAACAGGCAGGCGGTGGTAACGGCAAGATGATGAACTTCGGCAAAAGCCGCGCCAAGATGACACTGGGTGACAAGAGTGTCACATTCGCTCAGGTAGCCGGTCTGAAAGAGGAAAAGGAAGAACTGGAGGAGATCGTTGATTTCCTGAAGGAGCCGGGAAAATACACCGGTGTCGGAGCAAGAATCCCCAAGGGTGTCCTGTTGGAGGGCCCTCCCGGAACCGGTAAGACCCTGTTGGCGAAAGCCGTGGCAGGCGAAGCCGGAGTACCTTTTTTCAGCATCTCCGGATCTGATTTCGTGGAAATGTTCGTTGGTGTGGGCGCTTCCCGTGTGCGTGACCTGTTTGAAGAAGCAAAGCATAATGCACCTTGTATCGTATTTATCGATGAGATCGATGCCGTGGCAAGACGGCGTGGTACCGGTATGGGCGGCGGACATGATGAGAGAGAGCAGACCCTGAACCAGTTACTGGTAGAAATGGACGGTTTCGGTGTCAACGAAGGCATTATCGTCATGGCAGCTACGAACCGTGTGGATATTCTCGATCCCGCGATCCTGCGTCCCGGACGATTTGACCGTAAGGTAGCGGTAGGGACTCCGGATGTGGGTGGCAGAGAAGAAATACTGAAGGTACATGCGAAGAATAAGCCCCTGGGAGATGATGTAAATTTACAGCAGCTTGCACAGACTACCGCAGGATTCACCGGAGCGGATCTGGAGAATCTGTTGAACGAGGCAGCGATCATCGCAGCGAAGGAGAATCGCTCCTTTATCGCAAATAAAGATGTTAAGAGGGCGTTTGTCAAAGTAGGAATCGGTGCAGAGAAGAAGAGCCGCATTATTTCCGACAAGGAGAAGAAGATTACGGCATATCACGAGGCAGGTCATGCGATCCTGTTCCATGTGCTGCCGGATGTGGGACCTGTCTACACCGTATCCATTATTCCTACCGGTGTGGGAGCCGCCGGTTATACCATGCCCCTGCCGGAAAAGGATGAGATGTTCGCCACCAAGAGCCGTATGCTCCAGGATATCATGGTATCTCTGGGAGGACGTATTGCGGAGGAGATCATCTTCGGAGATATTACCACCGGAGCATCCAGTGATATTAAGAAAGCCACCAAGACAGCCCGCCGTATGGTAACCCGTTACGGAATGTCTGATAATATCGGTGTCATCTGCTATGACGATGACGATGATGAAGTCTTCATCGGTAAGGATCTGGCACATGCCAAGGCGCACAGTGAGGAGATTTCCGGTGAGATCGACAAAGAGGTCAAGAGTATCATAGATGACTGCTACACCAAGGCAAAGGATATCATTTTGCAGCATGAAGATGTGCTGCATAGCTGTGCACAGCTGCTGCTGGAAAAAGAAAAGATCAACAGAGACGAGTTTGAAGCATTATTTCAGCCGAAAGCAGATTCCTTTTTGAATACTGAACTTTCGTAAAGGGTCGGGAGTGGAAAAGGTTTTCGCAGGAAAATCAGAGATTTGGTAGTATTGTACAAACTACTTTTGTGAAAAATAGACAAAAACAGATATACGTTTTTGTAATATTTGTGAATTTTGAGAATAGTCAAAAATAGTAGTGCATGCTATTATAATACTCGTAACCCCCCCCAATACATTATATAGTTTTTTGCTATACCCCATAAGAAAGAAATACCTTCTCTAAAAAGGGCAGTCCTCCCAAGACTGTCCTTTTTACTGCCTAAAAATCGCTGAATAAAGAGGCGGGCAGTTGTCAGATGTAAGGAAAAAGGGTATAATAAATAGAGCTTTTGAGCTTGGGACATGTCATACTGCCGGAGCGCACAAGACAACAAAGCACTTTGGCAGAAGCAGTGTCATAATATAGATAGTAAGACATTAGTCTCAGAAAGGGTAGATACGATGGATCTGGAGCGATTACGTCGAACAGAATATAATCAGCAATACATTGCGGCCATGAGACCTGTATTTAACAGGAGAGCACTTTTTACAGATACCAGTGCGGAATATGTGATTCCGGAAGAGCCGGCCTGTTTTTCCGAAGTGACGATCCGCTTCCGGACCGCCAGAAATAATGTGGACAGAGTGTTCCTGGTATGCGGCGGACAGAAGCATCTTATGGTACGTGTGGAGAGCAAAAATGATTTTGACTATTATGCCTACGTAATGCGTCTGGATGATCAGAAGGTATCTTATTATTTTGAGGTGCAGACCGGCAGAATTACCGGCATCTTTGATATGCGGGGCCTGGTGCAGGAAGTTAATGAATATTATGATTTCATTATCATTCCCGGTTTCCACACCCCCGACTGGGCCAAGGGAGCGGTTATGTACCAGATCTATACGGATCGTTTCTGCAATGGAGATTCTTCCAATGATGTGTTGACCAATGAATATTGCTACATCGGAGAACCGGTACACCGCGTAGAGGACTGGGGACGTTATCCCGCACAGATGGATGTCCGTGAGTTCTACGGCGGAGACCTGCAGGGTGTGCTGGATAAGATGGACTACCTGCAGGATCTGGGAGTTGAGGTGATTTATTTTAATCCTCTGTTTGTCTCCCCTTCCAACCACAAATACGATATTCAGGATTATGATTATATTGATCCTCATATTGGAAAGATTGTCAGTGATGAAGGGGATCTGCTTCCCGACGGACAGCGGGAGAACCGTTTCGCTTCCCGTTACATCGACCGTGTGACTAACAAGGCGAATCTGGAAGCCAGCAACGAGCTGTTTGCTCAGGTGGTGGCAGAGGCACACCGCAGAGGTATGAGAGTCATTCTGGATGGCGTGTTCAATCACTGTGGTTCCTTTAATAAATGGATGGACAGAGAGCGCATCTATGAGAATGCGGAAGGATATGACAAGGGTGCCTATGTCAGTGCTGACAGCCCTTATCGGAATTACTTTGATTTCCACAATCAGGCAGCATGGCCCTATAACAATTCCTATGACGGATGGTGGGGACATGACACACTGCCGAAGCTGAACTACGAGGGATCCCAGGAACTGATGGACTATGTCCTTCATGTAGCGAAAAAATGGGTATCTCCGCCCTACAATGTGGATGGATGGAGACTGGATGTGGCAGCTGATCTGGGTCACAGTCAGGAATTCAACCATCATTTCTGGCAGGAATTCCGGAAAGCGGTAAAAGAGGCCAATCCGGAGGCTATTATTCTGGCAGAGCACTACGGCAATACCAGAGACTGGCTGCAGGGCAACGAATGGGATACTGTCATGAACTACGATGCGTTCATGGAGCCCGTGACCTGGTTCCTCACCGGTATGGAGAAGCACAGCGATGACTACAGAGAGGATCTGCTCGGCAATGCAGAGAGCTTCTGGGGAGCCATGCGGCATCATACCTCCAGTTTCTCCATGCCCAGCTGGCAGGTGGCTATGAATGAACTGTCCAACCATGATCATTCCCGTTTTCTGACGAGAACAAATCATAAGGTGGGACGTACCAATACACTGGGACCCCAGGCTGCGGAACAGGGTATCAATAAGGCAGTCTTCCGGGAAGGCATTGTGATCCAGATGACATGGACGGGTGCTCCTACAATCTATTACGGAGATGAGGCCGGTGTCTGTGGTTTCACAGATCCTGACAACCGCAGAACGTATCCCTGGGGACATGAGGATCAGGTGCTGCTGGCATTTCATAAGGACATTATCCGCCTGCGTCGTGAAAATGAAGAGTTGCGCAGCGGATCTTTGAAAATGTTGGAAAGCGATTATAATTTTATTTCCTATGGTCGTTTTAACCGGAAAGGTCAGTGTGCGGTTCTGATCAATAACAATAATCATCCGATCACCAAGGAAATCCATGTGTGGGAGATCGGTACGCCCAAGACCGGTAAGATGAAAGTGATCTTACAGTCCAGAGATGACGGTTATTGCATGGAAGGCGCGGAATATGAGATCAAGGCAGGCAAGATCCTGATCGAGATGCCCCAGACATCCGCAACCATTTTGAAATTTATAGAAGAATAAATATATGTAACTATTCAGAACACCATTCGCAAAACCGCCTCTGCGAGACTTCCTTTTTGCTCATGGTGGTTACTTTGCCCTATAAATAGTTACAAATACAAAAGACAGAGAGGATATTCGATGTTCACCATCATTATTACCCTGCTGTTGCCGCTGGTATCCATTGGGATCTGGCGGCAATCTATTTTAAAAAATAACAAAAAAAGCGGACAGTCTGTCACGATCGGGAAGGGAGAATATGTCCTTCGTTATCTCACCTGCCTGCTCTGTATGCTGGTCATTCCCTGGATCCTGTTGTCGCTGACCGGCAATGACGGCAATACGATCTTGAGAAAGCTGTTGGAATCCAGAGAATATGCAGTGAAAGTTCTATGCCTGGAGATCAGCATGATGCTGGTCTATGCCATTGCAGAATTGTTCGTGGAAGAAGCGAAAGCCGGAAAGCATGAGAAGATCCGGAGCGTCCTGAGTAAGATTACCGATAGCAAGGCGTGGAGCGTATTTCGCAAATACATAGGACCGATGGCAGTACTGGCATTGACAGTGCTGGTAGTGTGTCTGAACTTCAGTATGATGTCCGACCGTGTGCTGTGGGGGGATGAGGCGTTTTCTGCGAATACGGCCCACAAGGATGTGGATGGCATTTTGCAGGTATTGTATTACTGGGACAATCATCCGCCACTGTATTATTACTGGCTGAAATTATTCGGGACCCTGTTCGGATATAAGGTACCGGTATTCCATCTGGCCTCTCTGGTGCCCTTCGTGATCGGAATCGTACTGGCACTGACCGTTGTGCGGAAACATTTCGGGCTGCTTCCGGCAACATTTTTTGTGATGATCTCCGGTCTGGGACAGGCATGTCTGGAGTACAATCTGGAAGTCCGCATGTATGCGCTGGCTTTCCTGTGTGTAATGGGTTGCTTCTATTGTTCCTACAGAGTCATTGCTGACGGCAACAGGAAGACCTGGGCAGGCATGGTGCTGTGGGCACTGGCAGCAGCGTATTCTCACTATTATGCACTGGTGGCTGTGGGAATCATGATGTTTTTCACCGGAGTGGCCGTATGGATCAAATACCGTGGGAAAACATGGATAAAGGGTGTTCTGGCCATCGTAGCATTTTTCATAGGTTATGCACCCTGGCTATATTTCTTCTATGCCGGCTTGAAAAATGTCAGCAGAGGCTGGTGGATGACAGAGATCCTGGGACTGGACCAGAGTCTGGAGATCGTTATGGGCGGCAGAGGGATGAATGGTATCGTATTCCCGCTGGTGATTCTGTTTCTGGTGGTGACCCTGGCAGTGGATTCTTCTGTATTCTCTGTGGAAAAAGACGGAGTACATATGCAGAAGCCTTCTGTGAGAAACTGGTCTGACAAGACATATGCCATGGCAGTGGGAGCCTGCACAATCCTTGGAACTTTGGCATTTGCTTATTTGTTAAGTGTTGTTATGGCGCCGATGCTGGCACAGAGATATCTGTATCCGCTAAGTGCGGTCGCGATTGTAATGCTGGTGATCGGCAGCAGCAGAGTGCTGGAACTGGCTGCAGAGCTAGAGAAGAAGTCCTGGAAGGGCCTGGAGGCTGTAAACAGAATTGTGCTGGCGGTATTGCTGGTAGTATTATTCGGCCTGGGAATTCAGAACTATCGGGAATGCTATGACAGCTATGAACAGCAGAAGGTGGAGACCGAAAAAACACTGGATCTGATCGGTACACCCGATGAGGATGTAAATATGGTCACGAATGGTGTAAAACATCTGGGTTGGACCGTGCTGTATTATTACTATCCGGATAATGAAATCGTGAACGGAGATTACAACCAGGCGGATTCCGACAGGTTCTGGTATTTTACACCGAATGAACTTGGCGCAGATGTCATCGCCGGATTGCAGCAGGATGGATATCAAGTGACCGATTATGGACTGATGCAACTGTCGCAGTATCCTTTCTATTTATACTATATTGAAGCAGTTCAGCCTGCGCCATTCGCAAAGTTGCGTTAGCACGCTTTTTCGTCACTTCGTGACTACTTTTGCTCATAGATTGGCGCTCTGCTCATAGGATGACAGAATTGACGCTTTGTGTGCAAGCACCCAATCGTCGCTTCTGTCATCCTATGGCTGAACTTTTACACTAAAATAATAAAAACATCTTGCAATTTGTGTGAACATATGCTACAATTTCACATTGTTAAGGCACTTTGCCTGACATGGATGGATTCCCGAGTGGCCAAAGGGGACAGACTGTAAATCTGCTGCAACTTGCTTCGGTGGTTCGAATCCACCTCCATCCATTGAGCTTCACAAGAAGCTATGCCGCAGTGGCGGAACTGGCAGACGCCCGGGACTTAAAATCCCGTGGGTAGTGATACCCGTACCGGTTCGATTCCGGTCTGCGGCAGTGTTTGAAAAGCAGGAGAAACGTTGAATTTACAGCATTTCTCCTGCTTTTTGTTTAACCGGGATTCTGTTAAATACGCAATTTGCCGGCGTAGAGGCAGAAAAGTAGATACAGAAAGGAATGGAGGCATAAAAATGGGAGCATATCAACTGAAAAATGAAGAACTTACACTGACTGTTATTTCAGCAGGCGCAGAAATGAAATCGCTAAAAGACAATAAGACAGAGCAGGAATATCTGTGGCAGGCAGATCCAAAGTTCTGGGGAAGAACATCACCGGTTCTTTTCCCAATCGTAGGAAATTATGTGCAGAAGCAGTCGGTATACGAAGGAAAGACATATACGCTGTCACAGCATGGTTTTGCAAGAGACATGGAATTTGATCTGGAGAGCCAGACCTGTCTCTTATACACATCTCCGAGCCCACGAGA
>ENA-OXWT01000674-OXWT01000674.1-human-gut-metagenome-genome-assembly--contig:-NODE-674-length-13874-cov-12.255084_pt1 | contig 13874 bp, 7 predicted proteins | sample MGYA00244689_ERZ652722 | MGnify/ENA primary metagenome ERZ652722 (study PRJEB26926, sample SAMN06164640) | human gut metagenome | biome: ENVO:00009003; feature: ENVO:2100002; material: ENVO:00002003...
GCGAGCTGGGTTCAGAACGTCGTGAGACAGTTCGGTCTCTATCTGTTGTGGGCGCGGGAGATTTGCGAGGACCCGACACTAGTACGAGAGGACCGTGTTGGACGGAGCACCGGTGTACCGGTTGTGGCGCCAGCCGCACCGCCGGGTAGCCGCCTCCGGCAAGGATAAGTGCTGAAAGCATCTAAGCACGAAGCCCCCCTCAAGATAAGATCTCCACATAAGGGCCGTCAAAGACGATGACGTCGATAGGTCGCAGGTATACGGGCGGCAACGTCCTCAGCCGAGCGATACTAATCACCCAACCCCTTTCCGCAAACAGACACCTCCCTCCGACCGCAAGGCCGGAGAGAAGGAAAACAAACCAATGCACGAAAACGCAAGACCAAAGGCGACACGCCTTCGGTGGGAGAAGCCGCAAGGCTCATCCCGGCAATCTCAAGCAGAACATCAGCGAGCCAACCCGTTTTGCTCACTGCTTCCACCGCCCTCCTTTTTACCCAACACAGTCAGAGCAGCTGACTGACAGACGAACTAAGGCGGCCATAGCACGGGGGTTCCACCTCTTCCCATTCCGAACAGAGAAGTTAAACCCCGCCGCGCCGATGGTACTGCGAAAGTGGGAGAGTAGGTAACCGCCCCCTATCCGAGAGCCCCGACGAGTCAACCGACCCGCCGGGGCTCATCTTTTTTACCGCTTTTCTCCCCCTCCTGTATTTTTTACCGGCGCGCTAAAATACTTTCTCGGCCCCTAACTACCTTTAATGCCTTTAAGCTCCTTAAAGTCTTTAAGGTCTTTAGGGTCTTTAATGTCTTTAGGGCCTTTAATGTCGTTGGGGTGTTTAGGGCTTTTTAATTTGGAATGTTAATATATGGTTAATGAATGTTAAATTGGGGGGGTAAAAATTAATATACCTATCTTTGTATTGCTCTCCGACCGGAGAGGATGACTACTCTTTTTGCAATGGATATTCCGCCTCAGATTTTGAGGTTCATATTTTTTCCTATCTTATTATACTTCCGTTATTTTACCATGAAGAAAGTTTTACTTAGCGCGGTGCTTGCAGCATCCGCCGGGTTTGCAGCGCATATTAGCGCGACTCTTCCTGCTTACGACGCTCAGGCGGCTCTCGTTGCCGCTAAGGCCGACATCCCCAATTGGATGAGTTATCTGCCCGACGAACTTTACGTAGCTCACGTTTCAATTCCCGGCACTCACGACACTGCAACAGGTCATGAATGGGAATCTTCTCTCGGGAAATCTATGTCGACCACTCAGGTTGCAACTATCGATGAGCAGCTTGCCGGAGGTATCCGTGCATTCGATTTCCGCCCCGGTCTTAGGACTAACAGCGAAACCAATGAGGATTACCTTGTCTGCGCTCATGGCACGACTTATCTCAAACTCACACTCGACGAGGCATTCAAGAAGCTTTCTGATTTTCTCGACGCCCATCCGAAGGAGTTCTTCGTGATTCATCTGTTCCGCGGAAATATCTATCGCAGCGGCGACGGATCAAGCACAGAAGCACAGCGCCAAAGCTACAACAATCTTTTCGACAAAACTTTCAACAAAGGCGATTTCTCGAAATATATTATTGATTATACCCCCGAGCTGAAGGTGAAAGATATCCGCGGTAAAATCGTGGTGTTCCGTCGCGACCGCATCGATTTCGCCCATATCGAGAAGGGCGGCAATCTGAGCAACTGGCCCGGCGATGCCGAAAACTGGTCGAAGGACAATTACGTTACGGCTTCCAACGCCACTCATCCATCGGTGAAGGGCAAGATTTTCGTTACGGACGTTTCCTCGCCTAAAAACGATGCGACGAAGTTCGAGACCGAAATTACCTCCATTACGAATCTGTACAACTACGCCATTTCCCAGCCTACTCCGACCGAGGCTGCAGCTTCCGGCTTCTATCGCCCGGACTGGACGATGATCTTCACCTCAGGAGAATACAAGGGATCGGGTACAAAGGCTTATCTGAACAATGCCGTGGAGACCAATCCGCATCTTACAAAACTTATCAGCGAGTCGACGGTAAAGGGTCCGGTCGGCATCGTTTTCTCCGACTGGGTACTCGCCGACAAACATACCTACAGCAACGTGGAGTATGAGGTGAAGGGCAACGATCTGGTTACCGCCATCATCGAGAACAACTTCGCCTACGCCGACCGCTACCGTGTGGACGAGGATGTGATGACCTATCCCGAAGGCACCAACAACTGGGACGACTCCAAGGAGTACTTCCTCCGCAACGTGAAGACCGGCAAGCTCCTCAGCTCGGGCGGTACATGGGGCACCCACGCCGTGCTCGGCAACTACGGCATGCACGTAGTGCCTGTCTACGACAAATACGAAGACGTCTATACCTTCTCCACGACCTCGGGCAACGGCAACGTCGGCCTTGATGGCGCTCCCTCTTTCTATATCGATTTCGCTCCCGCCACTGCTTTCAAACTCCTTCCTGTCGACGGCAAGGACGGGGTATACATCCTGAGCTATACGGCCGACGGCAAGCAGATGGCCTTTACTCCCGATCCCGTCAGCGGCTGGATCGACGGCACGGAATATATGCTTGAGCCCAAGGAACTCGATGCTACCAATGAGCTGCTTCAGTTCGAGCTCGTCGAGGTCGGCGAGTATCTTAAAGCACTTGCCGACGGTCTCGCCGAGGGTGAGAGCGCGGATCTTACCGACTATATGCCCGGCCACAGCGTATGGCCCAACGACCGCAACAACTGGATGGCCGAAACAAAATCCTACAGCTCACTTGGCTACGAGGGCGTCGACAATTGGAACGACAAAGACCTTGTGATGCATTTCCACAACAGAAGCACCACCAGCAGCTATGCCATACCCAATACCGTCTGGACCTTCGACAAGGAATTCTCCGGAATGCCTGCCGGCGACTACACGCTCACCTTCCAGGCCGCCCAGTATAACCTCGCCGACGCCGAAGGTTTCACCGCCAAAATCAACGGTACCGAAATAAAGAACAAGATAGGCGCTGCAGAGACAAACAGCGTGCAGGATGCCCTCAATCTTTTCCGCACGAAGACCGCCGACTATACTATAAGCCATGACTTCACTCTCGCCGAAGGCGAGCCAGTGGCCCTGTCGATGACCAACGGCGAAATCTCAGGTAAGGAGGCATGTCTCTTCCTCGACAATTTCCGCCTGATGTATCACGGCAAGTCCAGCGGCATCGTCAATGTCGGTGCTGAGGATGGCTTTGATGCCGATGCTCCCGCCGATGTGTTCAGCGTGTCAGGTGTGCTCCTGCGCAGCGGGATTGCAACCGACAACGCACTGGAAGGCCTCGCCCCCGGCATCTATATCATCAAGGCCGGTTCGAAGGTCGTGAAAGTGGCTGTGAAATAACAGCTCGCACGTAGAGCTCCACTTAATTTATATCTAATGGCCGCAGCTTCGTTTCGGAAAGCTGCGGCCATTATCTTTTGCTTTATTTCGTAGGCTGAAATCAGCCGGACGGGCATAAAAAAACGAGAAATTGCCGTCACGGTAACTTCTCGCTAAATAATAAACCAATCATTATTACATTTCTTGCAATGGAAAAAGTAATTTTGCTATGTATCTTTAAAACATACCGGCCGGTAAAAGGTTCATCGCGCCGCAATTTTTTTTCAAAATATTTTTCTCACCGCTGATTCCGCGGATTTTATTAGTATCTTTGTAGAGCGACGCATGATTCCTTTGTGCCGCGACGCACGATTCCTTTCAGATGTCGGCAGAAGGGGTATATCTCTCCGGTTGCATCTGTCTTGGGAAAAACGCTATGAAATTCCGGCGTTTAGCAATGATTAACACAGGTGTGCATCGGGTTTTCACCGGTCGGGTGCTAACTTTGTAGCACAGCAGGAAATACCACCGCAATAACAATAAAAACAAGATACAGATATGGCAAAAAAAGTTGCAGCCAAGACCCTAACCAAGAACGATACCCGCGAAGCGAAAGCGGAGGCTCTGAAGCAGGCTCTCGGCAACATTGAGAAAAACTATGGCCGCGGCGCCATCATGAAGCTTGGCGACGAGGCTGTGGAGAAAGTCGACGTGATTTCCACCGGCTCGATCGGTCTGAACTACGCCCTTGGTGTAGGAGGTTTCCCAAAAGGGCGTGTAATCGAGATTTTCGGCCCCGAATCGTCGGGTAAGACTACTCTCGCCCTCCATGCCATCGCCGAGGCTCAGAAGAAAGGCGGAATAGCCGCCCTTATCGACGCCGAACATGCCTTCGACCGTTTCTACGCCGAAAAACTCGGTGTCGACGTTACAAACCTTCTCATATCGCAGCCCGACAACGGCGAGCAGGCTCTTGAGATTGCCGAGCAGCTGATTCGGTCGGCAGCCATCGACATTCTCGTAATCGACTCCGTGGCAGCCCTTACCCCCAAGAGCGAAATCGAGGGCGATATGGGCGACCGCAACGTCGGTCTGCAGGCCCGCCTCATGTCGCAGGCTCTGCGCAAGCTTACAGGCACTATCTCGCGGACCAATACCGTGTGCATCTTCATCAACCAGTTGCGCGAGAAAATCGGTGTGATGTTCGGTCCGGCGGAGACCACCACCGGCGGAAACGCCCTGAAGTTCTACGCCTCCGTGCGCATCGATATCCGGCCGAGCACAGCCATCAAGGACGGCGACAACACCCTCGGCCGTCTCACCAAAGTCAAAGTGGTGAAAAACAAGGTTGCGCCCCCCTTCAAGCGCTGCGAGTTCGACATCATGTTCGGCGAAGGCATCTCCAAGGCAGGCGAAATCATCGACCTCGGTGTGGACACCGACGTGATCCAGAAGAGTGGATCGTGGTTCAGCTACAACGGCCAGAAACTCGCTCAGGGCCGCGAAGCCGCCAAGCAGCTGATGTACGACAATCCCGAACTCGCCGAAGAGCTTGAGGCAAAAATCATGGAGGCTCTTGCCGCCGCCGATGCCGACAAGAGCAAACCTAAACCCAAGGCAAAATCGAAGTCGGCCAAAACCGCCGATGAAGCCCCTGAAAAAGCCCCTGCCGATCCCGCCGACAACGATGTCGACGACGTAGACCTCGATTTCGACGAAGACGACGACTTCACCCTCGAAGAAGACCTCTGATTCCCCCAAAAGCTTATAAGGATAATAAGCCCTATACGCCCTATAGAAACCTTTTCCACAAAAAAAGCTGCGCAGTAATGGCGCAGCTTTTCTTTGACCCTCGGGGGTGTCAGATCTTAAGCCGGTAGGGCTTACCGTTGACTATTACGATATAAAATCCGTTGTTGGCAACCTCAAATGTCATAGCCGTGCCGTCGGATTTCGCTGAATGGCAGAGCGAGCCGTCAAAGCGGTAGATGTTGACAATGGCGTTTACAGGAGCACCCTCCACGGTAAGCCGTCCGTTGAGGCCGTAGCATCTTACGTCATTATCGGAACTTACGTTTTCCACTCCGCTCGACTCGTGGATAATGAGTCTGGCGGCTTTTGTGTGGAAATTGTAGTTGCGGTCGTTGCCACCTTCAAGATTGATGGCGTATTCACCGGGCGTGGCGGTGTTTTCGGCTTCGCAGACTATCGAGGGAAGTTCGTCGATATCCGAGGCGGAATCGTCGTAGCAGAGACCCGAGTAAGTCAGGCCGAAGGCCGGGAAGGCCTCTCCCTGCATTATTTCGTAAACCTCCTGTTCAAGAGCCACGTCGAGGTCGGCCTTATCGATAATCAGCTGACGCATCTGCCCGATGATTTCCATGGGTGTGCCGGCTTCCGGATAGCTGGCGCCGATAGTAGCCTCACCTGCGCCGACAATCGAAAGTGTCGAGCCGTCGAGGCGTGCTACCGAGTTGTCGGAACTTTCGTAGCTGAGCGTTACCCCTTCCGGAGCATAAGCGGAAAGATCTACCGGTTCGTCGCCATATCGCATCGCTGGGAGCGGATTGAGCGCCAGCATATTGTCGTTCATGTTCAGGAACTCTTTCCATACCGGATCAAGCCAGTAATATACGAGGTTCCCTTTGGTAACTACGAGCTGGCACGTCTCCTTATTGACGGACTTGAACACTTTTGATGTAATAACCGGTGGCGTAGGATTCAGCGAGCGTATTTTATTGATATTGGTGCAGTTCTGGAAAGCTGTGTCGGAAATTTTTGTGGTGTTTTTGCCAATCAGCACTGATTCGAGAGCTGTGCATCCGGCGAAAGTCATGTCGACAATCTCCCTTATGCCATTGGATAGAACGGCATCGGTCAGAGCTGTGCAATCCTGAAAGGCTTCACGTTCTATGGTTGTTACGTTGTCCGGAATATTCACGCTCTGTAGACTTGAGCAGCTTCTAAATGCTTGCGAGCCGATTGATTCAAGGGCTTTGCCGAAAACAACCTTTTCTAGACTTGAGCAGGAATAAAATGCCGATTGGCCAATCGTTGTCACTTTATCGGGAATGTTAATCGAAATAATCGAACCACATCCATTAAAGGCATTATCCCCGATTGTGAGAATACTGTTCGGGATAGCAATTTCGTGAAGAGCCTGGCAGTTCATGAAAGCGCCTTCCGGGATGGCGGTAATGGATTGTGGCAATGAAATTTTTAATAGGCTGCTGCATGAATTAAACACATTTTTCCCCATAGAGACAACGCTCTCGGGTATATTTAATTCGCTTACTTTCGAGCAATTCTGGAAGGCGCTTTCGCCGATGGTTTCAACCTTGTTGCCGAATATTATCGAAGAGGCACCGCTACATCCATAGAAAGCATTTTTGTCGATTATTTCAACGTTATCGGGAATCTTTATTTCTGTAAGATTTGAACATTCATAAAATGCGGAAATCCCGATTGAATGAACTGTTTCAGGAATCTTTACTTCTGTAAGGCTCGAACATTTATAAAATGTGTCTTTACTGATAGTTTGCAGCACGTCAGGGATATTGATTGAGGCAAGTGCAGAACAATTCATGAACGCACCTGAGCCGATATTGGCTACGTTATTCGATAATTTGGCTGATTGCAGAAGTTTACTTTCTGAAAACGCACAGGCTCCTATTGATTTTATATTGTCGTTTACAATCAGAGACTTAATGGTTGAACCATAGAATGCATATTCGTTTATTTTATCTATGGTTTCCGGAATCACGAGGTCGGTTACAGTCTCTCCGTTAAGAATCAGATTTGCATTATACGCAAGGGGATTGGATTTCCCATTGGAAAAATCCAGCTTACACCAGGCCGTTAGGTCGTCGATAGCAACATTACGCTGGCTTTCGCAGGCATCGAATGCATCATAATAGAAAGAATATTTCCCGATACCGCAGAAGTTGATATTGTCTAATAAGGTGCAGCCGTAAAAGCATGAATTTTCGATTACTCCATTTCCGCTGATGCTAAGCTCCTTCAGCGCAGAACACCCGTTAAACGCATATGAGCCGATTGTTCCATTTCCGCTGATGCTCAGTTCCTTCAGCGCGGAACATCCATTAAACGCGTATGAGCCGATTGTGCATTCTCCGCTGATTTCAACTGTTTTAAGCGATTTATTTGAGGAAAAGCACTTGGAGGGTATACTTCCATTATTAATCCGTACGCTCTCGATTGAATTGAAGCTTGCAAAACTTATATCGATACCGCGCCCTATATAGACGGTTTTCAATTGGCAGGAAGGGAAATTGATCAATCTGGTCATCGATAGAAATGGTCCGTTTTCAATGATAAGTTCCGTGATGTTTTTGCATGGATATATAATGTAGTTATCAAGCGCCGAGGCGCCATCTCCGATTACGAGTTTGCGTAGAGAATTGGTGAATCGGCCGTTAACGATATTTCGCGACAGATAGACCTCATATGTATTGACTCCGCATAGGTCGCCGGAAGCATTGAGATTCGACTCTCCCTTCTCGAATGTTATTTTATACAACTTTTCGCATCCGGTAAATAGCGATTTGCCCATCGAAACACAGTTTCCTGGAATTGTGAGGGATGCAAGGCTCGAGCATCCGTTGAAGGCATTATCCTCAATCGTGGTTATACTTTTCGGTAGCTTCAGGACAACCAGATTCGAGAGACTGTTAAAGAAATAACTCCCGATGGTATTATCCGACGTCTTCAGATTATCGCGGTATGTCATGCCTCCGTTTACGATGTTGGCGTCTGTGAGGTCGAGATACTTCAGTTTTGGCATTCGGTTAAGCGTCATCACGTCGGTGCCGTTTATATTTCCGGTTATTACGAGTCCCTCAGCAGCCTGAATCTGGTCAAGACCGAGCTCATTGAATAATGAGCCTGCATTCTGAGGTGTTACATTGCGGAGATTAGTGCTGTCGATAGTCAGGATTTTGTCCCTGTAGCGGGCAGACGATGGGGTAAGAGTATATCCTTCGTCGGATGTCACTCTGTCTGTTACGTCTTCACCGTTATGTAGAATACAACCGTCGGCATAATGTGTTCTTAGAGTACATGGCTGATTTTCCGGAATCAGAGCACCCGCGTCGTTAATGTAGTAGGCACCTGTGGCATCAATAGGTCTGTTCCAGATTAATATGGAATAATATTTATTGTCTTCCTTGTAAGTAAGGCGGCCGAATGGGTCGAAATCCGGATTGGATGCCATCTCTAAAGTTGTTTCAGGGTTGATTCCCCGTAACTCTCCGCGAAATGAGGTCGGAACGGGATTGTAAGTGCCGGATTTCAGGCAGATAGACTCCAATCCTGCCGGTAAATCTTCGGAGTTGATTGATTGCATCCCCGAAGATAGAATCATGTCGCAAACTGTCCGACCTTGAAACAGGGCTTTTTGTATTGATGATATATTTTCACCAAATTCGAAAGTCTGAATATTTTGGCCGGGGAAATTTGCTGGGGAAGTTAATATTCTGCCGAGATAAACATATGAATAGGCGGTGTGGTCATCATATGTCTTACTGTAATCCACAAGTTCTGATTCTCCATCCTCAAAAGCAATAGAGGTCAAATTGGAGCAACCGTAGAAAGCATAGTTGCCGATACTCGTGACGCTCCCCGGGATTTCGATGGATGTAAGTCCGGAGCAGTCTTGGAAAGCGTAATCGGCGATAGATGTGACTCCATCCATGTTTTTTATGGAAGTCAGCCCGGAGCAACCGGAGAAAGCATAGTTGCCGATACTCGTGACGCTCCCGGGGATGTTGATGGAGGTAAGTCCGGAGCAGTCCTGGAAAGCATAATCGGCGATAGATGTGACACTATTCCCGATTATTACATTCTTCAGGGTTTTATGTCCTTGAAAAGGGCTGATTGCTTTGTTTTGATAGTTAAAAATATTTCGGCCGAGATAACCTTCTTCAAGTTGGCACGAATTAAAAGCTTCTGAATATAAATTCAAGTCGTTTTCTCCATCTTCAAAAATCACGATGCCTATATTAGAGCAACCGGAGAAAGCAGAGTTGCCGACACTCGTGACACTACCGGGAATTTTGATGGAGGTAAGAGCAGTGCAGAATGCGAATGCCTCGTTGCCGATAGAGGTGACGCTTTCAGGGATTTCGATGGAGGTAAGGCCGTAGCAATAGTAGAATGCTTTTTCGCCGATAGAGGTGACGCTTTCAGGTATTTCTATGGAAGTAAGGTCGTAGCACCAGTAGAATGCCCCAGAGCCGAGAGCTGTGACAGTGTAAGTTATCGAGTCGTAGACTACCTCCTTAGGAATGATTGCATTGCCTGTATAGTGTAGGTTCATACTAACTTCTACTTCTGCTTTGGAAGCGTCTGTGATGTGATACGATATTCCGTCTAACTTAAAGTAGTCGGTGGCGGAATGGGCTGGCCATGCGGAGAGCATGGATAAAAGCAGCATTAACTTGCGTAAGATAATGGCGGGTTTCATTTCGTCGGTTTATTTTGTGGTTATGTTAAATCTTATGTTAGTTTTTGTGGTTTGAAATCGGAATGCTTGTGGTAGGTCGCCTATCCGTTCGCGTACTTTCCGGATAGTTGTTTCGCCAAATGCGAGAGGTCGGGATAAATGAATGACTCATCTATTCCAAGAAGTGCCAGTTCTTGCAGAATTGTTTTCTTGTTTTCATGTTTGACAGGTATAACTTCATATCTGTCAATCCTTTTGTCAGGATTTTTAAAATATTGAAAAACTCCTTTTTGGTTGCGAATTCTCGCATCGAAAATGTCGGGGAAAATAAGGATTCTGTCCATATCAGCCTGCTCTGATTCCGGATTTTCATTTCTTTGTTTCTTCTGATGCAAGAAAGCGTACCATCCCAATTTATCATTCTCAGAAGTATCTTCGCGAAGCGAACCTGGTTTTGGAAAATTTTTTATGATGACCTCACCGTCTTCGTTCTCTTCTGATTTCGAGGGATGCTCTTCGTAGCAGGCGAAGAAGAGTGCAACCAATGGATTTAGCGTCCAATCGAGTATTCTTGTCTTTAAGCCGTAGTGTTGCGCTAAAAACAGCAAATCGATATCTCGCTTGGGCTGCACTGTTGAAAAGGACTGATATGAACGTTTGAACTGCATGAACAGTTCCCGCTCTTTTTCTCCATGCGGATCCTCTATTCTGCCTATGCCGGGCTTAAGTTCATAACTGCTTTTGAAATGACCGCGATAGGCCGTAATTTCCTCACGGTCGGGGTTCATATACTCCTTTTCATAAATATGCTGGAGGAATCCTAAAACAGAAGTTACCGGAGTCGGTTTCTCCTTTTGGGCCTTCGGAATGGATGTGTCGGGGTTCATAGCCGGATTGGTTCGAGCCATGGGTTCCCGGTATGGTATAATCTTCTGGTGATGGATAATGAAAAAGCGTGGGAACCTGCTTATTGCCGTTCCACATCTTGAGGCTCTCGCATTGCCTGAAACAGTCGGAACGGCAATGACGGAAGCCCACGCAAATATGAATATACCGGACGGCGACCCGGCGCTCGCGCGCCAAGCCGTTGTCCGAACGGATTCATACGCATGTGGCGTTCATCATTGCTCAGCCCCGGACTGTTTTGATGAAATTTGCGAGATTTCAAGATGTCGGGAACTCAGCGCATAAGAAACGCTTTTCTAAAATGTCGGCCGATGCCGCCCTCCCGCTGTACCCACGCTGCGGCCATGGGCTTCCTGTGGTTGCGGCCAGCTTCTGCAAAGTTAGCTTAAATTGCTGAAACAACAAAGGCTATGCAGCCTCCTGCATAGCCTTCAGAGTACAAAATCAAGTAAAAAAGCTTGTAGTGTCGATGGGTCAGGCGAGGCCGAAGGCTTCGCGGACGGTGTCGACGTAGTCGAGTTTTTCCCAGGTGAAGAGCTCCACCTCGAGGGTGCGGTCGCCCTGGAAGCGCGAGTGGAAGGTTTTGGTCACCTTGCGCGGTGTGCGGCCGATGTGGCCGTAGGTGGCGGTCTCCAGGTAGATGGGCTGGCGTAGTTTGAGGCGCCGTTCGATGGCGTTGGGACGCATGTCGAAGATTTCGCTTACGATACGCGAGATTTCTCCGTCGGTCATGTCGACTTTGGCCGTGCCGCGCGTGTTGACGTAGAGGCTCACCGGGCGAGCTACGCCGATTGCGTAGGCCACCTGCACCAGAGCTTCGTCGGCCACGCCGGCGGCCACGAGATTTTTGGCTATATGGCGGGCGGCGTAGGCTGCCGACCGGTCGACCTTGGAGGGGTCCTTGCCCGAGAATGCGCCGCCGCCGTGGGCGCCGCGGCCGCCGTAGGTGTCGACGATTATCTTGCGGCCGGTAAGGCCGGTATCGCCGTGGGGGCCGCCGATTACGAATTTACCCGTAGGGTTTACGTGCAGTTTGATGTCCTTGCCGAAGAGGGCGCGGATATCCTCGGGGAGTTTGGCCAGGGCGCTCGGGAGCAGCTCGGTTTCCACATCGTGGCGGATTACGGCGAGCATCTCCTCGTCGGCCTCGGCCTGCGATTTGCCGTCGGCGGCAGGGATGAAATCATCGTGCTGGGTGGAGATCACGATGGTGTCGACGCGCACGGGATGGTTGTGGTCGTCGTATTCCACCGTCACCTGGCTCTTCGAGTCGGGCCGCAGGTAGCTCTTGCGCTTTCCTTCGGGAGTGATATAGGTCATGGCCGACTCCTCGCGGCGGATTTTCGAGAGTTCCTTCAGGAGATGGTGGCTGAGGCTTACGGTGAGCGGGATGTAGACCGGGGTCTCGTTGCAAGCGTAGCCGAACATCATTCCCTGGTCGCCGGCGCCCTGCTCCTCGGCGTCGGAACGCTCCACGCCGCGGTTAATGTCGGGACTCTGCTCGTGCACGGCCGAGAGCACGCCACACGATTCGCCGTCGAATTTCAGTGCCGAGTGGTTGTAGCCGATAGAGTTGATTACGCGTCGGGCCGTGTCGGCAAGGTCGACCTGCGCCTTCGATTTCACCTCGCCGGCAATCACCACCTGGCCGGTGGTCACGAGTGTCTCGCACGCCACCTTCGAGTCGGGGTCGTAGGCGAGCATCTGGTCGAGCACGGCGTCGGAAATCTGGTCGGCCACCTTGTCGGGATGGCCCTCCGAAACGGATTCGGATGTAAACAGATAGTTCATCGGAAATTTTAGCATTTTTTTAAGTGGTTGCAAGCAATCAAATTTTTCCACGTCCGGGCGCGGGCTCTGTAGGGAAACTGAGGGGAAGCGATTCTCACGAGTCGCATTTGCCTTGTTGCCACGCGCTTAGCATAAAGGAACCCCTGCGGCGACTGCTATCTGAGCCGCAAAGGCGTGGCGAAGTTACGAAAAAACTCCCTAACCGCCAACAGCAGGCCTCCGATATGCAATTTTTATCCGTAGTGGCCGCTCCGGAGTCTCATTTCTTCCTGACCTCCGAAAGCTACCATATAAGCTGCTCTGATCGCGAAAAATGCGGAATTTGGCTAAAAAACATCATTTTTCACCTTGAAAAGTTTGAGATTCCCCGATTTCATACATATATTTGCAAATTGTACGGTTTTTGGACGGTGCAACCTGAATCATTCATTCGATTTCAGAATCAATTATTTATCATAAAATAATATTTATTCTCAATTTATGCTAATTATGCTAAAGTACTACATCAGGAAGCTGGCGCTGCTGCTCATCGCAGGCGTCGGCCTCGCTCTGCCGATGCATGCCGAAGCGCCCCTTGCGCGTCGAGGGGTAGTCAGGGTGGAACTCCAGCCGGAGGCCGCCGCAAAGGTAGGCAGGCAGGCCAGAGTGGCCCGGAAAGGAGCGAAGCTCTCCACCGGTCTTCAGTCGCTCTCGGCTACGGCTCAGAAGCTTAATGCGGTCTCCATGGAGCCCGTGTTCGTGTCGACCCCGGCTACGGCCGAGCGCCATGCCAAATGGGGCCTCGACCGCTGGTATGACATCAAGTTCGACGAATCTATCGCTCCCGAGGAGGCCGTGGCCATGATGGAGCGCACCCCCGGCGTTGTGAAGGCTCAGAAAATCGTGCCCATGCAGCGTATGGAGGGTGGCAAAAGTTTCGTGAAGATCGGCAAGCAGATGGCTTCGGCCATGACCGCCTCCGCAATGCCCTTCAACGACCCGCGTCTGCCCCTTCAGTGGCACTACCACAACGACGGCTCCATAGCCGATACCCGTGCCGGTGCCGACATCAACCTCTTCAACGCCTGGAAGGAGACTACGGGACGCCCTGAGGTGGTTGTCGCAATCATCGACGGCGGTGTAGACTACACCCACGAGGACCTTGCCGCCAACATGCTCGTCAACGAAGCCGAGGCCAACGGCCTTCCCGGCGTCGACGACGACGGCAACGGCTTCATCGACGACATCTACGGGTATAACTTCGTGACCAACTCCGGCGAGGTTTATCCCCACGACCACGGCACCCACGTGGCCGGCACGGTAGCCGCCGTTACCAACCTGTCTCTTATACACATCTCCGAGCCCACGAGA
>ENA-OXWT01000715-OXWT01000715.1-human-gut-metagenome-genome-assembly--contig:-NODE-715-length-13465-cov-6.304623_pt1 | contig 13465 bp, 9 predicted proteins | sample MGYA00244689_ERZ652722 | MGnify/ENA primary metagenome ERZ652722 (study PRJEB26926, sample SAMN06164640) | human gut metagenome | biome: ENVO:00009003; feature: ENVO:2100002; material: ENVO:00002003...
GAGATGCAGCGTAGTCTCGTGGGCTCGGAGATGTGTATAAGAGACAGGTTACCGTATCTGCTGCGAAAACGCTTCTTACGACTGCGACAAGTGCATTATTTCCGTAGGCCGCAGCGGCAGCAAATGGATGGAGCAGATCTGTAAAGATCTGGACATCAACACCAAGTCCAACCGCGTGGATATCGGCGTCCGGGTGGAACTGCCCGCAGTCATCTTCTCTCATCTGACCGATGAACTCTATGAGAGCAAGATCGTATACCGCACTGAAAAATTCGAGGATTCCGTGCGTACCTTCTGTATGAATCCCCACGGTATCGTCGTAAATGAGAACACCAACGGCATCGTCACCGTAAACGGCCACAGCTACGAAGGAGCCGACAAGCAGACAGAGAACACCAACTTTGCCCTGCTGGTAGCGAAGCATTTCTCCGAGCCCTTCAAGGACAGCAACGGCTACGGTGAAAGTATCGCCCGTCTCTCCAACATGCTAGGCGGCGGTGTTATCGTACAGCGTTTCGGCGATCTGGTGAGAGGACGCCGCAGTAATGCGAAGCGTATTGCCGAGGGCATGGTAGAGCCTACCCTGTCCGCAACTCCCGGTGATTTAAGCCTGGTACTGCCCAAGCGTATCTTAGACGGTATCATCGAAATGATCTACGCACTGGACAAGATCGCACCCGGTACCGCCAATGACGATACCCTGCTCTACGGTGTGGAAGTCAAATTCTATAATATGGAAGTGGAACTGGACGAACATCTGGAAAGCTGTCACAAGGGCCTGTACATCATCGGTGACGGCAGCGGTGTGACTCATTCCCTGTCCCATGCATCCGCCAGCGGTGTCTATGTCGCAAGGCAGATCGCCAAAGGGGAATAATTACTAATAAAAAGCTTCCTGTATACTTTAAATAGGTCAAGAGATTGACGAAAAAAATACCTCAAGTAAAATTAGATTATTACTGACCTGGCGAGTTGGTAAAATCTAACGAATACAAGAGGTATCTACAATGAATATTAAAGGCTCAAAGAAGAAAAATCAAGTTTTATCAGTAAACATTTTTGAACAGCAGGGGATTATTGCAAAAGCTGATGCTATTAAGGCAGGGTTAAAAGCATCTACCTGGCATGAGTTGGAAACAAGAGGTAAGTTTGACAAAAACGATAAGCTTTCATTTGTCAGTGATGACATGCTGATATTAGGATGCGATATTGGCAGCGAGACTCATTATGTGAGGGCAATTGATATCAGAGGAAGAGAACTCAGTAAGTCCGCTTTTGGCTTCAGTAATACGGCAGAAGGCTTTGAAAGCATGTTAGACTGGAGCACTAAGCTTGCGGCAGCAAATGATAAGAAGCAGATTGTCTTAGGGCTGGAGCCTACCGGTCATTACTGGTTCTGCCTGACAACCTGGCTGGTTGCAAAGGGAATCAGTGTTGTGCAGGTGAATCCATACGCAGTAAAACAGACAAAAGAGGTGGAAGACAACAGCCAGCTTAAGGATGACAAAAAGGATCCGAAGCTTATTGCAAATCTGGTGAAGGATGGCAACTTTGGAATGCCATATCTTCCGGAAAAACTTTATGCAGATATCAGACGTCTTTCGATGTTCCGGGACCAGTTGAATGAAGACAGGATCCGGAATCTTAACCGGCTTCACAGAGAGATGAAAATCTATTTTCCAGAATACAAGGACGCATTTGGAAAAATAGACGGGGCATTTAGTTTAGAGCTGCTTAAGGCGGCACCATTTCCGGATGAATTGGCTGCCCTTGGAACAGAGGGGATGAAACAGATATGGCATGAGGCGAAGCTCCGTGGACGGGGCTATGCCAATGCATCATCTATTCTGGAATACGCAAGGAAAAGCGTAGGAATCAAGGATGGCGCGGATGCCGGCAGACAGGCTGTTAAGTGGTTCGTCAGCCGGATTATTGAGCTGGATGGGCAGCTTTCAGATATAGAAAACAAGTTAAATGAAAGATGTATGGAGATTCCACATGCAAAGAACATTCTGGCAATATCGGGAATCGGCGAAAACATCCTGTCAGGGATACTTGCAGAGATGGGGGACATATCAAGATTTGACGATGTAAAGGAAATACAGAAGTTAAGCGGATTAGGATTGGTAGCCTGCAGTTCGGGTAAGCATACCGGAGAGACCAAAATTAGTCACAGGGGACGCAAACGACTCAGATATTGGTTATTCCAGGCGGCGAAGTCGGCAGTGGCACATTCGGGGGAATTTAAGGAACTCCATGTTTACTATACGACAAGGAAGCAAAATCCGCTAAAGAAGATGCAGTCGCTCATTGTGATTGCCTGCAAGATACTGAGGGTGATTTTTACAATCCTGACAAAGGGGACAACATATGATCCGAAGAAACTGTTGGGAGACATTATAAGACCAAATCAGGCAATACCACAGGCAGCATAAGTACTACTTAAGATTGCATTACAATTCCAGACCCTTGCCGGGATTCAGAGTTTAACTGGATCCGGGCAGGGTTCTGGAAAAGAACCCCGTAAACCAGATGGAGTGTGAAGTGCACTACATCAGCACCAAGACCAACTGATAAAGCAGGGGAGGCGTCCACTGAAAAAAGTCCCTGCAGCAAAGGAAGGCCAGTAACAATCAAAAACAAACAAGAGCTGTAGCTGGCAGTAGTTCTCTCCGTAGGGCATGACCCTGTTTGAAAGCTTAGCTGGCACTCAGTGTATGAGCAGATGGGACGAAGGAAGTTGGCACACGATGCCATTAGACACGGAAGGTTCATCATCATAGCAGAAAAGAGGAATTATAGCCTTTATAAAGCAATGGATGCTTTATTTGGTGTACCTGTTTTCAGCTATTCAGTACTTGATACAATGAATGTTCATGCACTTTAGCACTTGTTGTGAGGTAACTGTTTAAAGAAAAAAGTCCAAAAATTAATGATTTAGGGCTTGAAATTATAGGAAGGAAGGTAGATTCTATGGCACAGACAGTTAAGATCATCTCTGACAGTACCTGTGATCTGTCAAAAGAATTAGTGGAAAAGTATGACATTACCATCCTGCCTCTGCACATTCTGCTGGGCGAGGATGAATACCGCGATGGCGTGGATATTACGCCGGAAGAAATTTTCCGGTGGTCCGATGAAAACAAGACCACGCCCAAGACCTCTGCTCCTTCTCTGACCGAGGCCATGGAAGTCATGCAGCCTTTTGTGGAAGAAGGCCGGGAGATCATCTGTTTCTCCATCTCCGACAGCATGTCCACCTCCGGCAACGTTATGCGGCTTGCTGCAGAAGAACTGGAAGCTTCCGACAAAGTCACCATCATCAACTCCGCAAACCTGTCCACCGGCATCGGTCTGCAGGTAATACAGGCTGCCATTCTGGCTTCTGAAGGGAAAACTGCCGCAGAGATCACTACTGCCATCGAAGCCATCCGTCCCAAAGTCCGGGCCAGCTTCGTCGTAGATACCCTGACCTACCTTCACCGCGGTGGCAGATGCAGCGCGGTAGCGGCTCTGGCCGGTGGTATGTTAAAGCTTCATCCCAGGATCGTCGTGGTGGATGGTGCCATGGATGCCTCCAAAAAATACCGTGGAAAACTGGGTTCCGTCATCCTCTCATACACAAAGGATATGGAAGAGGATCTGAAAAATGCCGTTCCCGACAGAGTCTTCATCACCCACTCCGGCTGCGACCGGGAGATTGTGGAAGCGGTTCGTTCCTATCTGGAAAGTCTGGGAATCTTTGACGAGATTCTGGAAACCAGAGCAGGCGGTGTAGTCTCCAGCCATTGTGGTCCCGGCACGTTAGGCGTACTTTTCATTGCTAAATAAAGAATCCGTAGGAGTTTCGTGTGAAAAATTAATTTTTCACACGCAAATTTGTGCCTGCACAAGGTGCCAAGGCACCTGAAAGTTTGCAGGTTACTGAAAGGCATTGGTATTATTATGATCCGTTTTATATTCGTCGTATTATTTGTAGTATTATTCCTGATCCTGTCCACGCCGTTAATGCTGGTGGAATGGATCATCGGCAAATTTAACCCCGGTCTTAAGGACCGCAGTTCCCTGGCCATTGTAAACTGGGCCTTCCGCTGGGTCATCCGTCTTTCCGGCACGAAAGTCATTGCCATCGGGGAAGAGAACATTCCCACCGACACTGCTGTGCTGTACGTCGGCAATCATCGCAGCTTTTTCGATGTGGTGCTGACCTATGTCCGTGTTCCCAGACCTACCGGTTATATTGCGAAAAAAGAAATGTTAAAATGGCCCCTGCTTAACATCTGGATGAAAGATCTTCACTGTCTCTTTCTGGATCGCCAGGACATCAAGGCAGGACTGAAAACCATTCTGCAGGCCATTGAGAAAGCCAAAAACGGGATTTCCATCTGCATCTTCCCGGAGGGCACCCGCAACAAGACCCAGGATACCTTCCTTCCCTTCCACGAGGGTAGTTTCAAGATCGCAGAGAAAGCAAATGTTCCCATTATCCCCATGACTATTGTGAATTCCGCTGCGGTATTTGAAGATCATTTTCCGAAAATAAAAAAGGCCACCGTAGTCATTGAATACGGTAAGCCTATTTATCCGAAGGAACTGGACAAGGAGACTCGCAAGAGCATGGGCACCTATGTACAGAATATTATCTCCGAAACTTATTTCAAAAACAAAGAACTGATCTGATCTTTCTAATGTCTATCCGCGAGGGAGACCTGCTGGGCTATCAGTAACAGATAATCCGCAGCGTCTCCCTCTTCGGGATAATAACTCACCGAATCCCGGTTCCGTCCCATCAGGTAATGCAGAAAATCCTCTAAAATCTCCGTGTACTGATAACTGTATAACACATAATTAGCACAGGACAATTCTTCTGCCCGCTTCAGCAGATCCTCGGTTCCATTGTTGACATTCATTACGGCATCGATCATGTTATGGGAACGTTTGGCCAGCTCCTCGCCCCGATTCCGGATGCTTTCCATGAATACAGTGCACAGGTCCACATCCACCGGCTGTCTGGTGGCCAGATACGTCATGGAGCCATACAGATAGGCCGTTTCTTCCAGATAACTGGTATTGTCCTCGAAAAAGTCCTTATACTCCAGGATCTGATTGCGGTAAGTGTATAGTCCCGCCGCCCGGTAAAGCTCCGTCAGCGCCATGAATTTCTCCGCATCTCTGCCGGATGTCGACATCAGCTTGGTGTACACCGACGACGCATGCTGCAGACATTGTGTGGCATATTGCACATCATATTTCTGGTACAGATAACTGAATTTTGCCATCACCGCCACGTAACACATGTTCTCCGGTTCCGGCTTTTCTGTGTCGTTGGCCGTTTTTTCCAGCCAGTCGGCAATAGATTCCAGCAGATCCGGGATATCATTGCCATTATCATCCGCAAGCACCTGCGGATACCACTCACAGGCCTCTAGCAAAGTGATGATCTCATCCTCGGTAATACTGCGATCCTGACATCTGTCATGAACATTCGTGCACAACGCTTCCAACAGTTCCTGATAGTGGTCTTCTTTCAGAGAAAACGTCAGGGATCTTCCCACATTGTCACACTCCAGATAGAACTCACCTTCCCCGGTATAGTCCGTGAAATCCGCTGTTCCGATGTACAGAGACAGCTCCCCGTTGTAATCAGTCTGCTTTACCGTGCCTTCATAGACCGTCTCTCCGGTCTCCCGGTCCACCAGCCGGAAAGTCTCTACCGACTGTCTGCCCTTCACCACTGCCTGTTTTTCACCGACCGCGGCATACCCCTGCTGATCCACCAGCACATTGGGTGTCAGTGTAGGCACTGTATAGTTGATGACCGGTGTGTTTTCCATGCCGGTCATACTTATGCTTACATGCCCTGTCTCTGCCGTTGCCTGCCCGCAGGCGGTCATACCTATACTGTTAAATAGTAATAGCAGGGACAGGATCCCTGCACTTTTCCTGCTGTATCTCAAAATATTCCTCCGGTCATTCCCTGGGGACATTACAGTACACGATCTCCCCGTTGATAATAGTATAAAGGGTTCGTGTGAAAATTTCCATAGGATTTCCGTCGAAAATGGCAATGTCTGCATCTTTCCCCACTTCCAGGCTGCCAATGCGGTCTGCCACGCCACAGATTTTCGCAGGATAAATGGTGATGGCCCGGAAACCTTCCTCCATTGGAAGTCCCGCTTTTACCGCAAGTCCGGCACACAACGGCAGTGTCTGGATCTGTGACACCGGATGATCCGTGGTGATAGCGACCATCACACCGGCCCGGTTCAGCACTCCGGCGGTCTTAAAAGACATGTTCTGCACCTCGATCTTGTTCCGGCTGGTAAGATCCGGTCCCACAATGGCCGGAAATCCTTCCTTCGCCAGTTCTTCCGCCACCAGATGACCTTCCGAGCAATGATCCATCGTCATTTTTATACCGAATTCTTTTGCAATGCGGATTGCTGTGAAAATATCGTCCACCCGGTGGACATGGGCTTTTAACGGGATGTCTCCCCGCAGTACCGGAAGATAGCACTCTTTTTCAAAATCCGGTGCAAAATACTCTCCCTTCTCCGCCGCTTCCTGCTTTTGCCGCAGATATTCTCTGCTCTCCCAGAGTTCCCTGCGCAGCATGGCGGCGATGGCCATACGGGTGACAGGACTTTTGTTCTGCCCGGAATAATTGACCTTGGGGTTCTCTCCAAAGGCCACCTTCATGGCCGCCGGTGATTTCAGGATCAGGTCGTCGATCCGGCGTCCCTTAGTCTTTACCATGGCAAACTGGCCGCCCACCACATTAGAGCTTCCGGGTCCGATCATGGCTGCAGTAATTCCGGCCCGCACCGCATCATCAAAGGCTGCATCCATGGGATTAATACCATCGATAGCCCGCAGAGCCGGTGTCAGGGGATCCACTGTCTCATTACAGTCATCCCCTTCCGTGCTCTTTTTTTCTTCCATGATACCCATATGGCAGTGTGCCTCAATGATGCCCGGCATGATCAGCGCATTTTTCGCGATCACTACCTGCTCTCCTTCTTCCGGCTGTAACTTCACCTCACCTCTGGCACCTACCTGTGCAATTTTCCCGTTTCTTATCTGCAGGATCCCTTCGGGGATCTCTCTGCCCGCCATGGTCAGGATCCTGCCTCCTACAATATACATCAGCGGAACAATGCCTCCCCGTTCACCGGTTCCCCGTTGTGGGTCAGAGCAAAGTATACGTTGCTTCCTTCGGTGCTGTAGTATTTCGTGGGCGCTGCCACACTGCCGATGGTGTCGCCGGGATTCACATAGGAATTCTCTTTCACTGTGATCTCCGTCAGCTGTCCATAAGTGGCCTCATAGCCGTCACCCAGATCCAGGGTCAGCGCCTTGCCGATCTCCTCATTTTCGAAGATCGAAGTCACTTTTCCCTGCGCACAGGCGGTCACTGCCGTACCTTCTTCCGCGGAAAAAATGGTGGCGGGATTGTATTTATACTGATCCAGTGTAGCAAAATAAGTGCTCTTGTCCATAGAGTAATGCATCAGAATATCACTCTGCACCGGTTGCTGTAATCCGTCGCTTTCTGCAAAGTGCAGTGTCTTCTCAACGACCACATCCCCACCTGCTGTCTGCTTTCCCCCGGTCTCTTCCTTTTGTCGGTCGGCATCGGAATTCTGCTGCTCTTTCTGTGCGGCCTCCAGCAGGGTCTCCTGATCCGTCAACCCCGGAATCTCTACGTTGCCGGAGCCTACCTCCTGGGGCATATAGTCCAGATCATCCTCGGTGACAGGAGTTCCCGCGATCTCATTTCCCGCTGTATTATTTGCCGTCAGTCCGGGGATGTTCTCGTCCTCCTTCAGAAGATGTTCGTCGTTATTCTCCGTGATCTCCTGTAATTTGTCATCCGCATTGTTGGGAAGCGCAGTGAAGTCCAAGGTATAACCATCATCCCTGGACTCCACATTCTGCCCCTTCATATAGACCCCTGTCATGGTCAATGCTGCCAGTACAAAGGCTGAAGAGGCTAACATTATAATACGTTCTTTGTTAATACCGCTCTTTTTATTTCTTCTCATATCCTATCCGCATCCTTCCTGTTCCCTGAGTCAACTGCCTGCTATACAATCGTTTCAACCACTTTCCCTGGTTTATCCTATAGTCTTGCCCGATTCATGGGTTTTATTCAGAATGTCTTCGATATGAAATTTGCATTTATTTTGAACTATTTATAGGGCGAAGTAACTGAATAGTTATATTTATTCTATGCCTGTGCGGCATAGGCAGCCATATCCACGTGCTGTACCGTACCCACATTTCCGTTTTCGTATAAGAAAATACCGGTCTTGCGGATCACAGCATTGGTCGCATTGGCATTGGTAGTGCCGTCCTGAGCCTTACGGTCTCCCTGCAGGGTAAAATCCGTAGAAACGTTTTGCAGACAGATAGCACCAACACCCTTGTCAGAAAGTTTGTACAGTACGTCGTTGCCGTTTTCATCCTTGCACCAGATTTTTAATTTTGACCAGATGGAATCGTTCTCATCGATCCAGCCGTTGCCATCCTCATCATACTGCGCCAGATCTGCAAAGCCATCCCCATTCCGGGTGCCGAACAGCTCACTGCCGTCGTTGATAGTGCCGTCACCGTTCTTGTCCAGTGCCAGATAGCCGCTGCCATTCAGCACGGAGATCTCTTCTTCCTTGCCATCGGCATCCAGATCAAAATAAAAGGTCTGATCCGACACTTCTGCCACATCAGTATCCAGGTTGATCACCAGCGGATCATGGAGCGTGAATTCTGCTACATTGAGTTGCTCTTTGTAGTATTCCTCGCATCTGCGGCTCATATTTACATTTACATTAAAATTGATCTCTCTGCCATCCTTGGTCCGCACGCTTCCCACGGTGGAAAAACTGGTATCCTCCTGTTCTATGTTCCAGGTCTCGCTCACATAGTTCAATATTTTCACACGGGACGTGACCAGATTGAACACGTCTGACGCAGGTGTTGCGGTTCCCTGTGTGCTGCCGGAATTCGTCTGGGTATTATTTACGCTATTCCCTGTATTCCAGCTGTTTCCGGTCTGATTACCGCTGCTCCATCCGTTTTCCTGCATCCAGTCCCGCAAAGTGCTGTTCCTGGACGGGAATAATAAATCAAAAATATAACGCACCGTATATTCCCGGATGGTAGACAATGTCTGTTCACTGGCACTGCTTCGCATATCCCATCTGGCAGAAGATACCAGAAAACGACTCTGCCAGTCTTTGGCTGTCATCGTGGTGTTCTGTTCTCTGCAGTGTTCTCCTGTTCCTCCGTGTTCTGTGTGGTATCCTCACCATTCGGTGTCTTCTGTCCCTTAGTGGATACATCTGTCAGACCTGCCTGATAATCCGTTATCTCAAATCGTCTGACGCTTGTCTTAGAAGCGTGATAGCTTCTGGCGGAATCCATTCCTATGCTTGCGGAATCAATTCTCAAATCTGTAATTTTCTCCTTTCCCCGACCTCACCACGAACCAACAGGGCGCGCTTCCTGTAACGCTTAACAGTTCACCGCCGCATGTATTCATAAAAGCGCCTGCTCCGCAGTCGACGCCGCTAAGCGGCTCATCTTTTATTTCATACATGCGGCGCTCCGCTCATGCAATATCATATGTTCTGCTTTGTGTGCCAGCACCCACGCAGAACATATGATATTGCATGGCTGAACTGTTAAACTAAAAAAGATGGTAAAGAAACAGAATACATATAATATGCCTCTGTCTGGTTACCATCCGTGGTGTCATTATCAAACTGTAAAAAATAAGTAGCAGGAAGTGACTGGCCATGTCACCTCTCTACTACTTATATCGTCCGCTATGGACATTTTATTTAGTGTTAATTTACTGCTGTTTGGGCTGAGTGGGCGCACCAGGGGTTCCGGGTGCGGGAGGCACCGGTCTGCCGGCTGCTTTCAGCTTTGCTGCGATCATGCTGGCTACCATTTCTCTGGTCACCACGATGTTGCCACCGAAGGGATTGATCACGAATCCCAGCGCCGGGCTGATATTGCCCTGTGCATCTTTGCGCAGCAGCATTCCCGCATAATCGTCAAAGTTCATGGCGAAAGTCTGCTGATTCTCCTCATCTCTCCACCTTTTTAGCTCTGTCCAGTCAGTGAACGCCATGAAGAACTTCCGACCGTCCTCGGTGGACAGCATCGGGAACTGTACTTTGGCATCTCTTGCGATGGTCACCCGGCCGTTTTCATCGGGCACAGGCACCGGATCGATCACGACCGGAGACAAGAACTTTGCTTTCTGCAGTTCATCCAGGAACATCTGTCTGTGTTCCGGGGTGTCCTCTGCTTTTAATAATTCAATGGATCCCACCATCATGGGGTTGGATACCGGTTTGTTAAATTCCATATTTTTTCTCCTTACTTCTCATTGTAACTATTCAGCCTCTCTTCGCGAAACGCATCTGCGATGGTTAGTCACATGTCTCTGAATAGTTACACTCGGTTATAGTTGATCAGGCATCCCTTCAGGATGATCTGACGTTCTTCGTCGGTCAGCTCTCCCAGCTTCAGGGTGAATTCCTTCATACCTTCTCCGGTTGTTACCACATATGCCTTAATTTCCTCGGCCTTGTCTTCCACGGCTTTCTTAATACCAGGAATGAACAGGTAATCCAGATTCTTGAAAGGCAGGTCTCCGGGCTGGATCAGGAAAGGAAGCATGCCCCAGTTGATCAGGTTGGAACGATAACGCTTGGTGGCATACTCGTTGGCAATATTTGCCCAGCCGCCTAATACCTTCTGGCAGGAAGCAGCCTGCTCACGGGCAGAACCGTCTCCGGGCTTCACTGCGAAAATAGTGGAACCGAATCCGGTGTTCTCACGACTTGCATCGGGATACTGTTTCTTTACTTCACCCATAACATCCTTCAGTACCGGAACTGCCTGACAGGGATGTCCGCCGTTCATACGCTCTTTCTCTGCCTTCTGGATCTCCTTGGCACGTCCTACATACTGCGGATCCTTACGGCTTAAAGTGAACTCTGCCAGTCCCAGAGGATTGGAGCGGTAGGAAGAGGTCTCACCGGATGGAATCAGCTCATCGGTAGTAGTTACGGGATCGTGGATCTCGGATACTACCTGCAGTACCAGATTCTCAGGCAGGGCACCCATAGCGGGCCAGTCCTTGATATTGGGACCGAACTGGATCTCTACGCTCTCGTCTGCCACACCGTGGGAATCGAAGACACGGTTCTTGTAAATATTGCTATCGAAATGATATTTGTATTTTCCGAAATCTCCATCGAAGTCCGTTGCGGAAGTCAGCACACCCTTGTTGGCTGCGGTGGCTGCGATGGAACGGGCATCCATCAGAGCTACGGAAGCGATCTGGCCGTTCTGCAGTTTGGAGCCTTCACGGTTCGGGAAATTTCTGGTAGAGTGACGGATACTGAATGCGTTATTGGCAGGTGTGTCACCGGCACCGAAGCAGGGACCACAGAACGCAGTCTTCATCACTGCACCGGTCTCTAAGATGGTAGCCGCACAGCCGTTGCGGATCAGCTCCATGTATATGGGCATGGATGCGGGATATACGCTTAAAGTAAACTCATCCGCACCGATGTATCTGCCCTTCAGAATGTCGGCAGCCGCACAGATATTCTCGAATCCGCCGCCGGCACAGCCTGCGATGATACCCTGATCTACAATGAACTTGCCGTTCTTTACTTTATTTTTCAGAGTGAAGTCTACCGCACCGTCCAGACTTACTTTCGCACGCTTTTCCGTCTCATCCAGAATATCCATCAGGTTCGCATTCAGCTCTTCGATGGTGTAAGTATTGCTGGGATGGAACGGCATGGCGATCATAGGACGGATCTTGTCCAGATCCACCTCGATCAATCCATCATAGTATGCCACCTGGCCGGGATTCAGTTCCTTATAGTCTTCGGTACGTCCGTGGATCTCATAGAACTCACGGATCTGGTCATCGGTCTTCCAGATGGAGGACAGGCAGGTGGTCTCTGTGGTCATTACGTCAATGCCGATACGGAAATCAGCACTCAGGGAAGCCACGCCGGGACCTACGAATTCCATTACTTTATTTTTTACATAGCCATTCTTGAATACTGCGCCAATGATAGCCAGTGCCACGTCCTGAGGACCTACACCCTTCACGGGAGCACCCTTTAAGTATACGGCTACCACGCCGGGCATGTTGATATCATAGGTCTGGTTCAGCAGCTGTTTTACCAGCTCGGGACCACCCTCGCCCATAGCCATGGTACCCAGTGCACCGTAACGGGTATGGGAATCGGAACCCAGGATCATCTTGCCACCGCCGGCTAACATCTCTCTGGCAAACTGATGGATAACTGCCTGATGAGGGGGTACATAGACTCCGCCGTATTTTTTCGCACAGGTCAGACCAAACATGTGGTCATCCTCGTTGATGGTGCCGCCTACGGCACACAGGGAGTTATGACAGTTGGTCAGTACATAGGGCATGGGGAACTTCTGCAGTCCGGATGCTCTCGCAGTCTGGATAATACCTACAAAGGTAATATCATGGCTGGTAAGCTTGTCGAAACGGATCTTCAGCTTGTCCATATTGCCGGAGGTATTATGCTCCTGCAGAATACCATATGCCATGGTGTTTTTCGCTGCTTCTTCTTTGGAGATCGTAATGCCGGTCTTCGCCTGTATCTGACTGGCTGCTTCCGGGGTATCCGCTACGATGTCCGTACCGTTTACCAGGTAAGCGCCGCCCTGTGTTAACTGAATCATGCTCGTCCTCCTGTTATTCCACTTCTTATGCGTAATGTGCATCTAAATGTGCACTTCTTTCATTATACTGGATTGTTTTCTCAGATGCAATGATCTTATAGGATGTTTTTGCCACTGTACCACGCTAAATTTTATTTTTCTCCGGGAACCATTCCTCTTTTGTTCCGGTGTTGCTATAATATCCTCAGAAATTATGCCATTTTTTGAAAATCTATACGAAAACGACAGTTGTCGGCCGAATTCCGGCGGCAGCGGAAAGGAACCTTATGAATGTAGTAATAGCTATCGATTCCTTCAAGGGAAGTATGACCTCCATGCAGGCAGGTTTGAGCGCCGCCACGGGGATCAAACGTGTTTATAAAGATGCACATATTACCGTCTGTCCTCTGGCGGACGGCGGGGAGGGCACCGTCGATGCTCTGGTAAACGGCTGTGACGGCCGTATGACACAGGTGCAGGTCACAGGTCCTTCCGGTCACCCCGTTGTCTGTCCTTACGGCATCGTCGACGAGACCCATACCGCAATCATTGAAATGTCCGGTGCCGCCGGGATTACCCAGGTCAGCGGAGAGGAAAAGAATCCTCTGAACACCACCACTTACGGTGTAGGCGAAGTCATCAAAGATGCAATCCAGAACGGCTGCCGGCATTTTATTGTCGGTATCGGTGGCAGTGCCACCAATGACGGCGGTGTCGGAATGCTGCAGGC
>ENA-OXWT01000718-OXWT01000718.1-human-gut-metagenome-genome-assembly--contig:-NODE-718-length-13426-cov-10.319572_pt1 | contig 13426 bp, 9 predicted proteins | sample MGYA00244689_ERZ652722 | MGnify/ENA primary metagenome ERZ652722 (study PRJEB26926, sample SAMN06164640) | human gut metagenome | biome: ENVO:00009003; feature: ENVO:2100002; material: ENVO:00002003...
GATTTCAGCCTGTCGCGGATGGATTCACGGGCAGCGGGCTTCTTCGGGATGGTGTCGTAGATGGCAGTTCCGGCATCCTCCACATACGAGCGGACATACTGAATGCTTTCAGAAAAGCGGATCGGTCTGTTCTTGTCCTCAATATTGGTCAGTTGGACTTCATCGGCAGCAAAATCAACCGCGTCGATTCTGCACTTGATGCCATCCATATTCAGCGTCGCGCCGACAGGAATGTAATCTGCGCCTTTGAGTTCCTTGAAGGTCTCGCCGTCCTTGCTGAGAAAGACATCTGCACCGGACTTCCAGAGCTTGTGAGAACCGGCTACCCATGCAGCTTCACGGAAGCCAGTGACCGGCATGGAAGGCTTACCGCGCACCTTCTTTTCAAGGAGCTTTGTGCCGAGAAGCGGCGCGGCTTTTTCCGCGTCCTTGCCGTACAGCTCAAAATAGCCGTTCTGAGCAAAGCAGACCAGCGCGTCCGGATGAGCCTTTTTGACTGCCTCATATTTGCGGAGTTCTGCGACGGGGAGCGGCGAAAGCACCTCTGTCCTATCTGCCTCCGGCAGTCTGTCACGGCGGCTTTTCTGCTTGGACAGCACTTCCACCAGAGCATCCGCGTCCTTCGGGAGCGTCTGGTGGGTTTTGACGCCGCCATGCTCACCTACCAGAGCCATTGCTGCATCGAAGCTGCTGCGGCAGGGGGCTTCCAGCACAAAGCCATCTGCGAAGGTCAGCCGATCATGATCCGGCGCAACCGCGTTCTGCGCCACATTTGCAGCCTGTTCCCGGTAGTTGATCTCAAAGACATCTCCGAAGACCTTGCCGCGCTTGACGGATTTCGGGACAATGACGCGGGCAATGCACTCGTCGTAGGTCTGTTCCGCGTAAAAGCGGAAGGTGTTGTGATCCCGCGTCCCCTGAATAAAGACCTGATTTTCGTTGAGACAGTGCGTTCCATGCGGACGGCAGAACCACATCATCGTTTTGTCTTCGGGATTCCGGCTTTCGGCAGCGCGGCGGATGATACGCTTGTCGATGTCGAAGTCTTCCTTGTAGCTGTCTACATGATCGTCCACGAGCTTCTGCAACTCCGCAACGATGTCAACGTCTGTGTATTTCTTCATGCGTCTCCTTTCTCACAACTCCATGTCGTGCGTTTTGAATTTGACCGGAGACTTCTTCTCCGGCTGCGTTTTCGCGGCAGCTTTGAGCTGATCGCGGATAGAGGGCTTTTCCTGCTTCTGCTCCTGCTTGACGTATTCCAGCGTCGGCATCAGCTCACGGTAACAGCCCTGTGTTTTCCGCGCCGCATGACGGCGATGGACTTTGAACAGCGGCTCACCATTCTGCGTGACCGTGTTGCCCTCAATCCTGACGCCGTTCCGTGCCATCAGATTGAAGGAGTGGTTAGAGGCGCGGTAAGAAGCCCGCATTCCGTCGTTGTTATAGGCGATCTGCCCCTTGAGCGTGTCCATGACGGCGGCTTTGATTTCCTTCTCTTCGGCAGTCAGGCGGTGCGCCTTCGGTGCTTTCGCTGCTTCCTCCGGCAAGGGAGCAGAGGGAGACTTGACCTCCACGGTTTTTACCTCAATAGAGGTAATCTCATCATTCTCCCATGCAACAACCTCCTGGTCTCTTTCCGCTGCTTTCTCAGGCATGACTCCCTTTTGAGCTTCGGTCTGCTGACGGAACGCATCCACGAAAAGTGCCGTCAGTCCGGGATTGGGTTTATCCACAAGGAAGCGGGAGGCATTCTCCGGGCAGACATCAACGGTCTTCGCCCATTCCTTGAGGGGCTGGGGAATGCGCCCGTCAAAGTCTTTCTGCTGAATGGTGTTTGCGAGGACATACCGGACGCGCTCCGGAGAGAACTGCTCAAGGACGCTTTTCACGGCAGCATCCGCATCCAGCCGGTTATCTCCGTAGTTGGAGCTGATCGCCGCTTCAATCGCTTTGCGGCATTCCGCGTTTGCGGCGAGAGAAGCACGATATGACTCCAGCTCACCGGCTTCATAGGCGTAATTCGCCGTCTCGTGGTAAATGGGGACTTCCGGCATCGGTTCTGCGGGCGCTTCGGCTTCCTTCTCTGCGGACTGTGCTTTTTCTGCCAGCAGCACCTTGAGCTTGGCGTCAATGCCCTCGATCATCTCAGCCGCCGTCTTGCGGATGGTGTCCAGAGAGCTTTTCAGTTCCTTGGTTTCCTTGCCGGATGACCAACCGGCGATGTAACCGAAGGAGTAGTCCGAGGTTTCAATGCCGTACCGTTGGCAGACGGTGTAGGCAACGCTTTCCGCTTCAACCTCCTTGGTGTGCCGATCCTTCTTATCTTCTGGCGCGGCTTTCTCATCCGGCTTGACGGCGTGGAGCTTTGCGTGGGCGATCTCGTGAATGGCGGTTTTGACCGTCTGGATTTCGCTCATGCCCTCCTGAATGGCAATGCGGCTTTCAACCGGCGAGAAGAATCCCTTTGCACCGCCCGGAATGTCCTCAAAGGAAATAGGGACGGGAGATTCCTGCCTGAGCGCGTCGAAGAACGCCTCGTAGTTTTCGACGGTGCCTTTCAGCTCATCGACGATGATGTCCGGAAGCTCCTTGCCGTCCGTCTGGGAAACATCAAAGACACTCACCACCTTGAAGGCAGGACGCAGGACTTCGACCGTTTCCGTGACAGTTTTTCCATCTGCGCCGATTACCGGTTTTTGCGTCAAAGGATCAATCTTCTCACGCTCTTCCTGCGCCTTGTACGGCGCGGGTGCAAGAATCTTGATGCCCTTTTCGCCCTTCATGACCTGACGGTCAAAGTTGCGCTGCCACGAGGTATAACCGGCAACATAGGTTGCCTCCGGCTTCTGCATCGCAATGAGCAGCGTGTTGTTGAAGGAATAGTTGTAGAACTTGGACATCGTGCGGAGATATTCCTTGAACCGCTCGGATTCAAAAAGTTCCTTGATGCCCTGTTCCAGCTTGTCCGTAATCTCACGGACTTGCTGTGCATTTTTGCTTTCAGCCATCTCAAACCTCCATTTCTTATTTGCTTTTGGGAGAAGAAAACCCCGTCTGGGATTTGCTCAACAGTCGAGCCTTTACCTCAGACGGGTTTTCTCTGCGTGTCAGCCGACGATGAAAGATGTTATCCTCGTTCTCCCATTCAATCAGCCGGTCAAACAACTCCGGGTGTTTTGTAATCATGTGCAACAGCTCTTCGTCGCTTGCGTTGGGACAGAACCAGCAGCCGTTTCTCCGGCAGTGAGTGTAGATTGGGGAAAGCAGCCCGTGTTCCTGACAGAGCTTGTAGGCGTCAACCTCGGTCATGCCGTACTTGGCAAGCAGACTGACCTTCTTCACGCCGTCCAGACGCGCAAGGCGTTTGGGTTCATCCTCCGCGATGCCGACATAGCTCACGGTGTCCGGAGAAAGCGCGGCATTGTACTTTCGGACGGGCGGGATTTTGCAGTCCCGATTGACCGCGCACATCCCGGCCCACGCAAAGCCGCGAACCTCGCCCTTGTGCGGTCCGCGGGTGATGACATGATGGAACACCTCATCGTAGGTCTTGTCCGCATGGAGAATGGTGAACTTGATGCCCAGCTCCTTTTCGCAGAAGGGCTTGAGCCGGTCATAGATGAAGTCCCGATGTTCCGGGACTTCGCCGCTTGTATACTTGTCGAACATGACCTCGCTGAAAACCGCCTCGTCAAGCGGCTCATTGTGCTGTGCAGCCAGCAGGAGCGTCGCTACGCTGTCTTTGCCTCCGCTGCATGAAGCAACATACTTTGGGCGGGTCATCGATCAAACTCCATCTTGAAGCTGACGTATTTGCCGCCGCTGTCATCCAGTCGGATCACCGCATCGTAGAGCTGAGGCTTCTTCGGCGTGTAAAGCCCGGTCACGCGGCACCAGCCCTTGTCCAGCAGCTCCTTTGCGATCTTCTTGGTCAGCTTCTTTTTCTTGCTGGAAAAGAACTTGTTGTCTTCCCACAGGCAGAAGGAGCATTCCTTGTTCGAGCAGTAGAAGTTGCCCTTGCCGACATAGACCGGAGAGCCGCAGCGGGGGCATTTGCCGATTTCCTCTTTCCCCGTGCCGAAACGCTGGGCTTCGGCATCGGAGAGGAACGGATAGGCTTTCACGAGATCCCCGGTCATCCGGACAATTCCGCTGAGGAAGGCGTCCGCATCTGCCTTGCCGCGTTCAATCTCCATGAGCGTGTTTTCCCATTCCGCCGTCATTGCGGGAGAGGTGATCTGTTCCGGCAGAACACAGACGAGGTTGCAGCCGTCCTTCGTGGGAATGAGGGATTTACCCTTGCGCTCTGCAAAGCCGGACTTCACCAGCTTTTCAATGATACCGGCGCGGGTCGCGGGAGTGCCGAGACCTTTCTTCTCGGTGTCATCGTCGAACTGATCGTTTCCGGCAGTCTCCATCGCAGACAGGAGCGTGTCTTCCGTGTACTGCTTCGGGGGTGTCGTAAAGTGTTCCGTAACGCTGGCGGACACACTATCCAGAACATCACCCTCATGGACTTCGGGCAGGGACTTCATGGGATCGTCCTTTTCCTTCGTCTTGAGGGAGGACTTGAACAGCTCTTCGATGGCTTTCCATCCGTTTTGAACGACGGTCTTCCCCTTGGTTTTGAACTCGTAGCCCTCGCAGGAGAGCGAGATCTGCGTTTCTGCGTAGGTGTGCTTCTCGCCGGTCGCACACAGAAGGCGCATCCCGACAAGATTGAGGATTTTCTGCTCCGACTGAGGAAGCGCGAAAACATCCTGCTTTTCAAGCTGGACGGTCGGGAGAATGGCATGGTGATCTGTGACCTTGCTGTTGTCGGTCACGCGGGCAATGTCCGGAGTGACCAAAACACCGGAGAAAAGCGGAAGCTGGCGGCAGACGATAGAAATGACCTGACGGGCAGTGTCCTCCATATCATCCGTGATGAACTGACTGTCCGTGCGCGGATAGGTCAGGAGCTTTTTTTCGTAGAGCGTCTGAACGAGATCGAGTGTCTGCTGGGCGGTGAAGCCGTAGTATCGGTTAGCCTCGCGCTGCAAGGTGGTCAGATCGTAGAGCTTCGGAGGATTGACGGTTTTCGTCTCCCGCTTGAGAGAAGAAACGACGGCTTGCTTTTTCTCGCAAGCCGCCGCAATTCTTTTTGCTTCCTCTTCGGTTTTGACCTTTTCCAGATCGGCGGTCAGATCGCCCTTGCCGACGTGGACGTTGAAATACTTCTCCTTTTGGAACGTGGAGATTTTCCCGTCACGCTCCACCAGCATTGCAAGGGTCGGCGTCTGGACGCGCCCGACCACCAGCTTTTTGTGATAGAGCGTGGTAAACAGGCGGGTGCCGTTGATGCCGACAATCCAGTCCGCCTTCGAGCGGCTGAGTGCCGCTTCATAGAGACGGTCATATTCCTTGCCGTCCCGGAGATGATTGAAGCCTTCGCGGATGGCGGAGTCCTCCAACGAGCTGATCCACAGACGCTTGAAGGGCTTGGTGCATCCGGCTTTGTCGTAGACCAGCCGGAAGATCAGCTCACCCTCGCGTCCTGCATCGGTTGCGCAGACCAGCTCGGTGACGCGCTTGTCCTTCATGAGAGCGGACAGCACCTTGAACTGCTGGGATTTGTCCTTTGTGACCTCAAACATCCAGCTTTCCGGGACAATGGGCAGATCGTCATACCGCCACTTGGCATACCGCTCATCGTAGGAGCTGGCGTCTGCCAGCTCCACCAGATGACCGAAGCACCATGAAACGATATAATTGCCGCCCTCCATGTAGCCGTCCTTGCGGGTCGTCGCGCCCAGAACCTTTGCGATGGACTGGGCAACGCTGGGCTTTTCAGCAATGACTAAGATCAATCTTCATCACCATCCGTTTCAGCATCCTCCGCAATCTGCGGCTCATCATCCTCGTTGATGTACGGCTCTTCCTCGTAGCCTTCATCATCAAAGAAGTCCATATCCTCATCCTTGGGCTTTCTGCCCTTGACGAACTTGATGTAGTAATAAGCTGCACCCGCAGCACCGGCAAGAACGAAGATGACGAGGATCATGCCGATGTTGGATTTCTTTTCGGGTTTAGGGGCGGGAGCATCGGTTTCTGCATCCTTATCCGGCTCAGGTGTAACGGGGGCTGTGCCGGTGCATTCGCTCATGTTGGTCTTGCAGACCGGACAGTCGGTGTTGACCTGACCGGCAGCGCACTTTTCCTTGCAGTTACAGGTGGTCAGAGCAGCCGCAGTGTCTTCATCCAGCAGCGCAAGCAGATCGCTCTCATCGACCATGTTCAGGAAGTACGTCTGATACTGTTCCTCATCCTCGTTGATGGGCGCATCGTAGTCGATGACAATGAAGAAGGTGTTGCCGTTCTTCGTCTGGACTGTGATGAACTGCTTGTTGGTTGCCTTGTCATAGAGCAAGTCGCGGGTGTAGGCGTTGCCCTCATCGTCAATCGGCTCACCCTTCGGCTTTTCCGGCATGGGAGAGACTGCGGGCTGCTGTTCCGGCTGTGTTGCCTCCGTAACGGGAAGGTTCTGCTCGGTATCATCGGCGTAGGCAAACGCCGTCACCGAGAAGCAGGACAGAACCATGACGCAGACCGCAAGGACGGTCAGAAAACGAAACTTCTTACGCATTGTCGATTACCTCCGTATTTTCAGCGGGCTTGGTGCCGCCCTTCATGGAAGACAGGAACGCCATGATCTGATCCTTGTCCATCACCATAGAGCGCACGGTGTTGATGATTTCAAGGTTTTCCAGCTCTGTCTTCTTGTCGTACAGCTCCTTGAGCTGACCTTCGATTTCGGACTTCTTCTTTTCAGCCTTCTCAATGTCGGAGAGGACTTTCTGATACTTGGGATTCATGAAAAACTCCTTTCTTTTAATAGGCGGGTCTTCCGAAGGCGTAGAAATGCTGCTGCCAGTAGGAAGAGTTGATGGATGTGTACTGAATGGGATCGCCGCAGTGGATCATGACGCCATCACCGACGTAAATGCCGACGTGTGACACGCCGGGGGTGTCATACGTTCCGACGAAAAAGATGAGATCACCGGGCTGTGCATTCGCCTTTGAAACCGGCGTACAGACGTTGTAAAGCCCCTGTGCGCCCAACCGCCCGGTATTCACAAGTCCGCTGTTTGTGAGAACGTAGCTGACGAAGCCGGAGCAGTCGAAGGACGTGTCGGGATTGGAGCCGCCCCACACATACGGATAGCCGAGATACTTTTCCGCCTCGGTGATCAGTGTCGCAAACTTCTCGTCGTTCAGGTATTCCGGGTTGACATCGTAGTCGGCGGGAGGATTTGTGATGTACTTGTCCACATAGGGAGAGTCACCGAACAGATCCTCGCGGTTGCCCAGCACCGACATATACGTTGCGTACATGGAAAGCTGTTCCTGAGACATGATGTAGACCGGGACGTGGGAGAGATTGAAGTTTTCGAGCTTCACGTTGCAGATGTAGTAGTCATACGGGACGCGGTAGGTTTCCGTGTGCGTATTGCCGTCTGCATCCGTCCATGTGTCGGTCTCCGTGCGGTATCTGGTTTCGACGATGACCTCTTCGGTGAGGATGTACTGCTTTTCAAACAGCATTTGGAGCGTACCCTGCACCTCATCCAGCGTGAACTCGCCCTCATGGAGAGCCGAGAGGATGGAGATCAGCACATAGGGGTCATGCTCAATATCATCCAGATCGAAGTGATATTCGTCATAGTCATGAGTGCCTTCATAGTTATCCAGATAGCTTTGCAGCTCTTGCTCCATCCGGCAATACTGCGCCTCCGCGCCAAGCATCGCGTCATCCTCACTAAGATAAGAGGAGGCGATTACCGTCGAGCCGGTAGAAGTAAGCATCGAACACGAGCTGATTCCGGCACCGAGCAAAACGAGAAGGGCAATTCCGACGCCGATCCAGATGAAGACCTTCTTGTTTTTCTCAAAAAACTCCTTGATCTTGTCGGACACCTTTTCACCGAGCTTCTTGCCGGTATTCTTTGTGGCAGTCCCGGCAGTCTGAGAACCGGCATTTCGAGCGGCAGCATATTCCTTCTTGATGTTCTGCTTCTGGTAGTGCTTGTTCATGTTCTGCTTCTTCATCTCAGGATGCTCCTGCTGATTTCTCTCATATTGGAGCTTGGCGTCAGCTACATCCGCCTTGTGTTCCAGCTTGGAAACCTTCTCATAAGGCTTGTTGACGCTGCTTTCCCGATGATGACGGAAATGCCTCGCAGCGGTCTCAACGGCAATCTCTGTTTTATGCGCCGCCTCAACCGCCGAGTTTTCCTGTTCGACCTCATGGATTTTGCCGTGAATGCCGGAAGCGAGGGTGTCACCGACCTTGCGGACGTTTTTCTCTGCCTCAAATTGCAGCTTGCCTTTGCTCTTGGGCTTTTTCAGCTCATCCTCAAAATGAAGGCGGGTTTTGCCCTTGCCGGTTTGCTCATCAAAAACGCGCTCCTTCTTGAGAACCTTGTGCGTGGGCAGCTTCTCGCGGGCAGCGTCCAGACGCTCATGCGCCTTCTCGGACTTCCTTTCGAGCTTCTGCATCCGCTTCGTGGGCGGGACGGCATCGTCCGAGACCGGCTTTGCAGAGGCGGTTTCCGCCGCTTGAGTGAGAATAGCATCCGCATCCACTGCTTCAACCGCAGAGGTCTTGCGCAGCTTGTGTGTGACAACCGTTTCGGCAATCACCGTGCCGGTATGAGAAGAAACGCCGTGCTGCTCTAAAGTTGGAGGCTTGAACGGCGTTTCCGAGGGCAGCGGTTCAGGTACATTCTGGGGTGGATTTTCTGCCCTTTTCTCTTCTGTGACGGACGTTTCGGAGGGCGGCTGAGTGTCGTTATCCTCGGCGTGTTCCGCCTGAAACTGACGCTGCTGACGGCGCATCTGCACCTTTTTCTGTTCCTTCGCAGAAAGAGCTTCGGAAGGTTCTGCTGTCTCAGCGGGCTTCACCAGCTCCGCATCTTCCAGCCTCTTTGACACACGTAGCTCGGTGCCAGCCGTCAGGTTTTCCTCAACCGCGCCTTCCCGCTTCATCCGCAGAACAACCTTGTCGCGGGCTTTGAGTTCCGGTTCCTTGGACATCAGATTTCACCTCCAATCCGCTTGTAGGCAAGCTCGGTGTATTCAGGGTTCAGCTCGATGCCCACGAAATGACGCCCCATCTGCGCAGCAACCATGCCGGTTGTGCCGCTTCCCATGAAGGGATCAAGCACAATGCCGCCTTCTGGACAACCGGCGAGAAGACAGGTTTCAACCAGCTTTGGAGGGTAGGCGGCATAGTGACCGCCCTTGAAGGGGACGGTGTTGATCTTCCAGACATCGCGCTTGTTGCGGAGCGGATTGATGTCTGCGTCCTTGATCGCGCCATGCTCACGGGGGCGGTTGATGGATTGCGGCTGAGGCTGACCGGGAACGGGCTTGCCGTATTTGTTGCCGCCCTTCATGCCGCGCTTGAGGCGTTCTGCCGTTGCGGGAGCAATCGGCTCTGAGATCGCCTTGTAGTCGAAGAAATACTTTTTCGACTTGGAGAACAGGAAAATATGCTCATAGCAGCGGGCGCAGCGGTCTTTGACGCTCTCCGGCATGGGGTTATCCTTCATCCAGATGATGTCATTGCGCAGATACCAGCCGGTATCACGGAGGGCAAACGCCAGCATCCACGGAATGCCGATCATGTCCTTCGGCTTGCAGCCCTCAACCTTGTTGTTGAGAGCCACAGCCTGACCGTTTCTGCCGTTGGGGTTCTTCGGGTCAATGAAATCGCCCTGATTGCCCTTTCCGGCGTAGGTGTCCGAGATGTTCAGCCAGAGCGTTCCATCCGGACGCAAAACGCGCCTGACTTCGGTAAACACTTCCGTCAGGCGCGAGATGTATTCCTTCGGCGTTGTCTCTCTGCCGATCTGAGCCTCCATGCCGTAATCGCGGAGCGCGTAATACGGAGGGGACGTCACACAGCAATGAACGCTGTCATCGGGCAGAGTTTTCAGGATTTTAAGGCAATCGCCGGTATGAATGATGTCAAGCTCTATAAAAACCAGCTCCTTTCTTCGGATTTGAGCGCATATCAGTCGGAGTAATACTCGTCCGGCTCGTAGTCCTCATCTTCCATGAAGTCCTCGTCGAGATCGTCAATCTCGTCCGCCCAACGGTCGAAGATTTCCTCGGCTTCCTTCGCCGCCTCACGATAGAGGCTCAGGCGGTTCTTCTCAAAGGCGGCAAAGGCGGGGACGAACTTGCCGAACTCGCGGATTGCCTTCACATCCTGCGTGCGCATATCTGCGACGCACTGAATGATTTCGGACATCGTGAGCAGATCGTCGATCATCAGCTCATACTTGTCCTTGGGGATAGATACGGCTTCATCATCCGCCGCGTCAGCAAAAGGGGTATTCTCGTCGCTGTTGCTGCTTTCGGGAACATCAACCTTGAAGTAGAAACCGATCATATCCACAGATACCTTGGTCATAATCTGACGTGCCTCCTTGACCTTTTCGTCGATGTCCTCCCTCACATGGAGGTAGGCGCGGTGATGCTTCTTGAGGTCGCTTTCCAGTCGGATCAGATCGGTCAGCTCCCACAGAGCCTTAAACAGCGCGGAGGTGTTCTCTCCGTATTCGATAGCGTCCGCATAGGGAATGGTAATCATCTTGTTGTTCATATTCAAAAATCCTCCTTAGTTCTGTACGGTTTCTTCTAAACGGGTGGTCATGATGCGGTAAAGCTGGGTGTCCTTCGGGAAATCGTCCTTGAAGGGAACGATGGTCGAGCCGTAGAAGATCAGCCCCTCACCGGCATTGGAATTGGTGATGTAGTTCTGCTGGCTGGGCGAGATGTTCAGCGCCTTCGAGAGAATCTGCCGGTCGCCGGATGCCTGATTCAGAAGGTAGACAAAATCCGAGTTTTCAAAAATGTTCTCCACCTCGCGGGAGGCAAGAAGATCCTTGACGTTCTGCGTGATTCCGGTCGGGATGCCGCCCCATTTTCTGAAACGCTTCCAGATTTCCACGCTGTACGCGGCGGTCTGTTCCTCTTTCAGCAAAAGGTGGAACTCGTCCATGTAGTAGCGCGTTGCCTTGTGCTGGGCGCGGTTGATGGTAACTCTGTTCCACACCTGATCCTGCACAATCAGCATACCGAGCTTCTTGAGCTGCTTGCCGAGTTCGCGGATGTCATAGCAGACGAAGCGGTTGTTGACATCCACATTCGTTCTGTGATTGAAGACGTTCAGAGAGCCGTGAACATAGATTTCAAGGGCAGTTGCGATGCGCTGTGCCTCCGGCTCCTTCTGATTTCTCAGAATGTTGTAGAGGTCTTCGAGGATCGGCATTTTCTCCGGCTTGGGGTCTGCAAGGAACTCCTGATAAACCATGCGGACACTGCGGTCAATGATGGTCTTCTCAACCGGCTGCAAGCCGTCCTTGCCGCCGACAATCAGCTCACACATGGAGAGGATGAAGTCGGATTTCAGCGTCAGCGGGTTTTCCTCTTCGGAGTAGTTCGTGTTGATGTCCAGCGGATTGATGTAATCCGTGCTGACCGGCGAAATGCGGATGACCTGACCACCGAGCTTCTGCACGAGGGGAAAATACTCGGCTTCGGGGTCGCAGACGATGATGTCATCCTCCGTGATGAGGAAGGCGTTCGTCATTTCGCGCTTGGCGGAGAAGGACTTACCGGAACCGGGTGTACCCAAGATCAGCCCGTTGGGGTTCTTGAGCTGCTTGCGGTCAACCATGATCATGTTGTTGGACAGCGCGTTCAGCCCGTAGTAGAGAGCTTCGCCGCCCTGAAAAAGCTCCTGCGTGGTGAACGGCACGAAAACCGCTGTGCTGGAAGTGGTCAGTCCGCGTTCGATTTCCACTTGATTGACGCCGATAGGCAGAGAGGACATCAGCCCTTCTTCCTGCTGGAAGTCGAGACGCTTGAGCGCACAGTTATACTTTTGGGCAATGGCTGCGGTCTGGAACACCGCGTTTTCGAGCTTCTGGCGGTTAGTTGCTGTGTTCATGATGAGGATGGTCACGAGGAACAGTCTCTCATTGCGGGTCTGGAGATCCTGCAACAGACGCTTCGCCTCACCGCCGAAGGTAGCGAGATCGGACGGGATGATGTCCATGTCGTAGCCGGAGCGGACAGCTTTTTTCTGCTCCTCGATCTTCATCTTGTCGAGGTCGGTGATCTTCATCTTGATGCTCTTGATTGCCTTCGCCTGGTCAATCGTCCGGATATGAAAATTGACCGTGATGTTGCTGTCCATCTCAAGGAAGTCGGCAAGCATACGGTCATTGAGTTCCGGCGCGAGGATTTGCAGGAAACTCGCCGCGCCGATGGTTTTGCCCATCTTGAAGCACTTGCCTTCACGGAAGTCAAAGGAAGTGGGCGCGATGAAGTCCTTCGTGCTGAGTCCTGTTCGGGCTACCATGTCAAAGGAAAAGCGGAACGGCTCATTGGTGTCCATGTTGAATACATCATGAAGCACTTTCAGCCGCTCATAGCCGGACAGCGGCTCGGTTCTCACACCGAGGGTTTTGAAGTTGTTGAGAATGTCGGTTTCAATGCGTTCGAGCTTCGGCTTTGCCGTGCGGAGGGAGTCCGCCTCAATGCCGAAGGTGATGTACTTCTTCTTGACCAGTCCGTTGTTGCCCTTGGTGAGCTGACTTTGCAGCATACCGGAATACTCGGAGCGGATGTCGTTGAAGGCGTCCTCCTGTGCCGGAATGTTGATGCGCTTGCGGAACTCATTGAGGCTTGCCTTCTGATTGATGAAGGAGAGCTGGACGAAAATCGAGCTATCAAAGTAGTTCAGAAAGTCGCACCAGTTCTCAAAGATGGCAGTTTTGTCCTCGTTCTGCGCAAGCTGGTAGTTGATGTCCTCAAAGGCGATGGACTTCGTGTAGAGGCGGCTGTTCACCTTGCAGATACCGTCGCGGCACATCTCCACATAGGGAATGGTCTGCTGGGCGGACTTGCGGACTTTCTTTGCCTTCCTGTCCTTTTTCTTCTGCATGACGATCCGCTTCTTTTCCTGAGCGGAAAGGGCATCGCCGTAAACGACGCCGTTTTTGACCGTCATCTTAGGCTTTGCCTTTGCTGTGCTGTTGTTCAAGCTGCAATTCCTCCTGTTCTTTGATTTTCTGCTGAATTTCAGCGTAGAGATTGTTTGTGCGATAGGGACGCACCTTGTCTCGGATAAACATGGACTGTACGATGTGGTACAGATACTTCTCGGCGGGCTGTCCGTCCTTCTCGTAAAGCGCGAAGAAGATGAACGGGAGCATGATCACCACCATCAACATTGCCGCCGTGGACAAGTCGAGATGTGCCTTCGCCAGAAAGAAGATCGGGACGCCGACCGCCGCAGCGATGGAAAAACAAATGAGCTGCCGCTTGGTCAGGTTGAACATGACCTTCGTTTTGACGCGGTTAAGAT
>ENA-OXWT01000728-OXWT01000728.1-human-gut-metagenome-genome-assembly--contig:-NODE-728-length-13351-cov-7.098150_pt1 | contig 13351 bp, 9 predicted proteins | sample MGYA00244689_ERZ652722 | MGnify/ENA primary metagenome ERZ652722 (study PRJEB26926, sample SAMN06164640) | human gut metagenome | biome: ENVO:00009003; feature: ENVO:2100002; material: ENVO:00002003...
ATCTTGCTGCGCAAGACCGTTCTGTCGCTTAAAAGCCCCACTGGGGCTTTCATTGTTCCGCTCCGCTCCACAAACGCGAATTTGCGGAGGTAAAAAACGTAACGAACCCATTATTTATAAGCGCGTATAACGCAAGGGCGGAATATGGCGATCACGCGACGCCGCCGCCCTCTCCGAGGGGGCTGGCACCGTCAGGCGACTGGGGGAGCAACTCCGGCTTTTTATTTATACCCCAAAAAATTCTTTTGCGATATCTGCGCTGCGCTTGGCATCCTTCGCATACCAGTCCGCGCCGATCTTCTTTGCGTATTCGGGGGTGAGCACTGCGCCGCCGACCATGATCTTGCAGTCGAGCTTTGCTTCGTGGAGGGCCGCGATGGTCTCCTCCATGCTCTTGAGGGTGGTGGTCATCAGGGCGGAGAGGCCCACCAGATGCACATTTTTCTCCCGCACCGTGTTTACCACCGTCTCCACCGGCACGTCGCGGCCAAGGTCGATGACCTCGAAGCCGTAGTTTTCGAGGATGACCTTCACGATGTTCTTGCCGATGTCGTGGACGTCGCCCTTCACCGTCGCGATGACGATGCGGCCCTTGCTCTCGTTGGCCGCGCCCTTCTTTGCGATGGCGGTCTTGATCTCCTCAAAGGCGCTCTGGGCGGCGCTGGCTGCTTGGAGCAGCTGGGGCAGGAAGAGGGTGCCCTTTTCGTACTTGTTGCCCACCATGTCCAGCGCCGGGATGAGGGCTTCATCCACCAGTTCCAGCGGCTCCTTTGTTTCCAGCAGGGCGCGGGTCTGGGCCGCAGCTTCGCCCTTCAGGCCCTTTTCCACGGCCTTCATCAGGGGGGCATAAGGGCCGGACAGTTCCGCTTCGCCGCCGGACTGGGCCACCGTGGCCGCTTGGGCAGCCTTGGCCAGCGCGGCGGAGGCGGGCACCCGGTTCGCGTACCGCTCGATGTACTTCGTGCTCTGGGGGTCGCGGTTGATGAGTACATTGTAGGCGTAGACCGCCGCCATCATCTCCTCGCTGGACGGGTTCATGATGGCGAGATCCAGCCCCGCGTACATGGCCATGGTGAGGAAGGTGGTGTTCAGGTAGGTGCGGCAGGGCAAGCCGAAGCTGATGTTCGACACGCCCAGAATGGTCCGGACGCCCAGTTCTGTTTTGCAGGTGTGGAGGGCTTCCACGGTGGCCAGAACGTCCTGCTGCTGGGCGCTGGCGGTCAGGGTCAGGCAGTCGATGTAGATATCCTCCTGCGGGATGCCGGCGGCCAGCGCAGCTTCCTTGATGCGGCGGGCCACGGCCACGCGGTCCTCGGCTTTGGGCTGAATGCCCCGCTTGTCAATGGCAAGGCCGACCACGGCCGCGCCGTACTTTTTGCACAGCGGCAGGATCTTTTCCAGCACCTCCGGCTCGCCGTTCACCGAGTTGACGATGGGCTTGCCGTTGTAGACCCGCAGACCCCGTTCCAGTGCCTCGGCGTGGGAAGAATCCAGCTGCAAGGGCAGACTGACCACGCTCTGCAGCGCTTTGACCACCTGTTCCATCAGCGCGGGCTCGTCCACGCCGGGGGCACCCACGTTGACGTCGAGGATCTGCGCCCCGGCTTCCACCTGACTGACGGCCTGTTCGAGGACGTAGTTCATGTCATTTTCCCGCAGGGCCTGTTGGAACCGCTTTTTGCCGGTGGGGTTGATCCGCTCGCCCACCACCGTGATGCCGTCCACATTGACGCAGCTCACCGGCGAGCAGATGACCGACTTCATGGGGTGGTCGGGGCGGCCGGGCTTGCAGCCGGCAAAGACACCGTTCAGCAGTTGGATGAATTCCGGCGTAGTGCCGCAGCAGCCGCCCGCCGCGAACAGGTTCAGCTCCCGGTAAGGCTTCATCTGCATCCCATAGAGCTGCGGGGTGATGTCGTAGCCGGAGCCGTCGGCGCGGGGCAGACCCGCGTTGGGCTTGACGAAGACCGGGAAGCTGCCGGGCACGGCCTCAGCCAGCCGCTTCGCCATCGGGAAGATCTCTTTGGGGCCCAGCGAGCAGTTGATGCCGATGGCATCCGCACCCAGACCCCGCGCGGTGGCGGCGAAGCTCTCCACCGTACAGCCGGTGAAGGTGCGGCCCCCCGCCTCAAAGCTCATGCTGGCCAGAATGGGCAGGGTGCTGTTCTCCTTGGCCGCCAACAGAGCCGCTTTCAGCTCGTACAGGTCGGTAAACGTTTCAAAGAAGATGAGGTCAGCCCCCGCTGCCACACCGGCCCGGACGATGCGGCCATACTCGGTCACAGCGTCCTCAAAGGCCAGCGTGCCGTTGGGCTCCAGCAGCTCCCCCAGCGGGCCGACGTCCAGCGCCGCCAGTGCGCCGTAGGGGGCGCACGCCCGCTTGCAGTTGGCAATGCCCGCCGCAATGATCTCTTCCAGCGTGTAGGCGCTGCCCGCCAGCTTGTGTGCCGACGCGCCGAAGGTGTTGGCGTTGATGATGCGGCTGCCCGCTGCGGCATATTTTGCGTGGATGCCCTCGATGAGCGCCGGGTCGGTGATGTTCAGCTCCTCCGGCTTGGCCCCCAACTTCAGGCCCGCCGCCTGCAGCATGGTGCCCATGCCGCCGTCCAGCAGGATGGTATTCGGTTGGGTAAACAGTTCATTCGCTTGCACAGGTGATCCCCCTCTTTCGATATTCGCAGCGGGTGCGCAGCACACAGTGGCCGCACCCTGCGAGATGGCCCTTGACCGGGTGTTCGCTGACGCCCAGCAGCGCGGTGACGCTCTTGCGGGGGGTCATGAGGTTGGTGTCCGTCACGCACAGACCGGCCCGCCGGGCAGTATCCAGCGCCGCCGCCACCAGCGGCTGTACCGTGATGGGCCAATCGCCGTAGCCCGGCGAGTAGCGGCCGGTCAGATAGCGGCCCTGCCCTGCTGCCCCATTGCGCAGTTCGGCTTCGGCGGCATCGGCCATCTGCTCTGCCAGCGCGGAACCCAGCGCATCCGACGCCACGCCCGCCGCGATATCCCCCACCCCGGCCCGGCGGATCTGTGCATCTACGCCGGGGCCAAGGGTCACAGCCAGCAGGATGGCCCGGTCACAGCCGGTCAGGTGGCGGTACACATCCTCCCCCTGCAAAAGGCCCGCTTCCGCAAGGCTGTCCACATCGCTTTCCAGCCAGACGGCGTGGGGCGCTGCCGCCGCCAAGATGGGCACGGCACACCTCTCTAATAAAGAGGCTGTTGCCGCATCCGGTTCGCCCCGCTGGCCGAAATACCGCGCAGCCTGTTTCAGATCAATGGTCTCCGGCTTTTCCAGCGCCAGCGGCCGACTTGGCCCGATGGACATCGCCGCTCCCCCCTCTTTTTTCGATAATAGCATCAGTATACAACAGGGAAAGAGTTCCGTCAACGAAAAGTGCCCCCCGCATTTCATACCCGGCCCACCTTACGCAGTGCCAAACAAAGGCCCTGCTTCGCCGCCAGCGTCCTTCCCCTCTCCAAAATTTTTCCAAACAATTTTTCATCAACCTATTGACAATCTAGGTAAATGGGGATATAATGCAGCCATCCAATCCACCAACTTGGTGGGATTTCAGAGAAAGGAGGGCACTACAATGACGCTGATCTGGAAAAACCTGCTGCACGCGAACTTCCGTTGTGGGCGAATGTACTCAGGCCGGGCAGAAAATCGGACGAGCTGCTGTGCTTTGCCCTCCGGTGGACGAATGTGTCCCGAAGTGTAATGCTGCAAGCATAATGTCGAACTTCTTGCCCGGTACGCTGTCTTGAGACCGCAGCGACCGGGATTTTTTGTAAGCAAAAATAATACTGTTCGTACAAAGAGAGAGGTAAATAACATGTCTAACTATAAATTCGAGACCCTTCAGCTCCACGTCGGTCAGGAGCAGGCCGACCCCGCCACCGATTCCCGCGCAGTGCCCATTTATCAGACCACTTCCTACGTCTTCCGCAACAGCCAGCACGCCGCAGACCGCTTCGGTCTGGCTGACGCAGGCAACATCTACGGCCGCCTGACCAACTCCACGCAGGACGTCTTCGAGAAGCGCATCGCCGCGCTGGAAGGCGGCGTGGCCGCTCTGGCAACCGCTTCCGGTGCCGCAGCCATCACCTACACCATCGAGGCGCTGGCACAGGCTGGTGACCACATCGTTGCCCAGAAGACCATCTACGGCGGCAGCTACAACCTGCTGGAGCACACCCTGACCCAGTTCGGCGTCACCACCACCTTTGTCAATGCACATGACCTCGCCGAGGTGGAGAACGCCATCCAGCCCAACACCAAGGCCGTCTATCTGGAGACGCTGGGCAACCCCAACAGCGACATCCCCGACATCGACGCCATTGCAGCCCTCGCCCATAAGCACGGTCTGCCGCTGGTCATTGATAACACCTTCGGCACCCCGTACCTGATCCGTCCCATCGAGCACGGCGCAGACATCGTGGTCCACTCCGCTACCAAGTTCATTGGCGGCCACGGCACCACGCTGGGCGGCATCATCGTGGACAGCGGCAACTTCGACTGGAAGGCCAGCGGCCGTTATCCTAACATCGCCGCACCCAACCCCAGCTACCACGGCGTTTCCTTCGCCGAGGCTGCCGGCCCCGCTGCCTTCGTCACCTACATCCGCGCCATCCTGCTGCGTGATACCGGTGCGACCATCTCCCCGTTTAACGCCTTCCTGCTACTGCAGGGCACCGAGACCCTGAGCCTCCGCATCGAGCGCCATGTGGAGAACACCAAGAAGGTCGTCCAGTTCCTCGCCAACCATCCGCAGGTCGAAAAGGTCAACCATCCGTCCCTGCCCGACCACCCCGATCACGCGCTGTACGAGAAGTATTTCCCCAACGGCGGCGCTTCCATCTTTACCTTTAATATCAAGGGCGGCCGTGAGGAAGCCTTCAAGTTCATCGACAACCTGAAGGTCTTCTCCCTTCTGGCCAATGTCGCCGACGTAAAGAGCCTTGTCATCCACCCGGCTTCCACCACCCACAGCCAGCTGAACGACGAGGAGCTGGCCGAGCAGCAGATCTATCAGAACACCATCCGCCTGTCCATCGGCACCGAGCACATCGACGATATCATCGCCGACCTCGAAGCCGGTTTCGCAGCCGTCCGCGGCGAGTGATCGTGCCGGGTTCCGTACCCCCATGCTCTGACAACCAACTCTCCTTCCTGTGTGTGTAAAAACCAGAAGAACTTCTGCCCTCCAGCTGGGCGGAGGTTCTTTTGGTTTTTGTTTTATGAACGAACTGCGAAGTTTTTGCAAAATGGTGCTGGCAAAACTGGCATATTAAATTTGAATGTGCTACTCTCTTTTCAGAGAGGCTTTATACGACCTAAAAGGAGGATTTTCATGAAAGAAGTCAAAACGCCCAAAAAGCCGCTGGCGATCTATTATACCATCGTGCTTTTACTGATTCTGCTCCTCAATGTCGTGCTTGTGCCGTGGATGAACGAACGGCAGATCAAAGAGGTGGACTACGGCACCTTTATGAGCATGACCGAGGAGAAGAACATCGGCAAAGTGGACATCGAGTCCAACCAGATCATCTTCACCGATAAGGACAACACCCAAGTCTACAAGACCGGCCTGATGGATGACTCCGGCCTGACCGAGCGGCTTTACACCGCCGGGGCCGAGTTTTCCAGCGAGATCGTGGAACAGGGGTCTCCGGTCCTCAGCTTTCTGATCTGGTTCGTGCTGCCCATCATCCTGTTCACCGCGCTGGGCAACTATATGAATAAAAAGCTCATGGATAAGATGGGCGGCCCCAACTCCATGATGTTTGGCGGCATTGGAAAATCCAACGCCAAGGTCTACGTCCAGTCCACCGAGGGCATCCACTTCTCGGATGTGGCCGGTGAGGACGAGGCCAAGGAGAACCTACAGGAGATCGTTGACTACCTGCACGACCCCAGCAAGTACAAGGACATCGGCGCCCAGATGCCCAAGGGCATCCTGCTCGTCGGCCCTCCGGGCACCGGCAAGACCATGCTGGCCAAGGCCGTGGCCGGTGAATCCAACGTGCCCTTCTTCTCCATGTCCGGTTCGGAATTCGTCGAGATGTTCGTGGGCATGGGCGCTTCCAAGGTCCGCGACCTGTTCAAACAGGCCAAGGAAAAGGCCCCCTGCATCGTCTTCATCGACGAGATCGACGCCATCGGCCAGAAGCGCAACAGCGGCCAGTACGGCGGCAACGACGAGCGCGAACAGACCCTGAACCAGCTTCTGACCGAGATGGACGGTTTTGAGGGGAACAACGGCGTCATCATTCTGGCGGCCACCAACCGCCCGGAATCCCTTGACCCGGCCCTCACCCGCCCCGGCCGCTTCGACCGCCGGGTGCCCGTGGAACTGCCCGACCTGAAGGGCCGCGAGGAGATCCTGAAAGTCCACGCCAAGAAGGTCGCGCTGGCCCCCGGCGTCGATTTCAGCGTCGTGGCCCGGATGGCCTCCGGTGCATCCGGCGCCGAGCTGGCCAACATCGTCAACGAAGCTGCCCTGCGGGCCGTCCGCGCGGGCCGCAAGAGCGTGACCCAAGCCGACCTTGAGGAGAGCATCGAGGTGGTCATCGCGGGCTACCAGAAGAAGAACTCCATCCTCACCGACAAGGAAAAGTGCATCGTGGCCTACCACGAGATCGGCCACGCCCTTGTGGCGGCAAAACAGACCCACTCTGCCCCGGTGCAGAAGATCACCATCATCCCCCGCACCTCCGGCGCGCTGGGCTACACCATGCAGGTGGAAGAGGGCAACCACTACCTGATGGATAAGACCGAGCTGGAAAATAAGATCGCTACCCTGACCGGCGGCCGCGCGGCGGAGGAAGTCGTCTTCGGCTCCATCACCACCGGCGCGTCCAACGACATCGAACAGGCAACGAAGCTTGCCCGCGCCATGCTGACCCGCTACGGCATGAGCGACGACTTCGACATGGTGGCCTTGGAGACTGTGAACAACCAGTACCTCGGCGGAGACACCTCCCTTGCCTGCTCGGCCCAGACCCAGCGCGAGATTGACCAGAAAGTCGTCGCCCTCGTCAAGGCCCAGCATCAGAAAGCCATCCAGATCCTGACCGACAACCGCGAAAAGCTGGATGAGCTGGCCAAGTACCTCTACCAGAAGGAGACCATCACCGGCGACGAATTCATGGAAATTTTGGATTCCCCGCAATAATCCCCTTTCCCCTTTCGTATTCCAGATAGAACGGACAACCAAAGTCCGGAAATACAGGAGGACACATCCATGAAGATTTTGAATACGAAACTCGCCCGTCAGGCCATCGCGGCCGCCCTTGTTCTGTCTGCCGCCGCAGCCATGAGCGTCGGTGCCTTCGCCGCAGAGGGCGAAGCGGACACCGCCGCCCTCACCGAGGATGTCACCGTCGCCGGTTACCTGCCCCCGCAGGATGAGAGCACCATGGTCCAAGGCGACATCGCCCTCCACAGCGCCGATGTGGCCGTGGGCGAGGCCGACCCCACCTACGGCGGCTACGCCTCCCCGGTGGAAAACCCGGTGCAGGGCAACGTCATGATGATCGCCGAGACCGGCGATGCGCAGACCTCGGCGTCGGCGGCTGACTCCCGCACGGACACCACGTCCAAAGCCGTTTACACGGCACGATACACCGTCAAGGGTCTGCTGGGCAAACAGGTGCTCTACACCGCCACACAGGAGGGCCGCGTAATGACCCTCTCCGTCCCGGAGGACATCGCCACCTTCCGCGCCACGGTCGGTGAGATGCGCAAGCTGATGGCCAACGGCATCAACACCGTGGTGCTGCAGACCAACAAGAACTCCACCACCCTGAACTTGTCCCTGCTGTGCGAGGGCCAGTCCGATAAGACCAAGATCGCCCTCCGCCACTTTGGCAGCAACGCTGCCCTGACCGTCGGCCTCCGCTGCCGCCGCGACCTGATCGTAGGCCGCGACTCGAACTACGGCGGCTACGCCTCTCCCGTGGAGAACCCCATTCAGGGCAACGTCATGATGATCTCCGAGACCGGTGATGCGCAGACTTCCAGCGGCCGCTGACCCGTTCCGGTGCATCGAGGAATGAAACCTGCCCGGAATTTTCCGTCGAAAGTTGAATTTTCTTCATTTTGTATCTGAGTCAAACTGCTTGACAGAGGCAGACGGGTTTGGTACAATAAGCTCACTTTGAAACAAGCATAAATGCGTTGACGGGGAAAAAACGAAGTGTTTTCTGTTTACAGAGAGCCGCCGGGTGGTGCAAGGCGGTGCGGAGAGCTTCGGCTACTGGCCCCTGAGCGGCAAAGCTGAAATCGCAGTAGGCTTTGACGGATGCCCACCGTTACCGGGGCAGCGATTCGCCGCCAAAAGCCGATCGTGTCGAGTGGCTGGCTCTGCCAGCAAAGAGAGTGGTACCACGGGTGCCCTGTAGTTTGAACTTACAGGCTCTCGTCTCTCAAGGGATTTCGTCCTTTGAGAGACGGGAGCCTTTTTCTTCGTATATGGGCAAGGACGCTGACAAAACGTGTTGAACGTAAGTTGATAGGAAGCTGGAGGAAAACAAAAATGATGGACGCTACCAAATACGCACCGGGTTACTACCCGGTCCCCGCCGGTTATGACAGTTGGGTAAAAAAAGACCACATCGAACAGGCCCCTGCATGGTGCAGCGTGGATCTGCGCGACGGCAATCAGGCCCTGATCGTGCCCATGAGCCTTGAGGAAAAGCTGGAGTTCTTCCAGATGCTCGTCAAGATCGGCTTCAAGGAGATCGAGGTCGGCTTCCCCGCCGCCAGCGAGACCGAATATGAGTTCCTGCGCACCCTCATCGAGAAGAATATGATCCCCGATGACGTCACCGTGCAGGTGCTGACCCAGTGCCGCGACCACATCATCCGCCGCACCTTCGAAGCCGTCAAGGGCGCGCCCCGCGCGGTCATCCACTTCTACAACTCCACCTCCGTCGCCCAGCGCGAGCAGGTGTTCCACAAGTCCAAGGAGGAGATCAAGAAGATCGCCACCGACGGCGCAAAGCTGGTCAAACAGCTCAGTCAGGAGTACGAGGGCAACTTCCTCTTCGAGTACAGCCCCGAAAGCTTCACCGGCACCGAGGTCGATTACGCTGTCGAGGTCTGCAACGCCGTGCTGGACATCATGCAGCCTACCCCCGACCGCCCGATGATCATCAACCTGCCCGTCACGGTCGAGATGAGTATGCCTCACGTCTACGCCAACCAGATCGAGTACTGCGACAAGCACCTGAAGTACCGCGACAGCGTCATCATCTCCACCCACCCCCACAACGACCGCGGCACCGGCGTCGCCTGTGCTGAGCTGGCCGTGCTGGCCGGTGCCCAGCGCGTCGAGTGCTGCCTGTTCGGCAACGGCGAGCGCACCGGCAACGTGGACGCTGTGACGCTGGCCATGAACATGTACAGCCACGGCGTTGACCCCAAGCTGGATTTCTCCAACATGCCGGAGATCTGCGCCACCTACGAGCGGGTGACCCGGATGCACATCTACGAGCGCACTCCCTATGCGGGCCAGCTGGTCTTTGCCGCCTTCTCCGGCAGCCATCAGGACGCCATCGCCAAGGGCATGGCCTACCGCAAGGAGCACGGCGAACACCGCTGGACCTGCCCCTACATCCCCATCGACCCCCACGACATCGGCCGCACCTACGATGCAGACGTCATCCGCATCAACAGCCAGAGCGGCAAGGGCGGCATCGGCTTCGTGCTGGAGCAGAACTACGGCTACAACCTGCCCCCGAAGATGCGCGAAGACCTCGGCTACAAGGTCAAGAACGTCTCCGACCACAGCCACAAAGAGCTCAGCGCCGCCGAAGTGCTCCGCATCTTTGAGGAGAACTTCCTCAACAAGGAAAAGCCGCTCTCCGTTGTGGAGGCCCACTTCGCACAGGTCAACGGCATCACCGCCACCGTCACGCTGGACCTGAACGGCCAGCGCAAGGTGGTCACCTCGGTGGGCAACGGCCGTCTGGACGCCGTGGCCAACGCCATCCAGAGCGCTACCGGCATGGACTTCCACCTCGAAGTCTACTCCGAGCACAGCCTTGACGAAGGCTCCACTTCCCGCGCCGCCTCCTATGTTGGCCTCTCATGGGGCGACGGCAGCATGACGTGGGGTGCCGGCACCGATACCGATATCATCGTGGCCGGTATCAAGGCGCTGGTATCTGCTATTAACAGCAAATAATTGCATTTACTCCTTCCGTCATCGCTGCGCGATGCCACCTCCCTCCCGGAGGGAGGCTTTCAGGCCCCCTCGCCGAGGGGGCTGCCGCGCAAGCGGCTGGGGGAGTCCATCCATTCGATAAAAGGAGAGTACCACCATGGGAATGACCCTGACGCAGAAGATTTTAGCCGCACATGCCGGTCTGGCCGAGGTCAAGGCCGGGCAGCTCATCAACGCCAAGCTCGACATCGTGCTGGGCAATGATATCACCACCCCCGTCGCCATCAACGAGTTCCAGCGCGCGGGCTTCGACAGCGTGTTCGATAAAGAGCACATCGCCATCGTGCTGGACCACTTCGTACCCAACAAGGACATCAAGAGCGCGACCCAGTCCAAGCAGTGCCGCGAGTTCGCCAACAAATACGACATCCTCAACTTCTACGATGTGGGCCAGATGGGCATCGAGCACGCCCTGCTGCCCGAAAAAGGCATCGTGACCGCAGGCGACTGCGTCATCGGTGCGGACAGCCACACCTGCACCTACGGCGCACTGGGCGCCTTCTCCACCGGCGTCGGCTCCACCGACATGGCCGCCGGCATGGCCACTGGCATGGCATGGTTCAAGGTCCCCGCCGCCATCAAGTTCGTGCTCAAGGGCAAGTTCGGCCCCCGCGTTTCCGGCAAGGATCTGATCCTCCACATCATCGGCCAGATCGGCGTGGACGGCGCGCTCTACAAGTCGATGGAGTTCACCGGCCCCGGCGTCGCCAACCTGACCATGGATGACCGCCTGTGCATCTGCAACATGGCCATCGAGGCCGGTGCCAAGAACGGCATCTTCCCCGTGGACGAGACGACGAAAGCTTACCTCAAGGGCCGCAGCCAGCGCGAGCCGGTCTTCTACGAGGCTGACCCGGACGCCGAGTACGAGCAGACCATCGAGATCGACCTCGACCAGTTGGAGCCTACCGTCAGCTACCCCCACCTGCCGGAGAATACCCACCCCGCCAGCGAGGGCAGGGAGATCAAGATCGATCAGGTCGTCATCGGCAGCTGCACCAACGGCCGCTTGGAGGACATGGAAGCCGCTTACAACATCCTGAAGGGCAAGCACATCGCCAAGGGCGTGCGCGGCATCATCATCCCCGCCACCATGGCTGTTTATAAGGAGTGCATCCTCCGCGGCTGGACCACTGCCTTCATCGACGCGGGCTGCATCGTTTCCACCCCCACCTGCGGCCCCTGCCTCGGCGGCTACATGGGCATCCTCGCCGAGGGCGAGCGCTGCGTCTCCACCACCAACCGCAACTTCGTGGGCCGCATGGGCCATGTGAAGAGCGAGGTCTATCTGGCCTCCCCGGCCACCGCCGCCGCCAGCGCCCTCACCGGTTACATTACCGACCCCCGCACGGTCTAAGAGAGGAGAAACACCATGAACAATGCAAACGGTTCCGTTTTCAAATACCCGGACAATGTGGATACCGATGTCATCATCCCGGCCCGCTACCTGAACACCCCCAACGCCAAGGAGCTGGCCGCACACTGCATGGAGGACATCGACAAGGACTTCGTGAACAAGGTCCACGAGGGCGATCTCATGGTCGGCGGCTGGAACTTCGGCTGCGGCTCCTCCCGTGAGCACGCCCCCCTCGCCATCAAGACGGCGGGCATCTCGGTGGTCATCGCCAAGAGCTTTGCCCGCATTTTCTACCGCAACAGCATCAACATCGGTCTGCCCATCATGGAGTGCCCGGAGGCTGCCGACGCCATCGCCGCAGGCGATGAAGTCAGCGTCGATTTCGACACCGGCCTCATCACCGATAAGACCACCGGCAAGACCTTCCAAGCCGAGCCCTTCCCCCCGTTCATCCAGAAGATCATCGCGGATGGCGGGCTGATGAAGTCGCTGACGAAGAAATAACTCCTTCCGTCATCGCTGCGCGATGCCACCTCCCTCAAAGAGGGAGGCTGTCGCGAAAAGCGACTGGGAGAGTTCTGCATAAAGGAGCCATTATGGAAAAGAACATTGCTGTCATCTGGGGCGACTGCTCCAGCCCGGAGATCGTCAAGCAGACGATCCGCGTCCTCGATAAGATCGCCGAAAAGTACGGCCACACCTTCCACTACACCGACGCAGCCATGGGCGGCGAGGCCATCGACAAGTACGGCGACCCCCTCCCCCAGCACGAGCTGGACAAGTGCCTTGCGGCGGACAGCGTCCTGCTGGGTGCCGTCGGCGGCCCCAAGTGGGAGGGTCTGCCCGGTGAGCAGCGGCCCGAAAAGGGTCTGCTCCGCCTCCGCGCGGGCATGGGCCTGTACTCCAACAACCGCCCCGCGAAGATCTGGCCCCAGCTGGCTCCGGCCAGCCCCCTGAAGCCGGAGATCGTGGCACAGGGCATCGATTTCATCATCGTGCGTGAGCTGATCGGCGGCGTCTACTTCGGCGATCACGAGACCCACACCCTCGAAAACGGCGAGAAACAGGCCATCGACTCCATGCCCTACTCCGAGCACGAGATCGAGCGGATCGGCCGCATTGGCTTCGAGACGGCCCGTAAGCGCCGCAAGAAGCTCTGCTGCGTGGACAAGGCCAATGTGCTGGACACCAGCCGTCTCTGGCGCGCCGTCATGCACCGCTTACAGGCCGAGTACCCGGACGTCGCGTACAGCGAGATGTTCGTGGACAACTGCGCCATGCAGATCGTCAAGAATCCGGCCCAGTTCGACGTCATCGTGACCGAGAACATGTTCGGCGACATCCTCTCCGATGAGGCTTCCATGATCACCGGCTCCATCGGCATGATCCCGTCCTCCTCCCTCGGCGACGGCACCCGCGGCCTGTATGAGCCCATCCACGGCTCCGCCCCCGACATCGCGGGCAAGGACATCGTCAACCCCACCGCCTGCATCCTCTCCGCGGCCATGATGCTGCGCTATTCCTTCGGCCTGACCGAGGAAGCCGATGCCATCGAAAACGCCGTGAACAAGGTGCTCGACAAGGGCATCCGCACCGCCGACAACATGAGCAACGGCTGCACCTGTGTCGGCTGCACCGGCATGGGCGACGCGATCCTTGCAGAGATCTGACATCTTAAACAGAGAAACACCCCCGATTCGATTCTGAACTGCACCCCATTTGTTAGACAGTATGGTATACTGTTTAGGAAATGGGGTGT
>ENA-OXWT01000753-OXWT01000753.1-human-gut-metagenome-genome-assembly--contig:-NODE-753-length-13055-cov-4.853000_pt1 | contig 13055 bp, 7 predicted proteins | sample MGYA00244689_ERZ652722 | MGnify/ENA primary metagenome ERZ652722 (study PRJEB26926, sample SAMN06164640) | human gut metagenome | biome: ENVO:00009003; feature: ENVO:2100002; material: ENVO:00002003...
GGGCTCGGAGATGTGTATAAGAGACAGAACGGTGAAGCCGCTGCCTATGCTGCAGAATACGAAGAACGTCTTCTTCTCCTGAATGACCCTGAGATTACGGATGTGGTGCTGACCCCCTTTACCCATCAGCCTGCCATGATCTATACCGGTGATCTCCCCGGAGACCCGGAGGATCCCACCAGTAAAAAGACCGCACAATACTTTGGAAAAAATTCCATATACGTAGATTACAGCAATTAATTACAGTGACCAGCTGATGAGCACACCACCATCGAATAAAAGGCGATCAACAACCCACGGCGCATTACAAAAAGGACGCTTCCGGTTTTTCCGGAAACGTCCTTTTGTTATCTTTTACTATTCTTATTGTCCTTCGTACTTCTCACTCTGCATACGGATCAGTTCTGCATCGTCGAAGTAATTGATACGCATAGCGCTCTTTACCTCAGACAGGGTCTGTGCTGCCACTTCACGGGCCTCGTCACTGCCCTTCTTCAGGATCTCATATACTGCGGGAATATCCTTCTCCAGTTCTTTTCTACGGTTACGGATGGGCTCCAAGGTCTCCTGCATTACGTTGTTCAGGAACTTCTTCACCTTCACGTCACCCAGACCGCCTCTGGTATAATGCGCCTTTAACTCGTCCAGATTTGCGTAATCCGGCAGGTATCTCTCGAAGTGCTCCGGCTTGCAGAAAGCATCCAGGTAAGTGAATACCGTGTTGCCCTCCAGATGTCCGGGATCGCTGACCAACAGATGCTCGGGATCGGTGTACATGCTCATGATCTTGGTGCGTACATCGTCTGCACTGTCTGACAGATAGATGCAGTTGCCAAGGGATTTACTCATTTTCGCCTTGCCATCGATGCCGGGCAGTCGCTGACATGCCTCATTTTCAGGCAGCAGTGCCTTGGGCTCTACCAGTACCGGTGCATATACGGTGTTGAATTTGTGTACGATCTCTCTGGTCTGTTCGATCATGGGCAGCTGGTCACCACCTACGGGAACGGTGGTCGCCTTGAAAGCGGTAATATCGGAAGCCTGGCTGATGGGATAGGTAAAAAATCCCACAGGGATGCTGGCTTCGAAGTTACGCATCTGAATCTCACTCTTTACGGTCGGGTTTCTCTGTAATCTGGCTACGGTTACCAAATCCATGTAATAGAAGGTCAGCTCGCACAATTCGGAGATCTGAGACTGAATGAAGATCGTTGCCTTGCTGGGATCCAGTCCGCAGGACATGTAGTCCAGCGCCACTTCAATAATATTCTGGCGCACCTTCTCGGGATTCTCGATATTATCCGTCAGCGCCTGTGCGTCTGCGATCATGATAAAAGTCTTCTTATATTCGCCGGAATTCTGCAGTTCTACACGTCTTCTCAGGGAGCCTACATAATGTCCCACATGTAATCTTCCGGTGGGTCTGTCACCTGTCAAAATAATTTTGTCCATTTCGTCCTCTCAATCCGCCGTCTACACGGCCATACATCATTGTTTCTATCATACCATCTTTTTGCATAGAAGCAAATGATTTTTCTACAGAATTAACGCTTTGTGTGCAAGCCCCCTCGCATTCATTCTGCTGTTCTATGGCTGAACTATTGCAAGCAGCTTATCCAGAATTTTATGTGCCACCTGTTCCTTGCTCATCAGTTCCAGACTCTCCTCGGAATTCTTTGTGATCAGTGTCACAATATTGGTGTCCGTGCCAAAGCCCGCTCCTGCGCTCTTCAAACTGTTGGCACAGATCATGTCACAGTGCTTGCTCTCCAGCTTCTTCCGGGAATTCTCCAGCACATTTTCCGTCTCCATGGAAAATCCACACAAAATCTGTCCCGGTCTCTTGTTTTCCCCAAGGGCCTTCAAAATATCCTTCGTCCGCACCAGAGGGATCGACATGTCTCCGTCTTTTTTCTTAATCTTATTGTCTGCTGTCACTGCCGGGGTGTAGTCTGCCACGGCTGCTGCCTTGATGACAAAATCATAGTCCTGCGCTCTGGACACGATTGCATCGTACATCTCTGCTGCCGTCTGTACCGGCACCACATTTACAAACAAAGGCGGCTCCACATCCGTATGGGCTGCCACCACCGTCACTTCTGCGCCGCGGTGCATTGCAGCTCTCGCCAGGGCATAACCCATTTTTCCACTGGAGTGATTCGTGATAAAACGCACCGGGTCAATGGGTTCTCTGGTGGCACCTGCGGAGATCAGCACCTTTTTGCCCGCCAGATCCTTCTCGCAGGCGATCTCCTTCACCACGGCTTCGAACAGTACGGACTCCTCCGGCATTCTGCCGTCACCGATATCGCCGTTGGCCAGCATTCCCGTGGCCGGAGTGATGATCTCATAGCCGAAATGCTTTAATTTTTCGATATTATCCTGCACGATGGGGTTGTGATACATATTATGATTCATGGCAGGGGACACAATCTTCTTGCAGGGACATGCCATGACCGTAGTGGTCAACATATCATCTGCGATGCCGTTTGCAATCTTGCCGATCACATTGGCAGAAGCCGGTGCCACCAGAACCACATCCGCCCGCTTTGCCAGTGCCACATGTTCCACACTGTACTGGAAATTGCGGTCAAAGGTGTCCACCAGACATTTATGTCCCGTCAGACTTTCAAAAGTAATGGGGTTGATGAACTGCGTGGCATTCTGTGTCATCAGCACTTCCACATCACAGTGCTGTTTTAACAGCATCCGCGCTACATTGGCCATTTTATATGCAGCAATACTTCCCGAGATTGCCAGAACTACGGTCTTTCCCTTCAGCATAGTCGTCTCCTTTTGCCTGATTTATCAAAAATACTTCAAAACTGTACTCCTAAAATACCATAAGTGCATATTTTATGCAAATATCACTTTTCTTTTTGTCCGGGATATGATATAAACAGTAGGAGTGTCCCGAATCACCGGGGCAGCTTGTATTGTATCTCCCAGAGGGAGAATGGTAACAAGGAGGAAAATTTCATATGAACAAACAAAGTAAGACAATGCGACTCACGTTGATGGGATTGTTTGCTGCGGTACTTTTGCTGATGGCTTATACCCCGCTCGGGTACCTGAACATCGGCCCCCTGGCAATCACCTTCAATGTCATCCCCGTTGCACTGGCTGCAATCACTCTTGGCCCTGTAGGCGGAGCCGCCATGGGAGCAGTATTCGGATTGACCAGCTTTTTGCAATGCATCGGCGTGGGAGGCACCAGCGCCATGGGAGCAATGCTTTTTGGCATCAACCCTGTGTTGGCCTTCATCCAGCGTTTCATCCCCAGACTTCTGGACGGATTTCTGCTGGGATATGTCTTCCGTTACAGCCGCAAAGCCGTAGGAGACAGAATCGCCTGCATGATCACCGGATTTTGCAGCGCATTTTTCAACACCGCATTTTTCATGTCCCTTTTAGTACTGCTGTTCGGCAATACTTCCTATGTGCAGGGACTGATGGGTGGTAAAAACGCGATTTTATTCATCTGCTCTTTTGTAGGTGTGAATGCGGTCTTCGAGATGTGTGCATCCACGTTCCTGACCGGAGCGGTAGGGCTGGCACTGATCAAGGCAAAAGTCATTCCTGTATATCAGAAAGCAGAGTCTGCAGCATAACAGGAGTATACCCGTGGTACTGACAATCGACATCGGAAATACTACGATCGGCATCGGGGGATTTCAGGGAAATAAGCTGCTCTTTATTGAGAAGATATCGTCCCGTCGTCCCCTGTCTGATGCCGGATATATTGAAAAACTGAATATGATCTTGAACAAACACGGCCTGTCCGCCGAGGCCTTTGAGGGATCTATGATTTCCTCGGTTGTGCCTTCGGTGACAGCCGTTTTTTCCTCTGCTCTGGAAACTTTTCTGGGACGGAAACCTCTGATTCTTTCCCATAAGCTGGATCTGGGCTACGAGATCTGTACGGAATTCCCGGAAAAGGTGGGTTGTGACCGACTGGCAGATATTGCAGGAGCCATTTCCCGCTATTCCCTGCCTTTCGTCACCATCGACCTGGGCACCGCCACGACTTTTAACGTGTTGGATGAGAACCGTCGCTTTTTAGGTGGCCTGATCCTTCCCGGCGTTGGAACCGCCCACAGGGCACTTTTAGGCAAGACCGCCCAGCTCCCGAAAGGGGACATTCATATGCCCGCCCACACCATCGGTGCGAATACGCAGGAATGCATCACCGGGGGAATGCTCTTGGGCAACGCCTGTGCCATCGACGGACTGATCCGCCGTATCCAGACAGAGTTAGGGCAAAAAGCAACGGTCGTTGCCACCGGAGGGTACGCAACGACCGTCATTCCACATTGTGAAACGAAGATCCATATCGATCAGAATCTTCTTATGAAAGGTCTGAGATCCATCTACGAGAATAATACCTCTACTGGATCACCAGATTAGAGTAGCCCATCAGGCTCTCATCCACAGCATGTGCGGCTTCTCTGCCTTCACGGATTGCCCACACCACCAGGGACTGTCCTCTGTGCATATCACCGGTGACGAATACATTTTCCACACTGGTCTGGTATTGGCCGGGGGCAGTTTTTACGTTGGTGCGTTCATTTAATTCCACCCCGAAAGCATCGGTAATATATTTCTGACTTCCCAAAAATCCTGCTGCGATCAGTACGATCTCCGCATCCAGGATCTGCTCACTTCCGGCGATCTCCTGCATCTTCATGCGTCCGGTAGCCGGATCCTTTTCCCAGGACAGCTTCACGATCTTCACGGCTTTCAGGTTGCCGTTCTTATCCTTGATAAATTCCTTGACCGTAGATTCATAGATTCTCGGATCATGTCCGTAGACTGCAATGGCTTCTTCCTGACCGTAATCGGTCTTGCAGACCTTCGGCCATTCGGGCCAGGGATTGTTCTCTGCTCTCTTGTCCGGAGCCTTGGGCATCATCTCGATCTGGGTCACAGACTTGGCACCGTGACGGATGGAAGTTCCCACGCAGTCATTACCGGTATCACCGCCGCCGATGATGACCACATTCTTCCCCTTGGTCTCCACATATTTTTTGTCTTCAAAATTTGAATCCAGAAGACTCCTGGTATTGGCTTTCAGAAAATCCACCGCAAAATAGATTCCCTTGGCATCTCTGCCGGGAGCATTGATGTCTCTGGGATTAGAGGCACCGCATGCCAGGACGACACGGTCAAAATCATGCAAAAGCTTGGAGGCTTTGATGTCCTTGCCGATGTCGGTTCCAGTGACAAAGGTGACACCCTCTTCCTTCATAATATTGATCTTGCGGTCAATGATCTGCTTTTCCAGTTTCATGTTGGGGATGCCGTACATCAACAGTCCTCCCACACGATCGGAACGCTCGAATACTGTTACCTGATGTCCTCTCTGGTTCAGCAGATCCGCTGCTGCCAGTCCAGAAGGACCACTGCCGATGACTGCTACCTTTTTGCCGGTGCGTACCACAGGGGGCTTGGCTGCCGCATAACCCTCGCTGTAGGCGTTTTCAATAATTGCATATTCGTTCTCCTTGGTGGAGACCGGATCCCCGTTCAACCCGCAGGTACATGCCGCTTCACACAAGGCAGGGCATACTCTGGAAGTGAACTCGGGGAAATTGTTGGTCTTCTTCAGGCGGTTGTAAGCCTGCTGCCAGTTGCCGGTATATACCAGGTCGTTCCACTCCGGCACCAGATTGTGCAGGGGGCATCCGCTGGCCATACCGCAGATCATCATGCCCGACTGGCAGAACGGCACGCCGCATTCCATACATCTGGCACCCTGTAAGCGCTGCTTTTCCTTCGGCAGATGCTCATGGAATTCGTTAAAATGCTGTATTCTCTTCTTAGGATCCTCAGCCACGCTGACTTCCCTTTTATATTCCATAAATCCCGTTGGTTTTCCCATGACTCTCTCCATTCTGCAGACGCTTCGGCGTCGGAAGAATCGCGAACTAAATTTCATATTTAGTTCTGCGATAAACTAATTTGTGGCGCCCGCGGCACAAATTAGTCGTGTGAAAAGCAATCTATCAAGATTACTTTTCACACTGGCCTCCTACTTTCTGGTGTTGGCATAGAATGCTTCGATCTGTGCCTGCTCTGCGCTCAGTCCTTTTTCCTCCATCTGGACGATGGTCTTTAAGACTCTCTCATAATCATGAGGGATGATCTTCTTGAACTTGGGCAGATACTCTCCAAAGTTGTCCAGCACTTCCTTACCCTTGGCGGAATTGGTCAGTGCCACATGCTCCTGGATCATGGATTTCAACTCCAGCACATCATATTTGGATGTGATCTCGCTGGAGGATACCATTTCCTTATTCAGACGCTTGTACAGATCGTTGCCTTCATCCAGTACATAAGCGATACCGCCGCTCATACCGGCTGCAAAGTTTTTACCGGTGGGTCCTAAGACTACCACACGTCCGCCGGTCATGTATTCACAACCATGATCACCTACACCTTCGACAACTGCGATGGCACCTGAGTTACGTACGCAGAAACGTTCGCCTGCCACACCGTTAATGAATGCTTTACCGGAGGTTGCACCGTACAGTGCCACATTACCAATGATGATATTTTCCTCAGCCTTGAACTTGCTGCCCTGAGGAGGATATACCACCAGCTTACCGCCGGATAAGCCCTTACCGAAGTAGTCATTGCTGTCGCCTACCAGTTCCAGAGTCAGGCCCTTGGGGATAAAGGCTCCGAAGGACTGTCCGCCGGCACCCTTGCACAGTACATGGTAGGTATCCTCTTCCACATCATCGCCCAATTTTCTGGTGATCTCACTTCCGAGGATCGTACCGAAAGCACGATCGGTGTTGCTGACGTCTACTTCGATGCTGCGCTTCTGTCCTGCGTCGATGGCTTTTCCTAACTGCTTTAACAGCACCTTCTCATCCAGTGTCTTCTCTAACTGGAAGTCATAGACCTGCCTGGGATCAAAGGTCACCTTCTGCTTGCTGCCCTCGTAAGGATTGCTTAAGATCTGGGTCAGATCCACTTCCTCCTGACGATCGGTCAGATGCTCTTTTCTCTTCAGCAGATCAGTTCTGCCCACCAGTTCATCTACGGTACGCACGCCCAGTGCTGCCATGTATTCCCGCAGCTCCTGTGCGATAAATTTCATAAAGTTTTCCACATATTCCGGCTTACCGCGGAAGTTTTTCCGCAGCTCCGGGTTCTGGGTAGCCACGCCTACCGGGCAGGTATCCAGATTACATACTCTCATCATGACACAGCCCATGGTCACAAGGGGTGCGGTGGCAAAACCGAACTCCTCGGCACCTAAAATGGCTGCGATGGCTACGTCTCTGCCGCTCATCAGCTTACCGTCGGTCTCGATGCGGACTTTATTACGTAGGCCGTTCATGATCAGGGTCTGATGGGTCTCTGCCAGTCCCAGTTCCCAGGGAAGTCCGGCATTGTGGATGGAGTTTCTCGGTGCCGCACCGGTACCGCCGTCATAGCCGGATACCAGGATGACCTGGGCTCCCGCCTTGGCTACACCGGCTGCGACCGTTCCCACACCGGCTTCGGATACCAGTTTTACAGAGATTCTTGCCTGGGTGTTGGCATTTTTCAGATCATAGATCAGCTGCGCCAGATCCTCAATGGAATAAATGTCGTGATGAGGGGGCGGAGAGATCAGGGACACACCGGGCGTGGAGTGTCTGGTCTTGGCGATCCAGGGATATACCTTTCCTCCGGGCAGATGTCCGCCCTCACCGGGTTTTGCTCCCTGTGCCATCTTGATCTGAATCTCCTGTGCGCTTACCAGGTAACGGCTGGTAACACCAAAACGTCCACTGGCTACCTGCTTGATTGCGGAACAACGGTTCAGTCCGTCCGGTCCGACGGTCAGACGATCCAGGTCCTCACCGCCTTCACCGGAATTGCTCTTGCCGTGCAGATGGTTCATGGCGATGGCCATGGTCTCATGGGCTTCTTTGGAAATGGAACCGTAGGACATGGCACCGGTCTTGAATCTGGTCACAATGGACTCTACCAGCTCTACTTCCTCAATAGGCACACCCTTTTTCGGATAATTGAAGTCCATCAGTCCTCTGAGATTCTTGATGGAATCTTCGTTGTTTACCATGGCAGTGTACTGCTTGAACATCTGGTAATCACCGCGTCTGGTGGATTCCTGTAACATATGGATGGTAGCGGGATTGTACAGATGCTCGTCACCGCCGCTGCGCATCTTGTGATGTCCGGGGCTGTTTAAGGTCAGATCGTTTTTCAGTCCCAGAGGATCAAATGCCTGAGAGTGCAGGTCGTCTACCTGCTGCTCAATATCTTTTAAGGTAATACCTCCCACACGACATACGGTGTTGGAGAAATACTTACTGATCACTTCCGGTGCAATACCGATAGCCTCGAAGATCTGGGAACCCTGATAGGACTGGATGGTGCTGATACCCATCTTGGATGCGATCTTGACGATGCCGTGGAGGACAGCATTGTTGTAATCATCCACTGCTGCATAGTAATCCTTATCCAGCATATTGCTCTCGATCAGTTCCTTGATGGTATCCTGTGCCAGATAAGGGTTGATGGCGCAGGCACCGTAACCTAACAGCGTAGCAAAATGGTGTACCTCTCTGGGTTCGCCGGATTCCAGGATCAGTGCGACTCTGGTTCTCTTCTTGGTGCGTACCAGATACTGGTTCAGGGCGGATACGGCCAGCAGGGAAGGAATTGGCACATGGTTCTCATCCACGCCTCTGTCGGACAGAATCAGGATGTTCACGCCGTCTCTGTAAGCTCTGTCCACTTCCACGAACAGTCTGTCAATGGCACGCTCTAAGCTGGTGTTCTTGTAATATACGATAGGTACGACTTCTACTTTGAATCCGTCTACCTTCATGTTCTTGATCTTCAACAGATCCGTGTTGGTCAAAATCGGGTTGTTGACCTTCAGAACATTACAGTTCTTCGGGGTCTCCTCCAGAATGTTGCCCTCGGTACCGATGTATACGGTGGTGGAAGTCACGATCTCCTCACGGATCGCATCGATGGGCGGGTTGGTTACCTGTGCAAACAGCTGCTTGAAATAATGAAACAGCGGGTGGTTCGTCTTGCTTAAGACGGGAAGTGGCGTATCCACACCCATGGCGGCAATCGCTTCACTGCCGTTCTTTGCCATAGGCAGAATGCTCTGTTTCATCTCATCGTAGGTATAACCGAAAGCTTTCTGCATCCGCTGACGCTCTTCGTAGGTGTACTCAGGGACACGCTGGTTCGGGATGTGAATACTCTTCAATTCTGTCAGGTTGTTGTCCAGCCATTCACCGTAGGGCTGTCTGGAAGCATATTTTTCCTTGATCTCCTCATCGTCAATGACTCTGCCCTGTACGGTATCGACCAAGAGCATCTTGCCGGGACGAAGTCTTTCCTTTAACTTGATCTTCGTGGGATCAACAGGAAGGACACCTACCTCGGAAGACAGGATCAGGGTATCATCGTCAGTGATCAGATAACGGGAAGGACGCAGGCCGTTTCTGTCCAGTACCGCACCCATGATATCTCCGTCGGAGAACAGGATGGATGCGGGGCCGTCCCAGGGCTCCATCATGGTAGCGTAATACTGGTAGAAATCTCTCTTGGTCTGGGACATGGCCTTGTTGTTCGCCCAGGGCTCGGGGATAGCGATCATGACCGCAAGAGGCAGTTCCATGCCGCTCATTACCAGGAATTCCAGCGTGTTGTCCAGCATAGCGGAGTCGGAACCGGTCTTGCTGATGGCAGGCAGTACTTTGTGCAGCTGGCCTTTCAGATGCTCGGATTCCATGTTCTCCTCCCTGGCCAGCATCTTGTCGGCATTGCCGCGGATAGTGTTAATCTCACCGTTGTGTACCATCAGACGGTTCGGATGGGCACGTTCCCAGCTGGGATTGGTATTGGTGGAGAAACGGGAGTGTACCATGGCAATGGCGGATTCGTAATCTTCACTCTGCAAATCTGCGAAGAAGGTACGCAGCTGGCCTACCAGGAACATTCCTTTATATACGATCGTTCTGCTGGAAAGAGAAACTACATAGGTATCATCGGAAGACTGCTCGAAGACACGTCTTGCAATATAAAGTCTGCGGTCAAAGGGAAGTCCTTTTTCCACATCGGCAGGCTTTTTCACGAATCCCTGCATGATATAGGGCATGCACTCTACGGCCTTATGTCCCAGCACATTGGGGAAGGTAGGCACTTCACGCCAGCCGAGGAATTCCATTCCTTCTTTTTCCACAATGATCTCGAACATCTTCTTGGCTTGATTGCGGCGCAGCTCTTCCTGCGGGAAGAAGAACATGCCGACACCGTATTCTCTCTCTCCGCCGATATCCATGCCCAGAGCCCTGGTCACTCTGGCAAAAAATTTGTGGGGAATCTGGGTCAGAATACCGACACCGTCACCGGTCTTGCCTTCCGCATCCTTACCGGCTCTGTGCTCCAGATTCTCTACGATCTTCAGCGCATTCTCTACGGTCGCGCGGCTCTTCTCTCCGTGAATATTGACACAGGCTCCGATACCGCAGTTATCATGCTCAAATTCTTCCCGATATAACGGTGCCTTGGGCAGCTCCTGTTTTACATCAAACATATAGTTCTCCTTTCCGGTTTTCTATTTCTCTCTTCTTAATCTGTCTGTTCCTATTCAGAACCTCATTCGCAAGACTGTGCTTTCAGCACTTTTCTGCAACTAAAAAAGGTCGCAATGAGACTCTTTCGAGCGCCTCATTGCGACCTTTTCTGTACTATACACCTATTTTTCTCATTTGTAAATATAGATTTTTCCTTGAATTGTCAGATAATTTGTCAATTCAGTTGTTCACACGGCTGTTGTCTGTGAATTGTGTTAATTTCCTTTTTTAATCCATGCTTTTAGCACAACTCTTTGGGGATTTTCCCTATTTTTCCTGTCTCCGACCATATACTTTGCTTGTCAGTCCCTGATAGATTGCAGAGAAATGTCTGCTTTCTGCCATTGCGGTCCGGAGAGGTGCCAGGGTCAGTGCCATCACAGCGCGGTAACGGAACAGTTCTACGGGTTTCATGTATTTTGCCGTGATCTCCTTATGCTCTGCGGCACTGCGTTTCAGGTTCTCCTTTGTCTCGGAGTAGCCGCCGCCTTCGTAGGAAGATACGGTAAGCCCCAGATACTGCATGGGAGCCTTCGCCCGGTAATAGCACCACAGAAAATGTTCATAATCTGCGCGGATCTTGTATTTTGGTTCGTAGGGCTTCTGTCGGCACAGGTCTGCGGCATAGAAGCAGGACTGATGGCAGGGAATGTTGCGGTAACAGACAAAGCCGGTGATTCGGGGCGGGGATGATATCTTCGTGTCCGTTTTCGCGCTGTAGGTATTTCCGTAATAGATGCCTTGCAGTTTCATAGGGTGCTGTTCCATGAATTGTGCGGTGTGTGCCAGAACTTCCTTGTCATAGAAGAGGTCACCGCAGTTTAAGAACAGAATGTAATCTCCGGTCACATGAGAGACCGCCTGGTTCATAGCCTCGTAGATGCTGTGATCCGGTTCCTGGTAGAGATGGATCCGCCCGTCAGTGCGCATGGACTCTATGGATCCGTCACGGCTGCCACCGTCCTTGACGATGACTTCGAAGTCTGGGCAGGTCTGGGCCAGGATACTGTCAAGGGTCTGATTCAGTTTGGTGCCAGGGTTCAGGCATACTACGATAATGCTGAATTTCATATGTTGCTCCTATTTTTCTATAAAATCTCCGTAGCCTCGGCAGAGGGAAGAAACGCGACACGCGCGTGCTTTAGCACGATGCGCTCATGTCGCAGAGCGTAGCGGCACATAAGCGTGGAAAGTACCCACGCTAAGTGCCGACGTCTGCTTACGGTCTGCTTATTCTTCCCTCTGTCGGGGCTACTGGGTTATGGTGACCATCCGGGGATATCCTATCGAATATCCGAAGGATGGCTAATATACTTTATTATTACTTAGAATATATTTTTCTGTTTATGGAGCATCCCGAGGGATACTGCTGCCACTGTCAGGAAAATCACGCACACGGGCCAGCTGACGAAGCCGGTGACGGCGATGGCGGTGTAGGACAGGCAGTAGGCGAGGACATTGGATGCCACATGGACAAAGACTGCCATTTTGAACTCTCCAAAGTATTCGTAAGCATATGCCATCAGGCAGCCGATGAGGAAGCCGTATACGCCCTGGACGTAATTCATGTGATAAACGCCGAAAATCAGGGCAGACAGGGCTATGGCGAGTTTGATATCCATGAATCTGCGGAGATATCCGTAGATAACTCCGCGGAATAGAAGCTCCTCTGCTATGGGGGAGATGACGCCGAATACAAGGATTCCTACGATAAAGTGTGCGGAATATTGCTGGGCTGCAACTTCGGTATAGGCTTCGGATTTGTTGGTCACTCCCAGGAGTTCAAACAGGAGGTTGCATCCGATAACGGCACCAATAGTGGTTGCCACCAGCAGGGCATATTTTGCCTTACCTTCTTTTTTTAGATGGCTTAAATGCATATCCTCTTTGTTCTTCGTGATCAGAAGCTTTGCCGTGGACCATACCGCCAGTGCTCCGCCGATGAAGCCCAGTGCCGCTATGATACTGGACACATCTCCGGAATAGCCGTTATAGGCGCCGGTCTCATCCCTCAGGATCAGAAGATCTACCAGTCCACCGGTGGCTCCGGACTGTGCCAGCTGATACAACAGTGCCAGCAGCGCATACTGCACCGCATTGCGCACCAGGATGAACATCAGGAACGAATACACCATGGTCCAGATTCTCTGGTACATTGGATTTTTCTTTTTATTGTCTGGATTGCTGTTCACCAGTTCCTCGCTGCCGCGAAGCAGAAATTTTTCCAGTTCTTCCACGGATTGTACGATGTAGTCCGCTTTTGCTTCCTTTAACTCTTCCTTGCTTCCGTAGCCATAAGTCACGCCCACGCTCTCCACGCCCAACGCTCTGGCTCCTTCCACATCGAACTTTCTGTCACCGATCATGTAGACCTGATCCGGCTCTATGGGATTCTCCTTGAACAGCTGATGCAGGGTCTCCTGTACCACCTGATCC
>ENA-OXWT01000756-OXWT01000756.1-human-gut-metagenome-genome-assembly--contig:-NODE-756-length-13027-cov-5.208834_pt1 | contig 13027 bp, 5 predicted proteins | sample MGYA00244689_ERZ652722 | MGnify/ENA primary metagenome ERZ652722 (study PRJEB26926, sample SAMN06164640) | human gut metagenome | biome: ENVO:00009003; feature: ENVO:2100002; material: ENVO:00002003...
GTAGTCTCGTGGGCTCGGAGATGTGTATAAGAGACAGGTTATGATGTTTGCATGAGGTGGTCGGTATCTGGTAGGCTGTACAATAAATTGTTCCTTCTGTGGGACCATACAGGTTCACAAAAGAGGCATTGGGAGCACAGGCTTTGAAGGCAGATAGTAATTCAACATCCGATGCTTCGGCAGTAACTATCAGGTATTTGAGTTCAGGAAGTTGTATCTCAGAGAAATAGGGTAATAATAAGGTTCTTCGTCACTTTTGGTGGTAAAATCTGTTATAATGAATAAAATAAGAAAGCGATATTTTATTGTTAATAATCTGATATACAGTGATGTATTGTCTGTTTAAGATTGCAGATATGTAATTATTTCAGTAACTTTATGGTTCTTCAATTCAACAAGTTACCAAATGATTAACATATCTGCAAAAGACAAAGATAGTACAAAAAAGCGAACTAGTGGCCTCTATTGTCAAATAAGCAAATGGTTCAAAAATAAATTCTCGGATAAAGGATTACTCATTCGTAATATTGAATTTTCTGATTGCTGCTGTACTTTACATGCTGATACCCATTCTCAAAGTTGCTCCTGCCCAAACTGTGGTAGACTTTGCTATCATGTCCACAAATACTACATTCGGACTTTGGAAAGCCTGGAGCTTTTTAATTTGCAAGTTGTAATACAGGTGCGAGTACGCTACTATTATTGTGATTATCCGGACTGTCCCCAGCGTACATTTTCCGGTTCCCTTGCCATAGCCGGCCCTAATGCTCGCAAGACTCATGAAGTACAACAGCGCATTCTTAAGACTTCGCTGTACCTGTCCGGTCGAAAAGCCTCCCTCCTTTTGAAATCCCAAAATATCCATGCCAGTACCTCCGGGTGTACCAGAGTGGTGAAGCGTCTGGGTGAATCAAACCCTCCATGCACAAGTATACGTATTGGAATAGATGATTTTGCCAGTAAAAAAGGGCATGTTTATAAATGTGTGGCATGCGATCAGGATACGGGATTTCCAGTGGCTATCTTTGACTGCCGCTATGGTGAGGAACTCAATCAATGGTTGCAAGAAAACCAGCAGATAGAGCTTGTAACCCGGGACGGTTCTCATGACTACGCACGGGCCATATCCACTCATCTTCCGCGAGCGATTCAGGTTACAGACCGCTTCCACTTGGTCAAGAACCTGCTTAAAGGAATGACTGAATTCATTCAAAAGACGCTTTATCAGACGAATGAAAAGCTCTCCTATCCCTATCCTTCATTAGAGGAAGCTTATGACTATATGTTTAAGGATTTGTGTGACATAGGAGAGAAAAGGCATAGGGAAAGAATAAATAACTATTTGAAAATAAAGCAAATGACAATAGAAGGGGCTACAAGGCCTGAAATACTAGCCGCGATAGGAAAAAGTGCGACTTATGTACGCAACCTCCTGCAGGGGAAAGGACTCTCAGTACATCTGAACACCAACCAAAGGAAAGCTATGAAATATCTTTCTGAAATGGCTAAAATAGTGAGTGATGGAATAATATCTACAGCCACATTGGTCAAGAGAATGGAAGGAAAACTGGATTCAAATCTGGTATCAAGACTCATGAGAACTATAACGGAAGTCTATACCAAAAAGAGAAAAGAAATCAGGGAACATAACGAAAAACTCAAAAAGTCAAAGATCAAAAAGAAGGTAAAGGTAGCCCTCATTAGGGAGTTTCTCCTCAAAGGGAAAACCAAGGATGAGAAGTTTGATCTAAAAATGAAATCAAATGAAGCCATTGCACACGCGGTGGACCTATGCATAGACTTCAGGAAAATACTGAAGGGAGTAGAGGCAGACACTACTCTGGATGAATGGATGAAGAAAGCGAAAAAAGCAAAATGCAAGGCTATCGCTAAATTCGCAGCGAATATAGAAGATGATAAGCAAGCGGTAAAGGCTGCAAGTCAAACCGAATACAGCAATGCATTACTCGAAGGGACGGTTAATAGAATTAAATGCATAAAGAGGACAATGTATAACAGAGCAGGAATAGAATTGTTGAGAGCGAAAGTTATTTACGGATTATGACTATTTACCACCAAAAGTGACGAAGAACCAGTTTATATGCACTTTTACTTGCACGCTTGCACTCATGCTTTACATCTCCCTATTCATCGGCAACACAGCGGTGGTGGCAGCAAATATAAATAAAGTGCAAGCAATTTGCCTACACTCCATACAAACACGCATATTCCGCTAATAATCTTCCTATTACGCCTTTTTCTGCACATAAATCGGTTGTTTCTGCAACCCTTTATTTTCCAGTTTTCCTTCATCACAAAGACGCCTAATATGCCGGGTGGCTGTAGTTCTCGTCATTCCGGTGAGAGAATAGAAGTCGCCTTTCGTCATAAAGTCGTGCGTAGTGAAGAATTTCTCCAGTCGTTTGTCAATCTCTTCCGGGGTCAGTGGCTTTTGCAATACATTCCGTTGTTTCAGCGGCAGGACTTTAATGTTGCCTACCTCGCTTCGCAGTGCCATGTCGGGACGAAAGGTGATGCTTTTCAGCTTTACCTTGGTGCTTTTCCGTTTGGTATCCACCTTCACCGGTTCAGTGCAGGTCAGCGTAGGGCGAAAATAGCCGATGCCATCCAGGTGCACCTGGCGTCCTTCACCCAATTCCCGTCCCATGAAGTGCGACAGGGCATCGAGCACGGCCAAAACATCCGTTTCGGTCAGCGAACAATATTCCTGTATGAACCTTCGCAACGCGGCAGTGTCCGTGGAGCCGTTCAGCCGGATGCGCGGGTGCAGGGTCAGTTCTTCGTTCTGACGCTCTTTGTTTTTTGGATTCTCGTACCAATCAAATAATATCGCCATTGTTCTTTTGTTATTGCATTCCCCGCTTTCAGTGATATTCAGAGCAGGGATTGCTTATGTTAATCTCTTATGTTTCTTTCATTGGCAAGCAATGTTTTTGGCTTGCCCACAGCTGTGAATCGCGTGCTTCACAGTTGTGGTGTTGCTGCTTTACGACTGTGAAGCACAAGATTCACGGCTGTGGACAAGCCAAAATATCAAATGCAAAGATAAAGAAAAAGCAATGCAAAAGCAAGGAAAGGGTGATGTTTTAATCAAAGAAAGAGCTAGAGAATATTTAATACTACAGGTTTGTATACAAAGAAACTAAGTTTTCTGCGTTTATACTCATCTATTTTTCTGTACTTCTGCATCCTTGTATTTAATGAATGAAACGAAGGATGAAGATGGAAGAATATAAATGGAGAGAAGTAGTTTGCAGATAAAAAAGAAACCGTATTTTTGTAAGAGACATAAAAAATAAAGAAAAACTTTGTGTCCCCGGCTTTTTGCCGTAACTTGCGCCGTCTTTTGAAAACAGTAACTAAAAATAACCACGATGAAACTAACCCTTATACGCACCGACCGTGAAACCGGTAAAGAATCTTTCAGTACCCTTGAAGCTGAAAACTTGATAGCAAAAATAAAGAAAGAGAACAAAGCAGCGCATGTATCAGCCCTGCGCCATCTCATCCCCATACTGCAAGGAACCAATAATCACTACCAGAACATAGACAAGTTGCCTCGCATCTACCCCGCCGTGGAATATGCCCGTACCAAAGACGGAGAACATCGGGTGAAGATTTACAACGGGCTGGTGCAGATTGAAGTCAACCACCTGACAGGTAGCACCGAAGTGGAACAAATAAAACAGCAAGTCTCCCTATTACCCCAGACTTTTGCCGCCTTCTGCGGAAGCAGCGGACGTAGCGTCAAAATATGGGTACTCTTCGCCCTGCCCGACGGCTCACTGCCCAAGCGCGAAAGTGAAATGGCCCTGTTTCATGCCCACGCCTACCGCCTCGCAGTGAACTGTTACCAACCTCTGTTGCCCTACTCCATCACCCTGAAGGAACCGTCGCTCAACCAAAGTTGCCGCATGACGCTGGACGAGCAACCTTACTACAACCCTGCCGCCACCACCTTCTGCCTGGAACAGCCCTTTGCCATACCCGGCGAAACCACCTTCAAGGAACAAAAGCAAGCGGAAACCAATCCCCTATTGCGTATGCAGCCCGGTTATAGTTCATCGGACACCTTTTCCATGCTCTTTGAAGCGGCACTAAACCGTTCATTCGACGGACTGACAAACTGGAAGCGGGGTGACGACCTACGCCCGTTACTGACACGGCTTGCCGAGCACTGTTACAAAGCAGGCATCCCCGAGGAAGAGGTAGTCCGGCAAACCCTGATGCATTATTATCGCGAAGCGGACGAGCCCGTAATACGTGCCGCCATACATAATATTTACCGTGAATGTAAAGGTTTCGGCACCCGCAACAGCATGACCGCCGAACAGGACACAGCCTTCCGCCTGGAAGAGTTCATGAACCGCCGCTACGAATTCCGCTACAACACCGTGCTTGGCGACTTGGAATACCGGCAGCGCGACTCCATCCACTTCTACTTCCAGCCTGCCGACCAGCGCGTACGCAGCAGCATCGCCATGAAGGCACTGAAAGAGGGAGTACGTGTGTGGGACCGCGACATCACCCGCTTCCTGTCTTCGGACTACGTGCCGCTATACAACCCCATCGAAGAATATCTCTATAACACCGGACGCTGGGACGGCAAAGACCGCATCCGCGCATTGGCCGACCTCGTGCCCTGCCACAATCCCCACTGGAGGGAACTGTTCTACCGGTGGTTTCTTGGCATGGTGGCACATTGGCGGGGAATCGACAAACAGCACGGCAACAATACCTCGCCCCTGCTCGTAGGTCCGCAAGGTTACCGCAAAAGTACTTTCTGCCGTATCCTATTGCCACCGGAACTGCGTTTCGGCTACACCGACAGTATCGACTTCAAGAGCAAGCAGGAAGCGGAGCGCAGCCTTGGCCGCTTTTTTCTGATTAACATCGACGAATTCGACCAGATAAACGCCAATCAGCAAGGCTTCTTGAAGCACCTCCTGCAAAAACCGGTTGCCAACCTGCGAAAGCCCTACGGTACCACTATTCAGGAAATGCGCCGCTATGCCTCCTTCATCGGGACCAGCAATCTGAAAGACCTGCTGACCGACCCGTCGGGAAGTCGCCGTTTCATCTGCATCGAAGTGACCGGTCCTATCCAGACAAACGTCACTATCAATTATCACCAGCTCTATGCCCAAGCCATGCACGACATCATGAAGGGTGAACGCTACTGGCTGGACGACACTGACGAAGCAATCGTAAAGGAGTACAACCGGGAATTCGAGCGGGTAGACCCATTGGAAGAACTTTTCCTTTGCCATTTCCGTGGCGCGGAGGAGAGCGAAGAAGGCGAATGGCTCACAGCCATGCAGATTTTCAACGACCTGCAACAGAAAACGAGGGATAAGTTGGCCATCAACCGGATAGCAGCTTTCGGGCGCACGCTCCGCAAGCTGGACATCCTCAACAAGAAATCGAACCGGGGAACACTTTATCATCTGGTAAGAATAGAAGAATGAACCGGCACTCCCACCGATTGTACCAAAGTGAGGGCAAACTTGGCCCTCACTCTTTTTATAAAAAGTATTTCCGTACGCAGCTGATGCAGTTCAACCATTATTTAATAAGGTGAACAGTTGACTATTTGCAAATTATGATTGATAATACTAAAAATACCCAAATAAGTGTTTTTGATATTAAAATAAAACGTATCTTTGTTGCAAACAACGTCCTCCTTAATAATACTATTATGAAGAAACTGCTGCTTTTAGCCTTTGTGCTATGTAGTTCTTTACTGTGCCGGGCACAAGAAGAACGAGTTATTTTAGGTGATGAACAGACTTCCGAGTATTTTCCAATCCTAAAAGATAAACGAATTGCCATATTCTCCAATCATACTGGAATGATAGGAGACAAGCATCTGCTGGACATTCTGCTGGAAAACAAGTTCAATGTAGTAGCCATTTTCTCCCCTGAACACGGTTTCAGAGGAGATGCCGACGCAGGCGAACACGTGTCCAGCTCGGTAGACAAGAAGACCGGAGTACCTATCCTCTCGCTGTACGACGGGAAATCCGGAAAACCAAGCGAAGCATCCATGCGCAAGTTTGATATCCTTGTGGTAGACATCCAGGATGTAGGCCTGAGATTCTATACTTATTATGCCTCTATGTGCCGGCTGATGGACGCTTGTGCAGAATACAACCGCAAGGTGCTGATACTGGACCGCCCCAATCCGAACGGACACTACGTGGACGGCCCGATACTGGACATGAAATATAAATCCGGTGTAGGTTGGCTGCCGATTCCCGTGGTGCACGGCATGACGCTGGGCGAACTGGGCCTGATGGTAAACGGCGAACGCTGGTTGCCGGCGTCACGCACTTGCGACCTGACCGTCATTCCCTGCAAGAACTATACGCACCAGACCCTATACAAGCTGCCGATTCCCCCGTCCCCCAATCTGCCGAACATGAAGTCCATCTATCTGTACCCCTCGACCTGCTATTTCGAGGCCACTCCGGTCAGTCTGGGAAGAGGAACCGACCTCCCCTTCCAGGTCTACGGGCATCCCAACATGACGGGCTACAGCTACAGCTTCACCCCGCGCAGTGTTCCCGGAGCCAAGAATCCGCCCCAGCTGGGCAAGCTTTGCCACGGCGTGAACCTGAGCAACATGAGCGACGAGGAAATCTGGAAACGCGGTATTGACTTGAGTTACGTGATAGACGCTTACCGGAATCTGAACATGGACGACCACTTCTTCCGTTCCTTCTTCGAACTGTTGATAGGCACCGACTACGTGCGCAAAATGATAAAGGAAGGGAAGAGCGCCGAAGAAATCAAGGCAAGATGGAAAGACGACGTAGAGAAATTCAAGGTACAGCGCAAGCCCTATCTGCTCTACGAAGAATAAAGACATGTACAATTCACTATTTACAATGTACAATTTCAGAGAAGGTACAATTCAAAAGTAAATGGGAAGGTACAACAGTTTATACTAAAGAAACGCCGCATGGTAAATTGTAAATTGTAAATGAACAAATTGTAAATAAACATTATGACTCCACTATCCGTAATCATCACCATAGCCGCCTACTTCGCGATACTGTTCACGGTATCCTATATTGCAGGAAGGAAGGCAGACAACGCCGGCTTCTTTGTAGGTAACCGCAAGTCATCCTGGTATGTCGTGGCGTTCGCCATGGTCGGTTCCGCCATTTCAGGTGTGACCTATGTATCTGTACCCGGCATGGTTGCCGCCAGCAGCTTCGGCTATCTGCAAATGGTGTTGGGCTTCATTGCCGGACAGCTCATCATAGCCTATCTGCTGGTACCGCTGTTCTACAAAATGAACCTGGTATCCATCTACGAATATCTGGAGAACCGTTTCGGCATGTCTTCCTACCGCACGGGTGCCTGGTTCTTCTTCATCTCCAAAATGCTCGGTGCCGCTGTCCGTCTGTTCCTCGTATGCCTGACGCTGCAACTGCTGGTATTCGAACCTTTCGGACTGCCTTTCCTGCTGAACGTGGCCATCACGGTGGCACTGGTCTGGTTGTACACTTTCCAGGGTGGCGTAAAGTCTCTTATCTGGACAGACTCTCTGAAGACATTCTGCTTGGTGGTGTCGGTCGTACTCTGCATCTGGTATATCGCTTCCGACCTCAATCTGTCATTTACCGGTATGGTAAGCACCATTGCCGACAGTGACATGTCCCGCATCTTCTTCTTCGACGATGTGAACAGCAAGCAGTACTTCTTCAAGCAGTTCCTCGCCGGTGCCTTCACCATGATTGCCATGACCGGGCTGGATCAAGACATGATGCAGCGCAACCTGAGCTGCAAGAACTTCAAGGACTCACAGAAGAACATGATTACCAGTGTCATTTCGCAGTTCTTCGTCATCCTGCTTTTCCTGATGCTGGGCGTGCTGCTCTACATCTTTGCCGCCAACCAGCAGATTGCGGTGGAGAAGAGTGACGAACTGTTCCCGCTGATTGCCACCGGCAACTATTTCCCTGCCATTGTGGGCATACTGTTCATCATCGGCCTGATTTCTTCTGCCTATTCAGCCGCAGGCTCGGCACTCACCGCGCTGACCACTTCCTTCACCGTAGACATTCTGGGAACGAAAGGCAAGTCGGAAGAGACGGTTGTGAAGATGCGCAAGAAAGTGCACATCGGCATGGCGGTTGTTATGGGAATCACCATTTTCGTATTCAATCTTCTGAACAACACCAGTGTCATCGATGCTGTATATATCCTGGCAAGCTATACCTACGGTCCTATCCTGGGTCTGTTTGCTTTCGGCATTTTCATGAAACAACAAGTGCGTGACAAGTACATCCCGTTAGTTGCCATCGCCTCCCCGGTTCTCTGCTTCATTCTGCAGAAAAATTCCGAAGCCTGGTTCGGAGGTTATCAATTCAGCTACGAGTTGCTGATTTTCAATGCACTGTTCACTTTCATCGGTCTCTGTCTGTTGATTAGGAAAGATAAAAAGAACAATTAACTTAATACATCATCTATGAACGTAAGACGTCAGTTTTTACTAAGTTTGCTTGCCGCCTCCCTCTTCCCCCAATGGGGAGGTGCGCAAGAACTTCCGACGGATGTCCGCCAGGAAATCGGGAAATTCCTGGATACCACCGCACGGAAAGAAGTTTCCGTAGGACGTATCAGCATCGACTCAGTGGCCGTGGAAGGAAATACGCTGCAACTGTTTGCCAACATGAACTGTGCCTATATTCCTTTCCGCGAGGACAATGTAGCCGAAATATACCAGGGCGTAAGTGCCCTGCTACCGGCGGAGTTTACCAAATACAAGCTGCAAATCCGTACCAACAAGCGCAGCATCGAAGAACTGGTTCCCCAAGTCCTGCGTAGTAAAAAAGACAAAAAGACGAAGACATTCAATCCCGTCGCTTCCAAGCCTTTAGTTACCGACATTTCCGCCCCCTACACCCCTACCAACGGCTTGCAGAACCGGCACATCGCCCTATGGCAAAGCCACGGCTGGTACTACGAGCCGAAACTCGACCGTTGGGAATGGCAGCGTGCACGTATCTTCCAGACCGTGGAAGACCTCTACACCCAAAGCTACGTATTGCCTTTCCTCGTGCCGATGCTGGAAAATGCCGGTGCCAACGTGCTGCTTCCCCGCGAACGCGATTGCCAGACGGCAGAAGTCATCGTAGACAATGACGGTTGCCTGACCGGCCGTTCCGTCTATACAGAAAATTCCGGTGACAAGCTCTGGAGCCAGGGAGCAGGACAAGGCTTCGCCCACCTGCGCCCCCAATACATAGACTTTGAGAATCCTTTCAAGGAAGGCACTTACCGCGCTATAGAAACCATCAAGAAAGGAAACGCAAGCACCGCCGAATGGATTCCCGAAATCCCTTCGACCGGACAATACGCCGTATACGTCTCTTACCAAACCTTGCCAAACAGCGCGGACGATGCCCTTTACACCGTCTATCACAAAGGCGGCACCACGCAGTTCAAGGTAAACCAGCAAATGGGAGGCGGCACCTGGATTTACCTCGGCACCTTCGGCTTCAATGCCGGTCGGAACAATGAATGCAAAGTCGTTCTGAGCAACCTTTCCTCCAAAGTAGGAAGAATCATCACCGCCGACGCCGTGAAGATTGGCGGCGGTATGGGGAACATCGCCCGCCGCATCTCCAACGAGGGCGCTACGGAAAACCTGAAAAGCTCCGACACCCGCAACCTGCAAAACACCCATACAGGCAACATCCAAGACCGTGTAACCTATTCTCCATTGTCCACTATCAATTATCAACTATCTAACTATCCCCGTTTCTGCGAAGCCGCCCGCTACTGGCTGCAATGGGCAGGCATACCGGACAGCGTATATTCAGAAAGCAACGGAAAGAACGACTATACCGACGACTACAAATGCCGTGGTATCTGGGTGAACTACCTTTCCGGAGGCTCTGCCGTGAATCCGACGGAGAGAGGGCTGAACATCCCCGTCAACATGGCCTTCGCCTTCCACTCCGATGCAGGAACTACACTGAACGATTCCATCATCGGGACACTCGGCATCTACTATACCAACGCCTACAATGAGAAATTCGCCAACGGAGCATCCCGCTACTTGAGCCACGACCTGACAGACTTGATTCAGTCCAACATCGTGCGTGACGTGCGTACCCTCTACGAACCCCAATGGACACGCCGGGGCAAATGGAACCAATCCTACTATGAGGCCCGTGTACCCCGCGTACCTACCATGCTACTCGAACTACTTTCCCATCAAAACTTTGCAGACATGCGCTACGGACTGGACCCGCGTTTCCGTTTCACCGTAAGCCGCGCCATCTATAAAGGTATGTTGCAGTTCCTCTGCTCACAATACCACATGGATTATGTAGTGCAACCGCTACCGGTAGACCACATGGCCCTGCGCATGACCGGTGAAAATGAAGTGGAACTGACCTGGCGACCCGTAGCGGATGCGTTGGAACCGACTGCCATAGCAGAGAAATACATTGTCTATACCCGCATCGGCGACGGAGATTTCGACAACGGAGTATTGGTGGACGGCAACAGTTACCGCACCACACTCCCCGCCGGCATGGTGTGCAGCTACAAGGTTACCGCTGTCAACAAGGGCGGTGAAAGTTTCCCTTCCGAAATTCTTTCTGCCGGACGGGCGTTCAATTCCAAAGGTACCGTATTGGTGATAAACGGATTCGACCGTATCAGTGCCCCTGCCGACTTTACGGCACCCACCCCCGCCGACACCCTCCTTGCCGGATTTCTGGATGAGCAGGACCACGGGGTCCCCTATATCCGGGACATCAGCTACATTGGCAAGATGAAGGAATACCGCCGTTCCATTCCCTGGATGGACGACGATGCCTCCGGTTTCGGCGACAGCTATGGGAACTACGAAACTCAAGTGATTGCAGGAAATACGTTCGATTATCCTGCCATACATGGTGCCGCTATCCTGAAAGCGGGATATTCGTTTGTATCGGTTAGTAATGAAAGTCTCTCCCCCGTAGGAAAGGGAGAGAAGAATACTCCAGTGGATATGAGGGAGTATAGGTATGTGGACTTGATACTTGGGAAGCAATGCCAGACCAAGATGGGACGGGGAGGCGTAAAACCGTTGGAGTTCAAGACTTTCAGCAAACCGATGCAGGAGGCTATTGTGGCTTATTGTAAGCAAGGTGGAAATATCTTTGTTTCGGGCGCTTTTGTAGGAACGGATTTATGGGACAACCGCCTTGCAACCGCCGACGAAGCCGACAAGAAATTTGCGATGGAAGTACTGAAATATAAGTGGCGTGTGGGACAAGCGGCTACAATGGGTAAGGTGAAAAGCGTAGCTTCTCCGTTCCCCGCCCTTTCAGGAAACTATACCTATCACAATGAGCTGAATGCCGATTCGTATGTGGTGGAATCACCGGACGCCATTGAACCGGCAACCAAAGATGCACACACCGTAATGCGGTATTCTGAAAACAACCTGAGTGCCGGTGTGGCCTACCAGGGCGACTACAAGACTTTTGTATTGGGATTCCCTTTTGAATCCATACGTACTGATTCTGAAAGAGAGGCACTCATGAATGCTGTGCTGACATTCTTCAACGACAACAAATAATATCAACCAATCATCATCTATGAACAGAAGACTGTTAATAATTGTCCTGATGGCTTGCCTGCTCCCCCTGGGGATGCAGGCACAGCAAGGGACATTCCGTTTTGCCCAACTGACAGACATTCATCTGACCCCGAACAATCCGAATCCCACTGAGGACTTGCTGCGTTCCATAGCACAGATTAATGCCACCGACAGTATCGACTTTGTCCTGGTGACGGGCGACCTGACCGAAGAAGGCGACCGTGCCACCATGGAAAAAGTGAAATCGTGCCTTGACTTGCTGAAAGTACCCTACCACGTAGCCCTTGGCAACCATGAAACGAAATGGAGCGACTCCGGCTGCACCGCTTTCGGAGAAATCTTTGGCGGCGAACGCTTCGAGTTCGAGCATAAGGGATTCCTTTTCCTCGGCTTCAACTCCGGTCCGCTGATGCGTATGGCCTACGGGCATGTAGTGCCGCAAGATATCCGTTGGATGACGGAGGAAATGGAGAAAAATGGCAAAGACAAACCGGTGATACTTGTCACCCACTACCCGCTAATGGAAGGTGATGTGGACAATTGGTATGAGGTGACGGATGCCGTCCGCCCCTACAACGTGCGCTTGTTTATCGGCGGACACTACCACAGCAACCGGGATTTACGTTACGACGGCATTCCGGGCGTACTGATGCGCAGCAACCTGCGCGACAAAGAAGGAAAACCGGGTTATGGCATTTACGAAGTAACCAAAGACTCCATCCGTGTATACACGCAACGTATCGGCGAGCCTAAGAAGCAATGGGCTGCCTTCTCGCTGGCCGGGCAATATTACGACCGCAATGGAAAAGCGGAGAAATATCCCGACTTCTCGGTCAACAAGGAATATCTGAAAGTAAAGGAACAATGGATGGTACAGACGGGTGCAGGCATTTACTGCTCGCCCGCCGTAGAAAAAGATAAAGTGTTCGTAGGAGACGATATGGGACGGCTGACAGCCTACGCCCTGAAAAACGGCAAAAAGCTATGGAGCTTTGAATCTGGCAAACGTATTGTCGGTACTCCAGCCGTAAGCGAAGGTATCGTTGTATTCGGGTCTGCCGACCGCCACATCTACGGATTGAATGCCAAAGACGGCAACCTGCTCTGGACGGTAAGAGCTGCCGAACCGGTACTCGGAGCCGTGACCATCGCAGACGGTACCGCCTACATCGGTGCCAGTGATGCCACTTTCCGCGCCACAGACATCCATACAGGAAAAGTAATCTGGACCTACACCGGCGTGAAGGGCTACATCGAAACCAAGCCGTTGGTGACGGAAGACAAGGTCATCTTCGGCGCATGGGACAATACACTGTATGCCTTGAACAAGACTGACGGACGTGAGTTGTGGAAATGGACGGGCGGACTGACCCGCACGCACTTCTCTCCTGCCGC
>ENA-OXWT01000764-OXWT01000764.1-human-gut-metagenome-genome-assembly--contig:-NODE-764-length-12953-cov-4.921306_pt1 | contig 12953 bp, 17 predicted proteins | sample MGYA00244689_ERZ652722 | MGnify/ENA primary metagenome ERZ652722 (study PRJEB26926, sample SAMN06164640) | human gut metagenome | biome: ENVO:00009003; feature: ENVO:2100002; material: ENVO:00002003...
GCAGCGTAGTCTCGTGGGCTCGGAGATGTGTATAAGAGACAGCCCTATGGACTTAATGGACTTTGCCACATCCTCCATATTCTTAGGAGACTGTGAAACCGTTTCCTTGAACTGCTTAAACTGTTCCTGTGCCTGTCTGAGACCATTCACAGCTTCCTCATACTGACCGGTATCAAACCGTATCTTTCCACTCTCCATACCGCTGACAGTGGCTTTGTACTTATTGATCTGGTCTATGAGTTCCTGGATACGTCTATTAGCCGGATTTGTGTTTGCCTGATTGAGACTTTCGTTTAAGTTTGTCTGTCCGGCTGCTGCGCTTTGTCCGGCAGTTCCGAGGTTGCTTTCCTCTTGTGCCAACTGACTTGCCGCTGATGCGGCACCGTTCATTGCTGCCTGTGCCTCTTCTGATGCAGTCGCAACGCTTTCTGTGGCTGCCGCTGCTTGCTGACCGTTCTCCAAAGGCTGTACACGTCTCTGTGCCCCCTCAGAATCAATTCTGATGCTGACGCGATTATTCGATCCGAGGTTTCCAAGTGCTGTGCTGACTTCCTTTACAGTAGCCGCAACCTCTTTTAATTTCGCCGTATCAACTCCTGACAGAGACTTAATGGATGATGCAATGCTTCTCATACCACTTCCGGCATTTTTAAGATCATCTCCAACGCCGGAGAAACCACGCATTACATCAAGAATCTGTTTTAACTTTTCTGTATCTAATCCCTCAGTGATTTTCTTCATTGAGGTAAGAGCTTTTGTTACTTTATCAATACCACCGTCTGCCTTATCAGTGGTGGCTTCTATTTCCAATAAAATGCTATCTACTCTGTTATCAGGCATTTTGCCACCTCACTTCGTAAAACCCTGTCCGTGGGTGGTATTGTTTGTCCGTAAAATAAGAAAACATGGGGAACTGCGCCGGACTTGCGCTGTTTCGGTTCGTCAACCTATCCCCATGTAATCAGCTACTTTTCTCTTCGCTGTCTCAATCGCTTATTATGTTCTGCGGCAAAGGCAGCGAATCTGTCTGCATCCGTCATTTTTGCTCCCGGCGGTGCGTCCTCTGTGCTGTTCATGCTTCTTGGTTGGCTTGGGTATGCCGGAGCATTTCTGCCAAGGAAGATTGCCATGGCATCTACGACATACGAACCAACGGACCACGCCAACGTATCTAAGGCTGTGGCCTGTTCTTTCGCTTCCATTTCTCTCTTCTTTTGGAATGGCTCTAATTTCGTAGGGTTTAATGTCCAAAAGGTCTCATAGGAAACTCCATAAAGGAGAGCGTTGGGAAGCCAAACTTTATTGATAATCTCTGTAAATGTTTTGTATTTACTGAGATCTATTTCCTCTACTCTGTTGCCGCCTTGGTTTTCTTTCCTCCGCTCTTCGGAGGTTCCTCGGCTTCCTCGCCAAAACCCGCGGTTTTCATTGCCTCCGTAAAGGCTTCCATGACTTCATCCATGGAACCGCCGTACTTCAAATGTTCGCTCAGTATCTTTCCGGCTTTTGTAAGATCCTTTGTGCCGGTAAGGACTGCGATGATCGCTCTGATTGTCTTAAAAATCTTCACGTTCTCTCTGGTATCATCATCCAGAAGTCCCATTACATCTACATCGTGATCTTCCAGATCACACATAAGGTTTGTAAAATCGAGATCTGCTACTTTAATCTCTTTAGGTCCATTCGCTGTCTGTAAAATCATACTTATTAACCGTCCTTTCGTTAATTTGTCCTATTTGTACGGCAGAGGATTATTCCCCTGCCGCTGTTTCACTTTTTCACGCTGTTACATAATGAAGAGCCTCTTCGCCCTCATCAGTAATGGAGAATGACATTTCTCTCGCATTGTTGGAAGATCCGCTTGTCGGATATACTGCCATAACACCGGCCCACTCCCATTTGCCGTCAACACCCTCTTCTCCAAACCATAACTGGTATTTATCAACTTTTCCTGCTTCCTGCAGATCCAAGAGTTTCTTGTAATCAGCTTTCTCATACCATGCTTTGAAAGCAAGATCCCCTGTGTCCTCGATACCGTTAATGGTTCTTTTCTTCGTATCGGAAAGTGTTGTAACATCGAGTTTTTCCTTTTCTCCACCGAGATCCGGGTACTCAGTAATGTCGATCAACTTCTCAAATGTTCCGGGAGCATCTGCTTTCTCGTGCATGAGATATGTCACATTTGTACATTTTGCCATCTTCGTTCTACCTCCTTGTGTTTTCCTTTGCCTAAGAGGTAAAGCCTTGATTTATTAAAACCATCGGCAGGCACCAGGCAAGTGCTTTTCAGGAGCGACCCTATCCGATGGAGTTAATCATGTTTCTAATTTTGAGAACCGTGCAAGGAATTGTGATATGGAAGTATCGCTCACATTCTCCACCGGGGAAAAATAGTCGCAATGAAATCCGATTCCTACCATGTATTCTCTTGCGGAGTTTGCAATCTTCCGCGCCTCTGAGGCGGTCTTATTGGAGTAGAATTTAATTTCTAATCCAAGATTGATGCCATCCTCAGTATTTGAAAGTGTAGGTAACGCACCGCTCCCTCCTATCTGCTTGAAATACATATAAGGGAAAGACGGCGGTGTTGCTTTGAACACCTGTCCTCCTTTCAAACCGCTATATTTGTTCTGCAAGTCTTTCAGGAGGTTGGTAAAATACAAATTCACATTGTCCTTAACCATCCTTGAATACCTCGCTTGCTATTTTTTGTGCTTCTTTCCTCAGATATTGTGCCGTCTCGTACATAAACGGTCTTGACGGCATACCCTCTGTAAATCGCCATGTGCCATCATCAGCCGGATAATACCAACCCTCTCTGCCGTCTTTCGTGGTAAAGATTGTTGCCCCGGAATTGTACGCCCAGTTCATTATTGCCTTGTACTCTTCGCTTGGGTGGGAACTATCCCTGCCCTTAACTCCAGTACCGAACTCAATGTACTTGCAATACCCTCCGGCACTTATGATTCCAACTCCCTCTGCCTCATCCAGATAACCGATAATGGAAGCTCTTGCCGTACCGGTATCAACCGGAACTAACTCCTGTGCCTTTTCAACTCCGAGGTCTGTAAGTCTCTGTATAAGTTTCTCTGCGCATTTGTGTATACGCTCTTTCCGCTTTTCCAGTTTCTTAATAGCCTCATCTATGCTGTCCGGGTCAAAGGGATTGATCGTTATTTTGTCCTGCATGGATATTCCCCTTAATCTTCCGTATCGCCCATAGATTCTGTTGCAAATCATGTTTCGGGCAGACACATATATAATCCGGTTCTGTATCTGTGGAACCGTCCTCGTTGAGAATAGGAACCACATCTATGAAGAGTTTTGAGTATTCATCAATCGGCAATTTCTGTACGGTTGATATGGTCTTGTCGTAGACAATATCTTTACCAAATGGGGAGTCCTCAGCATTTCCTGAGTTCGGACTTACTCTCGCAAGCACACGAACCGGATTTGAATACTTCGGTATGCTCTCCCCGGTAAGGTTGCCATCCTCGTCCACTTCATCCACCGTTCCGTCATAGGTCTGGTAATAAAAAGGGACTTGGTTCAATCTGAGGTCTTTAAGTCTCAGCTTCGGCATTGCCATCCCTCCTTAACAGACCGACATAGGTTTTGGGTGGGATCTTCGCCAAGGCCAACTCAATATCTTTCTTACCTGTCTGTCCCCAGTTCCTGGTAACTCCAAGTTCAGTGTGAGATACAAGTCCACCCCTCGCATCGTCAGAGTTTATGGCTTTCGCCAAATCATAGATTTCAAACTCGTACCGGTTATAAAATCTCTCCAACTCTGCCTCTGTCGGAATATCATCATCCGCCCAAAAGTGTTGATTTGCAGCCTGTTTCTGAGCTTTCACAAGGAGGACGGCAATCTGTTCGTCAGTGAGAGTTTCATCATCTAAAATGACTTTCAACAATTTAGCGTCCATAATCCGTCCTCACTTTCTTACCCTTGCTGAGTTAAAAACTCTGCGATCAGCTTTGCTTTTACGGTTTCTTTCATGTCATACCCACGTTCCGCTGCGATAGCCTTAATCTGTGCTACTGTCAGAGCGTTAAGTTCTTCCTCTGTGTATTTCTTGTCAGTAGCCGTCTCTTCTGAAACCGCATCCGTTGATGTGGAAACAGAAGAATCAACTACCTCGGAACTACCGTTAAGGGTATGACCTGTTATTCCCCCGCTGTACCTGTTGTACCGCTTGCCGTGATCTTGCTAGGAAGATCTGTGGAAATATTAGTGAACTTCGCACTCATCCACTCAGGACCGTGATCCAGACCGATCTGACCGAAGATCTGATAAGTTTCTCCTGCGCCTGTCTTAGCAAGCTGCTCTAAGAAGAAATTACCCTTACCAGGAACCATCTGATGAACCGGAGCCATGATGGACGGATCAAACAGAACAGCAGTACCGGCAGGCATAGTATCGAACAATGCGACTGCTACCTCTCCAAGAGGGGTTACTACGGTCTGTAACTTGATACCGTTGACTTCTCTTCCGAGAGGAACGATAGTCAGGTTGTTCTGCTGAGCGTCAAGGTTGAGCTGCAACATAGTGGTTGCATCTACACCAAGGACGATATTATCTGTCTTTGCTCCCTGATCGTGAATGGACTTTAATCCCTCTGCTACAAGCCAGTAGGTAAGAGGTTTCTTTGCAAGATCGAGTATATTGGTTGTAATCGCAGTCAGAAGTCCTCTGGTCTGGTTTGCCTCTGCATCAGTAGTAGCTTTCGCATACTTACCATTGATGAAAGTGTACTCAATATCCTGTGCGATCTTCGCCATTCTACGAGATACCTGGAACGCAAGTTCATCCATAGGATTTGCCTGCTGACCGGCTACGTTGATACCCTGCAGTGTACCCATGTTGCTCTGTTTTCCATAAGAAATCGCTACGGACTTCTGGAAAATCTGAGTTACGTTGGTAAGCTGACTTCTGGTTACAATTTCCGGCTTTGGAGCGGTAAGGGATGCCGTCTCAGAAATACTAGGCTGTTCGCCTGTTTCTGTGTTGTACTCCTGACCGCAAGTAAACTCTACATGATTGGTTACAAGAGGTCTTGCGCCAATCATAGTAGAGAACGGTGTTGCCTGCTGCCCTTTAGCGAATAACATTCCGCTAAAATTAGGAACAGCGAATGATGTTGCTGTGCCCTGTGCCATAATTCATTACCTCCTTAAAAGTTATGCCTGCTGATTGTTAGCGGCATTTTGACTTAATATTGCAAGAACGGCGGCCTGTGTATCGCCTGCGTCCATTGCCTGCTTGATCTGTGCTGAATAGTCAACCTGACCTACGTTTCCAGACTGCGGTGTAGGCATCTGAGCTAAATACTGTGCGCGGATTTCAGACTCTTTCTGCTTATCCCTCTCTGCCATGAACTTAGAGATGTTTCCAGTAACGACATCCATATTTCCCTCATACTCTGCCGTTGCTGTTGCCTTTGCCATTTCGGTAGGCATACCCATTCCTAAGTAACGCTCCGATGATTCTGTTACCGACTTAAACTTTTCCAGTTCCTTAACATAGGCATCTCTCTGTGCCGCCTGCTCTGCCTTTGCTTCCGCTTCCTGTTCCTCGGCTGTCTGCTTAGCTCTGAGTTGTTTTCTCAGATTGCCCTCGGATGTGCATAACTTGTCATTGTCAGACTTTAACTTGGCGTTATTGGCCTTTTCCTGTGCAAGCTGCGCCATAAGGCTTTCAACTGTAAGTTCATTTCCGTTGTTGTTATCCTCTGGCTTGGTTGTCTGAGACTGCTGTTGTGTGCCGGAAACCGGAGTAGTAGACTGTTTCTGCGGTTCTGTCTGAGACTGCTGCTGTGTCTGGTTCTGAGTTGCTGTACTGTTTACATCTGCCATAATTGACCTCCTGCGTTTGAACGGTTCTCTCCGTATAAATTTCTGCGTTTTTTTACTTGCGTCTCTGCAAGACAATAGTTGTATGCGTTTGGTAAGGATTTTCTCTAACCCGTTATGTGATAGGGATTTCTCCCTGAATAACCGAAAAATGAACCGGACACGATTCATCATCACATCCGGCTCATAGGCTCTAACTGTATGAAGTTAGTTTTTCTTTGCTGCCTTTTTGGCAGTGGTTTTCTTGGTGGCAGTTTTCTTTGCGGTGGACTTCTTAGCTGCCGCTTTCTTATCAGAAGATTTCTTCGCCGTCTCCTTTTTGGATGCTGCTACTTTCTTCTTATCGTCCATTTTCTACTTGCCTACTGCTGCCTTTTTACTTGCTGTTGCCATTTGTTCTACCTCCTGATTTATAATTCCACGCACCGGCAGTTGATTATTTCATCTATCGGTGCGCCCATACTATCATCAAGTGGGAACATCATTTTGTACCCATTGATGGTAAAAGGCTCATTTATCGGAACTGTCTGCCCGTCAGCCTCCCAATGGCTTACCCGGACACGTTCATCTCTCATACTTACCCATGTGTGTGTGTCCTGTTTCTCGGTAAGGTTCTGATGATTGATCCAGTTATATATCCAGTTGGTTTCATTTAAGGCAATCTCGGTCGCTCTGACTTCCGAGAACATCCGCTTGACACTCTTTGGAACATCCTCTTCTTTCATAATGCCACCAGTCATGCGAGATATTTTATAATCATCGTTTCCGTTGGCGTTTGCTACCGCTCTTTCGGTTGCCTCCTGGATGTACTTTGCAAATCTGTATGCCTTTTCTCTTACCTCCGTCTCGTACTGATATTCAGAAGCCATGGCAAAATAAAGATCCATAAGCTCATTTTCATAATCAGAACTCGACTTCTCGTAAAGGAATATCCCGGAAAGAAGATTCATAAACTGTGCTGCGAAGAAATCAACAAGGGCATTGATAAATTCCTTGGCGGTATTTATCCGGCGGAGCTTATCGTCTTTGAGGATATTCATTTCATCAAAGTATTGTACCGGATCATACATATCTCACACCGCCTATTCTTCTACCATTGCCGTTTTGCTCGGCTGCTTTGATTCCTCTGTCTTATCCTTTTCCTCGTTGTTCTCCCCGCCGTTCCCCTCATCATCCTTATAGGCGTTAGGGTTCGGCTGCTGCGTTTTCTCTTCCTTGGATGCAAGTTTTTTCTGGATGCCCTCGATAATGGTCTTACTGTCAACCCATGCCTGCTGAGGATCTGTAAACAGTCCGACAGTATTGAATGAAGTGAGACCGTCTACTCCGGCATTTAATAATGCCACAAGGGAGTTTGTTTTTGATACCAGATCGTATGTCTTGGTTCTGCAGAAACGTATTTCAACGTCTGCCGTCTCTATATCTTTCAGACCGTCATACGGTCTCTGATCTGCCTTGATTATCTCTATTGCCAAATCAATAATCTGCATTTCCGGTTCCGTGAATAACTGCTCAACGGTCTTTGCGGAAATCTCCAAACACTGCCATCCATTGGATAACTGCATCGCTCCGGTGGTAGAACCACCGCTTGCTTCCTGCCATGACGGAGTAGAAGTAATCTGCTCCAACTGGGAATTGAGATGATCCACAAGTTTCTGAACCTCACTCTCATTCAATGTCTGATTGAGGTAAGTGATCTTTGCTTCCTTGCCGTCCCCGGTACTCTTTGTCATAATGACTCCATCGCCGTCTACGAGGTTTTTCTTACCCTCTTCATTCACTTGGCAGTTGTGCATCCAGAGTAAGGACTGAACGTGCTGCAATATATCATTGATACGGTCTGAATCCACAAGATTCATTGCATCCATCAGTGGGATAACCTTTTCAAAAATACCCATGCGGTCATTCAGATAAAATTCAACGACCGGTATTCTTCGGAGTGGGTTTGGTGCGATATTCTCTTTCAGATGATAGTCTGTCGTGTTCAACTCATGCTCAATGGTATAGCAGAAATTCTTTGAGTATGCCGTAAGAGTAATTGTTCCATCATCGTGTATGGAGTAGGTACATCCAAGCACCGGTTCTCTGTACGCATCGTTGGAATACACCACGAATGTTGTCAGAGGACTCGGAACCAAAAGCTCAAATGGGGAATAGCGGCTTGGATTTCTGTTCGGCAGCATCATTTGATAACCGACACCACAGATAAATAGGTTTCTTCCAAGGGCAATATCTTTTGCCGCTTTGCTCTGCTCCTGCATCATTTTATTGAGCATGGCGATCTTCAAATCGTCAATATTCTCTCCATCGTCCTCATCCTTTTTTCTCAAAAATCCGAATAAGGCTTTCTTCTGTTTCTTTGTCGGTTCTATCTTCGCTCTCTGTACGAAAGTGATCGGGTTGGAAAAACAATATCCCAGATGCACGTCCACAATCTTTGAAGCATTGTTTTCTACGACTGTGGCATTGAGATCCGGTCTGATTTTCTTTTCACGGTTGAGAATTGGCTGATTTCCTCTCTCATACTCAAAAAGGTATACTTCCTCGGCAACATTTTCCTGATGTTCCATAAATGCTTTTGACACAACCTGTATGATATTGTCTTTCGTTATCTCCCTCTCATCAGTCATTAACATTCGCCTACCGAGAGTCGGACGGTTGCTTGCGTACATGAAGTTTCCCCTTTCCGAATAAAACAAAAGAACCGATCAAGTCTACTTATGACTTAACCGGCTCAAAGGCTCTTTGCTTAATTCTATTTTTATTACTTCCTTGCACCCACGGCAGTTTATGAAAATCGTGCCGGATGCTCCGGGTGCTTTCTTGAAAAGAAGTTTTTCACGGTTTGCCCGTGCCTTACATACAGGGCAGTATACGTTTTCCGTTTCCAATATAGCTGCTCCTTTCTGTAATTAAATAGTTGTGCGAATAGGATTTGAACCTATGATCTCCTGCGTATCAGACAGACGTGCTACCATGCTGCACCACCGCACATTACTGGGCGGTTCATCGCCGCCCATGCCCCTATATTATCATGGAGGAACCATTACCCTCTATCGAGAGGTAAGAGCCAAGAATGGGAGTCGAACCCACAACCTCTTGATTACAAGTCAAGTGCTCTACCAGTTGAGCTATCCGGGCTTAGCAATATGGAGTAGCATTGCACTACTCCACATAAGAAAAGGATAATCCACCAACGCCTTTACCAAGACACCCTCATTCTAACAGAAAAAGGATGGTAAATGTATAGAATATCGGTGAGACCGATATTTTAACATAGTCATCCTTTGTCAAATGATATAATTGAAAGTTTATGGTGTAATTGAGTTCGTTATTATATGTCTTTTGGTTCGTAGTCAATGCAGTAATCATCCCAGGATGTGACCGCTCCATAGCAATCACTTTCCTCATTGGCACATATCCAATCCGTTGTCCCGTTAAAATTATCATGCCAAGCACATGATCCGCAATTTCCGTTACATTCCATTCTGCATCTCCATCAATCTCTGTGCCTCTTCCGGGCTACATACCGTCACTCCGGTTTCTTCCTCGCACTTCTTTACCATGCCAGCTCCGTCTCCGGCGTAATCCTCCCAAATATGCTGAGATTCCACGAATATATCATTGATACGTTTATACCCAAAACCATGTGTGCGGTGCAACGCAATGGCGATAGCTGCATATATCTGTGGAACCATCTGGTCTGCTGCGGTAGCAACGTTCTGTGAGCGGTTTCTTCTGGCGATTTCATTCAAGGAATTTATCAGTTTGTTATTCTTCGCCATATCTTTCCTCCAGTGCATCCTCAATAATAGAGTCCGTGTAAAGAAATTCTTTCATATCTGCTCCGTAGCAAGGCGGCTCGATAGGTTCTCCACCATAACAAGCCATTCCGTGAGGACATTCAGCGTTTTCAGGACAATATTTGCAATAATCCTCTCCGTCATGTGTTTTCAGCCATTCATCAAGAACTTGTTCGTCTCGATGCTTTTCAAATACCGCTATTGCATCTGCCAGAAAGTCGGTCTGGGCAAACCATTTCAGATCGTCAATCACTTTCCACGGGTTATCGCCAGATACATTCATACAAACTTCATGTAACCTTTCCATTTGATCGCAGTCTTTATATTTTTCCTCTATTTCTGCGATAGGAGATTTTAATGCGTGATAATTGCGAATGTGAACATAATTGAAGTATGCCGAGGAATATTCCCCTACTTCATACTCTCCGGGTTCAAATGTGTGGTTTTGCATCACGATCTGCAAAGCAACTGGAAGCTCAATAATGAGCATTTCGGCTTTTTCAATATCCTCAGCAGCGTATTCTCCACTTTCTTCATCGCAGTGCCATCCCATGATTTCACACACATTCGTTGTGGGACCGCTGTTCCCGAATGGTCTTTTAACATCTATTGCCGGTCTATACCTATCCTTAGAATCTATTAAAATGGAGATTCTAAAATTAAGGTCTGTCATAATCTTTATGTGCTCCGGTTTTAATTTAAAACTTGGCATATCAACCTACCTCCGTTTCATTCCTCTGACTGTATGTTTCCTTTTGTTTCCCATAAATCTGCCACTTCCCTTTGAACCGCCAAATATGAAAGCGGACATATTTCCGCCGGACGGTTTCTGCGTAGGTGGTGTTTCTGACGGTGCCGATTTGTACTTTGGTCTCCACACCATGACAATCTTATTCTCTTTAGGATCGACAAATCCGATCCCATTTTCAAAGATAGTAAGATTAAGTCCATGCCGGATGCAGGCCTCTTCGATTTCTTTCTGTACCTCAACTGCTTTTTTCTGTGCTTCTGTCATACCATTTTCTCCTTTCATCGTACAGTTCTCCCAAGTCTATAAATATTTTCATCATTGATGATCGTAAATGCTGTGGGATCTTTGATTAAACAGCTATCCGGTGATACGGCTTCGCACTCAAAATCTTTAAATGTCTGTTTCTGGTACGAATATATTCTGATATTCCCATCAATCGGTATTGAAATATTGGAGTTATAAAAACATACATTGCCAAGCCCACATTGATATTTAATGCGATCCTCGCTATACGCTACTCCATGTTCATTGCACACAAAGGTAAAAAACTGTCCGGCTCCGTTTTCTAATACAATAAGCCATCCTCCGGTTACTTTATCCCTGTGGATTCCATAATTGTTCACAGTGTCAGTGTATGGTATCTCAATATTTTTCCCATCCAGATTCACAATGAGATTGTCTGCAAATCTACTCACAACACACGAATGTCCCTCAGATACCGCAAAGTAACTCTCATACCCACATTTTGTAATCGTCCGTATTCCGTTGCCTGATTTTGTGATCTGAATGGAAGTTAATGTATTGGCAGGACTTATGAAGTATACCGAATCTCCTGCCGCATAAATCGGACTCTTGTGTTTCTTCTCAAACACATATTCTCTATCCGTGGTAAACCAGAACGATCTATCATCCGCTTTTATTACAATATTCTCTGCTCCAACCTCTGCAAAATGATATTTAATTCCGCTTTCGTATGCGAATTTATTCTCATTCTTAATTTCCACTACTTCTCCGGCATTATTGATATAACACTGCTCATTTAGAACAATTTTTACATCGTTTCCTTTGAGCATCGTGATAAGTGTAAGTCCTCCTGTTACCCCTTGTGATACCGGCTTAGTAATAACATTTGCATTATTATCACATAGCGGACAACGAGCATATTTGCCATAATAAAATTCCTGGTGTACATCGCAGAATTTAAGGTGCTTTGCCATGTGTTTTAATTCATCCCCCATAGATCGGCTCTTATTCTCAAAAATCTTTTTCAGAGAATCAACCAGATAAGGGGATAAGTTTTTCCACGGTTTAATCGTTCTTGGTATTTTTACTTTTGGATTGTCTATTACGCATATTCCTCGTTTCATACGTTCTACAATATCCATATCTGGTGTCACAGTCCCACCATGCGGATGAATCCTTGTAAGGGTTTTCCAAATCAAAATTGCCTCTGCGTATGTGTCTGTTTCCTCTGAAAAATCATTTCCTTTCATCAATGGATCTTTGAATAAGTCCATGCAAACTTCGCATTTTTCATCTTCCACGCTCCAACTATCGCAATCTATAAAGTACACATTTCCAGTTTTGTCAAAGAGGATGTTCTGATCGTTCAGATCCCCAATACACACTCCGGCAGAATGTATATCTCTCACGGTGTCCTGTACCTTTACGAGAATTTCCAAAATATCTTTCGTGGTTATCCCATTCGCTTTCAGATATTTTTTACTTGTGAGAACTCTTACTTCCTCTCCTACGGCTTTTGGCATAATGTAACCAATAAACTTATTGTTATTGTCATACACTGCCGTAATCGGTTTAATAGCCTCCTTTGGCAGAGGTTTGTCAATGAGCATGGCAACTTTCTTTTCCTTGGCTGCAATATCAACACAGGGTTTGTAAATTTTCAGAATATCGTTGCCAAACTCATAGATATATCCCTCGCCTCCCTCCGTTATGGGGGTAAGCTGTCTTATCTTTTCTTTTCCTATCCTCGTTAGTGCCATTTTCATAATGCCCTCCTACAATACGATTGTTGTATCATCCTGGAATACTCTCTGATGTTTGTTTATAAACCTCTTTACCCTTACTTCCTTACCGCTCTGCAGGGCTTCCGTAAATTCTTTCTTAAATTGTGCATCTTTCATGGCGAATCGTATTCCGTCAGACGCCACACCAATATTCCTGTATTCGTCTTTTGGAAAAGCCTTTGTGGAAAAAATGACACCATCTTTGTACTGTTTGAGCATATCCTTATCCACATAATTATAGGCAAAGTATTTCGGGTATTCTCCGTCAGATAGTTCTTCAAACTCAATCGTTCCGTCCAGACGTTCTTTCACGATAAAACCATCTCCGCAGTAATCTACCATGAAATGTGTCTCATTTTCAGTAACCATAAGGATCGTAAAACAAAGGAAATCTCTGATTGAGCCGGAAGTCTGCCCAAATAGACCAAGTATCTCTCCAAAAGCGGCTGCGGCAGTATATACACTCTGTCTCTTATACACATCTCCGAGCCCACGAGACTACGCTGCATCTCGTAT
>ENA-OXWT01000767-OXWT01000767.1-human-gut-metagenome-genome-assembly--contig:-NODE-767-length-12936-cov-7.463706_pt1 | contig 12936 bp, 10 predicted proteins | sample MGYA00244689_ERZ652722 | MGnify/ENA primary metagenome ERZ652722 (study PRJEB26926, sample SAMN06164640) | human gut metagenome | biome: ENVO:00009003; feature: ENVO:2100002; material: ENVO:00002003...
GTCCAAAGCAAAGGACGGTGTTCAAAAGTTTCGTGAAAAGCGTGCTACTGAGTCGATGAAAAGGCAGACTGTCCGCACCTCCGGGAATAAGACCATCAAGGCGGTCGAGCAAACGGAAAAGACGATCAAACAGTCTGCCAGGTCTGCCGGTAAGAAAACCATCAAGACTGCCGGGAAAGGTACAGCCAAAGCCGCACAGAGGTCGGTCAAGACCACGAAAACGGCAATCAAGACTACACAGCAGGCGGCAAAGACGGCGCAGAAAACCGCACAGGCTACGGTGAAAGCATCGCAAAAAGCTGCACAAGCCGCCAAAGCCACAGCCAAGGCAGCGGTTGCCGGTGTAAAAGCTGCCGTTAAAGCAACGATTGCCGCAGTCAAAGCAATCATTGCGGCAACAAAAGCATTGGTCGCTGCTATTGCCGCAGGCGGCTGGGTTGCCGTTGCGGTCATTGTCGTAATTTGCCTGATTGCACTGATCTGCGGCTCGGTTTTCGGGATATTCTTTTCCGGTGAGGATTCCGGCACGGGAATGTCGATGCAGACAGCCGTGCAGGAAATCAACGCCGATTACGATGCCAAGATGGAAGCGGAGAAAAACTCGGTAGCTTATGATAATATGGAGATCAGCGGCGGTCGAGCCGTGTGGAAGGATGTGCTTGCGGTCTATGCAGTCAAGACGAATACAGACACGGACAACCCGCAGGAGGTTGCCACGATGGACGAGAGCAAGAAGCAGATCCTCTCGGACATCTTTTGGGAGATGAACTCCATATCCTCCCGCAGTGAAAGCCACTCGGAAACGGAAATTACCGAAACGGACGACGGAAACGGCAACATCGTTCAGACGGAAACGACAGTCACAAAAACAACGCTTTATATCACCGTTTCTCATTTGACGGTGGATGAGATGGCTGACTTGTACGGCTTTGACGCAGAACAGCGGGAGTATCTTGCCGAGCTTCTCAAGGACAAAAACAATTCCCTTTGGGCGGCGGTACTTTACGGTATCCGATACAGTGACGATCAGATCGTCACCGTGGCGCTTTCACAGGTCGGCAATGTAGGCGGCGAACCGTACTGGTCTTGGTACGGCTTCGGAAGCCGTGTGGAATGGTGTGCTTGTTTTGTAAGCTGGTGCGCCGATCAGTGCGGCTATATCGACACCGGGGTTGTGCCGAAATATGCGGGTTGCGTGAACGGCGTCCAGTGGTTCAAAGATCGAGGACAGTGGATCGACGGTTCTGCCGAGCCTGTCCCCGGAATGATTATTTTCTTTGATTGGGATAACAAGGGTTCGTCGGGTCCGCAGGACGGACAATCCGACCACACCGGTATTGTCCAAAAAGTCGAAAACGGTATCGTTTATACCGTTGAGGGAAACTCCGGTGATAGCTGTCGGGTAAACCAGTACAGCGTAGGTCACTACGAAATCCTCGGATACGGGGTACCGCAATATTAAAATAGGTGGCTATGGGCTTTATTGTCCCATAGCCACCTATTTTTCTTTTTTGTTTAGAATTTGATCCGGGATAATTGAGGTGTTCAGCAAATCACCTGGCTCAACCTTCAGCGCATCAGCAATATTAAATAGAACCTCTACGGAAAAGGGTCTGACGATATTCGGTGCTTCGATTGCGCTAAGATGCGAACGGCTCATCATCGCCTCTGCCGCAAGCTGCTCCTGCGACATACCTCGCATTTTACGAAGAACTGAAATTGTGATTCCCAGTTGAATAAATCTATCTCTATTTTTGAAGCCAATTTCTTTGCTCATTTGCTCCACCTCGAATCCATAATAATTATATGTTATTCTCTCTTGACTTTCTGTTCTCGCTGTGAAGCTATTGACTTATATATAGAGCAAAAATATAATAATAAGTGCAGATGAACAATAATATGCTCATTTGCTCTACTGTTATTCTTGGTGGTGTTTGTATGACCTGTTGTTTTATCGGGCATAGGAGAATTAAGCATAAAAAAGAGCTTGCAAGTCGATTGCGGGACAATATTTGCTATCTGCTTGAGCAGGGCGTAGCAACCTTTCTGTTTGGAGATCATTCCGAATTTAATACGCTCTGCTACGAGGTGGTTTCAGAACTAAGAGAAGTTTACCCCAAAATTCGCAGAATACACTATCGGACGGATTATCCTGATGCAGATGCTTATACGATGCAGTTCCTATTAGATGGATATGAGGACAGTATTTGCCCTGACGGAGTTGCTGCTGCCGGGAAAGCTGCTTATGTGGAACGCAATCAAGCTATGATTCAGGCAAGTGACTTTTGCGTCTTTTACTTTAATAACGAATACCTTCCGGCGAGTCGAAAAGAGTCGAAAAAAGCAATAACAAGCTATCAGCCCAAAAGCGGAACCGGGGTTGCCTTTGACTATGCAAAAGCGCACGGAAGAACAATCATTAACCTATACGAAGAAGATGAACACTGCAATTAAGCATCGAATCTATTTGGTTCGTCTTTTTTGTGACATTTATATCCGAAGTCCCGTGCTTTACAACAAACACCTTTTGAGTTATTTGCATCATTGGAGCAGCCGGAAACGGCTGCTTTTCCTTTACGCTGATGAAGGGTGATAAGGTTGTCGAGCTGCTTGAAAAATGCACCAATTTGCTGCTGCTCAGCGTATCGGGGAACCATAATGTTCTTTGCTAACAGTTCATCTTTAGTTATGCCTTTAATCGATGTTCCTTGTACTGCATTCAGCTCTGATTGCAACTTTTTATAGCAGGCATAAACCGTGAAAAGAGGTTCTGCATTGAGCTTGCTCAATGATAGGAAATCTTGGCTTGTAGCATAGGAATACGGCATAAATGCGAGCTTTCCAACACCTACACGGGTAATAATTGCTATTGAGTTTCCCGGTATGAGTTGAGCAGCGGAATTGTTTAATCCATCCTGAGTTATCCACTTTCTTGGTTCTACGCCAAGCAGCTTACCATCCACTACATCAGAGGACTGTATCCAGGGAATATCTCCGTTCCAATATGCCTCATTTGATGTTGTAGGAGTACCTCCTCCATAGGTCTTTTCAGCCAAGTCCGACACCTTACGCTGTTCCCAAGAGGATGTATAAAAAGGATGGATTAGTCGGACAGACAGAGAAATATCCGGGGTTGAATGCAAAAAATGCTGTCGTTGATGAAGGGTGATAAGGTTGTCGAGTTGGTCTAAATAAGCACCGATCTTCCGTTGTTCCTCGACTGAAGGTACAGGTATTTCAATTTTCAGAAAATCAGACTCGTGTATTCGCCATTGTCCATAGATAACACCTTGACGCCATTTGACCATAGCATTTATAAAGTCTTTTCTGACTAATCTTCTTCCCAAAAAATCCGAGTCAGCAATTCCAGTAGGCTCAAAAATGCTATATACCGGTGAAATGCAGGCTTTTCCGTACTTATTCAGACCTATTGAGCCGGTTTCGAGGTTGTTAGAGCTATATATGAAATCGCCTTTCTCTGTTTTCTTATACAGCTTGTTTACCGTGTCCGTAACTAAGGCACTTCGGTCATAACGCTCACCTTTAGGGGCAACACCTTCATTTGCTATGAATGCCATAAGAGGATATTCGTCGCTCATTGGTGCTTGCTGGTTACGCTCTATGAGCAAATCGCCAACCTTACGCTGTTCCCAAGCTATCCGGTCGCAGTCGAGCTTATTCAGGTGTGAAATATGGGAAGTAAGTTTGAAATTTCGGGATTTATAGTTGCTAATTCGGGATTATATGCTATAATATAAGATGTGTTTTAGCACTTACTCGCAGGTTGAGAGAAAGGAATGATACGATGGCTGTAAGCTATAAAAAACTTTGGCACATTCTGCTTGATCGAGATATGAAGAAAAGAGATTTGCAGGAAGCTGCTGGACTCACTAAATACGCAATCAATAAGCTCAGTCGTGATGAAAATGTAAGCACTGAAGTGTTGGGAAAAATCTGCTCAGCTTTGAATTGCACGACTGACGACATTATGGAGTTTGTTCCCGACGAGAAGTGAGTCCGTTTTATGGGACACTAATTGTTGTATCATAACAGTGGGGTAGTATGCCCTAAAAAAAGAAAAAGGATGGGTTCACAGGATGAATAAGCAACAGCTTGCTCAGAAAATATGGGCTTCCGCAAACCAAATGCGCTCCAAAATCGAAGCGAATGAATATAAGGATTACATACTTGGCTTTATCTTTTACAAGTATCTATCTGATAAAGAAGTCAAATTCTTGAAGGAAAATGACTATGACGACGAACTTCTGAAAACCGTATCAGAAGAAGATGATGAAACGGTTAAGTGGGTTCAAGAGAATATTGGCTACTTTATTGCCTATAAAGACCTCTTTTCTACTTGGCTCTCGATGGGCAAGGACTTTGATGTTTCAAATGTCCGTGATGCGCTCTCTGCGTTCAGCCGGTTGATTTCCAACACGCACAAAAAGGTGTTTGATAAGGTATTCGACACTTTGCAAACGGGTCTTTCCAAACTTGGCGATAGCTCCGGTTCACAAACAAAAGCAATCAGCGGACTTCTGACGCTGATAAAGGATATTCCTATGGACGGCAAGCAGGACTACGATGTTCTCGGCTTTATCTACGAATATCTTATAAGTAACTTTGCGGCTAATGCCGGAAAGAAGGCAGGCGAGTTCTACACCCCGCACGAGGTATCTCTGCTGATGTCTGAAATCGTTGCAAGCCACTTGAAGGGCAAAAGCGAAATCAAAATTTACGACCCGACAAGCGGTTCGGGATCGTTGCTTATCAATATCGGTCAGAGCGTTGCCAAATATATGACCGATGACAACAACATCAAATACTTCGCTCAGGAATTGAAGGAGAACACCTACAACCTGACCCGGATGAATTTGGTTATGCGTGGCATCAAACCGGATAATATCGTCACTCGTAACGGCGATACTCTTGAGGAGGATTGGCCGTACTTTGACGAAAATGATCCGGTGAATACCTATAATCCTCTCTATGTGGATGCGGTCGTGTCCAATCCGCCGTATTCGCAGGCTTGGGACCCGTCCAACAAAGAGGGAGATCCTCGTTATGCTCGTTTTGGACTTGCTCCCAAAGGAAAAGCCGACTATGCTTTCCTGCTTCACGATCTGTTCCATATCAAGCCGGACGGCATTATGACAATCGTTCTTCCCCACGGCGTACTGTTCCGTGGCGGTGAGGAAGGTGAAATCAGAAAGAATCTGATAGAGAATAACCATATCGACGCCATTATCGGGCTGCCTGCAAATATCTTCTTTGGGACAGGAATTCCCACCATCATTATGGTGCTGCGTCAAAGGCGTGAGAATACAGATGTCCTTATCATCGATGCATCCAAGGGATTTATCAAAGAGGGTAAGAATAACAAGCTCCGTGCGTCTGACATTAAACGCATTGCAGATACTTTTATCAAGCGTGAAAGCGTTGCGAAGTTTTCACGAGTCGTCAGTCGAGAAGAAATTCGCAGCAATGATTATAACTTGAACATTCCTCGCTATGTTGATTCCTCTGAAGCTGCCGAGCATTGGGATGTCTATGCGTCTATGTTTGGCGGTATCCCGACAGCAGAAATTGACGAGATGAGCGAATTCTGGACGGCGTTCCCTGCGCTGAAAAAGGCGTTGTTTACCGAGAGTGGCATTCCTTATGTGAATGTGTCTACCCCTGATATTAAGAGTGCCATCAAGAGCCACCCTGATGTGGTCGGGTTTGAGAAAACTTTTAACGCCGCCTTTTCCACTTTCCCGGCATTCCTGAAAGAAGAACTTATCGACCGGATGGGAAGCATCGAAATCTCTAAGGCTGAAACCGTTCTGAGTGCTGATATTTTCGAGCGACTGAAAGATATTCCACTTATCGACAAATATGCGGCGTTCCAGCTTCTTGACGACGATTGGACAGGTATTTCCATCGACCTCGAAATGTTGCAAACCGAAGGCTTTGCTGCAACAAAGAAGGTCGATCCGAACCTTGTCATCAAGAAAAAGGACGGTAAAGATCAGGAAGTTCAAGAGGGCTGGGTAGGTCATATTATCCCGTTCGACTTGGTACAGGCGACTTTGCTCTCCGCAGAAACGGACGAGCTTCACGGCTTGGAAAGCCGTTTGGCGGAAATCCCTTCTGAGTATGAGTCTATCCTTGATGAAATGACAGAGGAGGATAAAGAGAGCTGCAACGATGTTCTCACCGATGAAGGCGATGCTTTCGTTCCGAAAGAAGTATCCAAAAAGATTAAGGAACTGAAGAAAGACCGTTCTCCTGAAAGCGTTGCGCTTCGTACACTCTTAGAAAAGGTAGAGTCTTTGGTCAAGAGCGAGAAAGAAATCAAGGCGGAGATCAAGGCAAAGGGTGCTGCGTTGCAGGCAAAAACAAAGGATACGATTGAAAGTCTGAGCGATGAGCAGGCTTTGGATTTGCTCGAAAAGAAGTGGATTGCTCCTCTCATTGAGAGCATTCACAAACTGCCTGATACCGTAATCGACAGCTTGGTGAGCAAAATTCAAGCCCTTCAGAACAAGTATGCCACAACTTTCTTCGAGGTCGAACAGCAGATCAGCGAAACCGAAGCAACGCTTTCGGGAATGATCGATGACCTTGAGGGTAACGAGTATGATATGCTGGGACTTAATGAGTTGAAGAAATTGCTGGGAGGTAGTGCAGAATGACGAAAAAATCAGATGCTCCCGCAATTCGTTTCAAAGGATTCTCAGACGCTTGGGAACAGCGTAAGCTATCCGAAATTACAGATAAAGTCACGGAGAAAAATGCCGGACTACAATATGTAGAAACATTTACAAACTCTGCTGAGTTCGGAATTATAAGTCAAAGAGATTTCTTTGACCACGATATAGCAAAGCTGGGCAGCTTGGATGGGTACTACATTGTAAAAAACGAGGACTTTGTTTATAACCCTCGTATCTCTACTTCCGCACCAGTTGGACCGATAAACCGCAATAAACTTGGAAGAACGGGCGTAATGTCACCGTTATATACCGTCTTTCGCCCGCACGATATTGACACGACTTATTTGGAGTACTTTTTCAAGTGCGGCTATTGGCATTCTTTTATGAATTTCAATGGTGATTCCGGCGCAAGGTCAGACAGGTTCTCGATTAGAGACAATGTGTTTTTTCAAATGCCTATACCTATACCAGATATAGATGAGCAGAGAAAAATTGGTGAGCTACTAACTTGCCTTGACAACCTTATCACCCTTCATCAGCGTAAGTTTGAAAAGTTGACGAATGTGAAAAAGTCGATGCTCGAAAAGATGTTCCCGCAAAATGGCAGCAGTTACCCCGAAATTCGCTTTAAGGGATTTACTGACCCTTGGGAACAGCGTAAGGTTCAAGATGTTGCTGACCGCTTTGATAATCTGCGTATCCCTGTTGCAGCAAATCTTCGAGTTCACGGAACAACGCCGTATTATGGTGCAAACGGAATTCAGGATTATGTGGAGGGATTTACGCACGATGGAGAATTTGTCCTTGTTGCTGAAGATGGAGCGAATGACTTAAAAAACTACCCTGTAAAATGCGTAAACGGGCGTATTTGGGTCAATAATCACGCTCACATCCTTCAAGGAAAGGCGGGAATTGCCGATAATAGTTTTCTTGCCTTTGCCATAAGTCAATCAGATATTGAATCACTTTTGGTAGGTGGCGGTCGAGCAAAGTTGAATGCAGAAACCCTAATGAGCATTGAGTTTAGACTGCCCTGCTTGCAAGAACAGTATCGAATTGGAGAGTATTTGACACAGCTTGACCACCTTATCACCCTTCATCAGCGTGAGTTGGAAAAGCTCCAAAATATCAAGAAATCTATGCTTGAAAAGATGTTCGTGTGACATCAATTTCGCAGGAAGGAGGAAATTGAATGACATTCCAAAAAGAAGCGGACTTTGAGGAAGCCCTGATTAAAGTCTTGGCGGATAAAGGCTGGGAAAAAGAAGTTATCAAGAACCCGACCGAGCAAGACCTCATCCGAAATTGGGCAAAGATCCTGTATGATAACAATCGTGGAATTGACCGCTTGAATAACTATCCTCTTACGGATGGCGAAATGCAGCAGATTATTGAGCAGATCACGGAACTTAGAACCCCGTTAAAACTCAATGGCTTTATCAACGGAAAAACTGTGTCCATCAAGCGTGATAACCCTGACGACAAGCTCCATTTTGGCACTGAAATCAGCTTGAAAATATATGATCGCAGAGAAATCGCCGCTGGACAGAGCCGGTATCAGATCGTACAGCAACCAGTTTTTCCGAGCAAGTCAAAAATGCTAAATGACCGTCGTGGCGATTTGATGCTGCTCATCAATGGTATGCCTGTCATACATATCGAGCTGAAGCGCAGCGGTGTCCCCGTCAGTCAAGCATATAATCAGATTGAGAAATACTCATATGAGGGCGTTTTTACCGGATTGTTCTCGCTCGTTCAGGTGTTTGTTGCAATGAACCCTGAAGAAACTCGTTATTTTGCGAATCCCGGACCTGACGGAAAGTTCAATACGGATTACTATTTCCATTGGGCTGACTTCAATAACGAACCTATCAACGATTGGAAAGCTATCGCCTCCTCGCTGCTGTCCATCCCTATGGCGCACCAGCTCATTGGTTTTTATACTGTTGCCGACAACGCTGACGGTGTTCTGAAGGTAATGCGAAGCTACCAGTATTACGCAGCCAGCGCAATTTCCGATGTTGTGTCTAAAACGAAGTGGGATAGCGGTAAGCAGCGTGGCGGCTACATTTGGCATACCACCGGCTCAGGTAAGACGATGACGAGCTTTAAGTCGGCTCAGTTGATTGCAAACTCCAATGATGCTGATAAGGTTATTTTCCTTACCGACCGTATTGAGTTAGGAACGCAGTCGCTCAAGGAATATCGGGCATTTGCGGACGAGAACGAAACCGTGCAGGCAACAGAGAACACATATGTCCTTTTGACTAAGCTGAAAAGCAACGCAACGGCAGATACCCTAATTGTTACCTCTATTCAGAAGATGAGCAATATCCGAGATGAGGACGGAGGACTTAATGCAAGCGACATTGAAATAATCAACGGCAAACGGCTTGTTTTTATTGTTGACGAGGCTCATCGTTCAACTTTTGGAGATATGCTATCCATCATCAAGGAAACATTTCCCAATGCCATCTTCTTTGGCTTTACCGGCACACCGGTGTTTGAGGAGAATGCAAAGAAAAACAATGCCCAAACAGATGTTTTTGGCAATGAACTCCATAGATATAGCATTGCTGATGGTATCAGGGATAAGAATGTGCTTGGATTTGATCCTTATAAAGTCCTGACTTTCCGTGATAAGGATGTCCGCAAGGTGGTTGCTTTGGAAAAAGCAAAAGCAGCAACCGAAGAAGAAGCAATCAGCGATCCCAAAAAGGCAAAAATATTCTATGAGTATATGGACTCCTCCACCGTCAAGATGGCGGGCTTCTTGGGCGATGACGGAAAGTGGGTCAAGGGCATTGAAGATTATCTTCCAAAAACTCAGTACCTTTCCTCGGAGCATCAAAGCAAGGTTGTTGAGGATATTCAAGAAAACTGGCTTACTTTGAGTCACAACGGGAAATTCCACGCAATCTTTGCAACGAGCAGCATCCCCGAAGCAATAGACTACTATCGACTGCTGAAGGCTGCAATGCCGAAACTTAGGATCAGTTGCCTTTTTGACCCCAATATCAGCAATGAAGATGGTGACTACAAAGAATACAGAGGGCAGCCGATTGCTTTCTATAAAGAGCAAGGCTTAATCGAAATTCTTACTGACTATAATATGATGTTTGGTCAGGATTTTTCGATTGCTACACACGCTCGCTTCAAAAAAGACCTTTCTCTACGCCTTGCCCACAAAGAGCAATATAAGCGGGTCGAAAGAGAGCCTGAGAAGCAGCTCGACCTCCTGATTGTAGTGGATCAGATGCTTACCGGCTTTGACTCTAAGTGGGTCAACACGCTGTATATGGACAAGATACTGGAGTATGAGAACATCATTCAGGCATTTTCCAGAACCAACAGACTTTTCGGACCCGATAAGCCTTTTGGCATCATCAGATATTATCGCAAGCCGCATACGATGGAGCAGAATGTGAGCAAAGCTGTTAAGCTCTATTCCGGCGATAGACCGATAGGTCTGTTCGTTGAAAAACTGTCTTACAACCTCGGAAAGCTCAACGCTGTGTTTGATGATATTGCCTATTTGTTCAAGAATGCTGGTATCCCTGACTTTGAAAAGCTGCCTGCGGACGGAACCGTAAGAGCTAAGTTCGCCTCGCTGTTTAGAGATTTCAACGGATACCTTGAAGCTGCTAAAATCCAAGGATTTAGGTGGGACAAACACACCTACTCATTCAAGGACGAGGAAAGCGGTAATTCGATTGAAATTACAATGGAGTTCGATGAGAACGCATTTTTGGTTTTGGCACAGCGTTATAAAGAGCTTTCCGCTGCTTCTCCCGATGATCCCGGATCACAAGACATAGATATACCATACGATCTTGTTGGATACCTGACTGAAATTGACACAGGGGTTATTGATGCCGATTATATGAACAGTCGTTTCGATAAGTACCTCAAATTGATTCGACAGGAAGGTTCTTCCGAGGAATCTATTGAGCAAGCAAAGGCAGAACTTCACAAGACTTTTGCTGCCCTAACGCAAGAGGAGCAGAAATACGCAAATATCTTTCTGCACGACATTGAGCGAGGCGATGTCATTGCCGAGGACGGAAAAACGCTTCGTGACTACATCACGGAGTATCAGTTTAGAGCAAAAGATGACCAAATTCACCGTTTTGCAACCATCTTCGGTCTTGATGAGGATAAACTCAGGAATATGATGGGGCTTAACCTGAATGAAGCGACTATCAATGAGTTTGGCAGGTTTGACGAGCTGAAAAAGAGCGTCGATAAGTCCAAAGCAAAAGCGTTCTTTGAAGCATATGAACAAACCAAGTTGATTCCGCCCAAGGTCAATATGAAAACGGATCAGCTTTTGCGGCAGTTCATTCTTACCGGTGGATTTGAGGTTGATATGCCGTAATGAGTGCCATCACCGCTAAAGCAAGCCGAAAAATGAAAAAATATGCGGTCTTAACAAGAGAGCCAAGGTGTTTCCTTGGCTCTTTTGATTTTTCTTGGGAACAGCGTAAGCTGGGTGATGTAGTCAAAGAAATAACCCGTAATGACCCCGAATCGGAAGCACCCATAATGATGATTACGGCAAACAATGGCTTCATTGAGCAATCTGAAAGATATGCTTTTAATAACGCCGGAGAAAGTTTGAAGAAGTATATTCTTCTCAAAAAAGGTGAGCTTGCTTACAATCACGGGGCTTCCAAGTTGCGTCCATACGGTTCTTGTTTTGCATTGACAACAGCAGAAAATGCCCGTATTCCCTTTGTTTATCACTGCTTTGCTGCTGAAAATCAAAATGCGGAGTTTATGTCAATAGAGTTAAATGGTGCTGAGATTGAAAACCAACTTCGCAAGATTGTATCATCCGGTGCAAGAATGGACGGCTTGTTAAACATCTCGTTTGATGAATACACTTCCGTGTCAGTCTTATTGCCCGGTACTGAGGAACAAGACTGTATAGCCGACTTCTTTCGCCAACTCGACAACCTTATCACCCTTCATCAGTGTGAGTTCCAAATGGTTAGTAAACGAAGAAAAGCCCGCCTACGAAGGCGAGCTTTTGAGTTTACGGTAATATTTGCTTTGATTGTTTTATGAGCGTATCTAACACCTCATAAATTCTATCTCTATCTTCAGGAGTGAGTTCTTCAAGTTTCTCATTCAACATTGAGTTTTTAACAGTGTATCCGGTATCCAAAACTTCACTCAAAACCATATCAGCAGATACGCCCAATGCATTGAGTATCTTTATAAATGTTTCAAGTGACGGGATTTTCTCGCCTCTTTCTACCATACCAATATAGTTAGTAGTCAATCCTGCTTTCTCCGCTAAATCTTCTTGGCGTAATTTTTTCATCAGTCGATATTTTCTGACGTTCTTGCCGATTGTAGCGAGTTTCATCTCATCACCCCCCTTGGTATGCTTCTATCACTAATAGTATAGATTGGGTTAGCCAAAACATACACACACCATTTGGAAGTAATAATAACCAATAGTGATGATTTTTTGACTTTTTTATGCTATACTGTATTAAACACGGGGGATGGTATAGTATGAGTAAAGAAAATACGGCTGTATTTATAGGGCATAATGAATGCTACGGAGTAACAAGTGAACAGATTAAAGGAGCCATTGTTTCACTTATAGATAAAGGCGTTACTGATTTTTTAAGTGGAGGACAAGGCGGGTTTGACCGTTTATGTGGTCGTTGTGTTTATGAAGTCAAAAAGCAATATCCTAACATAAATAACTATCTCGTTATCCCTTACCTGTCTTTCAATGTATATAATCAAGAGTTGTTCGATTCGATAATATATCCCGATGATTTTGAAAAATATCACTTCAAAGCCGCCATTCCTGCAAGGAATAAGTTTATGGTGGATAACGCAAGCTACGCTATATGCTTTGTTAATCACGGATGGGGCGGAGCTGCAAAGACTTATGAAAGAGCAAAGAAGAAAGGCTTGAACATCATCAATTTCGGAAATTATGATTTTGAAAGTTAATATGTACTCGATGGCTACTCAAATGAGCAGCCATCTTTTTTAATACGCCGGGATACCGTATCCGTAGATACTGCTGCTACCGACTGCGTATTGTCTTTGTCTGCAAGCATCACCGGAATTACCCTCAACGGTATAAACAATTCCGTTCTCGCATTTTTGCACAATGCCTGTGTGGTCGGTTTCTCCGTCGCCCTCCCAGTCAAAGAAAATGCTGTCTCTTATACACATCTCCGAGCCCACGAGACTACGCTGCATCTCG
>ENA-OXWT01000792-OXWT01000792.1-human-gut-metagenome-genome-assembly--contig:-NODE-792-length-12648-cov-5.223696_pt1 | contig 12648 bp, 6 predicted proteins | sample MGYA00244689_ERZ652722 | MGnify/ENA primary metagenome ERZ652722 (study PRJEB26926, sample SAMN06164640) | human gut metagenome | biome: ENVO:00009003; feature: ENVO:2100002; material: ENVO:00002003...
ACGGCGTGTCTACGGGAGCGGCAGGCGGAATGAACCTGCGCGGCATCGGCGGCAGCCCTACGGCTGGTTTGCTGGTACTGATTGACGGCCATCCCCAATATATGGGATTAATGGGGCATCCCATTGCCGATGCCTACCAGACCATGCTGACCGACCGGGTGGAAGTGCTTCGCGGTCCTGCCTCGGTGCTGTATGGCTCTAACGCCATGGGCGGCGTTATCAATATCGTAACCCGCAAGATGCAGGAAGACGGGGTTAAGACCCATGCACAAATCGGCTACGGCTCCTACAACACATTGCAGACGGAAGTTTCCAACCGCATCAGGAAAGGGCGTTTCAGCAGCGTTGTCACCGGCTCTTACAACCGTACCGACGGGCATCGCGACAATATGGAGTTTGAGCAATACGGCGGCTATGCCAAGCTGGGATATGACTTCAACGATTCCTGGAAACTGTGGGGCGATGTAAACATCACGCAGTTCAAGGCCTCCAATCCGGGCGAGGCCGGTAATCCGTACATAGACAATGACTCCCGCATCACGCGCGGCATGACTTCGCTCGCTCTCGAAAACCATTATGAAAAGAGCTCCGGCGCCTTGAGTTTCTTCTATAACTGGGGACGCCATAAAATCAATGACGGCTATCATCCCGGCGGTACGCCACAGGAATCCCACTTCAACTCCAAAGACCGCATGCTGGGCGTGTCGTGGTATCAGAGCGCAACGCTTTTCACCGGCAACCGTCTGACTGTGGGTTTCGACTATCAGCACTTCGGCGGCGAATCATGGAACCGGATGGTGTCTACCGGCGAACGTGTTCCGGGTGTAGACAAACAAATGGATGAATTTGCCGGATATGTAGACTTCCGTCAAGACCTCGGCGAATGGCTCTCTCTGGATGCGGGCATCCGTGTAGACCACCATTCGCACGTAGGCACGGAATGGATTCCGCAAGGCGGCCTTTCGTTCCACTTGCCCCGACAGACGGAAGTGAAAGCAATGGTGAGCAAGGGATTCCGTAACCCCACCATCCGTGAGATGTACATGTTTCCGCCACAGAACCCGGATTTAATGGCGGAAAGCCTGATGAGCTACGAGTTGTCTTTCTCGCAACGGGTGTTGGACGGTGCTTTGTCTTACGGCATAAACCTCTACTACATTGACGGCGACAATATGATTATGACCGTTCCTACGGACGGCAAGCCCAAGAACGTAAATACCGGCAAGATTGAAAACCGGGGCATTGAAGCCAATATCGGTTACCGCATTACCCCGCACTGGCATGTAAATGCCAATTACAGTTGGCTGCACATGGAGAATCCGGTGATTGCCGCTCCCGGACATAAACTCTATGCAGGCGTTGACTTTACGCGAGGCCGCTGGGGAGTGTCAACCGGGGTGCAATATATAAAAGACCTCTATACCAACGTAAGCAAAGGCAAGGAGAAGAAAGAAAGTTTTGTTCTCTGGAACCTGCGTGCCAATTATCGTGTATGCCGCTATGCTGATGTCTTTGTACGAGGGGAAAACCTGCTGGCGCAACGCTACGAAATAAACGACGGCTTTCCGATGCCTAAGGCAACCGTTATGGGCGGAGTGAATATCAATTTCTGACAAAATCAGGCATTACTGTTGTCAAGACCGTATTGGTTTGAAATAATAGTTATAACTTTGTGAGTATAAAACAGATTGTTTGATTAGCCGATAAAGATTATCCGACAGACCAATACAATTTACCCGATAAATGAATAAGATTATTTTATAAACAATAAGAACATGGAAACAAAAACTGTAAAACTCTATTCGCTGGATTACAGCAATGCAAGAACTTACTTAATGGCCGCATTGTTCATTGCAGGCAATATGGCACTGCCCCAACTTTTCCACCTTATACCGCAAGGCGGTATCACATGGTTGCCCATCTATTTCTTCACCTTAATCGGTGCATACAAATTCGGCTGGAAGGTAGGATTGCTGACTGCGGTCTTTTCTCCGGTAATCAATTCACTGCTGTTCGGGATGCCTCTTCCGGCAGTGCTTCCCGCCATTCCTGTTGAAGTCCGTATTACTGGCAGCAGCAGCCGGCTGGGCAGCACATCGTTTCAACCGTATCTCTCTGCCTATCCTATTGGCCGTTGTACTGTTCTATCAGGTAGCAGGTACTCTGGGCGAATGGGCTATGGTGGGCAGCTTCTTCCAAGCCGTACAGGATTTCCGTATCGGGCTGCCGGGAATGGCAATGCAGGTAGTAGGCGGCTATGCGCTGATAAAGTATAGCGCATCGCTGTAATAACCTTGCAGAGATATTAAAAAAGGCTCGGAACTGGTTTCTGTATACAGTTTTACGAAAAGCATAGAGGATATTTGGCCTCAACCAAAAGAAAACCTTAGAATCAATAATCAGAGAAAGATAGGATGAGCTTTTCCTGCTTATTGAATTCTAAGGTTTCAACCAAATATAATCTACGAGAATAAAAAACGTTAGTTGCTGTAACCAAGAGATACAACCTCTATTTTATCTTGTCATATTGCTGTTCCGCTTTAATTTCCGTATAAGCAGGTGCATCAATCATCTCGACCAATGCTCTTAAAACAGGTCTTTCACCCATAGGGTCGTTTTTCCATTGAGGGCGATTATAATAAAATGATAAAGAAGGCATAATTCCAGTACCGGCACAAATAGCGGTGACATCACCTTCAGGGGTGATTTTTGTCAGCATACCTTTCAAGCCTTCCCATGCCACATAAATATAATCGGGATGTAACCATCCTTCTTTAACTCCCTTGGCAATGCCGAAAACAAACATAGCCGTTCCCGTTATCTCTTCATAAGAATCCGGTTTGTCGAGCAACTGACGCCATAATCCGTTAGCACCCTGATAACGGATCACCCCATCCGTCTGCATCCGGAAGTTCTTAATGACATCTTTGCGCATAGGATGATTTTCGGGCATTCTCGACAGTAAATCTGCCGTTGCCATAAATACCCATCCGTTGGCTCTTGACCAATGAGCTACTCCGTGTATCTTCGTGTCAGTATGATAACAATGATAATAGACTCCCTTCTCGGGACACCATAGATAGCGGGTGTAATTCAATATCTGATTGGCAGCATCATCGAAATACTTATTATCTCCTGTCATCTCTCCCATTCTTACCAAAAAGGAAAGAGCCATAAAAGCATCATCGGCCCATACCGTATTCACGTGCGGCCATAATCGGGCAATAGTGCCATCGGCAAGCCGGGGTTCGGAGAACATTAAATGATGATTGGTACTTTCGATATATTTCCGGAATGCTGCGTTAGGATGCTTCCGGCTCAAATCAATCAAACTTGCTCCCATCGGCCCGTTATCGTCCAGACGTTTATTACGATAAATCATGTGCCAATTCAAGGCATTCACCACTTTCCATCCTTCATTCTTCAACGTTTCCTCATACAATCTACGGAAATAAGATTGATTGTCCTCATCAAATACGAAATTCATATTCTTCAATACGTAGTTTTCGTATTTGGAGTTACCCAGCTTATTACCCAATTCCATTAAAGCAATATTGGTAACTCCGTTCGTGTAGTGCCAATCAAGATATTTACTCCTGACTTTCACCGCTTTATTCAAAGGCATATTCTTTAAGGATATATAGGTCTTCCCGCTTTTCTTATCCACAAATTCATAAGTGGTGGACGCCAAAATACGATCGGCTATCTTCATTGCCATCTCTTTGGCTTTTTCATTCGTTTGCGCCCCTGCCGACATGTTACACAGTTGCAATACGCTTATAAAAACAAGACATAACTTTTTCATCATCATTCGGTATTCTATTTAATCAGAAATATATAATTCTCTATATTCGTATATCCATTAGACGCTACTTTCATGGCATCTGCCGGATCATTCTTATCAAGGCCGTATTTGTCTTCAAACTCGTCCGGCATACCATCATTGTCGGTATCTGCAGGAGCTTCCGCCGACTTTATATTACCCGGTCCCTTTGTCGGTATATCTTCCTCCGAATGGATAATCAGCCCCTTTTTCCCCAATGAAGTCAGTTCATCGATAAGATAGGCATCCACCTCATCCCGTACGGGCAAGGAAGATCCGCCATTGGCAACAATCCATTCGTAGGCTTCCTGAGCAGTCATCAGTTCTTTTATTTCGGGATGTACATCGGACGGACGTTCGAGGAACGTAGGAGAAGTTATAATCTCCTCTCCTGCTACAACCGACTTCTTCATACAGTCTGCACGTCCCAGTTCACGGCCATTCAATAAGCCATCCTTATTATCATCATAAAAGTTACCGGACAAATAAGCGCTGAAATGCTCGTTATATCGGGTAAAGGGAGCCGTTGCACCTAACTTCTTGCCATCGTAATTATCTGTAGTTCCTACTATAAAATAATTATTCCGAATATCGGCATCCGATTTCTGCTGAGTATCTCCCATAATATAAGCACCGCCGTTTCCCCAATTATAAAGGACATTGTTTACAAACTGATTCAGTCCTTTCACTTTCGGATTACGGGTTTTATTGTCTATATACAGATTCCGGTACAAAGTAACTCCATCGTTTATTGTGGTCTGGATAAGCCCACCACAAGAATGAGGTTGCAATCCCTGCCCTATGAACGAGTTCTGTATCGTGATATTCCGAGGCTGGTCTGCGGGCTTTTTAGGATCTCCATTGATGGAGAAACATTCATCGCGTCCCCAAGTTACAGACATATGGTCGAAAATCATATCTGAACCATAGGCGATACCGGCTGCATCTTTACCTTCACGGCCGTTGATACCCATTCGTACACGTAAATAACGGCATATCAAATTGTCCGCTCCCGAAAAGGAAACCCGGTTGCCATACACGACAACTCCGTCACCCGGAGCTGTCTGTGCTGCAATTGTCAAGTTCTTTGAGAAGTCGAGAGGAGACTCTAATTTGATTACCCCTGCAACCTTAAATACAATAATACGGTTGGGCTTACTGACGGCATCACGTAAAGAACCCCTGCCCGAATCTGCCAAAGTCGTTACTTGATATACTTCACCCGTTCTGCCACCTGTGGCATGCCGCCCATATCCTTCCGCACCGGGAAAGGCCAGTACCTCACCATAATCCGGGAAAGAAACACCTGGGTTATCTTTCCCTTCATCTTGGTCGCAAGCCAACAAAGCCCATGCAAGGCAAAAGAATCCTATCAAATTCATATTATATCTCATTAATTAGAGTATTAAATTTACAAATAATTAATCCAAAACTTTAATCCAACGGGGATCACCGTATTCTGATTTATAAATGACTGACTCTGCATCAACTACAGTAAAATCATTTTCCTCAACATTACGGAATAATGAAGCATCATCCGTATCCAATGAAATCAGTGTCAAACCGGCATCAGACATCTTTTCAAAATCCGATGTACAATAGTTCCCTTTCGAATTTAAATTAATACTGCCTGCGTCAAGCACTTTACTTTTACTGCTGCCAAAGACACAATTACTCACCGACAAGTTCAGCGGCGTAGTCAATTTGGAGAAATTCCCAACAGCCCTATAAGTGTTTTTGCCATCCTTATTTGAGCCCCAATTATAGAAAGTACAATTAGAAATAACAACTTTGTTACCGGCCGCAATAGGGACATCAGCAGTAGGTGCTCCAAACACACCCGGTGAAATATAGAACTCATAGAATGTGGAATTAGTGACGGAGACATCATTCCATACATTAGAGCCTTTATTTATAGCATGAATCAAACCGAATTGTTTTGTTACATTTTTTGTATCATTAATACCGGAAACCAAACAATTATCTATACGGATATGGTTGATTGTGGTAACTCCTTCACTGGCATCACTCATCATTAAAACGGTAGATGGTAAAACTATATCCGAGTTTGTAATTTCAAATCTATCTATTGTGAAATCAGTACCGGCATTGTGTTTCCCTATATTCAGCAAACGTGTTTTACTACCTTTACTGGGCTTACTTTCAGTCCATGTTTCCTTAATATTCACATTATCAACAATAAAATATTCAATATTCGGCATATTACCAACTTCCGGTTTCACAATGAAACACCCCTCGCGAATGTACAAGGTAGGACGTTCTCCCGGGTTAGCAAGAAGAGCAATGCTTTTGGTCAATTTAATATCGCCGGTTTTCGCAGCAACTTCCCCGCCTGTTGTCAGGTAGTAATCAACGCCATTCTTCAATTGGAAAACAAGAGCCTGCTTACTTGTATCATCCATACCGGCCTTAATCTTATCCATCAAATCAACTCCATCTTCCACCACAACTGCATCGGCAGGCATTCCTGCAGTGGTAAATCTCTGCTGATTATATTTTTCTGCTCCTTCCGGTGCAGCACTGTTTGTCAAAGCCACATAATAAGTAGTACGAGGAGTTAATCCTGTAATCGTATATTGTCCGGCAGAAGCATCTTCCAAACTAATTTGTTTTTCCTCTGTAGTTCCTTCTTCCCATATTGCCAATCCGTCAACCGGATTTTTTTCCGATACCACCCATTTAATTTCCACGGAAGTCTCATTAATCTGCGAACCTTCCACAGCATACAGTATTTTCGGAATAGTACGGGACAAGGTTGAAATGGAAGGACCCATTTCCGTCCAATTCGATGTTATAGCAAGAGACTCATTATTAGCTCTGACACGGGCATAAAATTTAGTCTCATAACGTAAATTCGCAAACGTACATTTGCCCTTCTCCACTGTCTGTGTTTCAAGATTTTCCGACTGAAACGTGGCATCCTGAGAAAGCTCTACCGTATATGAAGTTGCTTCGCCGGATGTTCTCCAAGCCAGCGTTATAGTATTGCTTTCTGCAAAACAGGACGAAGCAATAAAGGAAGGTCTGAATAAACGGGGCATCTCTGTCGTCTCGTCTTCACATGCTATACAAGCAAACAGACAGAAAAGTAAAAGCGGCACTATATATTTTGTTTTCATCCTACTGTTAGTTTTAATATCCATAATAATTTTTCAATAATCCCTGATGGCTTGACAATGCGTCCGGCGGTATAGGAACCAAATAGCGTACCGGATCCGTTTCGGGATTCACAGCCCCGGCATTCGATGCATTAATATAGCCATAGAAAGAATGCAGAATACGGGCAGACGGTTCCCACCGGCGAGGACTGGCGTTTTTAACTTGCGTACAATATTGAACACACATATCTACACGCGAGTAACCGGAAGGATTTTGGGAAGGATATGCAGGTAGTGCCTCATCATAAGAATTGATGTCACCTTCCTTGTACCAATCCATTGTTTCGGCTACACATACCGGGAACAGCGTTTTATCCGCCGGTACCATCTTATAATAGGCTACAGCCGGGTAAGAATCAAAACGTGCATCATAAGTAGGATTTTCAAAAGGAGTTTCCGTATTTTCATACTGCTTAGTACGGGCTACTTTACCCAATTCAATCCAATCGAAATACAAATTATATAATGTTTTTCCATACAGATTCCAACGTGCCAAATCGTAACGCCTATGCTTTTCTCCACCAAATTCCCAGGCACGTTCCTGAACAATAGCATTGAAGAAATCTTCTTTTGTCCCCAAAGCATCCACATAAGCCTCTACCTTTTCAGCATGGTCTTTTTCTGCAAAAGCCCTTTTACGCACCTGCTTCAAGGCATCCTTAGCTTCGGTCGTCGGCCCGCCATGGTTTTCATTGGCAGCTTCCGCATACATCAGCAACACATCGGCATAGCGCATATACGTATAATTGATCCCTGTACCTTTATTGGATGTACTACCCAACGGTGATTCCATAAATAGACGGTTCCATTTACCACAACCAACATTAAGTTCGGAAAATGGCTTCTGAATAATAGAACTCATTCCTGAATTTTCATAACGGAATATCTCACAAGTAATATCCCTACGTAAATCCTCTCTATCAAAAGACAACAAATAGGTAAGAGCCAATCTGGCGCCACCGGATGAATATCCGTGAGGAGCATTGGATGCATTCACGCCCTCTGAGTTCTTTGACGATACAATATATGTTCCCCAAGAATAAGCCAATTCTCCGGAACCACCTACTTTAGCCGGTACATCAAAAATATTATCATCACCAACCGGTACTATCCAACTACATTCATCTACCCAAACCTGACGGAAAGAACGAGTCAAGGAATGTTTACCCTCAGAGATAACCTTTCCGGCATATTCCTCAGCTATTTTATAATATTCTTTCCAATCGTCGCTCCGCTCCATCGTACCCACAGCAGAAGGATTATCATAATCCGGCCTGAGGCTCCAACCACCTCTTTGCAAAGCAATGCGAGCTATCAATGCCTGACAGAATTCTCTTGAAGCAGCCTCTACTCCTCTGTCGGATTCTTCTGCATACAACATCAAAGGTTCTACCTCTATCAAATCATTAATCATATCGGTCAATATTGTATTGCGGTCGGTCGCTCCGATAAACAATTCATCCTTATTTCCGGCAGGTTTTCTTCTGTAAGGCACATCACCCCAGTTTCTGACAAGCTCCAAATAATACATGGCACGCAGGACTTTCGCTTCTCCGTAATAATGCATCAGACGCGACGGTTTAGTTTTGTCGGCAGCGGCAAACAGAGGACTCTGTTCAATACCCTCTATGACATCGTTCGTACGGTTTACCCCGTCATACATACCCGTCCAAATATCACCATACGACTTTATATCGCCTGTACTCGGAACAAATGCACGCTCATTGAGATTGGATGCTGTAGATAATCCACTGAACTCCACATCCGTATTAAACAGCATCTTCTTAAGCAGAACTCCTACCCAACCCTTACCGCTGACCATAGGCACATACATGCCATTGACAGCAGTAGCTATTTCGGATTCACTGCCAAATACATACTCCTTATCAAACGTAGACGGAGAATTTACATCCAGATAGTCTGAACAGGATGCGAACAATAATAAGCTCGCCATTACCGATATATATATTTTTTTCATATCCTATATAATTTAAAAATTCAAATTAACACCGACTGTATAAACACGGCTACGCGGAGTTACATTATTATCAATGCCCGGCGTCAAACCTTTTTGGATATTCACTTCTGGATCATAACCGCTATATCCTGTTATTGTAAACAAGTTGCTTCCGGAAAAATATAAACGCAGGCTCTTAACTCCTAAAGATCTCAACCAATGCTTAGGAAGCGTATAACCAACCGTCAAAGTACTCAAACGAAGGAAAGAACCGTCTTCAACCAAATCGGTCATTGTTATACCCTGAGTTACGGACATCCAAGAATAGGTTTTGGCGTTCTCATTTAATGCCGCTAAGGCAACAGGGTCACTGGAAACATTCACACCGGCATCGTCCACATAACGGAAACGATTGGCAAGGTTCATATCCGTAGATAAGTTGGAATAATTACGACGGACAGCCGAGTGCAGGTAGAGTTTATTCACATTGAGCACATCAAAATCACACATATAATTGAAGAATGCCGTAAAGTCCAGATTCTTCCAGTTGCCGGAAAGTCCGAAACCGCCGGTCACTTTAGGATTGGTATCACCGATAACCGTCATATCATCTTCAGTAATCAAGTTTGATTCGGAATCGGACAGTTTCTTGAATTTCATAGCTCCGGGTTTAAAAGCAAAGTTACCGGAACTGAACGATGAATTATCGGGTATACCCGGCTTCAAAGTCCATTTTTTAGTAGTTGCATCGAAATCAAAATCATCTACCTTATAGAACCCGTCGTTGACGAATCCGTAAATCAATCCCATACTTTTGCCTACTTCCATTTTATAGTTATACGTTCCATACCAGTTGGATAATGAGGCTTTGGTTTTCCATTCGGTTTCACCGGTAGCCAATTTGTCTACTTTATTCTTGTTGAACGCAACGTTGAAGTTTGCCGATAGCTGGAAATCCTTTGTCTGAATGATTTTTGCATCCAAAGAGATTTCAACTCCCTTGTTTGAAGTCTGTCCCACATTTGTCATCTGACGGGAATAACCAGATGAATTAGGAATGATGGAAGGAACCAACAAGTCCTTAGTTGTATTCCAATACACATCAACCGTACCGCTCAGACGGTTTCTAAAGAATCCGAAATCCAAACCGATATTACGGGTTATTGTCGTCTCCCACTTCAAGTCTGGATCGTAAAGATAAGTCTGGTCTGCAAACTGATAATAATTATATTCCTCATTACCGAAAGCGGGAGCACTTGTTCCACTGTATACACGATAGATATTATGCCACAAATCATTACCAATACGGTTATTACCAGCCAAACCGTAGCTGGCTCTCAACTTCAAATCAGAGATGAACTTTATAGGCTTCATCCACTTTTCATTGGAAATTCTCCAGGCGATGGAACCTGCCGGAAAATATCCCCACTGCTTACCGGGAGCAAACTTGGTAGACCCGTCGGCACGAACCGTCAGAGTAGCATAATAACGATTTTTGTAATCATACAATGCACGTCCGAAGAAAGAAGCGGTTCTGTCGGGAGCACTTTTATAACTGGTACTCTGATTGGGAGTTCCCAAAGCAAAATTCTCCAACGCTGCCTCTGCCATTACAGAAACCGGAAAGAGCTTTGCACTCATAAACGTATTATCGTTCTGCGCATGGTTAATTTCCTGTCCCAGCATTACATTGACATTGTGAGACTTATTAAACGAGTTACGATAGGTCAGCGTATTTGCCAAACGATATGATTCCTTATGGGTTTTGGTACGTTTAGCAGAAGGCATATTATTCATACCGGCAGCAGAAGCCGTACTGGACAATGGACCGTAAAACTGATTGTCATTTGCATGAGTCGTGCTTATTCCATACTCGGAACGAAATTGCAATCCTTTTATCACATCCCACACCAAAGCTGCTTTCAGGCTGAGAGCCTGTTCGTCACGTTTTCTGTAATTCTGTTTATTCTCTTCCACCGGAGTATATTTCTGGTTCAGGGAATTTCCATCTCCATCCAGGTTTTCCTCGTCATCATCAGGGTCGACGGCAACTCCTGCCGACAACCCATTGGTAGGACGAAAACGAAGCGCAGTAACAATATTTGTCCCCGAAGTTCCGGCACCATCGATAGTACGCGTACGATAAGTTGCATTTGTTTCCAATTTCAGATTCTTGAACAACTGATGATTCAATTTCAGATTAATGTTATTACGTGTCAGTCCCGAACCAATCAACTGTCCCTCGTCTTTATTGCGGGTATAACTCAAATTGAATTTGGTTTTTTCATTACCGCCATTAACGGTTATATTATAATACTGCGAAATAGGATTACCGCCTAGAATTTCATCCTGCCAATCAGTAGTGTTCGTGTATTTGTATAAATCAATATCATCATAGTAACCGAAATTTTTGATAAAACCCTCATCCGAACCTTTACGAATCATCTGATATTCATATTCGGCCATTACAAACTCATAGTTGTTCATTACCGGTATTTTACGCGCCAATGTACGCATCTGCAAATAGCTATTAAACTGTACGGTTGTTTTACCCATTTTAGGGTTTTTGGTAGTCACGATAACAACACCGTTTGCACCTCTTGCACCGTAGATAGCTGTCATTGACGCCTCTTTCAAAACATCAATAGATTCAATATCCGTTGGCGGAATACCGCTTAAATCATCTACCGGAAAACCATCTACCAAAAATAATGGTGAATTATCTTGGGTTATGGAACCACCGCCACGCACGCGAACACTGATTTCAGCATCCAGCGCACCATCGGCAGTAGTAATCTGTACACCGGCCATCTTTCCGGCTAAAGCATCAGCCACAGAAGCCGAAGCAACTTTGGATATAGACTCGGATGAAACAGATGCAATGGACCCCGTTACATCACTACGACGTATGTTACCATAACCCAATACAACAATTTCATCCAATACATTTGCATCCTCACGCATAATTATATCCAGCTTCTTACCCTGTTGAGCCCTTATTTTACGTGTCTCATAACCAATATAGGATATTTCCAAATTTACGTTATCTGCAACATCCAACGAAAAACCACCGTCAATGCCTGTAACTGTTCCGTTAGTTGTTCCTTGTTCTCTTATAGTTGCACCAATGATCGGCTCCCCCGCATCATCTACAACCTTACCAATGGCTTTAATTCGTTTATTCTTAGTCTTGTCCCCCGATTGTATCTTCTTTACTATTATTCGCTTATTCTGAATTTCATAAGTCAGATTATTTTGTCCCTGGAGAATTTGCTTAACGACATCATCAATTGTCGCTTTGTCCGTAGATATTGAAATTCGCTTATTCGTATTTACATCCGCAGATGAAAACACAAACGAGTAACCAGATTTTTCTTTCAATAGTTCCATTGCCTCTTTTACAGTTATTTCCCTATTTTTCAACGATATACCTTGAGAAAAAGCAGAAATATGAAGACAAAGAGCTACTGAGGCTATTAAAATAGCCTTACTGAAGTTTCCCATAAACTTTTTGAATTTTTAATTAATGAATAGAAATAAGGTTTGGTAATAAATTACCAAGTAAAGCTGACTTCCAGACTATTGTCCGGGAAGCAAAATGCCAACGTCAGCCGGAAAAAGTAAATTTCATACAACTCCTGTTTCTCATGTTTTATTTTTTAAGTTCAACATTAATATAGTATATATAC
>ENA-OXWT01000794-OXWT01000794.1-human-gut-metagenome-genome-assembly--contig:-NODE-794-length-12597-cov-6.541780_pt1 | contig 12597 bp, 8 predicted proteins | sample MGYA00244689_ERZ652722 | MGnify/ENA primary metagenome ERZ652722 (study PRJEB26926, sample SAMN06164640) | human gut metagenome | biome: ENVO:00009003; feature: ENVO:2100002; material: ENVO:00002003...
CCGGTTCGTCGGGTTTCCATCAGAAACCAGCAGATGAAAGAAATCGGATTTTATCAGCCATGCCACAAAAAGCAATACAACGGAACCACCACAGACAAACGGCTTCCAGATCTGTTTTCTGTCCTGCTGCCAAATCACCGCCACCAGATACAGGTAGATAAACAGGTAACTGAACGCGGTAAAGTAATGACTGAAAATACCGCAGAAGGTCGTCAGAAACAATATCGTCCACAGGGCCTTACTGTTCAGCCGCTCCCGCAGGAAATAAGCGGTCAGTCCGCAGACGGTAACTCCAAACACCGTCCAGGAATACATTCTGTTGTTCACACTGATCTTCATCATTGCAGGTGTCAGGCTTACCATGATCATATAAAGGGCTGCTGTCTTCGCTCCCCACTGCCTGCGGATCACAACAGGCCCCAGCAGCATGGACAATACCGTTCCCAGCAATGCAAACATTTTGTAGGCAATAATGCCGTCTCCTACCAGAAACGACCACAGCCGCAATCCCATATACCATACCGGCACATCCGTATCATGGGCCGCCAGTACCACGCGAATGATTCCCATCATCGTATTGTCATGGGCGGTGCGATAACTGTATGCTTCATCATAGTCGATCCCCTCACTGAGACACAGGGAGAACAATACCGCCGTGCACAGAATGAGGATCAGCCATAAGCCAATGGTTGTAATTTTATGTTTCTTTTCCGAAGTCATCTTTTTCATCTTCATCAGATCATTAATCCTGTCTTCTCTTTACTCTTCTCTATCATATGATTCAGCTTGCGGAACGGCGGCTCCAGTGCCAGTCCCAGCAGCAATGCTACGATCAGGAACAGTGTCATTTTTCCTACATTGATCCAATAATCCACGCCGTACATTCCTGCAATACATTCTTTAAACGCTTTCATGCCAAACTGGAACGGCAGGAAAGGATAGATCCACTGGAATACCTGCGGAAGAACCTCGATAGGGAACGTTCCGCCGCTTCCCGCCACCTGGATGACCATGACTACAATAGCCAGTGCCTCACCCACGTTTCCAAAAGCGAAAGTCACAGAATACATAAAGCAGCTGAATGCCGCACTGGCCACGGCTGCCGCCAGCCAGTATAAAAACCTGTGCTGACACTGTATCTCAATATAATAAAGGTTCCCAAGAACAATAAGCAGTGTCTGTGCCTGTCCGATCAGGAAAAACAGCAGATATCTGCCAAAATATCTCTCATGCGCCTTATAATGATCCCCCGGTTCAATGGGTTTCACACCCACGTGAATAATAGCCACCAGGAACAGCGCTCCCACCCAGATTGCCAGGATCGTATAGAACGGCGATGCCGCAGAGCCGTAATGATCCACCGGATAAACAGGTACCGTCTCCAGTCTGACCGGAGAAGATACGAAGTCTGCCACCGCCGTCGGATCGGCAGCCATAGCGCTTAAAATATCCTCATAGGTCTCCGCACCGGTGATCCGTTTTATATTATCTGCTATTTTGCTGACCTTGTCCAGCAGTTCCTGTGCGATCACCAGGGAATCCTGCAGGCTGACATTACCTTCCTGCAAAGTCTGCTGATACTCTTTCAGAATATCGGAAATTTCATCCATATTCACATCCGTACCGTTCATCATCGCTGCGGCATTCAGGAAAGCCTGCTGCATGGATTTGCCGGTAGCCCGGAAAGAAGGTCTGACATTGTTATTGTAATCACTCATCAGATTATTCAGCTGTTTGTTGCAGATCTGGATCTGTTCCCGGATCTGTGCCCGCAGAGTATTGATATCATGATCCACATCTCCCTTGCTGTCTTGCAGCTGTTTCAGATCCGCTTCGATCGTTTTCAGAGACTGGTTGATCTCCTGAATCTGAGCATCCTGTCCGGTGATCAGGCTTCCCAGCACATCCATATTGGCCTGCATGCCCTGTGCCAGTCCGATGGCCGTGCCCAATCCGGTGTCCGTGGTGCTTCCCACATTGTTGCTGCCCATCTGCTCCAGCAATCCATCAGAAAAGACCGACAGATACTGCAACGCTTCCGTGACCATATCCATACTGCTGCTCACCATATCTCCCATAACGTCAACCGCATCGACGCTGGAATTGATCATGGTCTGCATACCGATCATGGTATTTCGTCCATTCTCCAGCATATTATCCATATCCGGAAGCATATTCTGGCTAGTCTCCATGATCATCTCCGCGGAGGTCATAATACTCTGGAAGGACTGTAACATAACCACATAATCCTGCAACTGTGCCTGCATGGTATCCAGAGATTCTTCCACACTGGTCTGCCCGCCGGCATTCACCACCGAAAGGGCATTTCCCGCTTTCATCACCGCTTCTGCCACAGTACTGATAAAGGTGGCATTTACCTGTTCCTGCACAGCATTTTTCGCTTTGCCCGTGATTTTGGGGGCAATACCATTCTTTTTCTCATTTTCATAGTAGTAAATGGTGGGATGATCCACTTCACCGTCGATAAATCCCAGCATTTCCTGAGTAAAAGCCTCCGGAATAATCAATGCCGCATAGTAATCACTGTTCTTCACGCCTTCCAGTGCTTCCTCCGTGGTCTCCGGGAACACCCAGCCGATAGTGGTATTGGCTCCCAGAGCCTCCAGCACACTGTCTCCCACGTTCAGAGACAGCCCCATGATCTCCGCCCCGGCATCATCGGAAGCCACGGCTACTTTCAGCTGACTGGTAGCTGCGGGCTCGTAAGGATCCCAGTTGGAGAAAATGTTGAACCAGGCATACAGTGCCGGGAGGATGCTGAGTCCCATGATAATAACGACCGCCACCACATTATTGCTGATCCGACGGATGTCGGTGGTAAATATTTTCCAGATATTATACATACTATTCACCATCCTCCCAGTCTTCGGTCTCGTCTTCGTTTTCCTCTTCGGTTTCGTCTTCCGGATTCTCTTCGGTTTCATCTTCCGGATCCTCTTCGGTCCCGGTCTCGGCCGGGGAATTCAGGCCTTCACCAATCAGTTTCCGGGTCTCCCGGATGATCTGCGCCGCCCGGTCAAAGTCTGTCGGAGTCACCGCTTTGAGATCGCCTTCTTCTCCTTTGAGCTCCATGATCTTCTCCTGCAGATTATAATCCATATATTCCACAACGATCAGATAGATTGACAGGGCAAACAGCGACACGATCCACAGGATCAGGAAGATCACCTTGTTGCTGCCAGTCAGGAACAACAGTGCCAGAAAAAACAAGGGGACGATCCAGATACATTTCAGACCGATCTTTATTCTTTTTCTATTCTTCTCATGAAGGGCCTGCTCGTAATCCAGAACCTTCTGAAAAATTTCTTCGTAATTTCTCTCCATGATTTTACCTTTCTGCCTGTTCGGAACTTCATTCACAAACCCACTCCTGCGGAGTTTTCGTTTTCATGGTTCTGAACAGGTGTCACATTAACTCAGTGTCTTCCATACGCTCTTCCACAAAATGGTTCAGTTTTACGAACGGGATCCGGATCACCAGGCCGATCAACAGTCCCTCGATCATAAACAGGCTCAATTTTGCCAGTGCTTCCATATAGGCAGTACCGTACATACCCGCCAGTGTCTCACGCATGGCCCGGATGGCATAGGGGAAGGGAAAGAAAATATAAATCTTCTGGTAGGTGTCCGGTAGCAGTTCGATCGGGAAGGTACCGCTGGAACCAGCGATCTGCAATACCATAACAATAACGCAGACGGCCTTGCCCACATCTCCGAATGCCAGTGTCAGAGAATAGATCAACAGGGAAAATGCCGTAGCCGTAAAGCTTGCCGCCAGGAAAAACAGCCCCGGTTCCACAATGTTTACTTTTAACAGCCACAGATCTCCGGCCACAATGATGGCTGCCTGAATCTGTGCCAATAAGAAGAACAGCAAATATCTGCCGAAATACAATTGATAGCTCTGTACATTTTCAAGCCCTTTCGGAGAGGCTTTTACTTTCACCAGTGCCACCAGGATCGTAGAACCTACCCAGATCGCCAGTGTGGAATAGAACGGTGTCATGGCAGAACCATACGTAGCCACCGGATACATGGCTATGGTCTCCATGGTTACGGGAGATGCAAAATATGCCCCCAGACTATCCGGATCTCCTCCAAGGAAACGCACCAGAATATCCATCATTTCCTCTTCGGATGCACCGTCCAGCTTCTCTGTCAGATCTGTAAGTTTTGCGCTGATATTATCTACCACATCTTTGATCTGTCCCAGACTCTCACTGGTTCCGGACACAGTGTCACCGACACCTTCCATGACAACTCCGACATTTTTCACCGTATTGCTCAGGGTATTTACCAGATTAGTCACCTGATTCAGAGAATCTGACATATTTGTCAGAACCTTCTGCATCTGGGGCACCAGATTATTCTTATAGATTCCCTGCATATTACTTACAGAAGTCTCGCAGCTGTCAATGGCGCTCCTTAAATTATTCATGGCATTGTTGACATTGACCTTTGCATTCTCCGCAGCCTTGTCGTCCGTGGATTCCAGAACGCTGCCCACTACGGTATTCATCAGATCCAGTTCCTTCTGCATGGCTTTCAATGCTTCCATAGCCGCATCAGTTGCCGCTGCGTTGATATTGCTGCCGGTGCCGCCGTTCGCAGCATTACCGTCAGAGACGCTTTCCAGCTTTTGTTGGATCAGTGCCGCCAGCAGTGTATTTACTTGTCCGTTCAGCGTATTGGTATCTCTTGCCACCCGGTTCAGATCTCTCGTCATCTGGGCGGTATCCTCCGCCAGTTTGCTTTCATCCAGAGCCTTTTTGATACTTTCCAGAGAGTTATTGATATTGCTCATGGAAGTATCGATGTTGTTGCTGAAATTGCCCAGGGTGTCTCTGGTAGAAGACAGATCCTGACTGCTCTGGTTCAGACTGGCTGTGGTGCTGTCCAGTTTCTTCTGCATCGCGGGAATCTCATAGTTGACATGGGTGATGGCAGACTCCAGCCGCGCATTGCCTGCCTGAAAGGAGTCGATCATGGCACTGTATTCCTTCAGATTGTCATTCAGTTCCTCCAGTTTGGAACAGAATTCCTCTACATAACTGTCCCCCTGTACCTGATCCGACACCGTATTTCCCTCTTCAAATACCGTGGTAGCCGCCACCTTGATAAAGGTCTCATTGATGGTATTCTGCAGAGTTCCTGCCACCGTATCCGTGATTTTGGTGGCAATGGCATTGCTCTTCTGATTCTGATAATAGATCAGCACCGGATTCTCAAAATCATCCGAAAATACATTGTACATACTATAAGTAAATTTATCGGTAATGACGACGGCTGCATAATATTTTCCGGCTTCCACGCCCTCTTTTGCTTCTTCCTCGGTATCCAGAAAGATCCATTTTACACTGGTGTTGGAATGCAGGCTTTCCAGTACGGATTCTCCCATATTTACCACCGATCCGTCTTTCAGCGTATAGTCCTGATCCAGGGATACTACCGCCACAGGAATTCCTCCGGTATTGGCATAGGGATCCCAGTTGGCAAATATATTAAACCACGCATACAGCGACGGTATCACACACAACCCGATAATAATAACCAGAGCAAAAGGCTGCTTCACCAGTTTTTTCAGATCTCCGGTAAAAATCTTCCAAATATTTTTCATATAGCTTCTAACAACTCCTCATCCGTATCCATTTGATTGGTTTTGGTCTTTTCTCCCCGGACCGCCGCTTCACACAATCCCAGTATCAGGAAGAAAAGCGGCGCATTCAGCACCTGCTGAAAGCTGATCAGGGAATGTATCCCGTAGGTAAGCAGTAACAATACTGCGAGAAAATTCTTCCTGTATGTCTGCAGCGCCGTGATAAAAACAGCTGCATAGGCAGCCACACCCAGCAGTCCCATATTGACCAGTGTGGTGAGCCACTCATTATGTGCATTGGTAAAAACAGAACCTTCAAAATATCCTTTATCAAAAAGCACCGTGCCTCCCGGCAACAGTTCTCCCAGATACGATGCAAAACAATCCGGGCCTGCTCCCAACAGCTTCTGATGCAGATTTCCTTTCCGGAAACCCATCCATGCCATCTGCCACAATCTTCCCCGGCGATTGCCCCATTCCGCAAAATCGATTACCAACAACCGATGCAGATACCATGCCAGCACTACCGCTATTCCTGCCAGTGCACAACACAATACTCCCTCTTGCAATATTTTTTTCTTATTCTCCGGAATCCTGTGACAGGCTCCCCAAAGCAGCAGACACCCTGCTGCAACCGGAATCCATCCCTGCCAGGCTGCCAGTTTTTTGGCGGTGCCATCCTGCAGGAGAATGTCAAACGTTCCCAGATATAACATCCATTTACCCCAACAGCACATTCCCAGCGCCACCGCTGCAAGAAAAAGGAAATATACTTCCCAATGTCCGGTTTGCTTCCGGTCGAGCCAAAAGCACAACCCCATGACTGTGCATGCCACGATCACACCGCTGTCACTTCCCTGTAAAAGCAGAAGCATCATGGCCAACATATTACACGTTCCTGCCAGCAGTGTGGGACCTTTTTTCCCCGCTTCCACTGCCCGGTGAAACAGCGTCATGGAAAAGGGAAACATCACACTGTAATACCCGCTGAGCCAGTTGCTGTTCCCCAGCGTGGTCAACATATGGGTAAACTCCCAGTCCCCCACAACGTAACCCTTGAGAAGTCCCAGAGGATCATAGCCCAGCTTCTGCAACAGACCGATCAGGGTGACCGCCACAAAAGCCGCCTCTCCTAACCATATCGCCGTTTTACAACTACCTCCGTACTTCGCCGTCAGTAAAAAACCTCCGATCATCAAACAGATCGTGACAGCTCCCATGTACCATTCCCGCTCTCCGTTCCACGCGATACTGCCATAGGGGCTGCAGATTGCAGAGAGTAACGCACAGATTCCGTACAGGCAGACCGCCGTCGTTACCGCATGTGTTCTGCATTTATCGACCGATTTTTTCACTACTTCAGCCAGAGATCTGGTAAAAATCCGATGTTCCCCTGTCCACCGGCTGCTTACAGCAAAGACACACATTGCCAGCAATGCGATCCCCTGGCAAAGCAGTGAAACATTGCGATACAGGTAATATTTGGTATCACCCAGTTTATAATATCCATTCCAGGGAATATAATAAAGAGGCAGCACTGCCAGAATAACGATCAGATAACTCTGACATACAATTTTCAGAAATTCCTCTTTCCGGTTCTCCATCCTGCAGGCTCCTTTGTGTCACAGACAGCATAACTACTTGAATTGTAAGCGTTTCTGCCCATTCTGTCAAACCGTTCACCCGGCCTTTTGACAAAAAAACCAGACTGTATTCTATATCATTGGCCTTCAAAGATACCTTTCACTTTTTCCCAACAAACCAGTAGCCCCGGCTGGGTGTAAGAATAAGCAGTACCGCTACGCTCTGCGACAGAGTGCGAGCGTGCCGCGTTTCTTACCCCAGCCGAGGCTACGGGGAATTTTATTTATTAACTTTTACTTCCAAAACTTCTTTTTCTTTCCGTCCTTGGGGTCCTTCTCCTTGGTCTCGCCTTCTCCCTGTCCGGTGGCATTCTTCACCGCATTCAGGGAATCCCCGGTCAGCGCATCAAACTGCTTTAACAGTTCCTTTGCTTCCGGTTTCAACTTGTCGGGAGTCTGAACCACCAATGTTACATAATGGTCACCGCGGACATCCTTATTTCTCCAGGAAGGAACACCCTTGCCGCGCAGACGGATCTTGGTGTCGGTCTGGGTTCCGGCCTTTACATCATATACCACCTTGCCGTCTACCGTATCGATCAGCACTTCGCCGCCCAATGCCGCTACTGCAAAAGAAATAGGTACGGTAGAGAAAATATCGAAATCCTGTCTCTGGAAGATAGGATGACGACCTACGATCACTTCTACCAGCACATCGCCTCTGGGGCCACCGTTGACACCCGGCTCACCCAGTCCCGGCATACGGGTAGACTGTCCGTTGTCGATACCTGCGGGAATATCTACTGCATAACGCTTCTTCATCGGGATATATCCGGTACCACGACAATCCGGGCACTTCTCCTTGATCACCTTACCGGTTCCCTGACAGTCGGGACAGGTCTGTACATTACGAACTGTACCAAAGAAAGACTGTTGGGTAAATACAACCTGGCCCTTACCACCGCACTTGGTACAGGTCTCAGGGCTGGTTCCGGGCTTCGCACCGGAGCCGTTACAGGTCTTACAGGTTTCCTTTACCGTAAGATCGATCTCTTTCTTGCAGCCGAAAACTGCCTCTTCAAAAGTGATATGAACACTGGTGCGGATGTTGGCACCTTTCATGGGGCCGTTATTTCTGGCACCTCTGCTTCTGCCGCCGCCAAAGATATCTCCGAAAATATCTCCGAAAATGTCTCCAAAATCAGCTCCATTGAAATCGAAACCACCGGCACCTCCTGCGCCACCGTCAAATGCCGCATGGCCATACTGATCATACTGGCGTCTCTTCTCGGGATCACTCAGCACGGCATAAGCCTCGGAAGCTTCTTTAAACTTCTGTTCTGCCTCCTTGTCTCCGGGGTTCATGTCGGGATGGTATTTTTTCGCCAGTACCCGGTATGCTTTTTTAATTGCAGCATCATCTGCATTCTTATCTACACCGAGGACCTCGTAATAGTCTCTCTTCTGCTCTGCCATTTTTGCACCTCTGTCATTTAAATCTAAAAACGGTTATGCACAGGGCACGCTTTCGCATACCCTGTGCCCCCTGTTATTCGCAATCACTGTTACACAGCATTTACTGTTATACCACGATTTGCGTTATTTGTGAAGTTTAATTATACTTCTCTGAAATCTCCGTCGATCACATCATCGTCTGCGTTAGAACCAGCATTGCTACCGGCCTGTGCATTCATGTCAGGGCCTGCTGCACCCTGTGCACCCTGCTGTGCCTGAGCAGCCTGCTCATACATCTTGGTGAATACAGACTGAGCACTCTGGGTCAGTTTCTCTTTTGCAGCCTTCAGCTCATCTACATCGCTGTCGCTCATCTCCTGGTCTTTGGTTCTCTCCAGAATAGCCTTCACAGCTTCCAGATCAGCCTGTACCTGGGTCTTGTCACTCTCGGGTACCTTGTCACCTACTTCATTCAGAGCCTTCTCGGTCTGGAATACGAAAGAGTCTGCTTCGTTTCTTGCCTCGATAGCTTCCTTACGCTTCTTATCCTGTGCTTCGAATTCAGCTGCTTCCTTGACAGCCTTCTCGATATCGGAATCGGACATGTTAGAGCCTGCGGTAATGGTGATGTGCTGCTCCTTGCCGGTACCCAGATCCTTAGCGGATACATTTACGATACCGTTGGCATCGATATCGAAGGTAACCTCGATCTGAGGGATTCCTCTGGGAGCTGGAGCAATACCGTCCAGACGGAACTGTCCGAGGGACTTATTATCTTTGGCGAACTGACGCTCACCCTGTACTACGTTGATATCTACTGCGGTCTGATTATCAGCAGCGGTAGAGAAGATCTGGCTCTTTTTGGTAGGAATGGTAGTATTTCTCTCGATCAGTCTGGTAGCGACACCACCCATGGTCTCGATGGACAGGGACAGGGGCGTTACATCCAGTAACAGAATATCACCGGCACCAGCATCACCTGCAAGCTTACCACCCTGGATAGAAGCACCGATTGCTACGCACTCATCAGGGTTCAGAGATTTGCTGGGCTCTTTACCGGTCAGGGCTCTTACCTTATCCTGTACCGCAGGAATACGTGTAGAACCACCTACCAGCAGTACCTGACCCAGATCAGAATAGTTCAGGCCAGCATCCTTCATAGCGTTCTGTACGGGGATAGCGGTCTTGTCAACCAGATCTCTGGTCAGTTCATCGAACTTAGCACGAGTCAGGTTCATATCAAAGTGCTTGGGTCCTTCTGCGGTTGCGGTAATGAAAGGAAGGTTGATATTGGTGGTCATTGCGCTGGACAGCTCTTTCTTAGCCTTCTCAGCTGCTTCCTTCAGTCTCTGCATAGCCATCTTATCACCGGACAGATCTACGCCTTCTGCCTTCTTGAATTCATCCAGCATCCACTGAATGATCTTGTTATCGAAATCATCACCGCCAAGGTGTGTATCACCGTTGGTAGCCAGTACTTCGATGACACCGTCACCGATCTCGATGATAGATACATCAAAGGTACCGCCACCAAGGTCGTATACCATGATCTTCTGTTCTTTTTCATTGTCCAGACCATAAGCAAGTGCTGCTGCGGTAGGCTCGTTGATGATACGCTTTACATCCAGACCTGCGATCTTACCGGCATCCTTGGTTGCCTGACGCTGAGCATCGTTGAAGTATGCAGGAACTGTGATAACTGCCTCGGTAACCTTCTCACCCAGATAACTCTCTGCATCTGCTTTCAACTTCTGCAGGATCATTGCGGAGATCTGCTGAGGAGAGTATTTCTTGCCGTCAATGGTACGGCCGCGATCGGTACCCATATCTCTCTTAATGGAAGAAATGGTCTTCTCTGCGTTGGTAACTGCCTGACGCTTTGCAGGCTCACCGACCAGTCTCTCACCGGTCTTGGTAAATGCTACAACAGAGGGTGTGGTTCTTGCGCCTTCTGTGTTTGCGATAACGGTGGGCTTACCACCTTCCATAACAGCTACACAGCTGTTGGTCGTACCTAAGTCAATACCAATAATCTTACTCATAATATTTTCCTCCTGTTTTTACTCTCTTTGTTATGTTCTATTCTGAAAAATATTTGTTAACGTTGTTACTGTACTACGCCTACCATGCTGTGTCTTACGACCATGTCATGGTATGTGTAACCCTTCTGAAGTTCCTGGGCTACGACACCGGATTCATACTCATCGCTCTCCACCTGCATTACTGCGTTGTGAAGGTTCGGATCAAATTCCTGTCCGACTGCCTCGATTGGTTTCACACCGATGTTCTCAAGTTCTGTCATCAGCTGTTTGTAGATGCGGTTCATACCGTCTACAAAAGGATCCTCTTTGGATTCCTCGGGAACCGTTGCCAGACCTCTTTCAAAGTTATCCACTACCGGAAGGATCTTCTCGATCACACTCTTGGCACCGGTATCGAACATGGCCTGTTTCTCTTTATCGGTTCTCTTGCGGAAGTTCTCGAATTCTGCCATCTGACGTTTTACTCTGTCTTCCAGCTGATCGATCTTCTCCTTGTAGGAATCTTCCTTTTTGTTCAGCTTTGCCTGCTTCTTTGCTGCCTTTTTGTCTTCCTTGCTCACGGGTTCCTCATCTTCTGTCTCTTCTTCCTTCAGTTCTTCGGCATCTGAAAGATCCTGTTCCATTTCTTCCTCTAATATTTCTTTTTCCTGATCTGCCATTCTTACTTTCCTTTCTGGAATCTGTCTATTCTTTGCGGTAAAGGTCATCCAACTGGTTCTGCACTGTTCGCAGGGTTCCGATGACCTTGTCATAATCCATTCTCTTGGGACCTATGATTCCTATGGTTCCCTTCATGCCTTCTCCCAATTCATAAGTAGCTGTGACAACACTGCAATCCTTCATGCCCTGTACCGGTGTCTCGTCTCCGATGTACACCTGGATACCTGTGCTGCCTTCATCTGCCAGGGACTCCTGGATCAGACCGCCCAGCTGCTGTTTTTCTTCGAAGGCATTGATCAGTTCACTTGCCTTGGACTGATCTGCCAGTTCCGGATACCGGAAAATGTTGTTCGCGCCGCTGGTGTAGATCTCCAGGTCCTCATCTGCCTTGATGGCATCTGCCACGGCATCGATCACCTCACTGACGATCTCACTGTGGATTCCGGCCTGCTGCTTCATTGCTGCGATCATTCCCAGATTGATCTCCTCCATGGACAATCCATTGAGGTGGGTATTCAACAGAATGTTCAGCTTCAGCAGTGTCTCATCATCCAGTTCCTGATTCACCGCCAGGATATTGTTCTTGATCACATTACCTTCGGCAACGATGACCGCCAGAATCTGTCCGGCATCTACCCGGGACAGTTGGATGAACTTTACCTTGTTGCGATGTACCTGCGGAGCACTGATCATGGTGGCGTATTGTGTGTTCTGAGCCAGGGTCTTCACCACCTGTTTTAACAGGTTCTCCAGCTTATCCTGCCTCTCTAAGAGCATATCCTTCATCTCATTGACTTCCTGCTCTCTGGTGGCCATCATGGTATCCACATAGAAGCGATATCCCTTATCGGAAGGAATTCTTCCTGCGGAAGTGTGCGGCTGTATGATATAACCCATCTCTTCCAGATCCGCCATCTCATTACGAATGGTCGCCGAGCTTAAATTCAGATCTGTGTATTTTGAAATGGTCCTGCTGCCTACCGGCTCTCCCGTTTCCAAGTAGTTCCGGATAATGGCTTGCAATATAATTGTTTTTCTGTCATCCAATTGCATTCCATCACTCCCTTTGGGATTATTAGCACTCATCTAAAAGGAGTGCTAACATCTTCTTACCCTAAAATATCACTACAGGATATTATTGTCAACTGATTTTCCCGAAAATAATTCTAAACAAAATATTAAAAAAAACTATTCAGAGCCTCATTCGCCAAATACAGATTCTTGTGCAAGCACAAATCTG
>ENA-OXWT01000812-OXWT01000812.1-human-gut-metagenome-genome-assembly--contig:-NODE-812-length-12423-cov-5.876294_pt1 | contig 12423 bp, 6 predicted proteins | sample MGYA00244689_ERZ652722 | MGnify/ENA primary metagenome ERZ652722 (study PRJEB26926, sample SAMN06164640) | human gut metagenome | biome: ENVO:00009003; feature: ENVO:2100002; material: ENVO:00002003...
TTGTATATTCTATCCGAATTTTCTTTTATAAATCGTAACTGTTCAACCTTGCCCATTCATAAACTGCCCTTAGTAAGCAGGCTCCCACGGTCATCTTACACCATCATTTCTGCCCGGCTAAACTGTTACAAAAAGTCCCCGTCGGTTTCACCAATGGGGACTCTCTTAAAGAAAATCAGTTACTATCTATTTCGGTAATACCACCTTATCCAGATGCCAGATCTCATCCACATATTCCTGAATGGTTCTGTCGGATGTGAACTTACCGCTGCATGCAACATTAAGGATGGCACTCTTTGCCCAGCCCTTCTCATCGCGGTATGCCTTTTCTACCTGCTTCTGTGCATCTGCATAGGAACGGAAGTCCTTCAGAATAAAGTAGGTATCTGCCTTCGCGGTGCTTAAGGTATTAAGCAGGGAGTTGTACAGGGTACGGAACCGGTCCGGATCGTTCGGTGAGTAGGTACCGTTGATTAACTGCATCAGTACTCTGCGCACATCCGGATCATTGTTGAAGATTTCGTTCGGATCGTATCCGCCAAAATTCTCGTATTTGATAACTTCATCCGAGGAAAGACCGAAGATAAATGCGTTCTCCTTACCAACCTCTTCCACGATTTCCACGTTCGCACCATCCATGGTTCCGATGGTTAATGCACCGTTTAACATGAACTTCATGTTACCGGTACCGGATGCTTCCTTACTTGCCGTAGAGATCTGCTCGGAGACATCTGCTGCCGCAAAGATGATCTCTGCGTTGGATACGTTGTAGTTCTCGATAAATACAACCTTGATCTTGCCATTGATGGCGGGATCGTTGTTCACCACATCCGCTACGGAGTTGATCAGCTTGATGGTCAGCTTTGCGTTACGGTAACCGGCTGCTGCCTTCGCGCCGAAGATAAAGGTTCTGGGGTAGAAATCCAGTTCCGGATGCTCCTTCAGTTCGTTATACAGGTGCATTACATGCAGAATATTGAGCAGCTGTCTCTTGTACTCATGCAGACGCTTTACCTGTACATCGAAGATGGATCTGGGATCTACTTCGATACCATTGTGCTCTAAAATGTATTTTGCCAGACGTACTTTATTCTGGTACTTAATGTTCATGAATTCCTGCTGTGCCTTTTTGTCATCCGCATATACCTTCAGGCGGGAGATCTGCGGCAGATCGGTGATCCAGTCGTCACCTACGTGAGCCGTTACCCAGTCAGCTAACAGCGGGTTCGCATGCAACAGGAAACGTCTCTGGGTGATACCGTTGGTCTTATTGTTGAAGCGCTCCGGGAACATCTCGTAGAAGTCCTTCAGCTCCTGCTTCTCCAGGATCTCGGTATGCAGTCTTGCCACACCGTTGACAGAGTAGCCGGAGACGATTGCCATATTTGCCATCTTCACCTGTCCGTCGTAGATGATCGCCATCTTACGGATCTTCTCCTGTACATCCACGCCGGGTACATTGCTGTACTTCTGCTGGATATCCAGAACGAATCTGCGGTTGATCTCCTCTACGATCTGGTAGATTCTGGGAAGCAGTCTGGAGAACAGTTCGATGGGCCATTTCTCCAACGCTTCCGCCATAATGGTATGGTTGGTGTAAGCGCAGGTCTTTGTGGTGATCTCCCATGCTTCTTCCCAGGTCAGATAATAGTCATCCATCAGCACACGCATCAGCTCTGCGATTGCTACAGTAGGATGGGTATCGTTCAGCTGGAACGTAACCTTCTCATGGAATTTATGGATATCGTCATGCTTTCTCATGTACTTCTCTACAGCTTCCTGTACGGATGCAGAGATGAAGAAGTACTGCTGCTTCAGACGCAGCTCCTTACCTGCATAGTGATTGTCGTTGGGATACAGAACCTCTACGATATTACGTGCCAGGTTCTCCTGCTCTACCGCCTTCTGGTAATCGCCCTTATCAAAGGAATCCAGCTGGAAGCACTCTACAGGCTCCGCATCCCAGATACGCAGGGTGTTTACAATGCCATTGCCATAACCCACGATGGGGAAATCAAACGGAATTGCCTTAACAGACTGATAACCTTCCTGGGTAAATACATTTCTGCCATTCTCATCGGTGTGTACGCTGACATAACCGCCGAACTTTACGATCTTGGCGTATTCGGGTCTGCGCAATTCAAAAGGATTGCCGTTCATCAGCCAGTTATCGGGAACCTCTACCTGATAACCGTCGCGGATTTCCTGCTTGAACATGCCATAACGATAACGGATACCGCAGCCGTATGCGGGATATCCCAGCGTTGCCAGGGAATCCAGGAAACATGCTGCCAGACGTCCCAGACCACCGTTACCCAGTGCTGCATCCGGCTCCTGGTCTTCGATCAGGTTCAGATCCAGTCCCAGTTCTTCCAAAGCTTCTGCTACGGGCTTATATGCCTTTAAGTTGATCAGGTTATTACCCAGTGCTCTTCCCATCAGGAACTCCATGGACATGTAGTAGACCATCTTGGGATCTTCCTTCTCATATGCCTTCTGGGTCTCCATCCAGTTCTCTACGATACGATCCTTGATCGCATAAGATACTGCCTGGAAGATCTGCTGTGCATCTGCTTCTTCCAGATTCTTACGATACAGGGTGCGCACATTATATTCCACACTTCTCTTGAAGAGCTCCTTGTCGAACTCTTTTGCCTTTACCGGCTTCTCGCTGGCTGCTACTGATTTTTTCACCTGTGTTCTCCTCTCCATTGCCTCTCCGGTACTGTACTCTTCTCAAGATATTCCGCACCGGATAGCGTTATGATTTCATCCATATTCTTAACCAAATATAGGTAATATTATAACAAACTTCCAGGCGCATTCCAACTGTTTTCGTAGGTTTTCGTAAGTTTCGTAAATGTTTTTCCGAAACAGAAAAGATTCCGCGGTCCTCCCCGTTGGGAAAACCACAGAATCTCTTTATTCCGGCATTTTATTGCAGAACTTTTATACTCTCTCCACAGCGATCACTGCGTTCTCGCCATTGATGTTCCATTCCTTGGATACGGCATATTCCGCACCACTTGTCAGTTCGTCTGCCAGAACCTTTCCGCTGATGGCGTCTTTGTTCTTCCGGGCGATCTCGGACAGCCTGTCGTTGCCGTTGATGGATACGCGGATGTGATCAGTCACTTCGAAGCCGCTCTCCTTACGCATGGTCTGGATCTTGCTGATGATCTCGTATACGAAGCCTTCCTCTACCAGTTCCGGTGTCAGGTTGGTATCCAGCACAACGGTCATCTTATTGTCCTCCTGAGATACATAGCCTTCCTTCTGTGCCATGTCGATCAGCAGATCGTCCTTGGTCAGTTCCACAGCCACACCGTCTACATCGAACTTTAATGCGCCGTCTGCATTCAGTTCATCCATGGCTGCGTTGCCGTCCAGTGCAGCCAGGTGCTTCTGGATGCCGCCTAACTGTTTGCCATATTTAGGTCCTACGGTACGCAGCTGAGGCTTGAAGGTATAGGAAGTAAAGTCACGTACGTCATCGGTGAATACCACTTCCTTGACGTTTAACTCATCCTCAATGATCTCCTGGTAGAACTCACTTAAGGTGAAATCTGCCTTGATATACATTCTGCTGATGGGCTGACGGTTCTTGATGGCAGCCTCGTTACGGCACGCACGTCCCATAACGACAGCATCCAGTACATCCTCCATATCCTCTTCCAGCTTCTTGTCGATGTGATCCTTGTTGACTACAGGGAAGTCACACAGATGGATACTCTCGGGAGCGGATGCATCATTGCTTCTTACCAAATTCTGGTAAATATCCTCGGTCATGAAGGGGATCATGGGTGCGGCTGCCTTACAGATGTTCACCAGTGCGGTGTACAGCGTCATGTAGGCATTGATCTTATCCTGCTCCATGCCCTTTGCCCAGAAACGCTCACGGCTGCGTCTTACATACCAGTTACTCATCTCATCGACGAAGTCCTGCAGAGCCTTGGCAGCCTCTGGGATACGGTACTGGTCCAGATTGCTGTCTACTTCTGCAACGGTAGAGTTCAGCTTGGACAGCAGCCACTTATCCATTACGGGCAGTTTGTCGTATTCCAGTGTATATTTGGACGCATCAAAATTGTCAATATTCGCATACAGTACGAAGAATGCGTAGGTGTTCCACAGAGTACCCATGAACTTACGCTGTCCTTCCTGTACGGCCTTGCCGGAGAATCTCTTCGGCAGCCAGGGTGCGGAACTGGTGTAGAAATACCAACGGATGGCATCTGCACCGTAGGTCTCCAGTGCGTTGAAAGGATCTACTGCATTGCCCTTACTCTTACTCATCTTCTGGCCGTTCTCATCCTGTACGTGGCCCATAACGATAACGTTCTTGTAAGGAGCCTTGTTGAAGAGCAGGGTGGACTCTGCCAAGAGTGAATAGAACCATCCACGGGTCTGGTCCACTGCCTCGGAGATAAAGTTGGCAGGGAACTGCTGCTCGAACAGTTCCTTATTCTCAAACGGGTAGTGATGCTGTGCGAAAGGCATTGCTCCGGAATCGAACCAGCAGTCGATCACCTCGGGAACACGCTTCATCTGCCTGCCGCACTCGGGGCAGGTGATGGTGATCTCGTCGATATATGGACGATGGAATTCTACGGTCTTCGCCTTCTCATTGCCGCTCATCTTGTACAGCTCTTCACGGCTGCCGATGGAATGCTGGTGTCCGCATTCGCACTCCCAGATATTTAACGGAGTACCCCAGTAACGGTTACGGGATACGCCCCAGTCCTGAATATTCTCCAGCCAGTTGCCGAAACGTCCCTCACCGATGGAAGCGGGGATCCAGTTGATGGTCTTATTATTACGTACCAGATCATCCTTCACAGCGGTCATCTTGATGAACCAGGACTCTCTTGCATAGTAGATCAGCGGAGTATCACATCTCCAGCAGAAAGGATAATCATGCTCGAACTTCGGTGCATCGAACAGCTTGCCCTCTGCGTCCAGATCCTTTAATACCAGAGGATCTGCATCCTTTACAAATTTACCGGCATAAGGAGTCTCTGCGGTCAGGTCACCCTTGCCGTCTACGAACTGTACGAAAGGCAACTCATAGTTGCGTCCGATACGGCTGTCGTCTTCACCGAAAGCAGGAGCGATATGAACGATACCGGTACCATCGGTCATGGTTACATAATCATCGCAGGTCACGAAATGTGCCTTTTTCTTCTGCTTCTCAGCGGCATCTCCCGCACACTTGTACAGAGGCTCATACTCCTTGTACTCCAGATCCTTACCAACATAAGTCTCCAGTACTTCGTAAGCTGCTTTACCTTCTTCTGCCAGGCTGCCCAGTACCTTGTCTGCCAATGCCTTTGCAATATAATAGGTATAACCGTCAGCAGCCTTCACCTTCAGGTAGGTCTCCTCCGGATTCACGCACAGTGCAACGTTGGAAGGAAGGGTCCAGGGAGTTGTGGTCCATGCCAGGAAATATGCATCCTCGCCCTTTACCTTGAAACGTACGATAGCGGAGCGCTCTTTGACTGCCTTATAGCCCTGTGCCACTTCGTGACTGGACAGCGGGGTTCCGCAGCGAGGGCAGTAGGGAACAATCTTGAAGCCCTTGTACAACAGACCCTTGTCCCAGATGGTCTTCAGTGCCCACCACTCGGACTCGATGAAATTGTCATCATAGGTAACATAAGGGTTATCCATGTCCGCCCAGAAACCAACGGTACGGGAGAAATCTTCCCACATTCCCTTATATTTCCAGACGCTCTCTTTACATTTGTCAATGAAAGGTGCCAGACCGTATTCCTCGATCTGCTCCTTGCCGTCCAGACCCAGCATCTTCTCGACTTCCAGTTCTACGGGAAGTCCGTGAGTATCCCAGCCGGCCTTACGGGGAACCATATATCCCTTCATGGTACGGTATCTGGGGATCATATCCTTGATGGTACGGGTCTCTACATGACCGATGTGAGGCTTACCGTTAGCGGTAGGCGGTCCGTCGTAGAAGGTATAGGTTTCGCCTTCCTTACGATGCTCCATACTTTTTTTGAAAATGTCGTTGTCTTCCCAGAATTTCTCGACTGCTTTCTCGCGGTCTACAAAATTCAGGCTTGTGGGTACCTGCTTGTACATAGTGCGCTTCCTTTCTTTTCTTATTACAGCATCATACTATTCAGCACCTCGTTCACAAAATCGCATCTTCGATGCTTTCCTGAATAGTATCAAAAAAAGCCCCGTCCTGTAACAGGACGAAGCTCATGCATTCGTTAACCACCTCTTACAACATACTTCCTATTATATAGTATATAGGAGTGATATGCTTCCCGGTAACGGCGGGATTCCGTTCAGAACTACTGACCTGGGCTTTTGTTCTGACAGCTCAGAAGTGATTTTCACGATTCCCTTACTCGCACCGATCTCTCACCATCACCGGTTCGCTTTGCCTTTCTGCGGAAAAGTTACTCTCTTCGTCAATGCATTTTTGATATACCGCTATTATATATCTCATTTTTTTGCGTTGTCAAGCCGGATGTTGAGATTTGCTTATAAAGCTTTTATTTCTTGCTTTTCCGACATTTATTTCATATAATTATATTAATACTGATATGTGTACCGATCTTACCGGAAGGGGCAGGGAATTCTATGGAAAATACGCAAAATACGCCCAAAAAAAGCGGCGGTAAAATATCATATACTCTGCAGGCGATCGGACTGCTTCCTTTACTGGCGTTGGGAATTGCGATGTTGTTTTTCACTTCCCAATGGTTCACAAAAACTATGTATCAGGAAGTGGAACGTGAATTGTATGATGCCACGAAAAGTGCCACTACACTTCTGAACGCTGCCTATCCCGGCGATTACCACCTGGAGGGAGATGTTGCTTATCTTCTGTATAAAGGAGAGACGGATATCACCAGGGACTATTCTCTTCTGGATCAGTTCAAAGAGGATACCGGACTGGACATCACCCTGTTCTATCAGGATACCCGCATTCTGACGACCCTGTATAATGCCCAGGGTGAACGCATCGTCGGTTCCGGTGCTCCCGATATTGTGATCCGGGATGTTTTGAACACCGGCGAAAACCATTTCTACACTCATACCCTCATTAACGGCAAAGCTTATTTTTCCTACTATATACCTCTGCGCAATCAGGACGGCAGCGTCGTCGGAATGCTTTTTGTGGGCAGACCCAGTGAAACAGTCTCCCTATCCATTCAGAATTACGTCTATCCGCTGACGTGGCTGATCATCGGTTTTGTGGCTCTCGTATCTGTCTGCATCTATTTTTACACCAGAAGATTCGTGGCTGTATTACTCCATATCCATAGTTTCCTGTCGGAAGTAGCCTCCGGGAATCTGAACGCCACACTGGACCATTCCGTAACAAAGCGCAGTGATGAGTTAGGTGATATCGGTCGCTGTGCCCTGTCCATGCAGCGTTCTCTTCGTACCATGATCGAGCAGGATGCCCTGACCGAGCTGTACAACCGCCGCAGCGGAGACAAAAAGCTGCGGCAGATCTTCGAGGAAGCCAGATCCTCCCGCCATTCTTTTGCGCTCGCCATCGGAGATATTGACTTTTTCAAAAAGGTTAACGATACCTACGGTCATGAATGCGGGGATACCGTACTGAAAAATGTTTCTGCCCTGCTGAAACAGCATATGTGGCGCCGTGGCTTTGCCGCGCGTTGGGGTGGTGAGGAATTTCTACTGGTATTTGAAAATGTAGATCTTACAGAAGCCCGGAAGCAGCTGGAGCTTCTCATGGACAAAATCCACGAACTGGATACACTCTACGAAGGGCAGCACGTAAAAGTAAATATGACCTTCGGTCTGATCTGTGACCCCGACAAAGATATTCCTGCATTATTAAAAGAAGCTGATGAGAAATTATATATCGGTAAGACAAACGGTCGTAACCAGGTGGTATCTTAACCCGGTTACGACCGTTTTTTATTTGTTTCTGATCTTGTTATCTTTAACCTTGCAGGCATTCCGGATTCAACAGGAAATCATAAATATTGATTGTCAGAATACCATATTCATCATAATATGGCTGCACAATATCTTTTGTAATGACAAGTTTCTTAAAAGAGTCATCAATCTTCCGGAACGGTCGGATTTCCTGCGTCCGCTTTGCTTCATCCGGAAGAGAATATGCCGATTGAATGTAATATCTGGCAGAACCAAGATTGCAGACAAAATCCACTTCCAGTTGCCTGCGGTTTACCTTTCCTTCCAAATCTTTTTCTGCGATAGGGACAACACCTACATCCACACTATATCCCCGCATCCGGAGTTCGTTATAGATTACATTTTCCATGGAATGTGTCTGCTCCAACTGCCGGAAATGAATTCTGGCATTCCGAAGCCCCAAATCAGAAAAATAATATTTCTTAGGAGTCTCTATATATGACTTTCCCTTAATATCATAACGCTGTGCTGACTCTATCAAAAAAGAATCTTCAAAGTAATCCAAATATTTCTTTATGGTTGCAGAAGTAATTTTAGATTTCTTCACGGTTTTAAAAGTGTTCTTTAGTTTTTCCGGATTGGTCAACGAACCGATCGCAGAGGAAAGAATATTTAGCAGATCTTCCAATTCCCCAATATTCTTTATACGATTCCGTTTCGTAATATCACGGATATAAATTTCGTTAAATAAATTCTGCAGCGCTGTTGCTTTATCCCCGTCACCATCCCGCAGAACCACTAATGGAATTCCACCGTAAAGCATATATTCAGATAACCCGGTATATTTATCTCCGTTATAAACAGACATAAATTCAGCAAAGCTGAGAGGGTACATATGGATTTCATCACCCCTGCCTGCAAATTCCGTAGCAATATCCTTTGACAACAGTTTTGCGTTACTTCCCGTCACAAACACATCAATATTCTCTTTGCGAAGGTATCCATTCAAAACAGCCTCAAAAAAATCCAGCATCTGAATTTCATCCAACAGCAGATAATATATTCCCTCTCCTGTAGTTTTCGACCGAATATATGCCATAAATTTCTCCGGATCCACACCCCGCTTTTCCTTTTCGATCTGAATAAGACTTTCACCGATCAGGTAAAGATCATCCGCAGAATCAAAGGCAAACCGTATGATATGGTCTGCTTCCACACCGGAATCTAACAAATGATGATAGAAAATGTTATTCAGCAGATAAGACTTACCACATCTTCGAATACCGGTAATCACCTTGATTAATCCATTGCTCTTTCTTTTTATTAACTTTTCCAAATAGAAATCTCTGCGAATATCCATATATTTTCTCCCTGGAATAGATTTTTGCAACTGATTGCACTTTTCTATTCTATTATATGGATAATTTAACTGAAAATCAATATACTTGCTTCATTTTTGGAAAAGATTTTTGCAACTGGTTGCATTTTTCTATTCCAAATTGTAAATAAACAAAGTAATTATTTATTGTTCCATCTGTCTGCCCAGGAAGCCCGCCGCAGACAGAGCCAGTTTCTGCTCCACTTCTCCCATTTTGCTCTTCCCGTCATTTTCCAACAGGATCACACTTCCGATGATGTCCCCTTCGCAGATGATCGGCGTGATCAGCTGCCAGGCATAGTCCACGGCAATGTCTTCCGCAATGTTGACATAGTTGCGGTCTCCTTTTGCGGCAATCACAGTCTCTCTATTATTGACCTTCTCTTCCAGTTGACGGCTCACGGATTTATTTAACAGCTGCTTACAGCCTCCTGAGACGGCGATGAACTGGTCTCTGTCCGCGATCAGTGTGGCATGTCCCGACACCTGTGCCAGGCTCTCCGCATACTGTTTGGCAAATGTGGTCATCTCTCCGATAGGGGAATATTTTTTCAGGATGACCTGCCCCTCTCTGTCGGTGAAGATCTCCAGCGGATCACTCTCTCTGATGTGTAACGTGCGGCGGATCTCCTTCGGGATCACGATGCGCCCCAGGTCATCTATTCTTCTTACAATTCCAGTTGCTTTCATCATTTTTTCCTCCATGACATATTGCGTAAGATAAATCATCATCTCGCATTACTAATCATTAACGTTGCAGTTAGTATGCGAAATGCAGGAAAAAATATACTTTAAATTGCCAGATGCACCGTCATTCAGCAGTGCCATTGCTGGCTTATATTTATAGCAGTTCTGTATTTTCCCTCAGAATTATTGTTTTATATTAAAATTAAAATGCATCCATTCAATTTTTACTCTTGCATGATCGAATTTTTCCATTCTCAATCAGACTGTTTCGTACTGTATTTTCCTTATTTCTATGTTACACTTATTCTGTTTACGACAATTTTTTATGGGAGAGTTTAAACTATGAATCACAAAAATAATAACAGAAGTTCCTTTTCCGGCAAGATCGGCTTCGTCCTGTCGGCTGCCGGAGCATCCGTAGGCTTAGGCAATATCTGGCGTTTCCCGTATCTGGCAGCCAAATACGGCGGCGGTATCTTCCTGTTGATCTATATTATCCTGGCGCTGACCTTCGGTTATACCATGATCGTGGCGGAGACTTCACTGGGACGCATGACAGGTAAAAGCCCCGTGGGTGCCTTTCATACCTTCGGGAAGTCCAAATGGCTGTCCTTCGGTGGATGGATTAACGCTATTATTCCTATTTTGATCGTTCCTTATTATTCCGTCATTGGTGGATGGGTGATCAAGTATCTGGTGGAATATGCCAAGGGTCACGGACATGATCTGGCAGCGGACGGTTATTTTTCCACGTTTATTTCCAATGGTGTCTCTACAGAGCTGTGCTTTATCGTATTCACTCTGTGTACTCTGGGAATCATCTACGCCGGTGTCCGCAACGGTATCGAGCGCGTATCCCGCATTATGATGCCGATCCTGGTAGTGCTCTCCGTGGTCATCACAGTCTATTCTGTTACCAGACCGGGAGCACTGAGCGGCGTGAAGTATTTCCTGATCCCGAATCCTGCGAATTTCTCCTGGATGACAGTCGTAGCTGCCATGGGGCAGATGTTCTACTCTCTGTCCATTGCCATGGGTATTCTCATCACCTTCGGCTCTTATATGAAAAAAGATGTTTCCATCGAAGGCTCCACCAAAAATGTAGAGATCTTCGATACCGCCATTGCTATCATGGCAGGTCTGATGATCATTCCCGCCGTGTTCGCATTCTCCGGTGGAGATCCCGATACCTTACAGGCAGGTCCTTCCCTGATGTTCATCACACTTCCCAAGGTCTTCGACAGCATGGGCATGGGCACCTTCGTAGGTATCCTGTTCTTCGTACTGGTACTATTCGCAGCCATGACCAGCTCCATTGCACTTACCGAAAGTGCTGTGTCTACTTTCGAGGACGAGCTTGGCTGGGGTCGTAAAAAATCCACCTTGATCATGGGTGTGATCATGCTGGCACTGGGAACATTATCCTCACTGGGTTACGGACCGCTTGGTGCTGTGAAGATCATCGGCATGCAGTTCCTTGATTTCTTTGATTTCCTGACCAACTCCGTGATGATGCCTATCGCTGCCATCACCATCTGTCTGTTGGTGTCCCGTGTCATCGGAGTAAAGGCTGTGGAAGAAGAAGTCATGCACGGAGAAGCCGCTTTCCGCCGCAAAAAGGTATTCAACTTCATGATCAAGTATCTCTGCCCGGTATTTGCTGCGATTATTTTATTAAGCTCTGTGGCAAATGCATTTGGACTTATTTCTATGTAAGATGCCAGGGTCATAAACAAGAACCCCACGCTGTGCTCGCACAAACGTGGGGTTCTTGTTTCATGACCCGCTCCGATATTCGCATAAAAGGGAAGCGTCAGCTTCACGATATGCGAATACCGGGCAGGATTGTGAGAGTGCGCAGCACGGAGCAATCCGTCAGGCATCTTACATCTTACTATATGTTAATGATCCGTCCTGTCTCCGCATTTACTCTATGTGAAATTGAGATTACTGTTCTTCCTTCCGAGGCACGCTTCAGTGCCTGCAGCACCTCTTCCTCGGTCTGCGCATCCAGATTTGCCGTAATCTCATCCAACAGAAGTAGCTTCGGCTTCGCCACCGCAGCTCTGGCAATAGATAACAGCTGCCACTGTCCCTGGGAGAAGATCTCCTGGGTACAGGGAGTGTCATAGCCTTTTTCCAATTGTTCTATCGTCGCATCCAGTCCCGCAATTCTTGCAGCCCCCCGTACCTCTTCCATGGTAAAAGAATCGTCATACAGCGTGATCTGATCCTTCACGGTACCGGCTACTCTATGAAAAGTCTGCTCCACATAGCCGTACAGGCTGCGCTTTTCATGTTCCGGAATCTGAAAAGCATCTCTTCCCTGAATCAGCACTTTACCCTCTCCCGGCTGATAGAGTCCCAACAACAGTTTGAAGACCGTACTCTTCCCTGCTCCGGTTCTTCCGGACAGTGTCACCTGTTCTCCGGGATATACTTGAAAATTTAAAGCCTGCAAAATCTTACGG
>ENA-OXWT01000835-OXWT01000835.1-human-gut-metagenome-genome-assembly--contig:-NODE-835-length-12157-cov-5.190134_pt1 | contig 12157 bp, 9 predicted proteins | sample MGYA00244689_ERZ652722 | MGnify/ENA primary metagenome ERZ652722 (study PRJEB26926, sample SAMN06164640) | human gut metagenome | biome: ENVO:00009003; feature: ENVO:2100002; material: ENVO:00002003...
ACGAGATGCAGCGTAGTCTCGTGGGCTCGGAGATGTGTATAAGAGACAGGGGTATCAGGCACAGTTGGATACCCGGCAGAAGTCTGCCCCGGCCAGAGAAAAGATCCATCAAAAAGCACGACCGGACAGAACAAAGTAAGAAAGCCGTTTCGTCAGCAAGGCCGGCAGAGTGGAATGCTCTGCCGGCCTCGTATTTTTTATGCAGGAGGTGATGCGGCTGAAAAAGACATCCCAAACAACGGATCTGGTACTTGCGCTGTTCCTCTATATCCCTGTGATATGGGCGGCGCTGCTGATCGCCCAGTCCCTTGGCGGCGGTCTGCCGGAGCTGCTATCAAACTTAACTGCCGTGCTGGAACGGCCTTTCCAGATCCAATGGACAGACAAGAGCCTGTTGTCCATTCTCGTCTGCACCGGCGCGTATCTCATGGGGCTGTGTCTCTATGCTTCCGGACAGGGCAGGACACGGGACGGAGAGGAACACGGCTCCGCCGCATGGGGCTCTCCCCGGCAGCTCAACGCGCAGTTCCGGCAGAAGCAGAACAAGATCCTCACCCGCCATGTGCGGCTGGGGCTGGATACCCACAAGCACCGGCGCTCACTGAATGTGCTGGTCATTGGCGGCAGCGGCGCTGCTAAGACCCGCGGCTATGTCAAGCCCAACATACTGGAAGCAAACAGCAACTATGTGATCACGGACCCATTGATGGAGGTGCTGACCGCCACCGGAGGGTATCTGAAACGGCAGGGATACGACATCCGAGTGCTGAATCTGGTGGATCTGTCGCAGTCGGACGGCTATAACCCGTTCCGCTACCTGCGGGATGAAAAAGACGCGCTGAAGCTGGTCAACACGCTGATCCAGGCAACGACGCCCAAGGGTAGTCACGAGTCCGATCCGTTCTGGTCGAAGTCCGAGACAGCACTGCTGCAGGCCATCATCCTCATGCTGTTCCAGGAAGCGCCGGAATATGAGCAGAATTTTTCCATGGTGATGCGTGTGCTGGAATATGCCGAAGTGAGGGAGGACGATGACGAGTATGTCTCCCCGCTGGATCTGCTGTTCCGGGCAATGGAGTATGAGAACCCGGAAAGCGTTGCCCTGCGGCAATATAAGGTTTTCAAGCAGGCGGCGGGCAAAACAGCGAAAAGCATTTTGGTGAGTGCCGCTGTGCGGCTGGCACCCTTCAATCTGCCGCAGATCAAAGCTGTCACCGACCATGATGACATGGATCTCTACACGCTGGGAGAGCGAAAGTGCGCTCTGTACGCCGTCATCCCGGATAATGATACGACCTTTACTTTTTTAGTGAGTCTTCTGTACTCCCAGATTTTCCAGACCCTTTACTACTGCGCAGACCAGATCCATCACGGAGCCTTGCCCTGCCATGTGCATTTCATCTTGGATGAAGCGCCATCGGTCAATCTGCCGGGGCTGCCGCGGGAGCTTGCGACCATGCGCTCCCGCAACATCTCCTGCAGCACCATCATCCAGAACATGGCGCAGATCAAGGAACTGTACAAGGATTCGTGGGAAACCATCCCCGGCAATTCGGACACCCTTCTCTACCTCGGCGGCAACGAGGCCAGCACCCACAAGTACATTTCCGAGGCGTTGGGCAAGTCCACCATCGACACCAAGACCCACGGGCAGACCAAAGGGCGGTCCGGGTCTTACTCCACCAACTTCCAGATGAGCGGACGGGAACTGCTGACGCCGGACGAGGTGCGGATGCTGGATAACCGGTATTGTATTCTGTTCATCCGCGGTACACGGCCGGTGATGGACGAAAAGTATGAGCTCATGGAGCATCCTGCCATCCGCTATACGATGGACGGCGGCGGACCGCCCTACATCCACCACGGGACGGCAGAGCCTCCCGTTCCGGGAGAGCCGCTGTTCCAAACTGATTTTGACAATGAAAAGGAGAATGCTGCAGCATGAAACATGATTTGAATAACAAAAATTTCGAGAGAAAGGCAAAGCGGATCTATTCCGTCTTTGCCTGCGTTGCCTTACTTCTGGTCGCCACCGCAGTGCCTGCGCTGGCGGCAGATGACCCGCTGACGGTGGTCAACAACCTGTCTGATTTCATTTTCTCGCTGATCCGCGCCATTGGCCTCATCCTGCTGGGCTTCGGTATTTTGCAGGTGGGCCTGTCTCTCAAGAGCCATGACCCCTCCCAGCGCGCCAACGGTATGCTGACGGTGGCAGGCGGCATCGTCATTACCTTCACCAAGGAGATTCTCTCCCTCATCACCGGCTGAAAAACGCAGCAGGGTGAACGGCATGATACCGTTCACCCTGTTCTTCCCGTAGGAGGTGATTTTGAATGGGAAGCGGAAACTGGATCGTAGACAATTTGAACTCTGCGCTGGAAATGTGGAACGGAAGGCTGGCAGAGATCTGGCAGCTTATCAGCACCTCGCCGGAGTCCTTTAAGGGCGGCGGTGTCTGGAATGTCATCGTGAACATCAACGATGGATTAAAAGCTGTGGGGTATGCGCTGTTGGTGCTGTTTTTCGTGATGGGCGTGGTCAAGACCTGCGGCAGCTTTAGCGAGATGAAGAAGCCGGAAGTGGCCTTCAAATGCTTCATCCGCTTTGTGCTGGCGCAGGCGGCGGTATCGTGGGGCATGGATCTGATGACTGGCGCGTTTCGCGTTGCCCAGGGCATGGTGGCGACCATCATGGATTCCTCCGGACTGACGGCGATGTCTGCCACCACATTACCGGATGAACTGGTGAGTGTCATCGAGGATGTGGGCTTTATTGACTCCATCCCCCTTTGGGCGGTGACGCTGTTGGGCTCCCTTTTTATCTGGGTTCTGTCCCTTGTGATGATCCTGACGGTGTATAGCCGTTTTTTTAAGCTCTATATCGCAACGGCCATCGCCCCTGTGCCGCTGGCCAGCTTTGCAGGACAGCCCTCCAGCAGTATCGGCGTAGCCTTTTTGAAAAGCTATGCCGCCATCTGTCTGGAGGGCTGTGTCATCGTATTGGCCTGTGTGATCTTCTCTGCCTTTGCCTCGTCCCCGCCCGCCATCGCGGACGATACGCTGGCGGCAGCCACTATCGTATGGAACTATGTGGGCGAGCTGATCTTCAATATGCTGGTGCTGGTGGGCGCGATCAAGATGAGCGACCGGATCATTCGGGAACTGATGGGCCTTGGCTAAATCAGCGCCACAGACCCTCGGTGCTGATGGTATCCTCGCCGTCCTCTTTTGCCTTGCGGACGCGATATTTGAAATATTCTACGGCGGCACGGTCATCCCGCTTCTCTTGAATGAAGCTCCAGACCCGTCCCAACAAGGAAAGCAGCCAGGACAGAACGACCAGAACAACCAGCACGAACAGGATATTGTCCGCCAGTGCAGTGTGCGCCCGATACCAGCCGTGGAACACCGTCAGCATGGACACGGTGTACAGCAGCGGGATGGTCATCCGCGTCAGCACGGCGAACCGGGAGAGAAGCGCCAGGACGCCAAGCCCGGCAATCATCAGAAAAGCGATCATGTGTCACGACCTCCTTCATCGGGTTTGTGGCATAGTACCATGACTGCACAGACAAAGCAAGAGTCTGTTCAGCAAAACTCAGAAAAAACTCGGAGGTGATCCATTGGAGGTCCGCATCAACAAAGAAGTACGAAATTACCAGGAGAGTCTATTCTTCGGGCTGTCCCTGCGGCAGTTGCTGTTCGCACTGCTGGCGGTCGCCGTGGCAGTGGGCGTATATTTCGGCCTGCGCCCTGTGCTGGGGAATGGGGAGATCGGCTGGGTCTGCGTGCTTGCAGCCTTTCCCTTTGCCCTGGGCGGCTTTTTTCAGTATAACGGCATGACGCTGGAACGCTTTCTGCTCGCGTATATCCGCTCGGAATTCCTGTTTCCCCGCAGACTCGTGTTCAAATCGGACAACATATACGCCAAAGCTCTGGAAAATTCAACGATAAAGGAGGCTCTCAAACTTGATTAAAACTCTGCAAAATACACTGAAGCAGGACAAAGAAAGATTTACGGTTCCGAAATCTGTACAGGACATCATCCCCATCCGCCGCATCTGGCCGGATGGGGTCTTTCAATTTGGCAGCAAGTATTCTAAAACACTGCGTTTTAGCGACATCAATTATGCCATCGCCTCGAAAGAGGATAAGACAGCCATGTTTCTCAGCTATTCCGAGCTGCTGAACGCGCTGGACACCGGCTCCACCACGAAGATCACCATCAACAATAAGCGCCTGGACCGGCGCAATTTTGAGCAGGAGATCCTCATCCCGCCCAAGGGAGATGATCTGGACGGCGGACGCAAGGAATACAACGCCATGCTGCTGGATAAGGTTACCGATTCATCCAACAGCGTGGTGCAGGAGCGCTACATCACCCTGTCCGTCCACAAGAAAAATGTAGAGGAGGCCCGCGCATTTTTTGACCGCACGGTCCATGACGCCTCTTCCCGTCTGAACCACATGGACTCCCACTGCGAGGAGATGGATGCGGCAGACCGCCTCCACATCCTGCATGATTTCTACCGTGTGGGTGAGGAAAGCGAGTTCCGCTTTGACCTCCGGGAGAACATGAAAAATGGGCGCTCCTTCAAGGACGCCATCTGCCCGGACAGCATGGAATTCAAAAAGGATCATTTTATCATGGGCGGTAAGTATGGCCGGGTACTGTTTCTGAAGGAGTATGCCAGCTATATCAAGGATTCCATGATCAATGAGCTTACCAGCCTGAACCGCAGTCTCATGCTGTCCATTGACATCATCCCTGTCCCTACCGATGAGGCGGTGCGGGAGATGCAGAACCGCCTGCTGGGTGTGGAGACCAATGTGACCAACTGGCAGCGCCGGCAGAACGCTAACAACAACTTCTCCGCCGTTGTCCCTTATGATCTGGAGCAGCAGCGCAAGGAGACCCGTGAGATGCTGGACGATCTCACCACCCGCGACCAGCGGATGATGTTTGCCGTGGTGACGCTGGTACATCTGGCAGACAGCAAGGAAGAACTGGACAGTGATACGGAAACGCTCCAGTCCATTGCCCGCAAGCACCTCTGTCAGCTCACGACACTGAACTGGCAGCAGGCGGACGGGCTGGTGACGGCGCTGCCGCTGGGCCTGCGCCGCATCGATGCCCTGCGCACTCTGACCACGGAGGCGCTGGCTGTTCTCATGCCCTTTAAGGCCCAGGAGATCTGGGATCGTGGCGGTGTGTACTACGGGCAGAACGCCATCAGCAAAAATCTCATCGTGGCGGACCGCAGGCAGCTTCTCAACGGCAACGCATTCATTCTGGGCGTCTCCGGCTCCGGTAAATCCTTCAGCGCCAAGAAGGAGATGGTGTCACTGGCGCTGTCCACGCAGGACGATATCATCGTCATCGATCCGGAATCGGAGTACCGCCCCCTCATCGAAGGACTGGGCGGCCAGGTCATCAATATCTCCGCCACCTCACCCAACCATATCAACGCCATGGATATGGAGCAGGGCTATGGGGACGGAGAGAACCCCGTGGTGCTGAAATCCGAGTTCCTGCTCTCCCTCTGTGAACAGCTCATTGGGGCAGGCAAGCTGTCTGCCAAGGAAAAATCCGTCATCGACCGCTGTACCGCGCAGGTGTACCGGGACTATATCCGCAGCGGCTATCACGGCGCGGTCCCCACCTTGCAGGACTTCCACGCGGAGCTGCTCCGCCAGCCGGAAAAGGAAGCACAGGATGTGGCGCTGGCCATTGAGCTGTTTACAGACGGCAGTCTCAACACCTTTGCCAAGCCCACCAATGTGGACACCAATGCCCGTATCCTCTGCTACGATATCCGGGACCTTGGCAAGCAGCTTCTGCCGGTAGGAATGCTGGTGGTGCTGGACAGCATCTTCAACCGCATCATCCGCAACCGTGGGCTGAAGCGCAACACCTGGATCTATATTGATGAGATCTATCTGCTGTTCCAGCATGAGTACAGCGCCAACTTCCTGTTCACCCTGTGGAAACGTATGAGAAAGTATCAGGCTTGCGGAACGGGGATCAGCCAGAATATCGAAGACCTGCTCCAGTCTCACACGGCCCGCACCATGCTGGCCAACAGCGAATTTCTCATCATGCTGAATCAGGCGGCCACAGACCGGGAGGAACTGGCGCACCTGCTGAATATCTCAGATAACCAGCTTTCCTACATCACCAACGTGGACTCCGGCCGGGGCCTCATTAAGTGCGGAAGCGCTATCGTGCCTTTTGTGGATCATTTCCCCAAGAACAAGCTCTACCGCTTAATGACCACAAAACCCTCGGACTTGGCTGCGTGATAGCCCATGGAGAAAATTAAAGAAAAACCCACGCTGGGTGAGCGTGTCAAAGAGAAAGCTGTATCCGCTCCAAAGGAGCTTTTGCGCAAGGTGTTGGATGACGGCTCGGAGCGTCTGCGGACTCAGCTCCGGGATACCGCCCAGCAGGGGCGGCGGGATGAATATGGCGGCGACGCCATTGAGGACACCGCCGCCAGTGGCCTGCACCGCGCCGAAAAGGAACTGCTGAAGCAGCGCAAGAAGAAAAACACGGAGCAGAGCGCGTCACCCCAGGGTGACGCCTCTGCCCCCAGCTCCAACAGCGACGTGCCGCCTGTCATCCGCACCAGAGAGACTGACGCGGCGAGGGCAAGAGCGCCCTCACCGCCAGTGCGGGAGCAGGCACGGCAGGCGGCTATGAAGCAGGCAGTCAAGACGAAGAATGCCTATATCAGTACACAGCGGAAAACGGTCATGACGGCAGCACCGGAGCCGCAGCGGCAGGGTCAGCAGGCGTTCATTCAAGAGCAGGGTCGCAAAGCGTCCCGCCAGCAGGCGCAGCGCAGGCGGGCAGAGCGGCGGTTCCGGCACCAGGATGATCTGCGTGGAGATTCGCTGCGTACGGAAGGTTTCAAGCCAACCAGCAGGGGCAGAATCAAAGAGCGCGGCGGCATCCAGCAGCCAAAGAAGCACCAACTCCCCGAACCGAAAACGCCAAATTACGCTGCGGGGATCGTACCAAAAGCGCGTGAGGGCAGCAAATCTGCGGTGTTGTCCGCCGAACAGGCCGTGCGCTCCTCCACCGTCCATGCGACTGCGGCTGGAACACACGCTGCCAGAGAAGCGGCCATGCAGATGGCCAAGCGGCAGCAGATGACAAAAGCGGCAGAAACCGCAACGCAGAAAACCGCGCAGGCGGCGGGCCGCGCGCTGCGCTCCATCATTGCCGCTGCCCAGAGCTTACTTGCGGCAATAGCGGCTGGTGGGAGCACAGTTGTAGCCATGGTGCTGGTGATTTGTCTGATTGGACTTCTGATCGTGTCGCCTTTTGGGATCTTTTTCTCCGGAGAGGACAGCGGTACCGGCTACACCATGCCGGAAGCTGTCAGCGTATTGAACGGCGAGTTCGCCGCCCGGATCGAACAGATCAAGGCAGAGAACCCGCATGACGAACTGGATATGGACAACGCCGGCAGCGCCACCATGATCTCCAACTGGCGGGATGTGCTGGCTGTTTATGCTGTGCGGACCACCACGGACAACGCTTCGCCGGATGAGGTCGCTACGCTGACCGAAGAAAAAATGGAGATCCTTCGTGAAATCTTCTGGGACATGAACGCCATCACTTATTGGACGGAAATAGTACCAGGCGGCAAAGATGAAGCGGATACGGTCATTTTGCATATCACCGTCACAATAAAAACGCACCTGCAAATGGCGGATGAATACCAATTCAACACGGAACAGCGCAGATTGTTAGAGGAACTCATGCAGCCGAAATATCAGGAACTGTTCATGGCTTTGACGGGAAGTTATCAGAATATCGAACTCAGCCCGGAGAATGTGGCGAAAATTATGGAGAATCTCCCCGCCGACCTTAGTGCGGAACGTAGGCAAGTTGTGCTGACGGCGTATCAACTCTTGGGCAAAGTCCATTATTTCTGGGGAGGAAAGTCATTGATTATTGGCTGGGACAGCCGCTGGGGAATGCCGATGAAAGTTACAGCCGAGGGCAGTTCCACCACTGGCACCGTGCGGCCCTTCGGACTGGATTGTTCGGGAATGGTGGATTGGGTATTCTACAACCAGAGCGGCGGACAATACGTCATTGGGCATGGCGGCGGGGCCACCGCACAGCACAGCTACTGTGCGCCTATTGCTTGGGGTGACGCCCAGCCGGGAGACCTTGTCTTTTATCCAGGCGACAGCCATGTCGGTATTGTCTGCGGCTTTGACAGCAGCGGTAATATCATGGTCATCCACTGTGCCAGCGGATACAACAATGTGGTGGTCACAGGGAAAGCTGGATTTACCACTGTCGCAAGACCGGAGTTTTATCAGGAGTAAACAGCAGAGGACCTCTGTCCTTAGAACGGCGTCCGCAGGCAGAGGTCCTCATGATGTGATTTTCGCATTCCGGAAGAAGCATGTGCGAACAGCCAGACAATCTACGCCCGGACAGCTCATCCGCGCTTCAGCTCCAGCCGGACATTCCCGTTTTCATCGATCTGTAGGGTCATGTGCTTGATATGCCGTTCAAAGAACTGCTTTCGCTCAGAGGGCGACATTTCGATCCGGGTATTTCTCAGGGCGGCGTCAAACATATCATTGACATTCAGGTGGACAGTGCTGTCGATCCAGCGGTACATCTCCTGAAACAGCGCCTTCTTCTTAATGTCTTCACTGTTGCCGGAATAGAAATCATCCAGATAGCAGTAGAAAATACCGGCGTCTGCGAGGGCGGTCTTCATGTCCGGGCCACACTTCTCATGCTCGATCATCACAAGGAAATCGGCACCCGGCAGGGACGAGATCAGTCCCCAGTAGTCTGAATCGCTGGAGACGATCACAAAGGAATCTACATGGTTCTGGTAATGCTCCTGACAGGCGCGTGCAGTCAGCTTGATGTCCACAAGAGACTTGTTCTGCTTGATCCGCTCGGTCATGATGTGCTCGACAGGGATCTCCGTATAGCTTTCGAGGATCCGCCATGCGGTCACGGTGTGGATATCATCGAAAAGAAGGATCGTCGTGATTTTCTGCATGATCTCGCGGTCAAGATTCCTGAGCGTCGCACACAGCTTGTACGGGTCGGAGTTCTCGCAGTCCACAACGATGACCGTCTTTTCACTGGCATTGACGAAATCGTAGATGTTGTTCTTCACAAAGGCACCGGCATCCGAAACCTTGCTATACTCGGTAAAGGCATCGCAATGCCACTGGTAAAGCAAGTCCGCAAACTTCCTGTCGCTGTACAGGATGTTGCCCTCGTCTGCCGGCGCCCAGTTGATATACATCTGGTAGGGATAATAGGACAGATTCGCGTAGTAAAGGCCGGCCGCAGCTTTGGTCCCGCTCTCAGTCAGGCCATCCGGCATGAGGAACAGCTCCTTGAGATACGCCCAGTTGATCCAGACGGGAAACAGGCTCTTGCAGTTATTGATGCGGTCGGAGATCAGCCGGTTGACCTCTATCACATGATGGCAGAGTTTCGTGCTGGATTTTGTGATGAAGTTGACACCGTCATCCGAAAGCTGCTGGAGGCTGGCAGAAGGGATGAGCTCCGGCATGGAGAGCAGCCCACGGCACTCCATGCGCATTGCGTCGTTGATCCTTTTATAATTGCGCTCAATAGCGGTTCGGATGATGCAGAGATTGCGGATGATCCGGGCGTTTTTATCCTGTTCCAGCTGATCGTACAGCTCCAGCTTCGGCGGCTCATGTTCATTTTCAAAAATGCGCAGAGGAACACCAATCAGATAGGCAACTTTTGATACAAGCTCATAGGTATGGTCTTTGTGCGGCGCCCTTGCGGGCGCAGGCGTCTTTTCGCCCAGTGCGGTGGTACAGCCCATCATTGGTTCCTCCTGTGCAGTTAGTCGCCCAGCCTGTTCGCAGGGAATGGCTATGGTGTCATAAGCGATTTAACAGATCCATTATACCATAGATAGCAGCGTCGTTCCTATCTGTGTTTCAAAAAAATCATTTTTTGTGATGCCGCGCATCACGAGAAAAGGGGCGGCGCGCTCGCAGTGCCGTCCCTTGCGGAATGAAGCGATTTTATGGCAAGCGGGAGATCTCGGCGATCTCCCGCTTGTACTCAAAAACCTTTTGCGAACCACTCCGCATCGCTGCTGCTTACTTCATGCAGCGGTACAGGAACGTCACGATCTGCGCTCTGGTGCAGTTTGCATCGGGAGAGAAGGTCGTGGGGGTCGAGCCGTTGGTGATGTTCTCCTTGACGGCCCACAGCACCGCGTCGGCATAGTAAGCGCCGGCGGCAACATCCGTGAACGGGTTGCTGCTGCCCGCTGCGGGGGACTTCTCAGCGCGCCACAGGAACGTCACAATCTGCGCTCTCGTGCAGTCCGCGTCGGGAGAGAACGTCGTGTCGCTGGTACCCTTGGTGATCCCGTTCTCGATCGCCCACAGGACGGCGCTGTGATAATAGCTGCCTGCGGGAACGTCGGTGAACGGCATGGCCGTGCTCTTGGGTGCGGGGCTGCCCGCCGCGCGCCAGAGGAAGGTCACGGCCTGGGCGCGGGTGCAGATGCCGTCGGGAGAGAACGTCGTGGCGCTGATGCCGGTGGTGATGCCCTTGCCGACCGCCCAGATCACCGCGTCCTCATAGTAGCTGCCCGCGGGAACGTCCACGAAGGATGTCTGTGCATTACTTTTTTCCGCAAAGACGGCCTTGATCTCGACCTTGCTGGCAGGCTGCGTAAAGGTGAACGTTCCGTCGCCGTTGTCTGTAAGCGCCAGTTCATTGCCCTCCGCATCAATGACGGACAGCAACCTCAGCACATAACCGCTGTCCGCCGTAACCGTAATGGTCACGCGCTCACCGGGCTTGGCATAACGCCGGCTCGGCGTCACTCCACCGTTCCGAACAGAATTGTCTACGCTGACCGGGTAGGTAGACTCGTTGCCACCGCTTCCGCCTGAACCGCTGGAACCGCCTGTGCTGTCGGCACTGCGGGTCGTGATGTTCAAAGCTGCTGCATGATAGGAATCAGGCTTTGCGGGATCCTGAAAGATCTCCACGCCGCTTTGCGTCAGCGCGGTGCTGCCCTGCGCTTTGACGCGCAGCTGGAACTGCATTACCTGAACGCCGGAAGAAACCTTTTCTGCGTTGGTGCTGGCGCGATTGACATAGACACGGTCGATCACGCCATCCTCATCAAAGTCGAGCGGTGAAGCGGAAAATACCGCACGCTCCTGCTCGCCGTTTTTCACGGTATATACCGAAAGGCTCTGATCCACATAAGTAAAGTACGCGGGATCGAAGCGCACATAATCCTGCATTGCGTAGAGGTCGAATTCCCCTGCGCCGCTTTTAGAAAGACTCAGCGTCACTGTGATCGTATCTCCGACTGCCGGAGAGCCTTCCGTCTGTACGCTGAACGCATAATCGCCCGACGCGGCAAAGGCTGTGCTCACGAGGGAGCAGCAGAGAATAGCCGCGACAAGCAAAGAGAGTATTTTTCTCATATCTTCCTCCGTATGGGGCAGGCAGGCGCAGATGCGCCTGCCTGCTGATCATTTGTCAGTCCAAACCGACATACTTTCTCAGGATGCTCATAATGTCCGCTGTCGAAACGATGCGATCGCCGCTAAAGTCCATTTCAAGCCGCATCTTTTCCGTCACACTGTAATTGCGGGTGACCTCGAGCAGTTCATCGTTGATCATGCCGCCGTCCGCGGGCGTCGCCTTGCCGTCACCGTTGATATCGCCGGTGTAGGCAAGCGTCAGCGCTTCAGCGTTCGTGCTCACCGAAAGCTTCGCCGTCAGGCTCTCAACAGTTTCATTGACGTCAACGATCTTGACATAGGCATTGTACTTGGAAGACCAGTACATTCCCTCGCCGTTCAGCAGGTAATTGCCGGCGTCCAGCTTGCCTGTTGTCAGCACCGCGATCTTCTCGCCAGCGCTCAGCGCAATGTAGGTATCCTTGTCAATGAAGCTCCAGCTGCCGTCCACCGTCTGCGCCGTGATGGTCAGATCGCCCGTGATGGCGTCGCCGCTGATGGTATAGGAGCCATTCGCGTTCTTCTTGACCGTAACAGCGGTCTCGCCGATCTTTGCCGTAACGCCGACAACGATCTTGCCGTCAACCGTCGGCGTAAAGGTGAGATCTTGTCTCTTATACACATCT
>ENA-OXWT01000840-OXWT01000840.1-human-gut-metagenome-genome-assembly--contig:-NODE-840-length-12108-cov-10.395171_pt1 | contig 12108 bp, 9 predicted proteins | sample MGYA00244689_ERZ652722 | MGnify/ENA primary metagenome ERZ652722 (study PRJEB26926, sample SAMN06164640) | human gut metagenome | biome: ENVO:00009003; feature: ENVO:2100002; material: ENVO:00002003...
GAAAAATCTCCTGAAAATTTTCCTCCCGGAAATATTAAAATAATTTCGACCAGTTGCTTAAGCATTTTCATCTTTTATGATAACAATAGGTCTAAACGATAACGACACCATTATAAACATACGCGCGGTTGGATATTTTAGCGTTAGTAGGCTGACAAGCGAAGATTATTATTACCTTTACAGTCAAGATTAGAAATAATGTGAGCATTATGAAATATAAAGTGAAAGTAACGGTGCTTGACACCAAGCTATATTCGGAATATCAGCAGCAGTATTGCGCCAATCCCTGTTCCGGCAAATGCCCTGTATATAACAAGGGAGACGAGTTTGTTTTCTACCGCGACGATGAGCGTGACGACTACTGGCATTGTGGTCTGAACACACTTGTCAAGACAGACGGCAACCCTGATGATATAGCCGGAGGACCGAAAAAACCATTTTGCTCAGAGGCTTGGGATGCCATATCCCGTTATATCTACACAGGTCTGCAAGGTGGTTCGATAATGAAGGGCTGGATGCGCGACGATAACACCATGATAACGTGTTGTAATGATGGCACTCGCCCGGTTATCTTCAAGATAGAACGCATCAACTATGATTGAAACAGTGGTAATCAGAGCGGAGCAACTATGTGATTTTGATGAAATCCGAACAGTTGTGAAGACAGCGTTTGCCGCGGCGGAACATACAGATGGAGATGAGCATAATCTGGTTGATAGATTGCGTTGTACAGAAGAATATATCCCCGAACTTTCTTTTGTAGCCGAAATCAAAGGTAAAATTGTAGGATATGCAATGTTCTCACAAATAAATATCGGGATTAGCAAAGCTATTGCACTGGCTCCATTAGCCGTGCTTCCCGGTTTTCAGAACCAAGGAATTGGTCGGGCACTGATAGAGGCCGGACATCTAAAAGCGAAAGAGGGCGACTATTATTGCTCGGTCGTACTCGGATCTCCTGAGTATTATTCCAAGAGTGGTTATCTTTCAGCATTACCATTTGGGATTGAAGCACCGTTTGAGGTATCGACACAGTTTTATATGGTCTTTCCGTTTAAACGCAAATTACCACATGGTACAGTCAGATATTCACAAGCATTTGGAATATAGTTTTGAAATATAAATCGCAAGATAGTTGTCAAGGGAGGACCTTCGTGTGGTAGAGCGGTTCGTTGGGGAAGAAATCGAAATAGCCGTAGGAACCGAAATCGATTACAAAACAGAACGGACCTCTCACCACAAGCTTTTCGGCCGTAAGAATAGTTGATTTTGCCATGCTTTCGGAATCGATAGCAGGCTCAAGCCAATAGGCACGGCTATGAGTACGTGGTGTCGAGATTTCACGAATCCCGAAATATGCGCGCTGGGAGCCGCCGTCGGCAAACGTCGCGTCGAAATTCAATGCGCCATTGACACACGCATACCGCTTTCCGTCGACAACCCGCACATGCAAATCCAGCCCTTCCGGATTGGTAAAGAGATAATTGCTGCGATAGCGAAGTATTCCAAGCTCACGATTAATCCATTCATACCCTTCAGGCAGATTGTCAGAAGCTATAATATCCTCATAATCAGCATTGCGCTCCATGCCATACAGCTCGTAAGGCACAATATTAACCTCATAGGGATCCTTGACCGGATTGAAATAGGTGGTATTCATATGATGGTCCACCGGAATAATCATCATCCAGGGATAAGGATTAACGTTTCTGTACTCACCATACCAGACCCGCGGAATATCGCAATAGATTGTAGCACTTTTTCCGGCTTTAATCGCATATGACTCAACCAGAAGGAACTTACGGCCGATTTCGCGTTCAAGCACTATGGAGATACTCCAGACAGCGGCGGCCGACAAGCCGACAAGCATCAGCACTACCTTGAGAAGGATGCCAAACCACCGGGGCAGCCCTCCGGGCCAGCATCCGAGCAGAGCCAGACCACCGATAAACGCGAGTATAACGCCGTAGCTCATTATGCGCGTCACGCCAAACACGCTCATTACGCCGACCGAAGCGACGACGCTACCGGCAACCACAGCCGACACCATCCAAAGGCTACTGCGCTCACGTTGAGGTCTGAGCCAATCGATTGCTCTGCGCCATACAGTGCGAAACGACACAACCGGGAGTTTCCATACAGCGAATACAGCCAATGCGAGCAGATAGACAACGCCGGGCATTACCGACGGGCCGGGCATAAGCCCCTTACATGTAGGAAATACATTGCGCCAGTCGAATTCAATCACCGTATACCCCACACGATACATATGTCCGGGCATATGAGTGAGAATCTCGAATCCTATGAAAAGCGCCACAACCATAAGCAGACGCCTTACAACCGCCTTTCGCGATTCCGACAGCAAAGCCGGCACGACAAATGCACAGCATAGCACGCATGCAATCAACTCATGCAGAGTGGCAGCAAGTACCGTAAGAAACATCACAAGGACAAAAGCCCACGCCGGACCGTCGACAATAAGATTGCGGTTACAGAAATAATAGACCAGCCAGATCACCGCACACGAAGTCCACACATATCCGAGCTGATACGACACCAACATCATAGTGGAATCCCAGGGGAAGAACAGCGACATCAGCAGCGCGAACGCAGAAGCGAGCCAGGGGCGCGTGGCCATAAATCCCACGAAGCTCGTATTCAGAGGCTTTCCACGCCACTGGCCGCCAACAGCCAGAGCCATAGTTTTGCAAGCACCACCATAGAGAAGCACAAAAACTCCGGCGTTGACCAGCGAAAACAGCCAGCGTGGCATCAGGGCGAGCACCGGAACCGGGAGTTTGTCAATCACCCTGCCGTTACAGTAATTCCACAGATGTACCATCTGATTCCATATTCCCGGAAGATTAAGGTCGGAACTCAGACCCTGACGGCGCAGAAAACCCGTGACGCCATACTCGTTATCTTCCTGATACGGGATGGTGAAAAACGTCATGAGATACAGTCCGACCACAACCATAAGCAGAACCACTGCCGGAATTAAGGCCCGACGTACAGGATATTTTTTTTCAGTCATTTATCAGCATGATGAATTGCCCCACAAAGATACTGAATAAAAATGAAAAAGCAGATGCGGGAGACCATTGAGGGGGCCGCATCTGCTTTTTCAGAATTTGATTATGTAGAATACAACGTCGAGGCGTATATCTTACGATATCTACGTGGGGGCGCCTTTACGTGCGGATTGATCAAATCCAGCGGGTGTAGGCGAAGTCCATGCGGTGAGGCAGGTTGGGGTTCTTCGGATAGAGACGGTAGCCGTAGCGGAACACGCCTGCATCCTTGAGCTTCATGTTGAGCTGGTAGGTGAGCACGTTGCCTTCCTCCTTGACTACGTCGAAGGGTTTGGTGTACCAGAATTTCTCCTCGCCGTCTTCCTTCTTGTAGACTACCATCTCAAGGCCGAGATCCTTGCCCAAGCCGTTGGTGTCGATGATGGCGCGGGTTGCGAAGTCGTTGCCGGTTGTGGAGTTGGTGATGTCGGAAGCCTGGATGTCGAACACCTTGATGCCATCCCATGCGGCGGCCACCTTTTCCTTCCATGCCACGATCTCCTTGGCAAGAGCACAGTCGTTGGCCTGAAGTTTCTTCGAGCGGGCTGCCTCCTTGTCGTAGAAACGGTGGATGTAGTCCTCAATCATGCGTTTCATGGTGAAGTGAGGAGCGATGTCGCCGATGGAGCGCTTGATATACTGCACCCACTCGGGCGAGTAGCCCTTCGAGTTCTTGGCGAAGTAGAGCGGAATAATCTCGTTCTCAAGCATCGAGTAGATTGTGGCGGCATCGAGTTTATCCTGCTGAGCCTGGTCGGTGTAGGTGCGCTTGTCGGTGAGGGCCCATCCGGCCTTCTCGTTGAAGCGGTAGCCTTCGTACCACCAGCCGTCGAGCACGGAGAAGTTGAGCACACCGTTCATCTCGGCTTTCTCGCCCGATGTACCGGAGGCCTCGAGAGGACGCGTTGGGGTATTGAGCCAGATGTCGACGCCGGTAACGAGGCGCTTGGCTACAATCATGTTGTAGTCCTCCAGGAAGATAATCTTACCGAGGAACTCGGGCATGCGCGAAATCTCCATGATGCGCTTGATCAGACCCTGACCTGCACCGTCGGCGGGGTGAGCCTTGCCGGAGAATACGAACTGAACGGGGAAATTCTCGTTGTTGACAATCTTCGAGAGGCGCTCAAGGTCGGTGAAGAGCAGGTGGGCACGTTTGTAGGTGGCGAAGCGACGGGCGAAGCCGATGATGAGGGCGTTGGGATTGATTTTGTCGACAATCTTCATTACGGCAGAGGGATCACCCTGGTTGGCGAGCCATTTCTGCTTGAAGTCGCGCTTCACGAAGTTGATGAACTTGTTCTTCATCGTGCAGCGCATGTTCCAGATCTCCTCATCCTTCACCTTGAAGATACCTTTCCAGTTCTCGGGGTCGTCGGCGTGCTCGAACACGGCCGGACCGAGTTTCTGCCAATAGAATTCCTTCCACTCCGAGGCGGCCCAGGTGGGCATGTGAACGCCGTTGGTAACATAGCCCACGTGGCTTTCCTGCCAGTTGTAGCCCTTCCAGATACCGGCGAACATCTTTTTCGACACCTCGCCGTGGAGACAGCTTACGCCGTTGGCCTCCTGGCAGGTGTTGAGAGCGAACACGCTCATCGAGAAGCGCTCGTTGGTGTTGGGGTTCTCGCGGCCCATGTTCATCAGGTCGTTCCAGGAGATGCCGAGTTTCTGGGGGTATTCGCCCATATATTTGCCGAAGAGACCTTCGTCGAAATAGTCGTGACCGGCAGGCACGGGGGTATGAACGGTATATAGGCTTGATGCGCGCACCAGTTCGAGAGCCACATTGAAATCGAGATGCTTCTCCTGAACGTAGTCGACGAGGCGCTGCAGGTTGAGCAGAGCGGCATGGCCTTCGTTGCAGTGGTAAAGCTGACTGTTGATGCCGAGCTTCTTAAGCATCAGCACGCCGCCGATGCCGAGCAGATATTCCTGCTTGATGCGGTTTTCCCAGTCGCCGCCATAAAGCTGATGGGTGATTACGCGGTCGAACTCCGAGTTCATGTCGAAGTCGGTATCCATCAGGTAGAGTTTCATGCGGCCTACGTTCACGCGCCATACGTGGCTGTAGATTGTACGACCGGGATAAGGCACCTCAAGAATCATGGGGCGCCCGTTCTCTTCCATCACCTGCTCGATGGGGAGCTGGTTGAAGTTCTGGGGCTCGTAGTTGGCGATCTGCTGACCGTCGACACTCAGGCTCTGGGTAAAATATCCGAAGCGGTAGAGGAAACCGACGGCGGTCATGGGCACACAGCTGTCGGAAGCCTCCTTGATGTAGTCGCCTGCAAGGACGCCCAGACCGCCGGAATATATTTTAAGGGCGTTGCAGAGGCCGTATTCCATCGAGAAATACGAAACGGAGGGGATATCCTTGCGCATGGGCTTGGCCATGTATTCCTTGAATTTGCCATACACCTGCTCGATGCGGGCCATAAGGTCGGCGTCGGCGAGAATCTCGTCGAGACGCTCCGACGAGAGTTGCTGGAGCAGCATCACAGGATTTTCGCCCGTGGAGCGCCACAGGTCGGGATTCAGGTCGCGGAAGAGCGACTTGGCGTCGCTGTTCCATACCCACCAGAGGTTTTTAGCCAGAGTCTCGAGGTGTTTCAGCTTCGAGGGAAGGTCGGATTTGATTGTAAGATCACGCCATGCGGGAGCATTGGTGTTGCTGACTTGAAGTTTCATTTTTTAGCTTATATGATACGTTTTTACTATTTCGGAATGACTAAGCCGTGGGAAACGGCCTCAGTTGCGGCGCTTGTCGGCCGCGCCGAGAGCCCGGCGGAATGCGTCGATGTAATAGGTTATGAAATAATTCCACTCGGCACGCTCGGCGGTATCGCGGGCGGCCTTCGAGGCCTTCTCGCGGTAGTCGTCGGGGGCGTCGGCCAGACGGCGGAGGTCGGCTGCTATATTTGCTACGACCTCACCGTAGTTGGAATCATTGCGCTGAACCACTTCCACTCCGCTTACTGCGAAATCGCTCTTCGAGGAGGAAAGAATCCACTGGCCGAAGCCGGAAAGCGACGTGGTGATGGTGGGGATTCCGAAAGCTACGCTTTCGAGAGGAGTATAGCCCCACGGCTCGTAGTACGACGGGAAGGCCGTGGCGTCGAGTCCGCAGAGTATTTCGTAGTAGTCCATATTGAATATACCGTCGTCGCCGTTGAGGTAGCTCGGCACGTAGACCACCTGCACCTTGGCGGGGTCGGCCGAAGCGAATCCGAGCTGACGGATACGACCGAGAATGGCGTCGGAGTCGGTGTTGTGCAGTTCGTGGGTAACGGTGGGTTCGCCGAGCGCCGAAGACTCGGCGGTGCCTGCGGCAAGGCGCGCCTGCAGGTCGGCACGCGGAGCTTTCATCCATGCGGGCACAAGCACGAAGGCGAGAACCGGCCTGGAAGCCGGAGCGCTCTCCAGCGTCTTTATGGAATCGAGGAAAACGTCGATTCCCTTGTTTCGGTATTCGCATCGGCCGGAAGTGGCCACGATGAAAGTTTCGTCGGCGGGAGTATGGCCAGTCAAAGCCTTCGCTACATTGAGAAGAGCCTCGCGGGCCGTGATGCGTGCGCGGCGGGCCTTTACTCTAACGGGAGCCAAATCGCCCTGAAAACCGTTGGGCGTCACGATGTCGGGACGGCGGTCGAGCAGTTGCTCGCATTCGGCGGCGGTAATGTCGCTCACGGTCGTGAAGCAGTCGGCCGTATGGGCGGCGGCCTTTTCGAGAGAGTGTTTCGACTCCATATTCAATTCACGCGCCATCTGGTCGCCGTTGTAGGCAGGCATATAGTCGTAAAGCGGTTTGCCGTTGCCGCAGATGCTACGCCCTATCGAAGTGGCGTGGGTGGTGAAGATTGTTCCGACATAAGGCACTTTCCAGCGGGTATAGAGAAGACCCATTCCCGTGGTCCATTCGTCGAAATGCGCGAGCACATTCTTATGGCGCAGGCGCTTATGGTTGCATATGCTCTCTATCACCATTCCGGCAGCGAGAGCGAAGCAGCAGGCCTCGTCGTAGTCGCCGTAGCCGTGGAGCGAGTCAACGCCGAAACGCTCCCACATCTCGCCGTAGTAGTAATCCTTGTCGGCATACATGCCGTCGAATTTCACAAGAATCACAATAGGCTTGCCGGGGATGTTCCAGCGGCCCACACGCACGCTTATTCCATGAGGAAGCACTGCCTTGTCCTTCCACGGACGCAGCAGCGAGGGGACTTCAGTAAAATAAGGCGATGGATTGTCGTCGGTCCATACATCAGGACCGATAAAGATTGTCTTGTCCTTGTAGAGGTTCTGAAGGGTAAGGGCCTTGGTCGAGAGCACCGTATAGATGCCTCCGACTTTGTTGCACACTTCCCAGCTGGTTTCAAATACCAGATCGAGATTCACAGGTTCCAGTTTCATAACTGCAATTCGATATGCGGAGCCACGGAGGACTTCCGAATTTCGGGTTAAACTGTCGGTTACTGTTCAGTCACAAATCAAGCGCTTGGCTGCTACGGCTTCCGACGCCGGTCAGCGCCATCGGCTTGCAGGAGAATCGCAGATGCCGTTGCCGCCACAGCGGTAAGTAACGAATCTTCAATTCTTTTCCGTTTTAGGGTGCAAAGATAGCGATAATTTTGCTTTTAGGCATAAAAAAATTCAACTATTTTCGTTTTTGGCGCTAATCTTTAGTTGTGCATGCAGGTCGTCTGACTTATAATTTTTATCTTTTAACCTCACGTTTGATTCCATGTTTTGGGCATTGCAAGTTTTTTGGCTATATTTGCCAATGCGATTAATTGAAATAGCTTAATTGTGGCAAATTGCGCCACAAGCAAATTTTCTTACTTACATTGTCCACTTATAATCTAACCCTGATGAAACAATTTTCCATGGCAATTCTCGCCTGCTCCCTATTTGCATCCAACCATGCGGTAGCCGAAGATGCATCGGCAGCCCTATCGCCCGACGCTGTCTACGACTCGTTTCCCACTTACAGCGGCACCGACCTCGGTCTGACAGTTGCCGACGGCCAGGCACGCTTCCGGCTATGGTCGCCCAAGGCCTCAGCCGTACGCCTATATATCTACGACAACGCCAACACGTCCACCCGGTCGGAGACCATAGAAATGCAGCCGGCCGACGGCGGCACATGGACTGCATCGCTCTCGCCGGTGCCCTACGGCAAGTTCTACACCTTCAGCATCCAGCAGGACGGCAAATGGCTCGCCGAGACCCCCGGCATCTGGGCCAAGGCCGTAGGCGTGAACGGCCACCGCGCCGCCATCATCGACTTCGCCGCCACCGACCCCGAGGGGTGGAGCGCCGACAAAGGTCCGGCCACGAAGGCCATCACCGACGCCGTGCTCTACGAGATGCATCACCGCGACTTCTCCGTTCACCCCTCATCCGGAATCACCAACAAAGGTAAGTTCCTCGCCCTCACCGAGCAGGCAACTCGCTCGATTCTCGGCGACAAGACCGGCATCGACCACCTGAAGGAACTCGGGGTGACCCACGTACACATCCTCCCCTCCTACGACTACAACAGTGTAGACGAAACCCAGGCGCCGCTCAACCAGTACAACTGGGGCTACGACCCGCAGAACTACAATGCTCCCGAGGGATCCTACTCCTCGCGGCCGGCCGACCCGTCGGCCCGCATCGCCGAGATGAAGCAGATGGTGAAAGCGCTCCACGACGCCGGCATCGGCGTGGTGATGGATGTGGTATACAACCACACCGCGCAGAACAACGACTCCAACTTCTCGCTCACCGCCCCCGGATATTTCTACCGCCACAACCCCGACGGCACTTACAGCGACGCCTCCGGCTGCGGCAACGAGACAGCCTCCGACCGCCGGATGATGCAGGATTTCATCGTCAACTCCGTGAAATACTGGGCGCGTGAATTCCATATCGACGGCTTTCGCTTCGACCTCATGGCAATCCACGACATAGAGACGATGAACCGCGTGGCTGCCGAACTCAAGGAAATCAATCCCGACATCTTCGTCTACGGCGAAGGTTGGACGGCCGGCGGCTCTCCCCTCCCCGCCGAGCGACGTGCCCTCAAGGAAAACGTAGCCAAAATGAACGGTGTGGCCGTATTCTCCGACGATATCCGCGACGCCATCAAGGGTCATTACTCCGACGCGGCCGACCGCGGTTTCGCCACCGGCAAACCGGGTCTTGAAGAGACGGTGAAAATCGGCATTGTCGCCGCTACGCCCCATCCTCAGGTCGACTACTCGAAAGGCAACAACTCAAAGTTCGCCTATGCCTCCTCCCCCACTCAGATTGTGAACTACGTATCGTGCCACGACGACCTCACGCTCACCGACAAACTCGCTAAATCGATGCCCGACGCCTCCGCGGCCGAGCGCATGCGCGCCGCGCGCCTCGCCCAGACCATAGTATTCACCTCGCAGGGCACTCCCTTCATGTTTGCCGGCGAAGAGGTGTTCCGCGACAAAAAAGGAGTGCACAACTCCTACAAGTCGCCCGACTCCATCAACGCCATCGACTGGACACTCAAGCATGCCAACGCCGACCAGTTCAACTACTACAAGGAACTGATCGCCCTGCGCAAGGCCCATCCGGCATTCCGCATGACTTCGGCGGCCGACGTAGCCCGCAATATCCGCTTCGACAAGACGACCGCACCCGGACTCATCTCCTACTCGATTCTCAATAACGCCAACGGCGACTCGTGGAAAGAAATCAAGCTGATTTTCAATGGCTCCGACAACAATATGGAAGTCAAGGTGCCCGGAGCCGACTGGCTTGTCGTGGCCCGCGACGGCGAAATCGCCCACGAAGGGCTCCGCGATACAGACGGCAACGCCGTGCGCTCGAAGGGCGGCAAACTCACCGTTCCTCACCGGTCGGCACTCATCCTCGCCCGCGAGAAATAAATCGAGTCGCCGATTCCTTGAAAAAAACAGCGGTGTGCCGAATATTGGATTTCGGCACACCGCTTCTGTATTCAGCCGGATGGGAAGGGCGCTGTCGACGTGGAACGCACTATCACTTATACAACGCCTGAGCCAGAGCTTCAAGGCCATCTTCTCCCGGCAGACCGGGATACGCCTTTTTCATAGCGGCCACAAAATCGTCGGGAGTGGCGGCCTTGGCAAGAATTTCCCTCACAGTCGTCAGGTATTTGATTTTGAATTCCACAGCTTCTTTCTGTGTGGCGCCACCATGCCCTCCGATATAGAGTACGGCGCCGGAATTGAGTTCGTCGGAGGCAGAAGAAAGCTCAGCATCGACCGCTGCGCGCGAGGAAAGCTGAAGATGACTCATATGGGCTTTCGCCGGAGTCCAGTGAGTATAATATACCTGCTTGCCGATCAGAATGCTCGCACCGGGGAAATCAGACGAAGCGCCATGGCGGAACTCGAAGGGGACTCCCGCATAATTTGCCGTTGTGCCGAATGCCACCTCGTCTTCCTTTCCGGTAGGGAGGTCGGTCATTGTATCTCCGAAAGCCTGCCTGAACCCTTCCATCATACCGCCATATACCGGCCCCTTCATAAAGGCGGGCATCCCCTCGGCCATCGTCACCTCATGGTCGCCAGTACCTCCAAGGTGGTAATCGGTGATACGTGCAGCCACCGGTTTTCCCATCTTCTCAAGATAACGGTTAAATTCTGATACATTCACCTTGAAGAGTGGTTCCTCCATCGTAACGAGGGAATCCGTGCCTTCCACAATGTAGCTTGCATCGTTCATCACGTCCTGAGTATAGTACACATGCAGGCGGAAACCATCAAGATTGTAGATTTCCACTTTTCCGATGGCCTTTTCATCGCTAATGGCTTTACCGAGGTCCAGGGTCTGGGCCGTCAGCGTCGTGCGGGAGTCGGTCTCATTGTTTTTCATATCGCTTTCATTGGTTTTGTCGGCGTTGCCGCACGCTGCCGTAGCCGCAAGTATCGCAATCGCCAGAATTTTACTTTTCATCGCTGTAGAAATAATTTGTTTCGTTTTGCGACGCAAAGTTAATCTATCCAACTGGATACTGTCAAGAAGGCACCTGATTGTCAGATAGTTTCATAAAGGTTAGAATTGTAGATTTTCAACTCGGTGCGAATTGCGAATTAACTTATTTTAACCTCACAACTTTCTTAGGGTTGCAAACATAAAGATTGTTACATACCTTTGTAGAGCAACACGCCAATTTATACCACCTAATGAAAGAAGACCTTTACCCCGACTGCCCCATCCGGAATATACTCGCCCGCTTCAGCGACAAATGGTCGCTGCTGATTCTTTACACCCTCAGTTCCAACGCCACGATGCGCTACAACGCCCTGCGCCACTCCATTCCCGACATTTCCCAGAAAATGCTGACACTTTCGCTGCGCACACTCGAGGAAGACGGCCTTGTATCACGCCGCATCTACGCCGAAGTTCCCCCGCGGGTGGAATATAGCGTTACCGACCGGGCACGCACACTTCTTCCCCACGTCGACGCTCTCATCGCATGGGCGAAAGCCAACATGACCGACATCCTTGCCGACAGGCGCGCCCACAAAGTCAGCTAATTGAGACATGTTTTTCCTATCGCGACGAAAGGGTTTCCGTAAGCAGACGAGCCACAACCACGGCGTTGTTGTGCAGCTCGTCGTGGGAGGAATACAGCAACGTTACAGTCGGTTTCCCTGCTACGGCCTTCAGAAGCTCGCCGAATGCTGAGCCGGATTTCAGCTCTGCCGCGTAGCGGGCTTTGAATTCATCCCAACGGTCGGCGCTGTCGGCGTGAAACCACTCGCGCAGTTCGGTAGAAGGCGCGATATCCTTGTCCCACCAGTCGTAATGGAAAGTTTCGTGGGAGAGCCCGCGCGGCCACAGACGGTCGATATATACCCGGTAGCCGTCGGAGGCATCCGCCGAAGCGTATGCCCTCTTGATTCTGATTTCTGTCATAAGTAACTGTTCAAAATTATTTTATACTTTCCTGATCTGATTATTTCAACAATTCCGCGGTAAAATTTCCGCATCTTTTCCTCTCTTCATCAGTCGTGTAGACATCTACACT
>ENA-OXWT01000856-OXWT01000856.1-human-gut-metagenome-genome-assembly--contig:-NODE-856-length-11994-cov-5.426334_pt1 | contig 11994 bp, 6 predicted proteins | sample MGYA00244689_ERZ652722 | MGnify/ENA primary metagenome ERZ652722 (study PRJEB26926, sample SAMN06164640) | human gut metagenome | biome: ENVO:00009003; feature: ENVO:2100002; material: ENVO:00002003...
GTCTGTTGCAGTGTGATCGCAGTGGCATGCCTTGGCTATTTCGGAATTTATAACTGGTATAACATCCGTACTGCCGATAATTACAAGCAATTAAGTGAATTGAAGGATAAAGAGTCGGCAACCGGTCAGAATCAGGATCCTGTGATCCATTACACCGCGGATGAAACGCAGAGTACGCCCCCTCCGGTACTGGATGAATATAAAAATTTATTAAATAAGAACAAAAGACTAATCGGATGGGTAAAAATTGACGATACTAATATAGATTACCCTGTAATGCAGACAACGGATAATGAATATTATCTTGATCACAATCTGAATCAGGAGTATGATAAAAACGGATCCATTTTCATGGACAAGGATTGTGATGTGCTCAAGCCCAGCACAAACTTCATTTTGTATGGACATCATATGAAGAGCGGGCAGATGTTCGGAAGCTTATCCCTATACAGCGACCAGAGCTATTATGAGAAACATCCTTGCATACAGTTTGATACCATTTATGAAAAAGGCCAGTATGAGATCATGTACGTATTCAGATCCCGGGTCTATAGTGAAGATGAAATCGTATTTAAGTACTATCAGTTTATAGACGCCCAGAGCGAGCAGGAATTTGACTCTTATATGAATGATATGGCAGAAATGTCATTATATGACACGGGAGTCACAGCTTCGTTCGGTGACCAGCTTTTAACGTTGTCTACCTGTGATTATCAGGAGAAAAACGGCAGATTTGTAGTGGTTGCCAAAAAGGTGACGACAAAGGAGTAAAGGATGACTAAGGGTAAAAAGAAGACTAACAGAAGATTAAAAAAGACAGTAAGGAAGACCCTGGGGACATTGTTTCTGATCTCGGCAATTATAGTAGCGGCAATCCCTACGGAAGGACTGCGTGCAGCAGATGGAACAGAAAAGGAGGTTACGGAATCTTATCTGCAACAGATGAAGATTCCTTATCTGGACAGTAAGGAAGAAATCTATACCACCGGTGACGGTAAGTATCAGTTTGCCTATGTAACGGACGGCGGCAGTGATAAGGGTGCCGTGATCCTGGGATACAACGGTGGCTATCTGGAAGGTAACAACCTGGTAATTCCCGATGGACTGGATGCGTATAAGAAATATTCTTACAGTGATGGAACCAACGGCGGTTATGTCGCTGTAGGTAAGGAAAATGATTTCCTGTTCTATGCAGTGAATCAGACGACAACTGATCCGGTAACCGGGGCAGAGATTGTGATCAGCACATCGTATCAGCCCTGCCGTTATGAAGACCGTGCCCAGTGGGAGAATTTATCATCTGAAGAACTGTATTATCACAAGTCGGATACTGTATCCGGTGGTGATCTTGTACCTGTTTATGAGAAAACGACAGATTCCAATAAACAGCGTATCAAAGGTGCAGAGGTATGGTATATCGGCAACCAGTATCTGCAGGAAGGAACCGGAAAAGATGCAGGTACCTGGAAAATTGCAGGACCGATCACCAGTAGTGATAAGGGGATTTTTGCCGGAAATGGTAATATTCACACACTGACCATCGGAAAGAGCGTAAAAGGAGTGGGTGTATATGCATTTTATGGCTGTACCGGTATGAGCAGCATTTCTTTGGGAAATGGTCTGAATATTATTGGTGATTATGCGTTTGCCAACTGCCTTACTATGACCAGTGTAAATCTGGATAGGATCAGCAATCTGACAACGATTTCGGATTACGCATTTGCCAACTGCCAGTCCATGGAAAAATTTACGGTTCCTATTAATGTAACAACAATTGGCAATAATGTATTTGAAGACTGTTATTCCATGATAGGCATTAATATGTCCAACGCAGAAGAAAATAACGGTTTCTCTGTGGAAGAGGAAATGGCTTCCACAAATAATGCAACAGCATTAAACAATTTTGGGAAAAATGTATTTAAAGGATGTGCAAATTTAAGATCTGTGACATTCCCCAGAACTTTCAGCAATGCCAACGGCCCGGTATCCGGATCTATTGATGTATCCGAGTTCCGGGGATGCGAGAATCTGAAATATGTAACTGCAGCAAACCCGTCTTTGAAGATCACGGGGGGAGCAGTAGATACTTCATATACCTTTGATTCCTTCAAAGCGGATGTACCGGCAGAGTTTTATCTGGAAAGTGTTGACAGCTCCCAGTTCCATACCTGTGCGACGAATAATTATATGGCATTCAGTTATCTGAATTCCGACGGAACCAAGCAGAATCTGTATGAACTGACAGTTCAGGAAACAAGTGGCAAAAAGGCTGTTTACAGAGTGAATTCCTCTAATCAGCTAGTATACTGTGAATTTGACAGCGGTCTGGAAACTGTTACCATGCCGGATACCGTCGGACCTTACCAGATCACAGTGATCGGCTCCGGTATTTTCCGTAATAACTGTTATCTGAGGAGAATTACGATTCCCTCCTCTATTACTACGATTGAAGACAGTGCGTTTAAAGGCTGCCATAATTTGAAAGATGTCATTTTCAAGGAGCCTGTCAATATTACCAGTATCGGTACAGATGCATTCAAGACCCAGGAGGTGGAATATCATAAGGCAGATTGCGGTAACAAGGACGCAACTGATGTACAGCAATTGTATTTTACAGGCCCTATCTCGGATGATTCGGCACCGTTCAATTATGCAATGGATCCGAACAGCTATATTAACAGAGGAAACCAGGAAAGAACCTATATTACCTATTACAGTGGCTGGCCGAAGAATCTGGAAGTAAAGTATAACCCGGATACGGACAAAAATGAATTGGCAGATTATCCTACGTTTAAAGAAATTCAGTCCGGTTCGAAATATACCACAGGCAATTATGCTTATATGACACTGGAATACCAGGAGGCGGCTAAGACTGCGGTAGATAAATATCTTGGTACGAATTCAGAACCTATGACGGATTATGAACGTGAGATCATCAATGCGGCACTGCAGATCGAATTACCTTACGGTATTGAAACCATTAAAGAAAATCTGTTTACTGCCACAGAACCTTCGGAAGCTCTGCCGTCCAATACGACCAAGACATTGACCGCTTACGGACTGTTGGAGATTGGCAAGGAGACTTTCAAGGATTGTACGAATCTGAGTGGTGTCTATCTGAAAGACAGAACTACGAAGATTGATGATTATGCTTTTAAGGGATGTACAAATCTGACCGGTGTGGCAGTACCTGCCACCACAACAACAATGGGAAAACGTCCTTTCACCGGCTGTGAGAAACTGACAACGGTGGATTTCCAGGGAAGTCCTTATTTCACCTGTGATAATTCTATTATCTACAGTCTGGAAAACGGAAAGAAGAAAGATATCATTGAATTTCTGGAAGGAAGAGCCAGCGGAGTGGTAGCTCCTACGGAAGTAGAGGGAGTCACCGGAATTGCTGAGGAAGCATTTGCGGGCACCAAGGTAAGTTCCGTGGATCTGCGTACCTCCTTTGTGACAGATATTCCGGAAGGTGCTTTTATGGATACTCCGAAGCTGTTCGCAGTTTATCTGCCGGATACCTGTAAGTCCATTAGTAAGGATTCCTTTACGAACAGTAGTATTGCCTACATGGAAGTGCCGGAAAGTGTCAGCTATCTGGATAATGATGCCTTCGGTGGAACCACCGATAAGAGTGCACTGCAGTTCTACTGCGTAGATGGCAGTAATGCATATATCTATGCAACAAAGAACGGTATTATGACGACCTCAAAGCCGCTGGAACTGTTCTATACCGTAACTTTCTGGGATTGGGATTCTACGCTTCTGGATACACAGACGGTAGCAGCAGGGGGAGATGCAGTTCCCCCTGAAGTTAAAGGCAGAGAGGGATATACCCTTACCGGATGGGTTCCGGATTATCATGGGGTACAGGCCGATCTGCAGGTAACTGCCCAGTACGAAGCAGATGATCCGGATGCTTCCAAATATACGGTAACTTTCCTTGACTGGGATGACAGCGTACTGAAGACTATGCTGGTAGCTCCCGGAAAGGATGCAGAACCTCCTATTGATCCTAAGAGAGAAGGATATACCTTTATCGGATGGAGGCCTGCGGTTACCAACATTCAGGCGAATACCACGATTTATGCCCAGTATGAGAAGAATGATTCCGAAGACTCCAAATTCACGGTACGTTTCATTGATTACGATGATACGGTGCTGTACGTGCAGAAGGTAGCGTCCGGCGAAGATGCCATTGCACCACAGAGCCCTACCAGAAGCGGTTATACCTTTACAGGATGGAGACCTGCCATTACCGGAATCACCAAGGATACGGATACTTATGCCCAGTATGCTATTACCGGAAGCCAGGACGATCCGAACGCCACAGCAACACCGGCACCGGGAACGACAGCAACACCGGCTCCCGGGACTAACACCACAACAAAACTGTACACATTGACAGTTAAGAACGGTTCCGGTTCCGGAAGTTATGCTGCCGGTTCCCAGCCGATCATCATTGCAAATGATCCGGCCAAGGGCATGCAGTTCAGCAACTGGACGATCGATCCATCCAATACCACTATAGCAAGTAAGGTATTATCGGCAACGGTAATCACCATGCCTGCGGGAAATGTAACGGTTACGGCAAACTATACAAAGTCAAACGGTTCTAATACCAGTACTTCTACCGGAAGTGGTAATTCTACGAATTCCAATTCCAACAGAAGGCCGAACAGTACTACCACAGGTAATGTTTCCGGCGGCAGAACCACTGTTGTTATTGACAAGAACGGTCTGTCCAATACCGGTGTGGTATCTGCAACGGTAAACGGATCTTCCGATAACTTTGTGATCAAGATCACTGAGAGCGCATCTGCTTCAGAGGAAGTAGTAAAGGCGTTGATGGCAGAGTATGGCAACGATATCAGTGCCATCAAGTATTTCCCGATGGATATCAGTCTCTATGATTCCACCGGCAATAACAAGATCACGGATACTACAGGTTTGTCCATCAGCATTACCCTGCCGATCCCGGATTCTCTGATCACCTATGCAGGTAACAACAAGGTAGCAGGAGTGGTGAACAGTAAGTTAGACAAGCTGACACCGAAGTTCTCCACGATTTCCGGAGTATCCTGCATTACCTTTACGGCGGAGCATTTCTCACCGTATGTGATCTATGTGGATACGAACAACCTGACAGCCGGAACAATCGCAGACAGCACTCCTAAGACCGGAGATGCCATTCATCCGAAGTGGTTCCTGTCTCTGGGGCTAGCATGTCTGTCCATAGTATTCTTCATGAAGAAGGATAAGAAGACTCTGCGCAAGGCAAGAGCCTAGTGAAAATAAAGGATGGGAAGGTTTATGAATCATAAAAAGTGGGTAGTTGCATTGGCATTGATAGCTACCGCATTGATCCTGACACATCTTCCTGTGTCGGAGGCAGATGCGGCAGCGTCTGCCTCTGATTTTCAGATTGAAGGCAGTACACTGACAAAATACAGAGGAAGCGATGAACGTGTCACGATTCCCGATACAGTGGAAGTTGTGGGTGAGAGTGCCTTTGAGAACAATCAGAAGGTACAGTTTGTTGTGGTTCCCAAGTCGGTGAAGCGCATGGATGCCTATGTCTTCTGGGGCTGTGATAATCTGGAAGAGGTTGTACTTGGCAAAGGTCTTACCTCAGTGGATGAATATGCTTTTTCAGGATGCACCGGACTGAAACAGATCACGATCCCTGAGAATGTACAGAGTATTGATGCACAGGCATTTGCCGGATGTACGAACCTTACGGATATTTATATTCCGGACACGGTGACAAGCATCGCAGACGATGCATTCTTAAATTGTGATAACGTAACGATTCATGCGGACGAAGGCAGCGTGGCTGAAAAGTTTGCACAGAAGCTGGCAGAGCAGAAAAGTCAGAGTCCTCTGGTAACGGCAGCGCCGACGGCGACACCGGCGGCAGACGGAACTTCAGATTCACAGGCAACAACAGAGCCTGCCCCCACTGAAACGCCGACCCCTGCACCGACACCGGTGCCCGGAAATGTGATCGGCAGTACCTTTGTCGTAGGAAATCATGCGATGGTTATGATGCTGCCTGAAGAAGAAACTGTGCAACAGGGCTATACGGAACCGGTAGCAGGACAGGAGACCGGAGGAGAAACGCAGGATATCACTGCGGAGGCAGAAGACGGTACGATTCCGGAGTGGAAATATTATCGTGACCAGTCGATCAAAGCAGTGAGTATACCAGAAGGAACCACGGAAATCGGACGCTTTGCTTTTTCCAGAAGTTCGGCAGAAAGTGTGACGTTCCCGGAAGGTGTGACCACTATTGATTATGCAGCATTTTATCACTGTGATGATCTGAATAGTGTGATATTGCCAGATACGGTGACCCGGGTGGAAGCCAAGGCATTTACGCATACCGGATGGATGGATGATTTTGAAGAAAACAGCATGGATGATTACCTGATCAGCGGGGACATTCTGGTGGCTTACAAGGGGGACCTTCCCGAAGTGACCATACCGGATGGTGTTCGTGTGATCGCTGATGAAGTGTTCCGCAGCCATACGGAACTGAAAAAGGTGCATCTGCCTGCAAGTGTCACCAATATCGGTGACAGCGCATTCCCGGAGGGAATCGAAATTATAAATGAATAAGGGTCAGATTTTACCGACACCAGGATAAGAAACCGGCATAAGATAGAATAAGTCTTATGCCGGTTTTGTCTTATTTTACGGGGAAGGAACAAGATGCAGCGGGTAAGGGAACAGGTACAGGTGCCGGAACAATTGCATAGTGGGGCAGGACGTGTGAAATCTGTGACTGTTGCTGTGCTGGATACCGGAATTGCTTATCATCCGGATCTGGTAGGACGGCTGCTTGCTTTTTCCGACTTTGTAGAAGGCCGTTCCTTTCCGTATGACGATAATGGACACGGGACACATGTCTGCGGGATTGTATGCGGAAGCGGAGAACTGTCCGGAGGAAGATTTCGCGGAATGGCACCGGAGGCAAAGCTTGTGGTGGGAAAAGTGCTGGACAGACAGGGGGAGGGCTCCTGTGATTCCATGCAGGAAGCTCTGGAATGGGTACTGCGGATGAAAAACAGGTATGGAATCCGTGTCCTGAATATCTCTGTGGGGATCGGAGACCTGAAGGAACGTTACAAGGAGCAGATGTTGCGAAAATCTCTGGAATTGTTGTGGGATCATAATATTCTCGTGGTCTGCGCTGCAGGTAATACCGGTCCGGAGGACGGTAGTATTTCGGAGATGGCCAGTAGCAGAAAGGTTCTGACGGTGGGTTGTCATGACGGAAGATATTGTAAAAATGATCCCGGAAGGTGTGAGACGTACTCCGGCAGGGGCAGAAGATATGATGTGACCCGTAAACCGGATATTGTGGCTCCGGGGACAAGGATTCTGTCCTGTAATGCTTTCTGGCAGAACCGGAACGGCAGAATCTACAGACCCTATGTAGCAAAAAGCGGCACATCCATGGCAACACCCATTGTATCCGGGGCGGCAGCCCTTGCTATGGAAAAATATCCGGGAATTACCAATGAAGAATTTGTTCGTCTGCTGTCCCTTACAGCTACCGATCTGGGAGAGCCGTGGAACAAGCAGGGCTTCGGCATGCTTAATGTACGGAGATTATTAGAAAACAAGTAAAAGGATAAAATCACTGGGAAAAATAAAAAATATGATTAAAATAAGTCAATAAAATAAATACCAAAGATATTGACACAAATGGTATGATTGTATACAATGATACGAGAACTGCAAAATGTATTTTTACTGCGCAGAGTAAAAATTATAAAATCTTGCAGATATCGAATGTCAGGGAAGAGAGGTATACCAATGAGAGAAAGTGATGCATTTCAGAATCGTCCGGTCTCCATGAATCCGAAGAACAACCTTTTGGAGATTGAAGAGCATATGTACATACTGGATGATGTGGAGAAGCCGAACGTGTTCCGTAACATGTTCCCTTATTCCGAAATCCCCAAAATACCTTTTAATGATCGTATCGTGCCTCATAACATGCCAAAGGATATCTGGATCACAGATACTACCTTCAGAGACGGACAGCAGTCCAGAGCACCTTATACCACAGAGCAGATCGTAAAAATCTATGACTATCTGCATGAACTGGGTGGCCCCAACGGAATGATCCGTGCCAGTGAATTTTTCCTGTACAGCAAGAAGGACAGAGACGCTGTTTATAAATGTATGGAAAGGGGATACAAGTTCCCCGAAGTTACCAGCTGGATCCGTGCCAGCAAGGAGGACTTTAAGCTGGTAAAAGAGATCGGAATGAAGGAGACTGGCATTCTGGTCAGCTGTTCCGATTATCATATTTTCCTGAAATTAAAAATGACCAGAAGACAGGCCATGGATCACTATTTAAGCGTTATCCGTGACTGCCTGGAGGAGGGGATCAGCCCCAGATGTCATCTGGAGGATATCACCAGAGCGGATATCTACGGTTATGTGGTTCCGTTCTGCCTGGAACTGATGAAACTGATGAAGGAGTATCAGATCCCCATCAAGGTCCGGGCCTGCGATACCATGGGATATGGTGTCAACTATCCCGGTGCCGTTATTCCCCGTAGTGTACAGGGTATCATTTACGCAATTCATACCCACGCAGGTGTGCCGCATGAGCTGATCGAATGGCATGGTCACAATGACTTTTACAAGGCGGTGTCCAATTCTACCACAGCATGGTTGTACGGTTGTTCCGGTGTAAATACCTCACTGTTTGGTATCGGTGAGCGTACCGGTAATACACCGCTGGAGGCAATGGTATTCGAATATGCACAGTTGAAGGGTGATCTGAACGGTATGAATACCCGTGTCATCACGGAGCTGGCAGAGTACTATGAGAAGGAGATCGGCTATCAGATCCCGCCCAGAACCCCGTTTGTCGGCAAGAATTTCAACGTGACCAGAGCCGGTATCCATGCGGACGGTCTGCTGAAGAACGAAGAGATCTACAACATTTTCGATACCGAGAAATTCCTGAATCGTCCGGTATTGTGCGCTATTTCCAACACCTCCGGTCTGGCAGGTATCGCACACTGGCTGAACACCTATTATAAGTTAAAGGGAGACAAGCAGGTACAGAAGACTTCCGAACTGGTAGCGGAGATCAAAAAGTGGGTAGACGAGGAGTACGCCGGTGGACGTGTCACCGTGCTTACGGATGAAGAGATCGTGGCCTGCGTCAACCGTATCTGCCTGGAGAAGAACCTGAAGATCGGTGAGTAAGAAAATATGGCGGCATTTTTTGCTGCCCGGAAATGAGGATTATAGTGAGTAAGTATGATGTAAAGCAGGAAGTAACGGACAAGTTCTCCCTGCGGGGACGGGTATTTCACAAGCTGAGAGAAGACATCTTAAGCGGAAAATATCAGGAACATGAAGAATTGAAGGAAGTGGCCATCGGCGAGGAGATGGGAGTCAGCAGAACCCCCGTCAGAGAAGCGTTCCGTCAGCTGGAGCTGGAGGGACTGATTCAGATCATCCCCAACAAGGGAGCCTATGTCACCGGTATTACCCAGAAGGATGTGAAGGATATTTACATGATCCGTTCCCTGCTGGAAGGTCTGTGTGCCCGTTGGGCTACGGAACATATCACCAAGGAGCAGATGGAAGAGATGGAAGAGAATGTCTATCTGTCCAAGTTCCATGCCCAGAAGGGGCATCTGGAGCAGCTGGCGGAGTTAGATAATCGTTTCCATGATATTCTGTATGAGGCATGTGACAGCAAGATGCTGGAGCATCAGCTGAAGGACTTCCATCAGTATGTCCTGCGTGTCCGCAAGAAAACATTGGCCAGTGCCAACCGCGGTCCCAAATCCAATGAAGAGCATGAGCAGATCATGGAGGCCATCAAGGCAGGCAATGCCGATCTGGCAGAGCAACTGGCACACCAGCACATGATCAACGCCTATGACAACATGGTGAAAAACGGTCTGAACGAGGCCTATGCACAGCAGGATAAGCCGCAGGAATAGGTTGCCTGTCTGTGAAAATTACTGTAGAATGTAATTATTCAGAGCCAATGGGCGAAGTAACCACATGAGCAAATAACATGCAGGCATGTTATTTAAGTAAGCCTCGCAGAGGCGGTTTTGCGAATGGGTTTCTGAATAGTTGTTATGCTTAATAATTGCCCAGTATCTTCATGCTGCGAGCTTCTTCTCTGAGTCCCCGCAGTGCGTTTTTCACTGCGCTGTCCGCAAGATTCCCCTCAAAATCAATGAAGAAACGATACTCCCAGTTCCGGTCGGGAATGGGTCGGCTCTCGATCTTGGTCATGTTCAGATTGTTGTAGATAAAATGGGACAGAATGTGATACAGGGATCCGCTCTGGTGGGGGATCTCCAGACACAGACTGATCTTGTTGGCATTTTTGCGGAAGATCTTCTGGTTCGTCACAATGATGAAACGGGTGGAATTGCTGTCGGAATCATTGATCCCTTTTTCCAGAATTTCCAGTCCGTAGGTCTCTCCCGCGTATTCGCTGGCGATGGCTGCCTGGGTTTTATCCTTTTCCTTCGCTACTTTTAAAGCTGCGAAAGCGTTGTTCTGCATGCTGATCTGCTGCCAGTCATGCTCGGAGAGGTATCTGGCGCTCTGCATCAGGGACTGGGGATGGGAATAGACTCTTTTGATCTCTTCCATCTTCGTCCCGGGCAGTGCCAGCAGACAATGCTCGATGGGAATGACCTGCTCTCCTACGATATAATTCTCGAATTCTACCAGCAGATCATAGATCTCATTCACGATTCCGGCGGTGGAATTCTCAATGGGAAGTACTGCGAAATCCGCACTGCCTTCATCAATAGCACTCATGGCATCCCGGAAAGTTTCCACATGGAATGCATTGACATTCTCGCCAAAAAATTTCCGCATGGCTGCCTGGGAATAGGAACCTTCCGCACCCTGATAGACCACTCTGGCACAGTCGGTTTCCAGTTCTTCCACGCCGATAAAAGGAAGCCTTCCCTCACTTCCGTGGGCGGCTAACAGCTGGTACTGAAGCTTCCGGCTCATGGACATGATCTGTTCAAACAGTTCCTCCACGCCGTGGCTGTTGAAATCGTTGTGGGTCAGTGCCTTGACACCGGCGATCTTCTCCTGTTCACGCTGCTTGTCGAATACCTTTTTCCCCGTCTCTATTTTATATTCCGCCACCTGTCTGCTGACATCCATGCGCTTCTCATAAAGATCCACGATCTGCCGGTCAATGGTGTCGATCTGTTGTCTCAACTGTGATAAATCCATGCTGTTCTCCTTAACTTAACTGATATCCACGAATTGCTCCGCTGCAAAGCAGCTCCCGCAATTCTCAAACATTCGGAATCCGCTGACTCCAAATGTAACTATTCAGAACCACATTCGCAAAACCGTCTCTGCGAGGCTTGACTTTTGCTCATGTGGTTACTTCGCCCTTTGGCTCTGAATAGTTACATTCTATCTCACTTTTCCCTTGTTAGCAAGCAAGAACCAAGGTATAATATTAGATATTACAAAAACTTTACATTTCATTTTACATAAAGAAGGATTGCTTATGAAAGATAAAAAAGCCTTATTGATTCTGATTCCTTTTCTTCTGTTCGTGATCATCATCGGTGCATTTGCCATCGTGGGAGACCGGATCCCTGACAATCCCCCGGAGACCGTGGGGAACACCGCCGGAAATCTGAACAATTCCGGCTACTTCTGCGAGTATGATGGAAAAGTGTATTTTGCCAATGTCTATGACAGCGACACCCTGTACTCCATGGACCCTTCCGAACAGGACATCAAAAAACTGGGGAATGCCTCCGTACAAAATATCCTGGCTGGCGGTAAATTCCTCTACTATTATCAGACCGGAGCTTCCGGGGATGCCGGGATCGGTGCTCTGCGAACTGTGCGTTCCTTCAACCGCTGTAAGCTAAACGGCAGCGACGTCACAGGACTTACCAGAGATCCCATTTCCACCGCACAGCTGGTGGGAAGCAACCTCTATAT
>ENA-OXWT01000859-OXWT01000859.1-human-gut-metagenome-genome-assembly--contig:-NODE-859-length-11913-cov-5.643194_pt1 | contig 11913 bp, 12 predicted proteins | sample MGYA00244689_ERZ652722 | MGnify/ENA primary metagenome ERZ652722 (study PRJEB26926, sample SAMN06164640) | human gut metagenome | biome: ENVO:00009003; feature: ENVO:2100002; material: ENVO:00002003...
CGAGATGCAGCGTAGTCTCGTGGGCTCGGAGATGTGTATAAGAGACAGGCGTAAGTCAGGATGCCCAGCGCTTCGTCCGGGTAGCGGCTGCGGAGAAACTCCGCCACGTCCTGCCCTGCCGAACCCAGCACCATGAGCCGTTCGGTCTCATTTTGGAACCGGGCCTTGCTCAGGTCGTAGACACACGCGCGGCGCAGCACCGCATTGACCAGCCCCGACGCGCTGGATTTTTTGAAGGCACGGGTCAGCTTGACGGCCTCGTTGACCGCCGCCGACACCGGCACCTGCATATAGCGGGCCTGTGCCAGCGCCGAACGCAGGATCTCCCGGACCGGCGCATCCAGCTTGGCAAGGCCCTTGGGCAGGAACTGCGCTAGGATATAGTCCAGCGTGCCCCGGTGTTCCAGCACGGTGTAAAAGATCGCGCTGGCAAAGGCTTTGTCGCGGCCTTCCAGCTTCTGCCGCTTGAGCTCGGCATCCAGAACGAGGTTTGAGAAACCGTCCTGCTCCTGCCGCACCAGCGCCGAAACTGCCGCCGCGCGGGGGTTCGGCCCGCTCACAGGGTATCCCCCGCTTTGAGCCGCAGACCCGCTGCGAACGAGGTGCCGTCCATGGGTTTTTTGCCTTCCGGCACCACATGCAGCAGCTGGATGGCCCCATCCGCACACGCCACGGTCAGGGGCTTGGTGGCCAGCACAGTGCCGGGGGCTTCCCCGTTGGAAGCCACGGCGCGGCACTCCGTCACCTTGACCTTCTTGCCGCCGGTCGTGAACCATGCCATCGGCCACGGATTCATGCCCCGCACCCAGTTGTGGATGTGGGCGGCGCTGTCGGTCAGGCGGAACTCGGCCAGCTCCTTATCGAGCATGGGCGCGAGGGTGGCGTTTGCGTGATCCTGCGGCTGGGGCTTCAGCGTCCCTGCCGCGATCTGGGGAATGGTCTCGCACAGAACGCGGGCACCGGCAGCCGTCACCCGGTCGAACAGCTCACCGCTGGTCTCTTCGGGGTCGATGGCCACCTTCTCGCAGACGAGGACATCGCCGGTGTCCAGCCCTTCGTCCATCTGCATGATGGAGACGCCGGTCTCGGCATCGCCGTTCAGCACGGCCCACTGCACCGGGGCGCTGCCGCGGTACTTGGGCAGCAGCGAGACGTGCAGGTTGATGCAGCCGTACTTGGGCGCTTCCAGCACCGATCTCGGCAGGATGCAGCCATAGGCCACCACCACGATCAGTTCCGGCGCAAGGGCCTGAATGTTGGCGTCCTCGCTGCCGTCCCGCAGGGTGCGGGGCTGGAAGACCGGGGTGCCGTGCTCCAAGGCCACTTCCTTGACCGGCGGCGCGGTGAGCACCTGCTTGCGGCCCACCGGCTTATCCCGGCGGGTATACACGCCGCAGATCTCATGCCCGGCGGCATAGAGGGCTTTCAGGCACTCGGCGGCGATATCCGGGGTCCCCATGAACAAAATGCGCATTACTTGTTTCCTTTCGCTTCGCGGGCAGCCTTCTTGCCCTCCTCGGTGTCCTCATAGAAATACTCGCTGGACTGCATGATGGTGATGCCATCCAGATGGTCATTCTCGTGCTGGATGCAGCGGGCCAGCAGACCTTCGGCCTCCAGCTCGAACCAGTTGCCGTTGCGATCCTGTGCGCGGACCTTGACGGCCTCCGGGCGGGTCACAGCGCCGTTGTGGCCGGGGAAGGACAGGCAGCCCTCGTAGGCGGTCTCCTCCTCCTCGGACACCGCGAGGATCTCCGGATTCACGAAGTCGATGAACTTGTACTCGTAATCTTCGGGGATCTCCTCTGGAGCGTCGGTGGTGTCCCACACGACAAACAGGCGGCGGAGCATGCCCACCTGCGGGCCGGCCAGACCCACGCCGTCGGCGTCGATCATCGTCTCGCGCATATCGTCCAGCAGGGTAGCCAGACGGTCGTCAAAGTTGGTCACGGGGCGGCAGACCTTGTTCAGGATGGGGTCGCCCTCTTTTACGATGTTACGGATAGCCATTATGGTACCTCCCAAATCAGTTGTTGTGGTATATCAGATATCTCCGTCCGAGTGCAGATCGACCACGACGGTGGCCTTGCTGGGCAGTTTTTCCTGCTCATAGAGGCCGAGGGTCTCCCGCATCAGGTCGCGGAAGCGGCGGTCGTTGCGGCACTTGACGGTGAGCTTATAGCGATAGGCTTCGTTGATCTTTTCGATGTTGCCGGGGGTTGGGCCGAGAACGCGGAGGGGCAGGTCCGGCTGCTTGGCCGCCTGCTGCCCCAGCAAGGCGGCGAACCGGGCGGCGGCGCGGGCCACCTCGATCTCCTTCGGGCCCGCAAACCCCACGACGCACAGCCCGCAGAAGGGCGGGTAGAGCCCCAGCTTCCGGTAGGCGATCTCCTGCTCGAAGAAAGCGTCGTAGTCCTGCGCGGCGGCAAGGTTCAACACCGGGTTGCTGGGGTCGGTGGTCTGGATGATGGCAAAACCGGGATCCTTGGCCCGGCCGCTCCGGCCCACCACCTGCGTGATGAGGCTGAACACGGTCTCGTAGGCACGGAACCCCTGCGCAAACAGGAGCGAATCGATGCCGAGGACGCCCACAAGGGTCACATCCTCAAAATCCAGCCCCTTGGCGACCATCTGGGTGCCCACCATGATGTCGTATTCGTGGCGGGCAAACTTTGCCAGCAGCTTTTCGTGGGCATCCTTGGCGGCAGTGGAGTCCTGATCCATCCGCAGGATGCGGGCTTCCGGGAAGAGCTTGGCCAGCTCCTCCTCGGCCTTCTGGGTGCCAAACCCGCGGTATTGCAGTTTTCCGCCGCAGGTGGGGCACTTCTGGGGCGGCGGGTCCATCTGGCTGCCGCAGTAATGGCAGAGCAGCTTGTGGGCCGACTTATGGTAGACCATCGGAACGCTGCACTTTTGGCACTTGAGTACCTCGCGGCAGTCCTCGCACTGGGCGATGGTCTGGTAGCCCCGGCGGTTGAGCAGCAGGATGGTCTGCTTCCCTGCATCCAGATTGCGGCGGATGGCGTCTTCCAACGCGAGACTGATCTCCCGCGGGTTGCCGGAAGCCAGTTCCGCCCGCATATCCACGATCTCCACATGGGGCAGCGGGTTGCCGCCGTACCGCTGGGTCAGCCGCACGAGCTGGGTGCGGCCATGCTGGGCGGCAAAATAGCTCTCGGTGCTGGGGGTCGCGCTGGCCAGCAGCAGCAGGGCTCCGTTCTCCGCCGCGCGCTGCCGGGCGACCTCGTGGGCCGAGTAGCGGGGCGCGGATTCGGAGCGGTAGGTGTGCTCCTGCTCCTCGTCGATGATGACGAGGCCGATGTTTTCCAGCGGCGAGAAGATCGCGCTGCGGGTGCCCACCACGATATCGGCGCCGCCGTCTTGGATCATCTGCCACTGCAAAAGCCGCTCGGTATGGTTGAGGGCCGAATGCTGCACGGCCACCCGCTTGCCGAACCGGCTCTTCAGTCGCAGGATCATCTGGGGCGTCAGGCTGATCTCCGGCACCAGCACCAGTGCCCGCTTGCCCAGCTGCAAGCACCGCTCGATGAGCTTCAAGAACACCAGCGTTTTGCCGCTGCCGGTCACGCCGTAGAGCAGGGCCGCATGGGGGGCGGCATCTTCGAGATGAGGCAGCAGTACCTCATAGGCCGCTTGCTGCTCCGCCGTCAGCCGGATCGGCTCGTTTTTCAGCGGGATGCTCGAATACAGGTCGATGGATTTGTTCACCTTGCTGCATTCCAGCACACCCTTGGCGCAAAGGTTATCGAGCACGGCCCGGCTGATCCCCTTTTCTTCCAGTTCCGTCTGGGTCCGCTCTCCCCCGCCCAGCAGCGCCACGGCGGCCAATTGCTTTGCCGTCGGCTTGGGCTTGGCCGGGAGGGTGCCCGCCAACTTATAAGAATTTTCGGTGTGGCGGGTGAGCTGCTTCTGGAGTACCGGCGTCACCCCATCGGCCGCGACGGCGGGCTTGTACTGCGCCCCATATGGGATGACCGCCTTGACGGCCTCGTAGTAGGTACAGAAGGTCCGCTCCTTCAAAAAATGCACCAGCCGCAGCAGCTCCGGCGTCAGACAGGCGGAGGCGGGGGCCACATCGAAGAGGAACTTCAGCTTAGAGCTTTCCGGCTCTTCGTCACAGGCCAGCACCACGCCCATCCGGGCGCGGCTCCCCCGCCCGAAGGGCACCAGCACCATGCTGCCCAGACGGACGGCATCCTGCTGGTCGGGCATGACCGCGTAGGTATACAGTTTATCGAAGTGGAAGGTCGCATTGCTCACGGCGACCCCGACCGTTTTTGGCATTCAGGCAGTTCCTCCAGATGGTTCAGTGTGCGAGGCCCGCGCGCTGGCAGATAACCTGATACAGCTCGTCGGCACAGGCCTCCACCTCATTGTTGACCAGTTTCAGGGTGAAGTTGTCCTGCTCGGCCAGCTCGTTCTGGGCGGTGGCAAGGCGCTCGCGGATGCTGTCCTCGGTCTCGGTGCCGCGGCCCCGCAGACGGCGCTCCAGCTCCTCCACCGACGGCGGCAGCAGGAAGACCGTGGTTGCGCCGGGGAACATCCGGCGGATGTTGGCGGCACCGTGGACGTCGATGACGAGGACCACCAGCTTGCCCGCCGCCAAGCGCTTGTTCACCTCTTCCTTCAGGGTGCCGTAGTAGTTGCCGTTGTAGAAGTTATACTCCACCACCTCGTCATTGGCGATGAGCTGCTGGAACTGCTCGGTGGTGCGGTAGTAGTAGTCGATGCCCTCCTGCTCGCCGGGGCGGGGTGCGCGGGTGGTGGCGGAGACGGTCTTCTCGATCTCCGGGTGGGCGGTGCGCAGCGCTTTGACCACGCTGTCCTTTCCGGTACCGGCGGCACCGGATACCACAAACAGATACTTTTCGTTTTCCATATTACTTTTGCTCCTCCTCTGAACCTTTGCCCTCGGCCTGACCGGCGGCGCGGCTGGCCACCGTTTCGGGCTGAAGGGCAGATAGAACCACATGGTCGGAGTCCATGATGAGCACGGCGCGTGTGCTGCGCCCATAGGAAGCGTCGATCAGCATCCCGCGCTCGCGGGCTTCCTTGACCAGACGCTTGACCGGCGCGGAGTCCGGGCTGACGACTGCCACCACGCGCCCCGCGCTGACCAGATTGCCAAAGCCGATGTTGATGAGCTTCATGTCTGCCTCCGATCCGAATGTGTCAAACGGTCACTCAAGGTTCTGGATCTGCTCGCGGATCTTCTCGATCTCCGCCTTCATATCCACCACCACGCGGGTGATGTCAAGATCTTGGCACTTGGAACCGATGGTATTGGTCTCGCGGTTCAGTTCCTGCGTCAGGAAGTCCAGCTTGCGGCCCACCGGCTCGTCCAGCTCCAGAATCGAACGATACTGCGCAATGTGGCTGCGCAGACGAACGGTCTCCTCGTCCACGGCGGTCTTGTCGCCGAAGATGGCAGCCTCGGTCAGGACACGGGCATCGTCGATGTTCCGGTCCTCCAGAATGACCTTGAGCTTTTCGTACAGGCGGTTGGTGTAAGCCTCCACCCGGCCCGCGCTCAGGGCCTCCACCTTACCCACGCACTCTTCAAGGAAGCGCAGGCGGCTTTCGACGTCGGCCTTCATCTTGGCACCCTCCGCCGCGCGCATCTGCACGAACTTTTCCAGTGCCTGTGCGGTGACGGCGGAGACGTCCTCCCACAGCTTTTCCTCGTCCACATCCGCGTGGCGGGTGGCGAGGACGTCCGGGAAGCGGGCGATCAGGCTGGCGGTGGTGTCGTTCTTGATGCACAGCTCCTCGGACAGATCCCGCAGGGCCTGCTGGTAGCTGCGGGCCAACTCCTTGTTCACGGTGACGACCGTGTCGGCGGCGTCCACGTTCTGCACGGTCAGGCTTAGTTCTACCTTGCCGCGGGTGATCTGCTCGTTCAGCTGCTTTTTCAGGCGGCTGTCCATGTAGCTGCAGGTCCGGGGCATCCGGGACGAATACTCGAAGTACCGGGAGTTGACGCTGCGCAGCTCCACCGTGATCTCACGGCCATTGCGCACCGCAGTACCCCGGCCAAAACCGGTCATACTCAAAATCATGGTCAATTTCCTCTTCTGACAAAGGTTTTTTGCGGACAAATTTCAGTATATGTATCCGCCTTTGGGCACACCCGCCCATGTTACGATACATATGCTATCATTTTACTCTGATAGCCCCGTTTTTGCAAGCAATGCGGCGAAAAAATCAGCTTTTGCCCCGAAAAAGTCACACATCCGACACAATGCAAAAGGCCCCCCGCAAAACTGCGAGGGGCCGAGTGTGCTCTAATTAGACAATGTGGGACTTGTTGGCGTAATCTGCATGATCTGCATCCACGCCCTGCTTCTTAGCGTTGCGCTTTTCGAAGAACTTGGGTGCGACCTGCGGGAACATGGCGTAGGTCAGCACGTCCTCTTCCTGCGTTGCCCACTTGGCGGCTTCTGCCTTCAGCTTGTCCATCTCAGGAGCAAGGGTATCCGCAAAGCGGCAGGTGATGGGCTGCTCGTCGCCGAGGATCTTCTTGGTGAACTCCGGCTTGATGGGAGCGGGGGTCTTGCCGTAATCGCCGTGGACCAGACCCTTGAACTCCTTGGTGACCATCTTGTAGCGCTCGCCGAGGATGACATTGAAGACAGCCTGCGTGCCAACGATCTGGCTGGTGGGGGTGACCAGCGGAGGATAACCGGCATCCTCACGGACACGGGGGATCTCAGCCAGCACTTCGTCCAGCTTGTCCTCCTTGCCGGCGTCCTTCAGCTGCTTGAGCATGTTGGAGAACATGCCGCCCGGCACCTGATACAGCAGGGTGTTGGCATCGACGCCCAGAGACTTGGGGCTGATCTGGCCGTTGGCGATGTACTTCTCGCGCAGCTTTGCAAAGTATGCGCGGACGACATTCAGCTGCTTCAGGTCCAGACCAGTGTCGTAATCGGTGCCCTGCAGGGCAGCGACGAGGCTCTCGGTGGCCATGTGGCTGGTACCGCCGCTCAGGGGGCTCATAGCGGTATCAACGATGTCGGCACCGGCCTCGATGCCCTTCAGCAGGGACATGGATGCCAGACCGGCGGTGTAGTGGCTGTGGATATCCACAGGGATGGACAGGGTGTTCTTCAGCTCCTTGACCAGATCGTAGCAGGTGTACGGAGTCAGCAGACCCGCCATATCCTTGATGCAGATGGAGTTTGCGCCCATCTCCTCAAGGGTCTTGGCGTACTTGACATAGTACTCGTTGTTGTGGACCGGGCTCAGGGTGTAGCTGATGCAGCCCTGAACGTGTGCGCCTTCCTTGTTGGCAGCCTTAATGGCAGTCTGCAGGTTGCGCGGGTCGTTCAGTGCGTCGAAAATACGGATGACGTCGATGCCGTTGGCAACAGACTTCTGAACAAAGTACTCGACGGCGTCATCTGCGTAGGGGCGGTAGCCCAGCATGTTCTGGCCGCGGAACAGCATCTGCAGCTTCTGGTGGGGCAGCTCCTTGCGCAGGATGCGCAGACGCTCCCACGGATCCTCGTCGAGGAAGCGGATGCAGCTATCAAAGGTAGCGCCGCCCCAGCACTCGACAGAGAAATAGGGGATCTTATCCATTTCGGGCAGGATGGGACGCATCTCATCCATCGTCATGCGGGTAGCCAGCAGAGACTGGTGTGCATCACGCAGGACGACTTCCGTGATCTTGATCGGCTTTTTCGCCATGGTTGTCACCTCTCCCTTCGTTCTCAGTTCATGGAGACCAGAACGTCACCGGAGTTGACGGTGTCGCCCTTGTGGACATTGACGGAAGCAACGGTGCCGTCCTGCGGGGCGACGATCTCGTTCTCCATCTTCATGGCCTCCAGAATGACCAGAACGTCACCGGCCTTCACGGATGCGCCGGCAGCGACCTTGACATCCAGAATGTTGCCGGGCATGGGAGCCTTGACACTGACGGCACCGGCAGCACCGGCGGGAGCAGCAGCCTTAGGAGCGGCAGCAGGAGCAGCCGGAGCCTTGGGAGCAGCGGGAGCAGCAGCAACAGGAGCTGCACCGGCGGCGGTCTCCTCAACGGAGACGCTGTAAGCAACGCCATTGACGGTAATATTGTAGTACTTCATGGAAGAATCCTCCTGAACAAAATCAGTTCGTTTCACTTTATGTACGGTATAAAATGCTTACAGAGCCATGTTGCCATGCTTCTTGGGCAGACGGGCAGCACGCTTGGTGCTCAGCAGTTCAAAGGCAGCCACGACGCTTGCGCGTGCATTGGCGGCATCGCAGACCATGTCGGCGGCACCCGCTGCAACTGCGCTGGAAGCGCTGCACACCTCAGCGGCATAGGCAGCAGCCTTGGCGTTGGTCGCAGAGATGATGTTGTCAGAAGCGTCGATCTCTTCCTTGTACAGGACAGAGACGGCAGCATTCGGCTCCAGAGCGCTGACGGTGCAGCCGTTGACGGCGATCTTCAGGTCGGCGTTGGCCAGAGCGGTGTAGACAGGGCCGACTGCCTTGCCAGCCAGCAGAGCGACCTTTGCGGTGGTAGCGTCTGCATAAGTGGCAGCCAGACGGGCAGCCTCGCGGATGCCGCCGGCGATGTCATCGGTGGCGCTGGGCACGAAGCCGTTGGTGTCCACGATGGTCAGCACGGGGACGCTGAAGGCGTCGCACAGGCGGACAAAGCGGGAAGCCTTGGACACGCAGTTGTGGCACAGCTGCTCACCGGTAGCCACCACACCCACAGCGTTGCCGCCGATGGTAGCAAAGGCAGTGTAGACATGCTTGCCGAAACCGGCGAACAGCTCCACGGCGCTGTCCTTATCGATCAGGGCAGCGGCCGCCTTCTCCGGAGCGGCACCGGCAGCCAGAACAGCGGTGGGCTGCTCGAACTCGAAGATGGCGGGGCCGGTCAGGTTGTTGGCGGGCAGCAGACCCACGATGTGAGCAGCCTTCTCGGCAGCATCCTCGGCGGTATCGGCCACGATGGCAGCCACGCCAGCCTTGGCAGCAGCCTCAGCAGAACCGGCGCCGGGGACCTTATCGCCCTTGGCGGCAGAGGTGAAGGGGGCGGTGAAGAACAGCTCTGCATCCTTTGCCATCACGCAGACATCTGCGCTGGCAGCGCTCAGAGCGCTGGTACCGCCGCACACGCCGGTGACCACTGCCACCTGCGGCACAACGCCGGACACCTTAGCGATGGTCGCGTTCAGCTTGGCACTTGCGGTCAGCACGTCCAGACCCTCAGCCAGCTTTGCGCCGACGGAGTTGTAGAACGTGACCACCGGGCAGCCCGTCTGAGCAGCCATTTCGAGGACCTTGATGTTCTTTTCAACGTCCTTGACGGTGACAGCCTCACCGTTCTGGTAAACGGCATAGGCCTGCTGGCCAGCCGCATAGCCGCAAGCGGCGCTTACCGCGCCGTCCGCAAACAGTGCGGTGTATTCCCCGTCATCGAAAAACTTGGCGAGGATTTCTCCTTTGTTGATCTTTGAAGCCATGGTAAGACCTCCTGCTTTGTCTATTTTGAGCTTTCAAAATTAGTATTATTATACAGTATTTCCCTAAATTTCTCAAGTACCGTCCGGCCCATTTTCCGGGAAAAATTCCACAATCTTTTCCGGTGCAGGGTCGGCTGCCTTGTTCTGGCCGCCGAAAGGCGGGAAATATCGGGAAAGCGTATCACTTTCTCCGCTTGGCCGGGGCGCCGTCTCTCCCCTTCTGGCCCACAGGGCCGCGGGGGCGGCGCTCTGCCGCTTTGGACTGCAGCGCAGCCGAGCGGGTCTGGGCACGGCCCTTGGCCGCTGCGGCGCGCAGACCGTTGACTTCCGCCTTGGTCAGCTCACGGTAGGTGCCGGGCTTGAGCATTCCCAGCTTGACGACACCCTCGGCGTTCCGCTTCAGGCGGACGACCTCCAGCCCGACGGCTTCGCACATCCGGCGGATCTCGCGGTTCTTGCCCTCTTTCAGGGTCATCTCCATGACGGTGCGGCCCGGCTCGTCGGTCACAACGTTGATGGCGCAGGGCATGGTCTTGGTGCCGTCGTCCAGCACGACGCCGGAGCTCATCTTCAGGATCTGCGCTTCGTCCGCGCGGGGCTGGACGGTGACGCGGTAAAGCTTGGAGATGCCGCCGGACGGATGGGTGACGGCCTGTGCAAAGGCGCCATCGTTGGTCATCAGCAGCAGACCCTCGCTGTCCTTATCAAGGCGGCCCACCGGATAAAGGCGGGCGGGAATGTCGCTGACAAGCTCCATGACGGTCTTGCGGCCCAGCTCATCGCTGGCGGTGGTAACATAGCCGCGGGGCTTGTACAGGGCCAGATAGTAGAGCTGCTGGTTCTTCTGGATGTAGATGCGCTCGTCATCCACATGCAGCACATCGCGGTTGGGGTCCATCTTGTCGCCCACCTTGACCGGGTGGCCGTTCACCTTGACGCGGCCCTCGGCAATGATCTGCTCCGCCGCGCGGCGGGAACACAGGCCCTGCTCGCTCATGATCTTCTGAATACGTTCTTCTGCCATAGTTGTTTACTCCTTGTGCGCCTCCCGGCGCTCAAAACGCACGTTGCAACGCGCTCTATCAAAACTGCAGGTTGGAAGTCCGCAGTTACGGCTGGGGCTTTTCCTCCGCCGGGGCGGCGGGAGCTTCCTTTTTGTTGAGGAGGGCGCTGACCTTTTCCACCAGTTCGGGGATCATGGTCAGGGCGCGGTCCACCGTGTTGCTGCTGTCGGACAGCTGGATGGTGCGCACGCAGCCATCCTTGACGACCAGAAACGCCACAGGCTGAATGTTGACACCCGCGCCGGAGCCGCCGCCGAACAGGTCCTTGTTGGCAGCATTCTTGCCGTCGAAATCGGTGCCGCCGGAGGCGAAGCCGAAGCTCACCTTGGACACCGGGAGAATGGTGATGCCGTCCTCGGTGGTGATCGGTTTGCCGATGATGGTGTTGGAATCCACCATCTGCCGGACCTTGTCCATCGTGACGTTCATTAAATCTTGAATCGGATGCTCAGCCATAAAATCGGCCTCCTTATTTCGATACTGGGGAAGATCTCCCCGGAACCACTCCCCCGCCGCAGCGGACAAGCGGGACACACCATACAGATATATTATAGCGGAATCAAAGGAACAAATCCAGTACTTTTTCGCGCCAGAATTCGTAAAGAACACGCAAAGCGGTAAAAACGATCGCATAGGCCTGTGCCGTCACCCGGAAGGACACCCGGTTTTCCACGGTGGGCTGGTCGGAACCGAGATCCGGCACAAGGCGGAGCTGCTCAAAATCAAGGTAAAGGAAGCGGTCCAAAAGGCCCAGCGCACTGCCGAGCCATGCGTTCAGCTTGCCGTAGCTGCGGGCTGCATCGGCGGGGTCCTCGCCCCGGACGCCGAGGCAGATGTTGATCTTGGTGATCCGCAGCGCCCCGAAGACAACCTTGGTCAGCTTGCCCGTCCCCCGCAGGATGGTGCAGACGATGTTCAGGGTCAGCTTCGCCTTTTTGCGGGGCGTTGCTTCCGGCTTCGGCTTCGATTCCGCTTCCGGTTTCTTTTTGGACTTCTTCTTTTTCTCCTTCTTCGGCTTTTCCGGCGCGGGATACCGGAACACCGGGAAGGTGATGCCCAGCGCACCGGCCTTGACGATCAGGGTCTCGTTCTCCCACAGCACATCCGCGCAGAAGGGGCAGAGCATCAGCAGCACCGCCAGCACCAGAACCACCAGCAGCAGGATGCCGATGCACTTTAATAGGAAGAGCAGCACGCCGCCCACGACGCCCAGAATGCTCAGCACCACGCTCATACCGCTCCCCCGCTTTCTTCCTGATCGTTATGGATGGGCGGCAGGTCTTCCAGACTGGACAGGCCAAAACACCGCAGAAAGACATCCGTTGTCCGGAACCTGTCTCTTATACACATCTCCGAGCCCA
>ENA-OXWT01000881-OXWT01000881.1-human-gut-metagenome-genome-assembly--contig:-NODE-881-length-11698-cov-10.212316_pt1 | contig 11698 bp, 10 predicted proteins | sample MGYA00244689_ERZ652722 | MGnify/ENA primary metagenome ERZ652722 (study PRJEB26926, sample SAMN06164640) | human gut metagenome | biome: ENVO:00009003; feature: ENVO:2100002; material: ENVO:00002003...
TTGATCCCTTTATGGGCAGCGGAACAACCGGTATGGTGGCAAAGAGAATGAAGCGCCATTACATCGGAATCGAGTTGAACCCGGAATTTACGGAAATGGCATATGACCGGATCGGAGGTGATCGGTAATGACAGAAGAAGAGCTTCGCCCACAGCACGAAACTCTGCAAGCAAGGGATAAGGTGGTTCTCAAAATGACCCGTGATGGCGCTGCGGAAGAAAATCTGACACAGGGCAGCACGGAACGCATCTCGCATAGGCCGGAGGACGCGGTGTTTCAGAGCGAAGAAAACGCATCTGCATCAGAAGAAACACCCGCTTCTCAGAAGCCCTCACAGCAACAGCTCTATCACAGTGAGACATCCAAGGTTGCCGCACCGCAATCTTCTGCCCCACCGCCTCCGTCAGTTTCATTCGGATCGGTTGCAGCGCAAAGTGTTGTGACTCAAAAACTGCGTAAGACACAGGCCATACAGGGGCTTGATGCCGATGAGACACTGGAAAAAGCCGCTGAAACCGCTGCTTCTGCCCCGGTATTCGAGGAAGAATCAAGCGTTAAAATGCGTCGGTTGGAGAAAAAGGCAGAAAAAGCGCATCAGCGCCTGGACGCTGCCAGAGAAAAACTGCCGACGCATAAAGTCCTCAAGAAAGACCGGGTGTTTGATGATCAAACCGGCAAAGCCAAGACTCGCCTTCACTTTGAAGACGAACTGAAAAAGCCCAAGTCACAGAGCAAGCTTACCTTTGAAGCTGAAAAGACTGTGGGCAAGGTTGGTGACAGTCTTGCTTTTGCAGTGCATGGGAAAATCCATGAGGTTGAGCAGGATAACTCCGGTGTGGAAGCCGCCCATCGTTCGGAAATTGTCGCGGAGTCCGCTGTTCGTCATTACAGCCATCATCAGAAAGCCAAAACCAATAAACCCTATGAAAAGGTGTCCAAGTTGGAGCATGAAGCGGCGGATGCTGATCAGAAGCTTCAAGCGGAGAAGGCTTTTCAGGCCAACCCCGAAGCAAAGAAAGGCAATATGAACCGGCATTATCAGAAGCAGCGCATTAAGAAAGATTATGCCGCAGCATGGAAATCCGGTTCGCAGACGGCCAGCACTGCATCGGCAAAGGCCGGGAAGACGGTTCGTGAGAAGGCATCTGACAAGGTGAAGGAGTTTTTCTCCAAGAACAAAAAGGTCTTTCTCTGGATCGGCGCAGGAGTGGCGTGTATCGTCCTGTTTGCTGCCGGTTTTAGTTCCTGTACTGCAATGTTTTCTCAGGCCGGTTCCTCCGTGATGGCAACCTCCTATCTCAGCGAGGATGACGCGATGCTGGGGGCTGAGGCACAATATTGTGACATGGAAGCAGAACTGCAAGACTATCTGGACAACTACGAAGCTACCCATGACTATGACGAATATCACTTCGATCTGGATGAGATTGAGCATGACCCTTATGTTCTGGTGTCTATCCTCTCAGCCCTCAACGAAGGGCAATTTACTCTTGATGGAGTACAGGGAATGCTCGAAATGCTTTTAGAAAAGCAATATATCCTCACCGAAGAGGTGGTGGTTGAGACACGATACCGCACAGAAACGAGATATGACAGTGAGGGAAACCCTTATCCTGTGGAAGTTCCATATGACTACTATATCTGCTATGTCACACTGGAAAACTTCAACCTCAGCCATGTGCCGGTCTATATCATGAGTGAAGATGAGTTGTCTCTGTATTCAGCGTATATGTCTACTTTGGGCAACCGTGAGGACTTGTTCGGAGACTCAGAGTATGTGGACAAGTACATCACAAACCCTCCGGCTGATTATGATGTCCCGGCAGAATATCTGGATGATGCCACCTTTGCCACACTTTTGTCCGAAGCAGAAAAGTATATCGGCTACCCATATGTCTGGGGAGGCAGCAATCCCAGCACATCCTTTGACTGCTCCGGTTTTGTTTCCTATGTGCTGACCAACAGCGGATTGTGTAATACGGGACGGCTCGGTGCGCAGGGGCTTTATAACATCTGTACCCCTGTCTCTGCTCCGCAGCCCGGCGATCTGGTATTCTTTGTCGGCACATACGATACCCCCGGCGTTTCCCATGTGGGAATTTATGTGGGAGATCAGGTCATGTTGCACTGCGGAGATCCGATCCAGTACACATCCATTGCTTCTTCCTACTGGCAGAACCATTTTTACGCCTATGGAAGACCGCCCTATTAAGAGAAAGGAGACCACTGTATGAATCCGAAATACCAGAAGGTTTGCACCGAAATCGACAAAACCGAAAAGAAAATCTCGGACCTGCAGCAGCAGCTCAAGGAACTGCGCGACAAGAAGACCGAGATGGAAAACCTTGAAATCATCAACACTGTCCGTGCAATGGTGATGGATAAGGGAGAAATCATGGCGTTCCTTGCTGCCATGCAGAAGGGAGACGCCAAGCAGCCCATTGAGGAACCGATGATGGAGGTGGATGAGAATGCGTAAGAAAACCATTCGTCTGCTGGCGTTGCTGGCGCTCTGTATGGCCGTTGTATGCAGTTTCTCTGTGACAGCCTTCGCCTATGCGGAGGACACCGAACAGGATCTTCCTGTCACGGAAGCTACCCAGCCGGAGGAAACGCCCAAGCCTGACCATGAGCCGGAGGAAGTACCGGAAACCATTACTCCGGGTGAACCGATTGACGATACCGGTAATGCCTATACCCGCGATCTGCTGTATGACAAGGCCACCAACAAGCAGTTTATCACTATCCAGACCAAAAGCGGCAGCACCTTCTATGTGGTAATTGACTATGATGCACCCGTCAATGAGGATGAGGAACAATACCAGACCTATTTCCTCAACATGGTGGATGAGGCGGATCTGCTTGCGCTGATGGATGAAGAAGCCGTTTCCGCTTTGAAAACCTGTACCTGTTCGGAAAAATGTGTTGCGGGGGCTATTGATACGAGTTGCCCCGTATGCAAGAACAACATGAGTGAATGTACCGGTACTGCACCCGAAACGGAAGAGCCTGCTGCTCCACCTACCGAAGAAGTTGAAGAGCCGGAGACCGGCGGCAGCAACCTCGGCATGATTCTGGTAGTGGTGCTGATTGTCGGTGCCGGTGGTGCTGCGTACTATTACTTCAAGTTCGTCAGGGGCAAAAAGCAAAAGGACGAAGACCTGGACTTCTACGATGATGAAGGCTATGAGGAAGAGCCGTACATCAATGAGGATGAGCAGCCTGAATTTGAAGAGGACGAGGAAACGGAGGCTGACAAGGATTGATTTTAGTGGTCGCAGAAAAACCCAGTGTTGCGCAGACCATCGGCAAGGTTCTCGGCGCAACCAGCCGAAAAGACGGCTATTTGGAGGGTGAAGGCTATCTTGTTTCGTGGTGCGTCGGCCATCTGGTCGGCCTTGCCGATGCGTCGGTGTATGACCAGCGGTACGCCAAATGGAGATACGACGATCTGCCCATTATACCGGAGGAATGGCTGTATGAAGTACCGAAGGATAAAATGCAGCAATTCAAAGTGCTGTCTGCTCTCATGAAGGACAAGCGTGTCACTGAGCTGGTATGTGCGACGGATGCTGGGCGTGAGGGTGAGTTGATATTCCGTCTGGTCTATCAGAAAGCCGGATGCAGAAAGCCCTTTAAGCGACTGTGGATCAGTTCCCTTGAAGACAGCGCGATCCGGGACGGCTTCCAGCATCTCCGGGACAGCTCAGAGTTTGACCGGCTTTATGAAGCGGCGCTCAGCCGCTCAAAGGCAGACTGGATTGTCGGAATCAATGGGACGAGGCTTTTTTCCACTCTGTATCACAAAAAGCTGGTGGTTGGGCGTGTCCAGACCCCTACGCTTGCCATGCTGGTCGAGCGCGACGGAAAGATTACCACTTTCCGCAAAGAGAAGTATTTCAATGTCCATATTCAGAAGGATAGCCTGAAAGCCAGCTTGGAAAAGCTCAAAACCGAAGAAGAGGCAAAGAGGATTGCGGAGGCTTGCGATAAAAAGCAAGCCTCCGTTTCTTCTCTCAAGAAGGAGCGAAAGACAGTAAACCCACCGAAGCTCTATGACCTCACTACCTTGCAGCGGGAAGCAAACCGCTATTTCTCGTTTACCGCCCAGCAGACCCTTGATTTGGTTCAGTCCCTCTATGAAAAGAAGCTGCTGACCTATCCGCGAACTGACAGCCAGTTCATCACCGATGACATGGAAGGGACAGTCCGACAGGTTATCAGCATCCTTTGCCGAAAGCTGCCTCTGTTTGATGGCGTTGCGTATACTCCCGACATTGACCGTATCAGCAATAACGCAAAGGTTACGGATCACCATGCCATCCTTCCCACGGTTCAGGTGGAGAAGCTGGACATTGCAGAGCTGCCGGAGTCGGAGCAGAAAATTCTTCGTCTGGTTGCTACACGCCTGATTTGTGCCACCGGAGAAAAACACATCTACGATGAGACCACCATGACTGTTTCCTGTGAAGGCTCTCTGTTTACGGCCAAAGGGAAAACCGTTGTGCAGGACGGATGGAAAGGCATTGAGCTGCGGTTCAAGGCAACGCTCAAAAGCAAGGAGAAAGAAGAGCTGGAAACCGTGCTTCCCGAAGTAACGGAGGGCGACATCCTTCAAAATGTCGTATCCAGTGTATCCGAGCATTTTACAAGCCCTCCCAAAGCATTTACCGAAGACACTCTTCTCTCGGCAATGGAGAGCGCCGGAAATGAGGCGTTTGACGATGAAACGGAGAAAAAGGGCTTGGGTACTCCCGCTACCCGTGCCGGGATCATCGAGAAACTTGTGAAAGGAGGATTTGCTGAGCGCAAAGGAAAATCACTCATTCCCACCAAAGACGGCCTGAATCTTGTCTGTGCCCTGCCGGAGCAGATCACATCTCCTGTCATGACTGCGGAGTGGGAAAACACCTTGATGCAGATCGAGCGTGGAAATGCGGATGCAGATGCTTTCCTGTCCGGGATTGCTGCCATGACATCGGAACTGGTAAAGGCATACCCGTTCCTTTCTGACGCCGAGGCTTCCCGATTTGACACGGCACGGGAAACGGTTGGAAAATGCCCTCGCTGCGGTTCGCCGGTCTATGTTGGCAAGGGGAATTTCTATTGCTCCAATCGTGAGTGTTCCTTCTGCCTGTGGGAAGATAACAAATTCTTTTCCAGCAAGAAAAAGAAGCTGACCAAAAAAATAGCGAAGGAGTTGCTCGACAAAGGCTGGTGCAGGGTAACTGGCTTATACACACCCAAAAAGCCGCAGCTTTACGATGCTGTAATCCGGTTGGATGATACCGGCGGCAAGTATGTCAGCTTCAAAATGGAGTTTGACCGATGAACCGCCCGAAGTATGTTGCCTCTTGCAGCGGAGGCAAAGACAGTGTGGCAACCCTGCTGCTGGCGGCTCAGCATAATGAGCCGCTTGATGAGGCGGTATTTAGTGAGGTAATGTTTGATCACGCGCTCAGCGGTGAAGTCCCGGAACACCGGGACTTCATCTATGACCGCCTCAAGCCCTACTGCGAAAACCAGCTCGGCATCAAGTTTACGGTACTCCGAGCGGACAAGACCTACGACGATGTGTTTCATCACATCATTGTCCGTGGTCCCCATAAAGGCCAGAAACGCGGTTTTGTCTGGCCGGGGATGTGTGCGGTAAACCGTGACTGCAAAATCCCTCCCATTCGTAAATATAACGCGACGCTTTCCCCGGACACCATCAGCTATGTAGGGATAGCGTCAGATGAACCGCAGCGTCTTGCACGGCTGGAAGGCACCAATAAGGTAAGCTTGCTTGATAAGTACGGCTATACCGAAGATGATGCGCTAAAACTATGTGCGGAGCATGGCCTGTTATCTCCCATCTACGATCATTGCAGGAGAAACGGCTGTTGGTTTTGCCCCAATGCCAGCGATGCTGAGCTGAGGCATATGCTTGAAAAGCATCCCGATCTGTTTGACCGGCTGCTGGAATGGGAGACCGAAGATAATGTCTTCCACCGCAGAATCACACGGAGAGAAACCCCGTCTGAACTCAAGGCTCGCCTTTTGCGGCCAGATCAGACGGGGCTTTCTTTATCTCAAAAGGAGGTGCATTGATTGGCTGAAAACAAAAATGCGCAGCAAGTCCGTGAGATCACTGACAAACTGGAACAGGGCATCAAGGAGTTGTTTGAATCGGAACGGTTCAAGGAATATCTTCGCACGATGTCCAAGTTCTATAACTATTCCTTCAACAACACTCTGCTAATCGCCATGCAGAAACCGGAAGCCACTTTGGTTGCCGGGTATACCGCGTGGCAGCGGAATTTTGACCGTCATGTGATGAAGGGTGAAAAAGGCATTCGGATTCTTGCTCCTGCCCCCTATAAGACGCAAATGGAGATGGAAAAAATCGATCCCAAGACGCAGAAACCGGTACTGGATGCGGACGGTAAGCCTGTCACAGAGATGGTCGAAGTCATGCGTCCTGCTTTCAAGGTGGTCAGCGTTTTTGATGTTTCCCAGACTGAGGGTAAGGAGCTTCCCGACATCGTTGTGGACGAGCTGAAAGGAACCGTAGAGAATTATACGGCATTCTTTGAAGCCCTCCGTCAGATTTCCCCCGTCCCGATTGGGTTTGAGGACATTTCTGGTGGTGCAAAGGGATATTACCATCTGGAAGACCGGCGTATTGCCATTCAGGAGGGTATGAGCGAGATCCAGACCGTAAAGACGGCCATCCATGAAATCGCACACGCGAAGCTCCATACCTCGATCAGCCGGAACCTGAGCCGAAGTGGAAGCTGGTTATGGTCAGTGAAGGCGGCACCACGCATGACTACCGGACAGGTTTTGAAAGTGAAGTTGACGCATTGGCTGCTGCGGAAGCAGATGACTGGCGGTATGTGGATGAAAACCGGTTTGAGTGGAGGCTTGAGGTCACAGAAGACCTCTCCGAAATCCAAGCACAGAAAAAAGACCGCCACACCAAGGAGGTTGAGGCAGAGAGCGTTGCCTACACGGTCTGTCAACGGTATGGCATCGAAACCTCTGATTATTCCTTCGGATACATTGCCGGTTGGTCCTCCGATAAGGAGACAAAGGAGCTGAAAGGCTCTCTGGAAACCATCCGCAAATCGGCGGCTGAAATGATCGAAGGCATTGATGAAAAGCTCAAGGTATTACTTGCCGAAAAGGAAGCAGAAGTTGAGTGTGAGGCAGAGTATCCTCCAAGAGATGAGGGGATTCCCGTCTACCGTCAGACTGCAAGCTACGCTCTTGAAGCGGATGAACTGGATATTTACCATGCTTCCTATGATGCAAATGTGGCCTGTAAAGAGACCATTGAATATGCCATCAGCAGCCACTATGCAGATAACCGCCTTGCTGCCGAAGCTGCGGTCACAAGTGTTTTGGAGCAGTTCTCCCCGGAACGGGTTCAGTATGTGCTTGCCAACACCATCCAGCAGAAAGCTCATGATGGCCGGATCTCAGAGAAACACAAAGCGTGGGCATCCGGTATGGAGGTATGTCCAGAAAACGCGGCTTTCTTTGTTGTCGATCAGGCAAATCCCGGCCTGACAAATCTGTTTATCACAGAGTTTCAGCGTCAGATGGATGTACGGGAACAGAATGCACTTACTTCTGAGGAATCCAGAGACCCGGAGGTTGTTGCTTGGGAACGGGACGAGATCACCTCGTTTACGGTCAAGGTTGAAGAGGTGCAGTCTCCCGTTGCATCAGAGAAGCCTTTACAATCCGCTGCGGCCAAGCATAAGCTCACGCCCGAGGAAAAGCAAATCAAGGAAGCGGTCATGGATACGCTGAAAGCACGGATTGCCCATGCCAATGATGGGATGCTGGCGACCTATAAGTCATCGGATCAGTCGTTCCGCACCATGATGCAGTACAAGGTCAGAATTGAGGGCAATCAGGTGACTCAGAACGGCGAACCACTGTTCGCGATCCACCGGCGCTTTTCCTCCCGCAAGACACAGGGCTGCTATCGGGAGCTGCTGCCGAAGCTGGAATATATCCGTCAGGAAAAGGTTCAGGATACCCGTCGTGAAAAGCCCTCCATCCGTGACCAGCTCAAGGCTGCTGCAAAGTCAAAGCCGGAGCGGTCTGCCCCAGCGAAATCCAAAAAGCATGAGATGGGATTGGAGTGATGGATATGAGAAAAAAGATGGATGTGGACATTTATGAAGAACTTTCCAAACTCGTCGATACCCATGTCAAGCACTACAAAGAAGACTTTGACCTTGACCAGCGGTTGATTATGCAGGCCGCAAAATCAGAACTGCCCGAAGACAGGACGCTCATCTGGTTTTGCCGGGAGTGTGGTACGCACTGCCTCCGGGAAAGCCAAGCCTTTGTGCGGGATACCCGCGAACACACCACTCTGCGGTTTTACGCGGAACAGTCCGGCGAAGACATCACTGCCCGTATCATCGTCCCCAAATTCGTAAAAGGCAAAAAGGTTATGGGAGATGTGTATGAGGTCAATTTCCGTGATCTGGCGAACAAGGTGGCACAGGAGTCCATCTCTCCGGCAATGACCCGTATGGCCTTTGCAGATGGATTTGAACAGGAAGTCCCGTTCCACAAATGTCTTCGTCAAGCGGAGCTATTGGTGCAGGAGCATGGAAAGATTACTTCTCTCCATGTAATTCCCGTGGATAAGGAAGCACTTGCAGACCTTTTGGAACAGCAAAAGCATCGCCGTGAGCGCTTGCCCGAAGCTGCAAGCGAGGAAAAGCTTCGTTCTTTGCCAGTTGCGGATTATCGCAGATATGAGGCTATTAAAAAGGATCACCCGGATGCGCTCGTCTGCTTTGCGCAGCATGATTATTTTGAACTGTATGGAGATGACGCCAAGAAAGCTGCTCCGTTGCTCAGTGCGAAACTGTTGGACAAAAAAATCCGTGGGCAACCCCCGCTGCCTGTGACGGGTTTCAAGCAGGAATTGTGGGTAGCTGCCTCCAAGAAACTTTGGAAAGCGGGGCATGATGTGCTGCTTATAAAGGATGGAGAAGTCTTCAAGGACTTGAAAGCCGCTGATTTTATTCCCGTTGGAGCTGAACTTCACATTGACGGTATCCTGAGCCGGGTGGAAAAGGTGGATTTTCAGGCTGGCCGTGTGGCGCTGGCAAATATCGAGCAGCGGGATCATCCGGCGCCATACAGTGAATCGTTAGATTATGTCCGAAGCTGTGTGGAGGATGCAGGGCTTGCCATCTATGAAGCGCCGCGCAAGCAACGCAAAGAGGCCACCCGTTCTTCTGTACGGGATAAACTGAAAACCGTTCGGAAAGAGGCGGCTGCGCAGACACGCAGCCCCGTCAAGGCCAAGGGAAAGGAAAGGGAGTTATAAATATGCCGTTATTCACCGTAGAAGAGATCAACTTCATGAGCTACTTTGACACATCCAGCCGTCATGCGCTCATCCGTGATATGGAAAACACCCCGTTGAGCGCTATGGATGAGGAAATGTCTGAGATGCTGTATCGCATGGTTAAGCGGCTCAAAAATATGTCGGATGAAGAGTTTTCGGCGCTTTATATTGCACCGGATGCTCTGATGGATTGAAAGGAGGATGTCTATGCCTGTTCTGGATGGAAACTTTGAAGCCTTTGTCACCAACCTCGGCAAGTACAACGAAGGTGAACTGGTTGGTGAATGGGTCAAATTCCCCATTTCTGCGGAAGAGATGCAGAAGGTCTTTGAGCGGATCGGGATCGGATCGAAGGACGAGTTCGGCCAGTCCTATGAGGAATGGTTTATCACCGATTACGAGTGTCCTGTTTCCGGGGTCTATGATATGCTCGGGGAATATGAAAACCTTGACAAACTCAACTATCTTGCCGCTCGAATTGATGAGATGGATAAGTGGGATCAGGAGAAGTTCACGGCAATTATGGAGGCCGGATGTGATGAGGTCAGCGACATTGATGACCTTATCAATCTCACCTACAATCTGGATTGCTATGACATCATTCCTGATGTCCATGATGAGTCTGATTTGGGCTACTACTATGTCCACGAGGCTGGTATCTACGAGGAAAAGGATCTCGGTCCCTTGGCAAATTACATCGACTATGAGCGTTTTGGCCGGGATATTCGGATGGATGAAGGTGGCCGTTTCACCGACGCGGGATATATCCGCAGCACCGGTGATAGCTGGAATCGGTATTTTGACGGTTCTCTGGATGACATCCCGGATGAATACCGGATCACTGGAAGCGGCGAAGAACTGGAAAAGGATGAAAAGCTGCTTGCCGTGGTTGTGGAGCCGGGAAAACAGGCTGAATTCAGAGACATCGACTCCGGCCTTGAATCCCTGCAAGGGCTGGTGGGCGGCGATATTCAGGCCATCTACCCCTATGATGACCCGGTGGCAATTATCTGCAATGACGAGGGTAAGCTCCAAGGTCTCCCGCTTAACCGCGCCCTGCGTGATGAAAGTGGAGAGATCTATGATATTGTTGCCGGGACATTTGCGATTGTCGGTTTGACCGATGACAGCTTCGGCTCTCTGGACGGCGATCTTGCTATCAAGTATGCCAACCTTTTTAAGCAGCCGGAGCAGTTTGCAAAGCTTGGTGACAGGATCATTGCCATTCCCATGATTTCCGAAGAGCAGAAAGAACAGGCTGGCCGGGAGCAGAAGGATTTTGAGGTGAATATGGATACCACCGGCCTTGCTGTCTCCGGGCATATCGGGACATGGCATACCATTGACCATCGTGAGGTAGACGGTGCGGCCTTCTATCTCATGGAGCACGATACTTTTGGAGATGATGCAGCGTGTATCATTGTGGATGAGCGCGGGAAGCTGGTTCTGGATCAGGTCTACGATGGATTTGACGAACAAACGATGGAGCAGCTTCATCAGGAGGTTATGCCGGTTGACAGGATGCCGGATGAATCTGTTACGGTGGATGACATGAAGGCATACGGCTACGCATGGGGCGGGATGCTTCCGATGCGTGAAGAGGCTGCGGTTGAGGTTATGAAGAACTGCACCGTCTTCCGGCTCTACGGCGACAATACCGAAAGCCGAGTGCAGGAAGCCAGTGAACTCAAGGATCATGCACAAAAGGGCGGCTTGTTCGGTGTTGAGAAGGTGGAATGGAAGGCCGCACTGGAACGCGAAAACTACCTCAAGTCTGCGGAGATGTCTACCGAGGATGACTATGGAATGATTGATGGAATCATCAACAATGGTCCCAAGGAAGACAAAAGTGCTGAGCGCAGCGGTAAGTCCTCGATTATGGACAGACTCAAGGCGGCGAAATCCGAGCCGCAAAAGAATAAACCGGCACCTCACAAGGAATCCAAAAAGGAGCACGAGCTATGAGCAGAAGCCAGAAGTGGAAGGATGAGTGGGCGTTCTTTCTTGGGGACACTGGTAGGCGCAGATATGCCGATCTTTGCCGACGCTGCATCCATGACTGTAAGCAGAGCTTTCGTGCTGAGGTAATCGTCTGCCCGGGGTACATTTCAAAGCGATCTGGTTCTCTCGACAAAGCGAAGGATTACTGTTGTGATAAAGGGTGAATATCGCGGATTTTCTCTCTTATAAGCGGTTCTGGAAAAGTGTCCCGTATGTTTTCCTGTCTTCGGGCGGAAAAGTGAAAATGTCAGGATAAAGGTCGATTTTCAATGAAAAGTTAAGAGCCTCAGTCGATGCCCTTTCGAGGGTGTCGGCTGAGGCTCTTTT
>ENA-OXWT01000922-OXWT01000922.1-human-gut-metagenome-genome-assembly--contig:-NODE-922-length-11388-cov-4.569576_pt1 | contig 11388 bp, 9 predicted proteins | sample MGYA00244689_ERZ652722 | MGnify/ENA primary metagenome ERZ652722 (study PRJEB26926, sample SAMN06164640) | human gut metagenome | biome: ENVO:00009003; feature: ENVO:2100002; material: ENVO:00002003...
ACGAGATGCAGCGTAGTCTCGTGGGCTCGGAGATGTGTATAAGAGACAGGTTCCCTGTCGTCTTCTGCATGTCCCTGTGCAATCTTCTTCTGACGGATCTTTCTCGCCAGTTTTCTGTCTATTCTCTGCCTGTTGCCTCCTTTCTTACCTCCGTCCATGTTCTCTTCTATCACATTTCCCAGATGATGCATCAATCTGGTTGCCATCAATAACAGATCCGGATGGGGCATATCATTCCAATGTTCCAAAACATAAGCTGCATATATATTTCCCTGCTCTGCTGAACGTGAAAAATACTCATATGCCTTCTCCCTGTCCTGTTCTACCTCTTTGCCGATCAGATATAGTTTGCCAAGAACATATTGTGCGTACTGATTTCCGACTTCTGCCGCCATGTCCAGATAGTGCAGTGCACGTTCTATATTCTTCGGTAATTCATCTCCCATAAGATAAAGTCTGCCCAACCGGTATGCCGCAAGTTCATTTTTCTGATCCGCCGCCAGTGTCAGATACTGCACAGCAACAGGAATATTTTTATACTCCTCATCCAAATAGATTTTTCCAAGCTGGTACTGCGCAAAGCTGTTCCCGGCATCGGCCGCTCGTTGCAGATGGAACACCGCCTTTTCCATATCTTTTTCCAGTAACACCCCCTCTTTGTATAATCTTCCCAGCGCATAGTCTGCAAATGGATTCTCCTGTCTGGCTGCTTCCTCCAACCACTTGACTGCTTTTATGATCTTTTCATAGTCAGGTGTTGCTTCTGGATCTTCTCTTAGCTTTTGTGTTTCCTGTCGGATATAAAGTCTGGCAAGCTGGTAAGCTGCATGGGTATTCCCATATTTATAGGCTTTTTGCAAATAGCGTTCTGCCTGTTCTTCATCCGGCTCCGTACCGATTCCATGCAGATACATACAGCCAATGCGATACCAGAGCGTATCATCTTTAGCCTTCTTTTCCATGTTTATAAATCCTAAGAACGCTGCCCGGTAATAGTTTTGTGCTTTCTCTGGATTTCTGATCATTCCACTGCCTGCCTCACAAAGTTTTCCCAGTTCATATGCGGCATAAGGATTGCCGCCATCGTAGGATCGAAGAAATAATCCGTATGCTCTCCCATCGTCCCGTTCCACTCCCTGTCCCCTGAGATAAAGCATCGCAAGCGAATAACACGCATAGATATGTCCTTTCTCTGCCGCCTTATGAAACCACCGCACAGCCTCCTCCGGGTTTTCTTCTGTTCCAAGCCCATACTGATACATCTTGCCGATCCGATATTCCAGGTACACCCTTAGGTATCGTTTCTCTAATGCCCATCTGTCTCATTTGAAAATTTAGTTCTTCATCTGACAACGGGAGTTCAATACTTCTATGTCCCCCGTTTAATATTGTAATTTTCATTCCTCTCCTCCTGTCTCATAATTGTCTTCCCTGTTCTGTAAAAATGCTTCTCTATATTTCCATGATCATTCCCCTCAGCTGTTCCAGTTTTTCTGCTTTTACCTCCGCATAGATTTGAGCAACATCTACACAATCTGTGACAAAGTCATATCCTATAAGCTGCGGGTATAAAGGAAACTCCTGTTTGGGAACTTTCCCACATTTGTACTTAGAATATCCCATCTTACGCATTTCCTCATAGGAAACTGCTTTCCCGCCTATAATATGTTTTTCTCGTTTCTCCCTCTGCATTTGAACTAATGCTTCCAAAATTCCGGCACATCCATTTCTTGCTTTGTAGGTACTAATGGCCCTTGTTGTAATTCTTAATTCAGATGCCAGTTCAGCAATACTTTTATACTCCTTTCCCCGGATAATACACATAGGAATTCGACTTATCATACGGTCCGCCGGTATCCCCGCTTTCTCTTTTACCTCCAGTAAAATGTCTGCAGCAGTTTCAAAGTCTACGTTATTATTGACCATCATTTCATGAATGCAGCCAACACTTATTTTCTTTTTCCGCGAGAAATCTCTTTTACTTTCATATGTTATTCCGTGATACTCTATTTTGCATTGAGGCTTATTCCTTCTCCTGATCGGGCTGAACAATGCTTCTTCCAAATTCATTCCATATGCTAATCTCTCCCATACCAATGACACATCCTGACCATAATAACAGCTAAGCTCCGTCAATCCGTGAAATTCTTTTCCTTGAAAAAAAAATAACTTCTTTTTTAAGTATTTCTGTGAGAGCCTCTTCTAACGTGTTTCCCTGCTCCATTTTTTTGAAAATAGTTGATCGTTTAATTCCATACTCATTTGCAATCATTGAGACACTCTTATATTTTCTTCCCCATACGACATAAGTTTCTGCTTCCTTTGCCCTCTGTGCTATTTTCACGGCCTTATCTACATCTTTCGTTCGATAATATTTATGCATAAGCGGAGAATATGGTAGTTCTAAGTCTTTACTAAGTTCACTTAATGAGTCATATTTTTTTCCCTGATATTCTACCTGGTACCCTTTTCTTCGTTTCATGCAATTCCTTTCCTATATCATCTCTGCCCCTCGTCTCTATATGTCCTTATACTAAGACTCCATTTATCACCTTCTAGATTTGCAGGCACTAAAAAAGTGACCCCATGAGGTCACTTTTTCAAACTATTTTTATTGCTCCGCAATCCTTGCCGCAAGATCTTCCAGATACATCCACCGATCCATTTTCTCTTCCAACAGCTTTTCTGTTGTTTCTTTTTCTGTTACCAATTGATTCAATTTTACAAAATCCGTCGATGCTGTCTCCATTTCCTTATCAAGCTTTTCTACTTTCCCTTCCAGCGCAGCAATGTCCGCTTCTATAGTTTCATAGTCTTTCTGTTCCTGATAAGTAAACTTTAACTTCTGGGGGCCGCGGGTACGCTGTCCCTTTTGTGTTGCTCCGGTTGCCGTTTCCGCTTTCTTGGGTGTTTCTGTTTCTTCGGCTTCCCTCTCTGCCTGTTTTTTTAAGGCATAATCGGTATAGCCGCCTTCGTACTGTCTGATTTTTCCATCGCCCTCAAAAGCAAAGATGCGTCTCATCGTTCTATCCAGGAAGTATCGGTCATGAGATACCGTAACGACAATTCCTTCATAGCGATCCAAGTAATCCTCCAGTATGGTCAGCGTAGCGATATCCAGATTGTTGGTCGGTTCATCGAGAATGAGCAGGTTAGGGCTCGATGCCAGCACTCGAAGTAAGTTCAATCTTTTCTTCTCACCACCGGATAGTTTTCCAATCAGGCTGTACTGCTTTTCCGGCGGAAACAAGAATCGATCCAGCATCACTGATGCGGACATCAGTCCGTCCACTGTCTGGATGTATTCTGCTGTATCCTTCACATAATCAATCACTCTCTGGTTCGGATCCATATAGGACAGATCTATTTCCGTTTCATCCGTGGGTTTCTCTGAAGCGATCTCCTGCGCATAATATCCCATTTTGACTGTCTGACCGATAATAACTTTTCCAGAATCCGGAGAAATAATTCCTGCAATCATTTTCATCAGTGTCGATTTTCCGCATCCATTAGGGCCAATAAATCCTACTCTGTCCCCTTTCAAAAAATTATAGGAAAAATCATCAATCAGTTTTTTCTCTCCATAGGACTTGCAGATATGATCCAGTTCTACAGTGGTTTTTCCCAATCTTGTAGAAATAGAACTCAATTCCACCTGTGAATCCTGTACCGGAGCCTGTTTATCCCTCAGCTCCTCATAACGCTGAATATGTGCTTTTTGTTTGGTGGAACGTGCTCTGGCTCCCCTGCGTATCCATTCCAGTTCCACTCGCAGGATCGACTGACGTTTTCGCTCGCTTGCAACTTCCATCTCCTGACGCTGTGTTTTCAGTTCCAAAAATCCCGAATAATTTGTCTGGTAGCTATATATTTTCCCTTTATCAATCTCCACAATTCGATTACATACGCTGTCAAGAAAGTATCTGTCATGGGTAACCATAATCAAGGCACCTCTCCACTTTTTCAGATAATCCTCTAGCCAGTCCGCCATATCATTATCTAAATGGTTGGTCGGCTCATCCAAAAGCAGAATATCCGCAGGAGATAAAAGCACTGAAATCAGCGCAAGACGTTTTCTCTGTCCGCCAGACAATTGTCCGGCAGGCTGCGAATAATCTTTAATCCCAAGTCTGGTCATCATTGCCTTGGCATCGCTTTCTATAGACCACCTGTTTTCCTCGGTCACATTTCCTTCCAATACACATTCCAAACTGCTTTTCTCAGGCGAAAATTCCGGATGCTGTGGAAGATAACGCATTACCACATGATTGGCAACCGTGATGTTTCCTTCCTCTGCTTCTTCTGTTCCCATAATCATCCGCAGTAACGTAGTCTTGCCTGTTCCATTGATACCGATAATACCAACCTTCTCTCCCTCCTGGAGCGAAAAAGAAGCATCTTCAAATAGTTTTCTTTCGGTATAGGACTTAGTCAGTTTTTCTATATTGATCAGATTCATGCTATTGCCTCTTTCAGTTATAATTTCTCGTACAGCATACACAATCACATACTGTATTTAATAAGAGAAACTATTTTCTATAGCTTCTTTATCAAGTAAATCCTCTTTCTAACTTTCTTTTAACAATCATTGAGAACTTACTTCCTCTAATACCCCTTCTATTTCAGCACGAATTTTCATATATGGTAAGGGCTCATTATGATATGCTTCCCATGGAATATAAATATATATATCATCCTTGTTCGAAAGCATCTGGGACTTAATTTTTTTTCTCTCTAAGTAATCCTTATCATCTCTACCATAAACTTCTATAACTATTTTTTTATTTGTCCCATCAAATTCTATAATACCATCTTCCAAATATTTATCTCTATATGCACCATATCCATACTCAAACGGTTTATAAAAGAATGCTCCTCTTTCCTTAAATCCATTTTGATTCATTATTTCACAAATGGCATTATACATTTGCACTTCATAATTACTCTCAGAAAATAATCCATAATCATTTACTAAAAGAAATCGCAGGCTATACATTGCATACTTATCTCTAAATCCTGCTAAAATAATACTTCTATTAGATAAATCATTAGTCGCATATGTATTTTCGTACTCTTCAAGCGCTCTAATTAACTCTTTTGTATAAACAGGAACTGATAACGCCTTACCATTTTTCTTTTCTTTTATTACTAAACGTGTAATCTCATCCTCTTCCTTATATGGAGGTATCTCTGCTAATTCTTTGTATACAAATTCCAGACCATCTTTTTGACGATCTAAATCAGCAATGCTTTTTCTCCTAGCCCCTATCCTTGTCCGCTTTTCAGCCCAAAACATTTTCTTAATCATTACTTCCGTTTTAGGATACCCTGTACTATTTTTTCCTTTATAAAATGCAACATGTTTAAATGTGAGCATATTCATCTTCTTTATCATTGCAGAAATTGTAATTTCTCCTTGCTGATACTGAGGATATCTTCTACCTCCTCCACCATGATTTTGTGGAACATTTTCATTTGGTGCATTTTCATCCGGCTCATCGTTGTTTTGATCCCGGTGCATTAATGGTTCTGATAAATGCACCCGTACCTCCCCTGTCTCATCATCAATCAAAAATCCTGCATTATACTCACGTTTATCTAAGAATACTTTCGATTTCGGACACCAATCCTCGTGATCTGCTTGTTTCCCTTGACTGCATGGATATATTGCCCAATTTCCATTACGCACTTTATATTCACTTACTCCATTACAATTGCAAAAAAGTTTCACTTTACCATTTTTACACTTTTCATATAATAACTTTTTTTCATCGTTATCCATTTCGTTTGGACATAGTATTTTATTTTCATTGGTTTTTATTCTAAACTGCGCCATTTTTTCTTTCCTCTAAATCAACAATCAATTCACAGATTTCTCTCTTTTAACATTATACAACAATTTAAATATATCTCCAACAGAAATCCCTTGTCATAGATTTATACTAAGTGTAAATCAAAAAATTTATTTATTAAGTATGCGGAAACAACCCTGATGCATTGTTTCTACATAAATCATTACTAAATTCCAACATCTGGGCAATCTGTTTCTCTATCCGCTCTCTTTCAATAGACAATCTGCCGCTTCTTTGTCAGCCACGATCTGACTCAATTTACAAAGTCTGTTGACATTACAGCCATATCACTTTCAAGCAATAATTTTCATCAACATGAATTTCCTACAACTATTGATACCTATGCCACCTACCTTCTCTCCTTCCTGTAAAGGAAACGCTACACTGACAAATAGCTTCCTCTCAGTATAAGACTTTGTCAGATTCTCTATGTTAATCATATTCATGTTATTACATCACTCATTTACTTTACCTTTCATTTATACACCTATACACCAAACAAAAAAGTAGTCATCTTTTTGATTATATCCCTTGTTACACAATACACAGTATAACGATATTTTTGTGTATCCAGTACCTTTTACACCTATTTTGTTACTCAATACACTCTATGCACACTTAAAAAGGGGGCTATAGTTTACATCGAGAATCAGGACATTGGGTGCCCCCATCAGTACCTTGCATAATTGCAGTCTGCGCCGTTCTCCACCAGACAGTTTTCCCAGCTGTCCGTACTGGTCTTCCCCGGAAAACAGGAACCGCTCCAGCATTCTCGCTGCCGTGATCTGTCCATCCTCCGTGGTGATATATTCTGCCACATCCCGGATATAATCAATGACTCTCTGCTCCGGATGCATCATGGTGTCGTCGATCTCCTGGGCATAATATCCCAGCTTCACGGTCTGCCCAATCTCAATATGTCCGCTGTCCGGAGCCACTTCACCCAGGATCATTTTCATCAGCGTGGTCTTACCACTGCCGTTAGGGCCGATAAATCCCACCCGGTCGTCCTTGCCGAACAGATAGGTAAAATCACGGATCAACACTTTATCGCCATAGCTTTTGGATACATTCTCGATCTCTACTGTGGTACGGCCCAGTCTGGATGCTGCGGAAGTCAGTTCCACTTTGCCGTCCGTCACGGGTCCCTTCACATTTTTCAATTCCTCAAAACGCTGCAATCTGGCCTTCTGCTTCGTAGAGCGGGCTCTGGCGCCCCGCTGTACCCAGGCAAGCTCATTGCGTAGGATATTCAGGCGCTTTTTCTCACTGGCCTGTGCCATCTCCTCCCGTTGCATTTTCAGTTCCAGATAGCCGGAATAATTGGCATCATAGGAATAAATCTTCCCTTTGTCCAGTTCCAGGATCCGGTCAGTGACACTGTCCAGAAAATAACGATCATGCGTAACCATGATCATAGCGCCTTTGCGGCGGCGCAGCTGATCCTCCAGCCAGTCAGACATGGAATTGTCCAGATGGTTGGTAGGCTCGTCCAATAACAGGATCTCTGCCGGGGACAACAGTACCGATACCAGTGCCAGACGCTTGCGCTGTCCGCCGGACAGCTGCCCGCAGGGCTGATCAAATTCCGTAACCCCCAGTTTCGTCAGCATGCTTTTGGCATCCGCCTCGATGGTTCCGGCGTTTTCCTCCACACGATTGCCACGCAGCACTGCCTCCAGCACCGTCTCCTCCGGAGCAAACTCCGGATTCTGCGGCAGATAACGCACCAGACAATGATTTGCCTTAATCACGGTGCCATCATCGGCTTCTTCCAACCCGGCAATCATTTTTAGCAAAGTGGATTTTCCGGTTCCGTTAATACCAATGATTCCGGCCTTTTCCCCTTCCTGCAGGAAAAAGGAGGCTCCGTCAAAAATCTTGCGTACTCCATAACTTTTGGTAATATTGTCAACAGTCAGTATATTCATCTGTATAACCTCTTTTTAGAATTTACGCATAGCTTATACGAACTTTTTTCTCAAAGAATCGTATCATTTTTCATGTGCTATACTTCCAAATGTAGTATACTATAAATAATCTATTTTAGGAAAGAAGGTTTTCGCATGAACTTAAAAGATGCTGCTGCGAATCTGAATCAGGCGCACCCGGAAGACATCCTGCATCCCCTCTATACTCTCTGGGGGGAATCGCTGGTGCGATCCGGTTCCTATGACGATATCCTGCCGGAATATCCCCGTCCGCAAATGAAACGAACGGATTACCATATGCTGAACGGTCTCTGGGAATATGCTTTTGTGCCCGCAGATGGGAGTAGTTCTTCGGAAGATTCTGCGTATTTTACCGCTCAGGGTTCCATCCGGGTGCCTTTTTCGCCGGAAGCCCTGCTTTCCGGAGTTCACAGACGGCTGGAACCCACGGAGTACCTGTGGTACCACCGGGAACTTTCTTTTTCCACGGAAGAGCTTTCCCAAAAAGAGGAAAATATGCGTTGCATTCTGCATTTTGACGCGGTAGATCAGGAAGCAACCGTTTTCCTCGGCACAAAGAAGCTTGGCACTCACAGTGGCGGCTACCTTCCTTTTTCCTTAGACATCACAGAATATGTAAACGCAGATCCGGTATCTCTCTATGTAAAAGTCCGAGATCTGACCGACAGCGGTTACGCCACCAGGGGAAAGCAGACCCTGAACCGCGGCGGCATGTTCTACACCGCCCAGAGCGGCATCTGGCAGAGTGTCTGGTACGAATGGGTTCCGAAAAACTATGTGATCAATTATAAGATCACCCCGGAGTACAACAAGGCTTCCGTAACCTTCGTTCTGTGTTCTCCGAAGCCGTTCAACCATCTGGAATTCCGGATAAGTGCCCCCTCCTGCGACGGAACCCTCGCGCAGGAAAATACCGGTTCACTCACGCGGATGCGTGTACGTAAAATTTCTGAGCAACAGGATTCCTTTGGGCTCACGCATACCACGGTCGTGCTTTCTTTTCCCGCCAGCGTCACCTATTCTGCAACGGATCCCGCTGATGCACCTGAGCCGGTAAATTTCAAGCCCTGGAGCCCGGAACACCCTTGGTTGTATCCTTTTACCCTGAACGCCGATGAGGATACCGTGGATGGTTATTTTGCCATGCGATGTTTCTCAGTCGAAAAGGATTCCAAGGGAATTTTGCGGTTTTGTCTGAATCACAAGCCCTATTTTCTCCACGGGATCCTGGATCAGGGCTACTGGTCCGACGGGCTGATGACTGCTCCCTGCGATGAGGCCTTTGTCTATGATATCAGCCTCGCAAAAGGGCTGGGCTTCAATATGCTCCGGAAACATATCAAGCTCGAGTCTCTGCGCTGGTATTACCACTGCGATCGTCTGGGAATGATCGTATGGCAGGATATGGTCAGCGGCGGCTCTACCTATCATATGCCCTGGGTATGCTATATGCCCACACTGTTCCCCCACATGTCCGCCCACACGAAGGATAATCATTATGAGCTGTTCTCCCGTGGTTCGGAAGAAGGCCGGAAAAGCTGGGAACAGGAATGTCTTGACACCATAGATCACCTGTACAATGTCCCTTCCATCGCCGTATGGGTGCCCTTCAACGAAGGCTGGGGACAGTTCGATGCTGCCCGTATTGCGAAAATGGTGGCAAAAAAAGACCCCACCCGTCCGGTAGACCATGCCAGCGGCTGGTTCGACCAGAAAGGCGGGGATTTCCGCAGTATTCATAACTACTTCCGTCCGTTACAGGTAAAATTGGATGGAAAAAGGGCTTTCGTTATCTCGGAATATGGTGGCTACGCCTGTCACATCGACGGGCATTCCAGTGTGGACCGGGTCTACGGATATCAGAAATATGACACCCCGGAGGAGATGGCTGCTGCCCTAAAGCAGTTATTTTCCAGACAATTATTTCCTCTGATCTCAAAGGGCTTGAGCGGTGCGGTATATACGCAGCTCTCCGATGTGGAAGAAGAGGTGAACGGTCTGGTGACTTACGACCGGCGTATCGTCAAACTGCCTGTGGGACATCCGTTTGCGGCACCATCCTCTTTTGCAGCACCTTACTCACATGGAAATAAGCCGGAATAAGGAATGCATCCGCCATGATCCAGGCAATGGGACTGCCCAGGCATACCCCGGTAAAACCGATGATTGGCACCAGTCCAAAGCCTGCCAGGGATCTGGCGATCATTTCGAAGACACCTGCTAAAATGGCGAATTTCGGGAAACCCATACCCTGGATCAGGAAACGGACAATGTTCACCAGTGCAAGCGGAATATAGAATGCCGTATTCCATAACAGGAAAGCACACACGTTGGCAATGATCTCTGCCTCGCCGCCGTCCACGAACAGCTGCGCCAGCGGACCGCCGAAAAATACTGCAATCAAAAATGCGATCACAGAGTATCCTACCCCCAACAGTACACAGGATTTAAGTCCCTTGCCAAGACGGTCCAGTTTGCCGGCTCCCACGTTCTGTCCACCGTAGGTTGCCATAGTGGAACCCATGGCATCAAAAGGACAGGCTAAGAAGTTACCGATCTTGCCGCCTGCAGTCATGGCCGCAACTGCCGCAGAACCTAAGGTATTGGCTGCAGTCTGTAAGATTACGCTGCCAATGGCGGTAATGGAATACTGTAGCCCCATAGGAACTCCCATGCCACACAGCACCATCATCATATGCCCATCCACTTTCCATTCTTCCCTGTGGATTCGCAGGATCTCGAATTTTTTCACCATATAGACCAGACATGCCACACCTGAGACTCCCTGGGAGATTACCGTTGCCCAGGCTGCCCCCGCCACGCCCATGTGCAGGGATATGATAAAATACAGATCCAGCACAATATTAATAATGGAAGACAGCACTAAGAATACCACAGGAGTCTTGCTGTCGCCAGTTGCACGGATCACGCCTGCCACGATGTTGTACAGGAATACCGTGGGAATACCGATAAATATAATGAAAATATAGTTATACGCCCCATCAATGATGTTGGCGGGCGTCTTCATCCATACCAGAATGTCCCGGCACAGGATCGCCGTCACCACGGTCATGATGACGGAAAAGGCAAGTCCCAGCCAGGCACAGTTGGCCACATATTTGCGCATGCCCACATAATCTCCGGCACCGAATTTATGGGACACGGGGATGGCAAATCCATTGCAGACACCCATGCAGAAACCGATGACCAGGAAGTTGATGGAGCCGGTAGAGCCTACTGCTGCCAGATCATCCACACCAAGAAACCGTCCTACGATCATGGTATCTACCAGATTATAGAACTGTTGGAATAAAAATCCGAATAATAACGGCACAGCAAAGCTGATGATAAGTTTCATGGGGCTGCCTTTTGTCAGATCCTTTGTCATGATAATATCCTCTCTGAATTTTGTAGCTACGGTATTTATCAAGGTTTTCCGGTTGCTTCCATAGCTATTTATTTCTATCGTTGAGAGTATATACGCAGCGTTTCAAAAATGCAATATCTTTTTTTCAGATTTTATCATTTTTTGCTATACTGTTTTTGTTATAATTTACGGGGGATTTTTATAGATAGGGGAATTG
>ENA-OXWT01000949-OXWT01000949.1-human-gut-metagenome-genome-assembly--contig:-NODE-949-length-11179-cov-4.672420_pt1 | contig 11179 bp, 10 predicted proteins | sample MGYA00244689_ERZ652722 | MGnify/ENA primary metagenome ERZ652722 (study PRJEB26926, sample SAMN06164640) | human gut metagenome | biome: ENVO:00009003; feature: ENVO:2100002; material: ENVO:00002003...
AAATAACTAATTAAACTTTATCTATAAGGCGTGTATTTTATCATTTTTGTCAAATAGCCTATTTTTCGTACATTCCATGCGCCTTTCCGGCTAATATGGCAACTGTACTTTATATATAGAAAACAGCTTATTTACAAGGTTTTCTTTTAGTCATTATGTATAGTGCATGCAAAACCGATCTGTTTTATTGTGCAATTTTAAATTTTAGACTTTTTTCACTATTGGAGGGGTTCTGTTCTCCTCTTCTATATGTTAGTATACTATTATTAAATATATTTGACGCGGAAGACCGGACGCCCTCCGGCTCTTTTCGTGCAGAGGAGTTTTGAATGAGCAAAAAAGATAATACACAGGAAGAGGTGCTGGAAAGCACACAGAAGGATGCCCCGGATGACATTTTGATCCAGCCAAGGGGTGTCAAGCGTGAGGTGGCCGACGGTTTCTCAGATCCTAGATCTGCAGCGCCCAAAGCGGACCTTGCGACCGAAAACAGTCTTGAGCTTCACGCCATGACGAGATCAGAGCGCCGCAGATACAGACGGGCACAAAAAAAGGCTGAGACAGCGGACATGACACGCTCACAGCGTTTTCATTATTTTATAGACTGCAACAAATGGAAGATCATAGGAATACTGATGATCGTAGTGTCACTGGCCTGGATCTCACTGGCGGTATATTCCAATACCCGGCCGACGGTATTTGCATATGCGGTGGTCAACAGTCCTGATCCATGGAGCGTGGACACATCCGTTATAGACGACTATAAGAGCTACTATAATTATAAGGACTCGGACAAGATCAAATATATGCAGAACCTGCATTACGATCCGACTACATTTGACGCTGACTACGATGCAAATGGAACGGAATACTCTTCCTTCCCGCTGCTGTGCGAGGACAATGTATATGATGTGCTGATATCCGACAAGGCCGGAGTTGAGTGCTGCAGTTGGATAAATCTGATACATCCGCTTGATACATATGATGGCACTCTCAAAACTCTCTTCGAGGGAGAGCTCAAGGATCGTGTAGTAACGGCGCAGGATTCCGCAAATCACACTTCCGCATACGCAATAAACATCAGCGGAACGGATTTTGCCAACCGCATGAACCTGGGATACAACGATGTGTATCTCTCATTCCCGGGCAACAGCGAGGAGAATGTTGACCACATTATCAAGCTGTTGAATTACATTTTTGATCTTGGTATAGAATAAGAAAAAATGGCTGTGACATATTGTTGTGTCACAGCCATTTTTTCTGTCATGATCTGTATTCAGGTGATCATATATCAATATATCAGTCCTCTGAATCCATGTTCATGACCTGTCTCTTTCTGGCAAGCTCGTCATTTGCAAGATACTCATCGTATGTTGTCTGCTTGTCTATGAGACCTGTATTTGTAATCTCTATGATTCTGTTTGCAGTTGTCTGTACAAACTGGTGATCCTGTGAGGAGAACAGTACTACACCAGGGAACTTGATAAGTCCGTTATTGAGTGCCGTGATGGACTCCATATCGAGGTGGTTTGTAGGCTCATCGAGAATCAGGGTGTTTGAACCCATGATCATCAGCTTGGACAGAAGACATCTTACCTTCTCTCCTCCAGATAGGACCTTGACCTTCTTAACTCCATCCTCACCTGCAAAGAGCATTCTTCCGAGGAAGCCTCTTACATATGTGGCATCCTTCTCGTCTGAATACTGTGTCAGCCAGTCAACTATCACGAGGTCGTTGTCGAACTCCTTGGTGTTGTCCTTAGGGAAATATCCCTGTGAGGTAGTAACTCCCCACTTATAGCTTCCCTCGTCCGGTTCCTCCTCGCCTGCAAGTATCTTGAAGAGCATGGTGGTTGACTTGGTGTTCGGTCCGACAAATGCTATCTTGTCGTCATGACCAACCGTGAACGAGATATCATCCAGAAGCTTTTCTCCGTCAACCGTCTTGGAGATATGTGATACGGTAAGCACCTCGTTACCGATGTCTCTCTTTGGTCTGAAATCAATGTATGGATATTTTCTGCTTGATGGCTTGATGTCATCCAGCTCGATCTTCTCAAGGGCACGCTTACGGGATGTAGCCTGCTTGGACTTGGAAGCATTTGCCGAGAATCTCTGAATGAACTCCTGGAGCTCTTTGATCTTCTCTTCCTTCTTCTTGTTGGCTTCCTTCATCTGCTTGATCATAAGCTGACTTGACTCGTACCAGAAGTCATAGTTACCTGCGTAAAGCTGGATCTTGCTGTAATCTATATCTGCTATATGGGTACATACCTTGTTCAGGAAATATCTGTCATGCGATACAACGATAACCGTGTTCTCAAAGTTGATGAGAAATTCCTCAAGCCATGCGATGGCATCCATATCAAGGTGGTTTGTAGGCTCATCCAGAAGAAGTACATCCGGATTGCCAAAAAGGGCCTGGGCAAGAAGCACCTTGACCTTGAGTCCACCATCCAGATCCTTCATCAGGCTGTAGTGATACTCTGTGCCTACTCCAAGTCCGTTCAGGAGTGTGGAAGCATCTGACTCTGCCTCCCAGCCGTTCATCTCAGCAAATTCAGCCTCAAGCTCTGCAGCCTTGACTCCATCCTCGTCTGAGAAGTCCTCCTTCATATATATAGCATCTTTTTCCTTCATTATCTCATACAGACGCTTGTTACCCATGATTACTGTGTCAAGCACCTGGTACTCATCGTATTTGTAGTGATCCTGCTGGAGAACTGAAAGTCTCTCTCCATCATTCATTGTCACATCACCCTTTGACGGCTCTATCTCTCCTGACAGGATCTTCAGGAAAGTTGACTTGCCGGCACCATTTGCACCGATCAGTCCATAACAGTTACCCTCTGTAAATTTGATATTTACATCCTCAAATAAAGCCTTCTTACCAAATCTCAATGTTACGTTATTCGCACTAATCATCGACGTATATACCTTTCACTATTTACTCTGTCTGCACACGCAGACGTCTCCATTTTCAGTGATTAAGTATATCAATACATGTCAGATGTGTCAACTTTACTTTATGTACAGAGCGGCGCTTTTCCTGCCCCGCTCCACTCTTCCATTCTGATATCCTTTACCAGAATTTTCTGGCTGCCAGCTAGAGATTCTTGACTATAGGATCATACAGATCAAGCTCACAGTACTCTGTGTCTGTAAAATGATCGCAGTTAAGACAACTCTTACCCGTCACATCGTTTGAAAGGCCCTTACAAGAACACTTCTTCTCATACGCACTGCATCTCTCTGCAACTTCTTTGTAGGTTTCTGTTGAACTTCTCATGATGTTCTCTCCTTTTTGCTATGCATTTTTCTGCTGCCTTATTATTGTGTGTCTTTTTCTGCTTTTTATTCCACATTTCATTCTTCGCTGATTCTTTGCCACATCAAGGTACGGATTCTTGACAATATGCTATATATTAAGTACAATCAGAATTAAAAATTTTTTAAATGATTGGAGATGAAATCTTGGACGCAGGTTCCATAATAAACATTATCATTCTGGTGGTGCTGATCGCACTGTCCGCATTCTTTTCTTCAGCTGAAACAGCACTCACAACGGTGAGTAAATTCTCGCTCAGGTCTCTTGCAGACAACGGCAACAAGCGGGCCTCACGGGTTCTCAAGGTCACAGAGAATTCAGGCAAGCTGATAAGCACTATTCTTATAGGAAATAACATTGTCAACATATCAGCATCTTCTCTCACGACCACATTCGTAACAAAGGCATTTGGAAGCTCTGCTGTCGGTATTGCAACCGGAGCCCTGACACTGATCGTTCTCCTCTTCGGAGAAATCACACCAAAGACCCTGGCTCAGCGTTATAACCTGAAGATATCGCTGTTATACATTGACATAATCCAGTTCCTTATGATAGTGCTCACACCTGTGATATTCATAGTGAATAAGATCGCTGATTTTATATTCTGGATCATAAGGCTCGACAAGGACGGCGGGAACCAGAAGATGACCGAGGATGAACTCATAAGCATGGTGAACGTCAGTGAGGAGGAAGGCGTCATCGAGGACAAAGAGAAGGAAATGATAACCAATGTGGTGGACTTCGGAGATTCCATTGCAAGGGATGTCATGATCCCAAGAGCAGATATGACCATCGCCTCTGTTGATATGGCTTATGATGATCTGCTGAAGCTCTACATGGAAGTACCGTATACGAGAATTCCTGTATATGAGGACTCCAGAGATAACGTGATCGGTATCCTTCATGTTAAGGATCTCTTCTTCTACAAGGCAACCCATGATATCAATAATTTCAGCGTTCGTAACATCATGAGAAAGCCACTGTATGTATATGAATATCAGAAGACCAATGATCTTCTGCACTCCATGAAGTCGGATTCCAATACCATGGCCATAGTGCTCGATGAGTACGGAATCTGCATAGGACTTATTACCATTGAGGATCTCATTGAGGAAATCATCGGAGACATCAAGGATGAGTACGACACGGAGGAACACAACAACATCATCAAGGTCGACGACACCCACTACAACGTCGATGGCTCCATCAAGCTGGATGATCTGAATGATGCACTGAATCTAAAGATAGAATCAGAGGACTACGACTCCCTCGGCGGTTACATAACCGAGCTGCTGGATCACATTCCAGCCAAGGGCGAGTCCGTCACCGACATCTCATGCATCTACAAGGTACTTGAGATGGACAAAAAGCGAGTCGCCAGAGTGCTTATCACGCTGGCTCCGCAGGAGCCAGGCGACGCCGATGGCGAGTAAGTCAGCGCCGGGTGGCGGGGTTATGCGCAAACAGACATTTTCGTTGAAAAAGATACAATTTTGTGATATTTCTCGAAGGAATTTACGAAAAGCACACAGGCTTGCAAAAGCTTGTGTGCTTTTCTCTTTTTTCGGCTCAAAAAGATACAATCGTCAAACTTGCAGCCAGCTAGCGTCCTGAGCATTCTCTTTCCTCTTGATTTTTTAACAAATTAATACGTTTTATAGTAAAACAACCTTGTAATGTAGTTTTGAATACTATATAATATGTCGTGTTGATTCAAAATCAACTGTTTATATGCGGTATTACACACTGCATAAACAACACATACTGCACAAAACAGCACATGCTGCGTAAACAATGCATACTGCATACACAGCACGTACAACTGTTGGAATATGTCAATTTGTGAACGGTATTTATGAACAGCTTTTTCGCACAGCAGTTCCTGTGCGTGCTCCAACTAATATAAGAGGTGTCTATATGGATAAAAAGACAAATATTAAAGACATAATATCAATGGCCGGTGGCCTTGATTATATAAACCCTAAGGATATTCCTTCCATTGACCTGTACATGGATCAGTTGACCACCTTCATGGAGGATCAGCTTGGAAAGAACAGGCGCAATGACGAGGACAAGGTGATGACCAAGACCATGATCAACAACTACACAAAGAACAATCTTCTGCCATCGCCTAACAAGAAGAGATATTCTAAGCAGCACCTTATACTGCTCATTTATATATACTACCTGAAGAACATGCTCAGCATCAACGATATACAGACTCTGCTTGAGCCTCTTATAGATGGTTATTTTGATTCCAACAAGGACGGAAAGGATATTTCTGATATATACGCCCACTTGTATGAGCATCTATCCCAGCATTACGGTGACATCATCAAGGATATCGTGAGAACAGCCAACAAGGCTGATGCCATGTACGATCCTGAGAAGGACTCCTATCTCCACGATCTCAGCATGATCTCACTTCTCTCAGTTGATATATATGCCAAGAAGAAATATGTGGAGCATCTGGTAGACAAGCTCAGACAGGAATCTGAGGAAGATGCCAAGGCGAAGGCTAAAGCCCAGGCACAGAAAGCCAGAGAGCAGGCAGCAGCCAAAGCCGCAAAGGCTAAGCAGCCACAGGCAAACGCCGCAGCCGAGGGCAAGAAAAAATAGTCAGCTTACGCACAACCAACAAGTATTGCGACCAGATTTCACAGGACTCCAGCCTGTAACACAAATAAAACCCCTGAACGATAAAATGTAATCGTTCAGGGGTTTTGTCTGACTACTTGTCGGTTTTCTCGTTGCTCTGCTTGTCATTCTGCTGGAAGCTCTTCATTCTTGAAAATACAAGCTCATATCCGTCCTTGCCATAATTCAGGGATCTGTTGACCCTGCTTATCGTGGCTGTGGATGCTCCGGTCTTCTCCGCAACCTCCAGATATGTGTTGTCTTCCTTCAGCATCTTGGCCACTGCAAAACGCTGTGCTATAGATAACAGTTCATTCACCGTGCATACATCCTCAAAGAAATTAAAGCACTCCTCTTCTGTCTCCAATGTAAGTATTGCCTCAAACAGATCCTGTACTGCCTCTGTATGTACTGTTTTTCCCATGTCTAAGCTCCTTTTTGACTTTCACGACTTTAGCGTGATAAAGTAATATATACTATATACCACTTTCTTATAATTTGCAATCTTTTTTGATCCAGACTGAAAGGCCTCTTCTGTTGACATAGAACTCGCCACAGCCCTCGTCATCTATCTTGATGTCATACTTGGCATTACCCATGACATCTGCAAAATGTGCTCCCGCAAACTGTCTGCCCACATACATTCTCTTGGTGCCGCCCATTCCATCGGACATGACAACCGCAAGTCCTGAATCCTTGTGCTCCTCGTCGCCCTCTCTGGTCCATCCAACAACCTCGCTGTGATCAAAGTAGTCGTGCTGAGTTCCATATGCATATTTCTTTCTGAGCTTGAGCAGCTTATTCAGTATCGTCTTCTTCGACTTTACCTTAACCTGTGGTATTCCCGCATAGTCGCCGATATACAGGCACGGATAGCCCTGCTCTCTGAGCAGTATGACCGCATACGCCAGAGGCTTGAACCAATCCTCAACGTACGATTCCAGAACTCCTCCGACCTGGGATTCGTGGTTATCTACAAATGTAACAGCCTTCTCCGGATTGCTCATCATAAGTGAACCCTTAAGCAGATCTGCCATGTTATACTCTCCATCTGCCACAGATGCATCGTGGAAATTGAAGTGCAATGGCACATCGAACATGGATGCCTCATTGTCTGTGGCCTTGATATAGCCATTCAGATATTCTGTATTCCAGTGCCAGAAATCACCGACAGCAAATATGTCCTTATGTACATATTCCGGAGCCTCATCTGCGCCCTTCTTTTTAGCGGCTACAGGGACATCAGATGTCGCTTCAATAAAATCCTTCACAAACCATGCAGGGATAGCCTCCGCCTCCTGGAATCTGAATCCGTCCACATCAGTGGTCTTCTCGTACCACTGAGCCCACGCCATGAGCTCGTCATACACTTCCTGATTGTAGAAATCAATCTCGCTTCCAATTATATAATCATACTTGGAATATTCCTTGTCCGCCTCGTCATAATCCTTGCCCTCAAGAGCACACACACGCTTCTTGAATTCTTCCTGCTTCCAGTCTATTCCCGCAAAATGCTTCCAGTTCCACTTGAACTTGGAATACTTTGACTTTCTTCCAGGGAATGTAAACTTTGAAAGTGCTCCCACAGTCTTCTTATTGCCGATCATCTGTGGAATATCTTTGGTGTTGAAGTCGGCTGCTGTAACCTTCTCTATCCTGTCAGCGCCGAGCTTCTGTCTGACCGCAATGTCCGCATAGACATTTATCCCCTGATCCTTCATAGCCTTTATAGCAGCTATATACTCATCCTTAGTTCCATATCTGGTTCCAACTGAACCCTTCTGGTCAAACTCTCCCAGATCATACAGATCGTACGGAGCATACCCCATATCTTCTTTGCCCTGTGCCCCCTTTGTAGCAGGCGGAAACCATACAGCCGTAGCCCCCATCTTCTTCAGAACCGCAGCGTCCTCTGCTGCCTTTTTCCATAAATCCTGGCTGTCGGTCGTATTCGCTGTAAAATACTGTACCAAAAGTCCGTTATCCTTCATCTCAATACCTCCGTTATTGGCTTTTAATCACCCTTATAAGTCATTATATCAAATCTGAATATATGAGTAAAGACCGACAAATAACAAAAAACATGCCCGCAGACTCCCCTTACCGGAGTGCCTGCAGGCATGCCAAAGACACTATGTACTGTAACGTATATATCATATCTCGGATCACACACGCTGATCCATGCATGTATACACCACAGCTTATAGCTGTATTACATATTCTTGATTCTCTCTATAGCCTCAACTGTATTCTCATAAGTTCCGAATGCAGTAAGTCTGAAATATCCCTCACCGCTTGGTCCGAAGCCTGAACCTGGGGTTCCGACTACATTTGCATTCTCAAGCAGATAATCGAAGAAATCCCATGATGACATGTTGTTCGGTGTCTTAAGCCAGATGTATGGCGCATTTACACCGCCTGATACAGTGTAGCCTGCATCCTTGAGTCCCTGTGAGATAACCTTTGCGTTGTTCATGTAGTATGCGATCTGAGCCTTTGTCTGAGCCTTGCCCTCGTCTGAGTACACTGCGTCTCCTGCTGCCTGAACAATGTATGGAGCGCCATTGAACTTTGTTCCATGTCTTCTTGCCCACAGGCTGTGCATTGACACGCCATCTGCGTCCTTCAGATCCTTTGGAACTACAGCATAGCCAAGACGTGTTCCTGTGAATCCTGCGTTCTTAGAAAAGCTCTTGAGCTCGATAGCACATGTCTTTGCGCCCTCGCACTCATATATTGTATGAGGAACATCCTCCTCGCTGATATATGCCTCGTATGCAGCATCGTAGATGATGACTGCTCCGACCTTATTTGCGTAATCTACCCACTCCTGAAGCTGATCCTTCTTGATTGTTGCTCCTGTAGGGTTGTTTGGGAAACACAGATATATGATGTCAGGTGTCTCCTTTGGAAGCTCTGGCGCAAAGTTATTGTCCGCAAGACATGGCATGTAAATTACATCGCTCCACAACTCTGTGTTCTTGTCGTATGTTCCTGTTCTTCCTGCCATTACATTTGAATCAACATATACAGGGTATACAGGATCACATACTGCAATCTTACTGTCTGCTGTAAATATCTCCTGGATATTTGCTGAGTCACTCTTTGCCCCGTCGCTGACAAATATCTCATCAGCAGATATGTCCACGCCTCTGTCAGCATAGTCGTTCTTTGCTATGGTGTTTCTGAGGAACTCATAGCCGAGATCAGGAGCATATCCCTTGAATGTCTCCGCAACTGCCATCTCGTCTACAGCCTTGTGAAGGCGCTCTATGATAGCCGGTGCAAGTGGCTGAGTCACATCACCGATACTGAGTCTTATAACCTTCTTGTCAGGGTGTGCTGCGCTGTACTCTCTCTGCTTTCTTCCAACTGTTGAGAAGAGATAACTTCCCGGAAGCTTTAAATAATTTTCATTTGCCTTAAACATATCTTTCCTCCTAATATATATCAGTCCAGCCTTCAAATACTTCCCTTGCCGGTCCTGTCATGTACATAGTTTCATTCTGCCTGTCGTAATCAATATCCAAAGTTCCTCCGAGCAATGAGACCTTTACCGAATCTCTCGTCCTGCCGGCAGCTATCCCCGCCGCCACAGCCGCACACGCGCCTGTACCGCACGCAAATGTCTCGCCGGAGCCGCGCTCCCACACTCGCATCCTCATATGATCTTCGTCAACGATCTGGACAAATTCTACATTTGTCCTGTTCGGGAACATGGGATGCACCTCCATCTCAGGCCCCAGAGTCTCCATCTGGCAGACATATATATCATCCACCCACACAACCGCATGGGGATTGCCCATGGATACCCGGACAAAATCCACGGTTTCATCAGGCAGAACAGCCATCTCGACAGCCGCACCTATATCCGGTCTGCCCATATCCACACACACCGCAACCACTCTTCCATCCTGCAGAATGCATCTGAGCCGTTTTATACCCGCCTGTGTCTCCACAGTAAATTCCGTCTTCTCCGTCATTCCATGGTCGTATACATACTTGCCAAGGCATCTTATGCCATTTCCACACATCTCTGCCCTGCTGCCATCCGCATTGTATATATCCATATTAAAATCAGCCCTGGCCGAAGGTCCTATAAGTATCAGTCCGTCGCCCCCAATGCCCCTGTGCCTGTCACTGACAAGCCTGGCAAGGATCTCCGGATCATACACCTTTTCTCTGAAGCAGTTCACGTACACGTAGTCATTTCCAAGTCCTTCCATCTTCGTGAATCGCAATAGAAAGCCTCCCTCTTGATCTGTTTTAGAAACAATCTGAATTATCCAGTATCATATATGCCATCTCGACTATATTTATACCGTTATCCATACTCTTCTTTTGCAGATATCTGTGAGCGCCCTGTTCATCATACTCAAAGTCATGCATAAGCTTGAGTTTTGCCGCCTTGATGACCTTCTTCTCTTCCTCGGTTCTCTCCTTTGGCCTGGACTTTCTCTTTTTTCTTTCCCACAGAAGATTCTCTATGGTGAGACTTACGGTATTCACAAAGTCCATGGACTTTATCGGCATAGACAGACATACCACGCCGCTGTCCCGGACTTCCTCATAATTCTTCTTGCTGCTGAGCACGATCATGTCAAAATATTTCGGAATATAATTCTCAAGATCTGAATACATCATATCCAGGAATTTATATCCACATATTATGACTCCATCGTCACACGCATCCGCAGCCTGCGCCGCCTGGGCTCCGGTTGTACACACCTTTGTAACACTTATACCATTGCGAATGAGCAGGTTTTTTATACTCTTTGCTTCCTCTATTTTCGGAAAAACTATTATAACATTTACCAAATCAAAGCCCTCTCAATCGTGTATGTATAGCTATTATCAAATATATAGGTAAGCAGACCTTTCGCTCCGCTTACCTATACTACTCATCATTTTATATTGTCCGTGTATAAGATCAGACTTTGTACAGATAGTTTGAGATCTCCCAGTCTGTAACCTGTCTTGTGTACTCATTCCACTCATCCATCTTGGCACTTGTATATCTCTCGAAGATGTGTGAACCAACTGCCTCCTTCATGAAGTCGCTCTCGCTCATGGCAAGAGTTGCCTCTCTGAGGTTTGCAGGAAGGCTGTGGATATGACGTGTCTTCTTCTCCTCTGCAGTGAGGTTGAATATATTTGTATCTACACCTGTCTCTTATACACATCTCCGAGCCCACGAGACTACGCTGCATCTCG
>ENA-OXWT01000955-OXWT01000955.1-human-gut-metagenome-genome-assembly--contig:-NODE-955-length-11149-cov-4.090139_pt1 | contig 11149 bp, 8 predicted proteins | sample MGYA00244689_ERZ652722 | MGnify/ENA primary metagenome ERZ652722 (study PRJEB26926, sample SAMN06164640) | human gut metagenome | biome: ENVO:00009003; feature: ENVO:2100002; material: ENVO:00002003...
AGCGTATACGGATAAGACCGAAGAGAATATCCATGCTGCCGCCCGCCGCAAAGCGATTGACAACAGCAATTTTTATGACCTGGTCAATCGCCACAAGCGCGGCAATCACCAGAAGAGTTATTGCTTGAATCATAAAAACCTCAAAACTTATTTTTTGAAAAAGCCTCTGAAACGCGAATGGTGAGTATGGCTGTCATTATCATCCTCATCGTCGTCATCGTCATTCAGAAAAGCGTCGACATTGGCGGGGGTCTCCATATCTTCATCCGTGTCGGTAGTCTCAATTTCATCGGGAGTGATATGGTGCTTAATCGCATGGACATTTATCACGAAGCCGTTCTCGGAGGTATCGTCATCCAAATCATCGGAATCCAACGCGGGTTCTTCTGCCGCAGCCATGGGATCATATGTATCGTCGGTTCCGAAGGACTGCTTGAGTATATCATTGGCCACTATCTCATCCGGAGTCGCCGTCTCTTCGCTGAACTCGGGCTCGTTGGCAAATGCGGTAATCAGTTCATCGGTAGCGGAATCTTTTGCATCCGATTCAACAGCTTCTGCCGGAGCTTCATCTTTTTCAGACTCTTCGGACTCAGCTTCTTCGGATTTTTCAGGTTCATCAATGACAATATCATTATCTGCATCTGCATCATCTTCAACGGGAGCTGAATTTCCGGAGACATACTCGTCGGTATTTATCGTCGGTATTATCGGCATCTCCTGCTTTTGAGGAAGCGAAGAGACAAGATTGATATGCTTTTGATAAGCGTCAAGAATAAAATTGCGGAACGCTGAAACTTCGCTCTCAAGCTTCTCGAGTGTAGCGGAATTCACGCGGATATCCGTATTTATTCTGTCGAGCTCAAGCTGTGCATTCTTCTTGGCACTTTCGATTATTTCGTTAGCCTTTGCCTCCGCATTGCTTATCATAGCAGAAGCGGTGCGCTCCGCAGAAGTTATACGCTCGGTGGCGTTGCGCTTGGACTCCTCTGTAAGCTGAGAAGCCTTTACAGACGCAGCGGTCTCCAAAACATCGGCTCTGTTCTGTGCCGATGCAACCAGCTCCTGCGCTTTCTTTTCTGCAGAGTCAAGCTGTTCCTGCGCGCTCTGCTGAGAATCACGCTGAATCTTGTCCGCCATGCGTTCTGCTGTAAGCAGGGCGCGTCTGATATTGTCCTCGTCCTTCTTATACTGCGAAACTCTCTCGGCAAGAAGGCTTATTTTATTCACGAGATCTCCGTTCTCTCTGAACACCTGCTCATAAGATGCGGATACTTCTCTCAAGAACGCATCAACATCGCTGGCTTCATAAGTCCCGCGACCCGCTGAAATAAAACGATGCGATCTGATCTGTTCGGGTTTAAGCATTATCTACACCTCTTAAATGGGAAATAAATATCAATCAAAATAGCCTTCGCTCATGCTCTCGATATCCTCGAGCACATCACCTGAAAGCGGAACGCTGTCGGGGGTGATAATATAAGCCTTGCCGGCAACTTTCTTGATATCTCCGGAATTTGCATATGCAACGCCGGAAAGGAAATCGATAATGCGTCTTGAATCGTCTGCAGGGCAGGTCTCAAGATTAAGAATAACTATTCTCTTCTCGTTGAGCACATCCGCAACGCTCTGAACATCAAGATATCTGTCAAGCTTCTTGAGCACAACAGGAGTGCGGCTCGAAGAGCGCAGATCAACTATATTGGAGGTCGAAGAAATCGACGACGGTCTCGAAGAAGCGCTGAAATCGCTGAACGACTTAGAGGACTCTGTGCTGTCGGACGAATAGGTGTCGTCTGCCGAGTCATCGTAAACGTTTTCGATATCCTCGTCGATAGTGTCCTCGTCAGAATTGTCAATGAAGTTTTTTACCTTGTCAAAGATTCCCATGATATTTTCCTCCCGTATCTATAAAGAAATCAATATTGCCTGTCTCCGAATATCGCCGAGCCTATACGCACAAGCGTTGAGCCCGCCGCTATTGCCTCTTTGAAATCGCCGGACATACCCATAGAGAGAATGTCCATATCTATATTATCCATTTTTTTGGCGCCGATGTCAATAAACAGTTTGTGCATATTATCAAAAACGCACTGATTTTTCACAGAATCTTTAAAATTCGGCGCCACTGTCATCATACCTTTGACTTTGACAAACCGGAGTTCCGATATTTTTCCGAGCTGATCCGCAACTTCGTCTGCGGAATATCCGAATTTGTTTTCATCCTCACCGATGTTGACTTCGAGCAATATATCAGTCGTTATCCCCTGATCTCCCGAGCGGCGGCTTATCTGCTGAGCGGTCTCGAACGAATCAACGCTCTGAATCATGTCGACCTGACCGACTATCTTTTTTATCTTATTGCTCTGAAGATGACCGATGAGATGGATCTTGCAGTGCTCAAGATTAAGTTCAGGGCGCTTGAGCAGGACTTCCTGAACCTTGTTTTCGCCGATGAGATCGACTCCGCAGGCAATAGCATGATTTATAAGCTCGACAGAAACAGTCTTTGTCACCGCCATGAGCTTCACTTCCCGCGGGTCTCTGCCGCTCTTCAACGCGGTTTCGGCTATCTCGTCGCGAACCTTTTTCAGGTTGTCCTCAAGGAGCCTCAGACGCGCATCAGTAACTGATAAGTTTTCCATCTTTAAGATCCTTTCCTTCCAATATTACCGCATCGTAAATTTTCAGATACGGCACTTTATTTTCATCGTATGTATCCTCTTTTATCATCTTTGAGACTACATAGTCATCGCCTGTATATATTACATCGAGCTTCTTGAAGCGGACGATATTGCCGGTAAGCACATACACGCCCTGAACTCCGTTGACAACTCTGACTGCGGACTTGTTTATTCTTATTCCGTCGGTCTCGTTTATCACTATTTCGACATCTTCCGTTCTCAGACGCGCTATGTCCGAATCCATTATCTTCGATGAAAGAATCAGGACGGTCTCATCTGTGTTTATCGGACCTCTGTAATAAACCGTGGCATTTATGCCGTCACGCGACATATTGTCGCATCTGAGCGTAACGCTGTCTCCATCATTGAGCTTCGTGGCGTCGGACTTGTTGACTACGCCTACAAAGTACCATGTATATCCGCGGATAAGCTTGCCCTTTATATTAGCAGACACCGCAGCAGGAGAAGCGGACAGTGCCGCCTTTATTTTATCGCTGCTGAGATTTTTGATATCCGAAAAGCTCAGCGTATTCTCATATCCGTCTGCAGACGAGACATAATAGCCGGTATCGTCAGCCTTAAGATAATCGACGGTTCCGACTTTCGCCGAGAGAGAAGCTATTTCGGATTTGAGTGAGGCTATCTTCTCCGAAAAATCGATATTGCCGTTTATAAGTATCTGCTTTGCGGTCATCTTGTCGCTGAAGTTTTCCGCACTGCCTTCAAGTGCCGAGATTTTATCCGACCGCACATCGTCGAGCATCTCGTAAAAATAGGAATCCGCCTGAAGATTTATCTTTGATATGTCAAGCTCTGTAAGATTCTGTTGATTATTTAAGTTTTCGTACCGTTCAAGTTCGCTTTTGAGGTTTTCAAGGTCGACATATGCCGAGGCTGAATCAGCTTTGCCGAACTGCGCCGCAATAGCCTGTCCGCCCGCGACACGCTCGCCGTCCTGCAAAAGAGGAACATAGGTCAGCGAAGAAGAGCCGTTTATAAGCGACTCATCGCGCACGGCAAACATCTTGACGGTTATGCTGTTTCGGTATGTTGTAGCGGCAGCAGGTTGGGTTTTCACATTTGAAGAGTTGAAGTTGCCTATCTCGTAGCATAACACTACCACGGCCAGAAGCGCAGCAACGGCAGCGACTATTTTCCTTACGCCTTTTTTGCTCACTTTAACTTTCTTCATTCTGCAATCCCCCTTTCTATTATCCCGACTGCCGTCTTTAGCAGTTCGTCGTATGACATTTCGTCTATATACAGATGTGTTATTCGCTCGTCGCGCCTGAACCATGTCAACTGCCGTTTGGCGTAACGGCGCGTGGAGCGTTTGAGATTATCTATTGCATCATCGAGTGATATTTCTCCGCTGAAATATGGCTGCAGCTCTTTATAGCCGATAGCCTGTCCTGATGTTTTGCCGAGTTCGCCGGAGAGAAAACGCCTCGCCTCTTCGATAAGACCGTTTTCAATCATTATATCGACCCTGTGGTCGATCCTGTCATATAAAAACTGCCTGTCGCGCACATCGAGACACACCGCTGTGCAGTCATATTTAGGCTCGGCAAGCCTTGACCTGCGCTGCTGTTCGCTCATTGTAACCCCAGTCTTATAATAGACCTCGAGTGCTCTTATAATCCGTCCGCGATTGTTGAGATGAAGCTGCGCGGCGGTTTCAGGGTCAATAGCCGAGAGTTCCCTATGGAGCGTTTCAATGCCTTCGCTCTCCGCGCGGTGCTCAAGCTCACTGCGTATTGAAGCATCGTCGTCCTCGTCGGCAAATGAAATATTATCGATGAGCGATGAATAGTAGAGCCCGGTTCCGCCGACAAGCACGGGCAGCTTTCCCCTGCCTGATATATCGTCTATACACCTTCCCGCTTCTGCGCAGTAAGCAGCGACGCTGTATTTTTCGCCGGGTTCGAGAAAATCAAGCATATGATGCGGTATCCCGCACATTTCCTGAACCGTTGGCTTTGCGGTGGCGATATCCATATATTTATATATCTGCATCGAATCGCAGGAGACAGCTTCGCCGTTGAGTGCGCGGCAGATATCCACCGCGAGCTTTGTCTTGCCCGACGCCGTCGGGCCAACGACAGCAGCTATTTTTATTTTCTTACGCTCGTCCAAAGTTCTTCTCCAATTCACGCCTGGTTATCTCGATCATGACGGGTCTGCCGTGCGGACAGTATCTTATCTCGGGGCTCGCGAACAGACGCTTTATAAACAGCTCCCGTTCGTATTCCGTGGTGTACATTCCGCCCTTTATTGCCGCCTTGCACGCCATGAGGCTGAACAGCCACTCTTTCTTTTCGGATATAAGCTTCTGCCTGTTTTCAACAAGATATCCGGCAAGCTCCGCGACAACATCGGGAACTTCATCAGCGGATATCTCCATCGGGCATTCGCGGACTATAACAACAGAATATCCAAAATCTTCAACCGCAAATCCCGCCTGCATGAGCATATCAAGATTATCAAGCACAGCGGAATATTCCTCTTTGCTGAGCGTTACGGTTATCGGGGTCAAAAGCATCTGAGTGGAACGCTTGGTGTCATTTTTAACAAGCTCGTTGAACAACATTCTCTCATGTGCAGCGTGCTTGTCAACAAGAAAGATACTCTCCCCCTGCTGAACGATTATATATGTTCTGAACGCCTCACCGATAACGATCACGGGAGGCTCTTCCGGTTTATCTTCAAATTTATTCTCTACTGCTGCATCGACAGTCTGAACTGCTTCATCTATTTTTTCTTTCGGAGCCGCAGCAGGTTCATCTATCGGTTCGGGTTCGGTGCGCACTTCCGGCTCAATGACAGCAGTCTCCTCTTTCTTCGCTCTCTGTGCATCGAGAAAATGCTGAATGGTCGACGGCTCTGTATCTGCCGTTTCAGGCTTTTTATCGGGACTTGCAACAGATACAATATCCTCGCGCGGTGCGGGTGCAGACTGCTGCGGATAGCTGTATCTCAGCTTTTCCGTCTGCTGCGCCGAACGGTATTCGGAAGATGACATACGGTTCCAGAAATCAGGCTGCTTTTCCGGCAGTCTCATCTGCTCTGTCTTTGGGCGTGCAGGCTCGAAGAGCTCCGCCTGCGGTGTCCTCGGAATAGATACTTTCGGCGCTTCATCTCTGCGTTCGAGTGCATTTTTTGCGGCATAATATATCGCGCTGAAAACAGTGCGCTCGTTTGCAAAGCGGACTTCCGTCTTTGCGGGATGGACATTTACATCGACAAGTCCGGGCGCTGTTGTTATGTTGAGCACGCAGTACGGGAACTTGCCGACCATTATTGAATTTTTATATGCTTCGCTCAGCGCCGCCGAGGCCGTACCCGACTTCACGAGTCTACCGTTGACGAAGAAGAACTGCATATTGCGGTTCGGACGCGATTTTGTCGGCTTTGAGATGAGTCCGCTTATCTGCACCGATTCAAAGCTGTAATCGGCCTCAATGAGTCCGTCGGCAAAATCCTTGCCAAATATCTCATATGCCGTAGTTTTGAGATCTCCGCTGCCGGAGGTGAACAGTGTATTCTTGCCCTCTCTTATAAATCTTATCGAAACATCAGGGTTTGAGAGCGCGATTTTATCAACTATGCTTGCGACCGCGTTGGCCTCGGACACATCCTTTTTGAGGAACTTCATTCTCGCGGGAGTGTTGAAGAAAAGGTCACGGACAACTATTGTCGTACCGAGCGGGCATCCTGCATCATCAACAAGTGTCTCTTCGCCCGCACTGATGCAATAGCGCGTCCCGGTCTCTTCTTCGGGCGTTCTTGTGAGCACTTCGACATTTGAAACCGCGGCTATAGACGCGAGCGCTTCGCCTCTGAATCCGAGAGTACCTATGGCATAGAGATCATCGCGCGTGCTTATCTTACTTGTGGCGTGGCTGATAAACGCTGTATGTATATCATCGCGGCTTATTCCACACCCATTGTCAGTTACGCGGATATAAGTTATTCCGCCGTTTTTTATTTCAACCGTGACCGAAGAAGAGCCCGCATCTATTGCGTTCTCCATAAGCTCTTTTATAACAGACGCGGGTCTTTCGACAACTTCGCCCGCGGCAATAAGCTCCGCTATTTCTTTTGGCAGGACTTTTATCTTCGGCATGGTTTCCTCCTGTTATATTTCTTTTGCGCTCTTTGTCAGCTCATACAGCACGCCCATTGCCTCTATCGGCGTCAGCGTGTTGACATCGAGTACTTTAAGTTTTTCGACTATCTCATTTGAACTGTTTTGACCGAACGAAATCTGCCCGGCGTCGGGTTCAACAGCTGTGCTCGGTTCACGGTCGCGAACGAGCACGAGTCCGCTCTCTTCGAGTTCTTTGAGAACTTTTTTCGCCCTCTCAACGACCGGCTTCGGAACTCCGGCGAGCTTCGCGACCTCGATTCCGTAGCTTCCGTCCGCTCCGCCGCGCACTATACGGCGCAGGAAGGTTATATCATCGCCGCGCTTTTTGACGGCTATATTGTAATTCTTGACGCCGTCTATCTGCCCCTCGAGCTCGGTCAGCTCGTGATAATGAGTGGCAAAAAGAGTCTTTGCGCCGATGCGCTTTTTGTCCGCGGCATATTCGAGCACGGCTCGCGCGATGCTCATGCCGTCGAAAGTGGAAGTGCCTCTTCCTATCTCATCAAAGATTATAAGGCTTCTCGAAGTTGCGTTATTGAGTATCGATGCAACCTCGCTCATCTCGACCATAAACGTCGACTGTCCGGCTGAAAGGTCGTCTGATGCGCCGATTCGAGTAAACACGCTGTCAACTATTCCGAGCTCCGCGCTCGCGGCGGGAACAAAGCTTCCTGCCTGCGCCATGACGCAGACGAGTGCAACCTGACGCATATATGTGGACTTACCTGCCATATTGGGACCGGTTATTATCGCACAACGGTCGTCAGCACAGTCGAGAACGGTGTCATTCGGGACAAACGGTTCGCCGTTGAGCATTTTTTCAACAACGGGATGGCGTCCTTCGTTTATCTTTATAACCGGCTCTGCGGACATCTGAGGGCAGACATAGTTATTTTCGAGCGTCGCCTGAGCAAATGAACAGAGGACATCGAGCTGCGCCACTGCCGCAGCGGTGCGCTGGACTCTGGCAAGCTCTGCGCCGGTGCGTTTTCTGATATCGTCGAAAATCTCGTATTCGAGCTTGACTATTCTGTCCTGTGCTCCGAGAACTTTTGCCTCGAGGTCTTTTAGCTCCTGAGTAATGAATCTCTCGCAATTTGCAAGAGTCTGTTTTCTTATATATTCATCGGGTACAAGCTCTTTGTAAGCGTTGGGCACTTCTATGTAGTAGCCGAATACCCTGTTATATCCTATTTTAAGTTTCGCTATTCTGGTCTTTTCCTGCTCCTGCTGCTGAATGGCGGCGATATAATCTTTGCCGTTGAGCACTATATCGCGCAGGGAATCAAGCTCCGGATGGAAGCCGTCCTTTATCATGCCGCCCTCGCGAACGGAAAACGGCGGCTCTTCAACTATCGCGGCATCTATCAGCTCATAGATATCGGAAAGCGTGTCCATATTTTCGGCACACTCCTGCATCAGAGAGGACGAGAGCGCCGAGACTTTTTCTTTGAGCTCCGGCAAGCACGACGCCGCGAGCGCAAGCGCACGCAGATCTTTTGCGCCGGCGGTACCGAACGATATTCTTGTTATAAGGCGCTCGAGATCATGTATGCCCGACATGCTTTCGCTGAGCTCCTGTCTCGCCATAGGCTGAGAGACAAGCTCTGCTACGGCGTTATGGCGCTTTGTTATGCGCGCCATGCTGAGCAGCGGGCGTTCGAGCCACGCGCGAATCATTCGCTTGCCCATCGGCGTGCGGGTTTTATCGAGCACCCAGAGCAGAGAGCCGCGTTTTTCGCGGTTTCTGAGAGTCTCGACTATTTCGAGGTTGCGCAGAGCCGCAACATCGAGGCGCATGAAATTAAGTTCAGAATAGAACGATATCGAAGATATGTTCTCAAGATCGTTGCGCTGAACTTCGGTGAGATATTTGAGCGCCGCTCCGAGTGCCGGAACAGCCGCGCCCGTCTCGTTGAGTTCAAGCTCGGAGAGACTGTCTTTTTTGAAATGCTTGAGTATTATTTCGGCGCTTGACTGCGGATCGAAATAATTGTCGCCGAGCTCCTGTGCAAGAGCTTCGGTCTTGTTTGAAATGAACGAGAACACCTTGGTAAGAGAGGAAGATGCGGAGTTGAAAACTATCTCGCTGGGCATAAATCTGCCTATCTCGTTGATTATCTTATCGGGAAGCGCGGGAGCGGCAAGCTCGGTCAGGTTGACGGAACCCGTCGAGACATCTATAAAGCAGACGCCTGCCGACTCACCAGCAAAATACACGCTCGCGAGGAAATTGTTTCTGCCCTCGTTGAGCATGCTGTTTTCAATGACCGTACCGGGGGTCAGAACTCTGACGACTTCGCGCTTGACAAGACCCTTTGCGAGTGCGGGATCCTCCATCTGCTCGCATATGGCGACTTTGTAACCCTTTGCAACAAGGCGCGCCATGTAGCTGTCCGCGCTGTGAAACGGCACTCCGCACATCGGGGCACGCTCCTCCTGCCCGCAGGCTCTGCCTGTCAGCACAAGTTCGAGTTCGCGCGACGCAGTTACCGCATCGTCAAAGAACATCTCATAGAAATCACCGAGTCTGAACATCAGTATCGTATCGGGATATTTCTTTTTGGTTTCAAAATACTGTTTCATCATCGGAGAAAGCTCTGCCATTCCGATACCGTCCTCTCAGCGGCTGTGCCGCAAAATAAAAAGCTTTCAGCTCCGCAGGAGTTGCCCGCGGAGCAGGATATGCAATAATCAGCAGCCCGAGCAGCCGGAGCAGTCTCCGCCGCAGTGATGGTGCTCTTCTTCAGGCTCGCAGGTTGCGGGATCTTCGCCCTGGATGCAAAGAGCGAGTATGCCGGTGATATAATGCATCATTTCATCTATCTCGGCTCTTGCAACTTCGTAGTCGCGCATATGCTCGTTCTCCATGACCTTCTTGTAGAGATCGTTGAACTCGGTCTCGTATGCAGCAAGCTTCTGCTCGTTGGCGTCTTCCTTGCTTGCTTCATGCTGATAAGACATATGAACGAGCTGGATCTTGCCCATGAGGTCGTTGAGATCCTTGTCCTCTTCATTTGCCTTCTGAGCTGCCTGGAACTTTGCGTATCTGTCATCCTGCTGGATAGCTGCGCCGAGTTCTCTTGTAAGTTTGATGATGTCCATAACTGTACTCCTTGAAATTTATCTTATATCATTATCCGCAAAGCGGAGATATAGCATTTTTAATCGGCGAGTTCGCCTTTGAGCATCCATATCAGAGCTTCGGTCACTCTGACGGTTCTGAATGAGCCTATAACCGACTCGTCCGCTGGAAACTCAATTATTATATTCCCCTGCGTTCTGCCCGATATATAGCCGTCCTTCTTGGCTTTTGATTCGCAGAGAACGCGGTATTCCCTGCCAACCATCGCAGAAGTTCGCACCGCCGCGATTTTTTCCTGCGCGTCACAAAGCTCCGAGAACCATTTTCCCTTTTCTTCTCTCGAAACGGGGTCGTCCATCTTTGCGGCACGGGTGCCCTCGCGGGGCGAGAAAATGAAAGTATAAAGCGACGTGTACTGCGCTTTTTCAATAAGTTTCACAGTGTCAAGAAACTCTTCGTAAGTCTCGCCAGGAAAGCCGACAATTATATCGCTCGTCACCGAAAGCTCCGGCATGACGCTGCGGGCATATTCGAGCAGGGAGAGATACTTTTCAGCCGTATATCCGCGGTTCATCGCTTTTAACACCCTGTCGTTTCCGCACTGGACGGGAAGATGCAGGTGCTTTGCAACCTTTTCGCACTGCGCCATGGTGTCAAGCAGCTCATGCGTGCAGTCCTTCGGGTGCGAGGTCATGAAGCGTATGATGAAATCGCCGTCGATATTATTTATCTCGCGCAGAAGAGATGCAAAATTCATCTCGCCCTCGCGGTCGTTTCCGTAGGAATTGACATTCTGCCCGAGCAAGGTTATTTCTTTATATCCGCTCTTGACAAGCTCGCGCGCCTCGCTGATTATAATATCGCTGCTGCGGCTGCGTTCGCGTCCGCGGACATATGGGACTATACAGTAAGTGCAGAAGTTATTGCACCCGTACATTATCGGCAGCCACGCCTTGAAAGTGCTGTCTCTGTGCAGAGGCAGGTCTTCCGCGATAACGCCGTCGGAATTTTCGATTTCAAACACACGCTTGCCGGTAGACAGCGCACGGTAAAGCAGCTCCGGGAATTTATGTGCGGCATGAGTGCCGAAAACTATATCGACAAACGGATAACTCTTCTGAATCTTTTCGGCTATCCTCTCCTGCTGCATCATGCATCCGCAGAGGATTATTTTGAAGTCGGGATTCTTCTCTTTTATTTTCTTGAGCGCACCGACATTTCCGAAGAGTC
>ENA-OXWT01000959-OXWT01000959.1-human-gut-metagenome-genome-assembly--contig:-NODE-959-length-11135-cov-5.718682_pt1 | contig 11135 bp, 7 predicted proteins | sample MGYA00244689_ERZ652722 | MGnify/ENA primary metagenome ERZ652722 (study PRJEB26926, sample SAMN06164640) | human gut metagenome | biome: ENVO:00009003; feature: ENVO:2100002; material: ENVO:00002003...
ATATGCAATATCTTTGCAAAAAAAATATCGAAGATGGATAAAATAATTGGGTTGGGCAATGCTTTGGTTGATGCACTGGCAATCATTGAGGATGATAATATTTTGACGGAGATGCAGCTCCCGAAAGGAAGTATGACTCTGATTGATGAAGATAAGTTCTTGAAAATTAGTGAGTATTTCAGCCGGATGGAGACGCATCTGGCTAACGGAGGTTCTGCCGGAAACGCAATTCGGGCAATGGCATGCCTTGGTGCGGGTACGGGATTCATCGGAAAAGTAAGCAATGACTTTTACGGTAACTTTTTCCGGGATAGTCTGCTGGAGCATGGGACAGAGGCGGATTTATTGCTTTCCACTACCCTTCCGTCCGGTGTAGCCTCTACTTTCATTTCTCCTGATGGAGAGCGCACTTTCGGCACTTATTTGGGGGCGGCTTCTACATTGAAGGCGGAAGATCTTTCGCTGGATATGTTCAAAGGATATGCTTACCTATTTATAGAGGGGTATCTGGTGCAAGACCATGATATGATTCTCCGTGCCATTGAGCTGGCTAAAGAGGCCGGCTTACAAGTATGTTTGGACATGGCGAGCTACAATATAGTAGAAGGAGACCTTGAATTTTTCTCTCTGTTGGTCAACAAATATGTGGATATTGTTTTTGCCAATGAGGAAGAGGCAAAGGCTTTTACGGGTAAGGAACCGGAGGAAGCATTGGATATCATTGCCAAAATGTGTAGCATAGCCATTGTAAAGGTGGGTGCCCGTGGTTCTCTGATTCGCAAAGGTACAGAGATGGTGCAGGTACAAGCGGCTCCGGTAGAGAAAGTGGTGGACACTACAGGAGCTGGCGACTATTTTGCGGCAGGTTTCTTGTATGGACTGACGTGTGGCTACTCGCTGGAGAAATGTGGCAAGATAGGCTCCCTTCTCTCCAAAGATGTGATACAAGTGGTGGGTACAGAGCTTCAGGCTGCACAATGGGAAAAAATCAAGGAAGAAATTTTATTAATTAATTAATGTGCTGATGTGCCAATGTGCTAATTGGCTGCGCAATATTTGTTTCGCTATTACGCTGCAGGTTATTAGCACATTGGCACATTGGCATATTAGCACATTATCATAATTATGAGAAGAATTTTAAAGATACGCTGGATGGTTACCTTGCTGATTGTAGCGGGAGCCGTTTGTTTTTGGGGGTTTAAGAGTGGTGATAGCCGCAGTTTCCAAATAGCAAAGAATCTGGATATATTCAATTCCATTGTGAAAGAGTTGGATATGTTCTACGTGGATACGATTGATCCGAACAAGACTATCCGTGAAGGCATTGATGCCATGCTCTACTCGCTGGATCCCTACACGGAGTATTATCCGGAAGATGACCAAAGCGAATTGGAGCAGATGCTGAAGAATTCCTATGGTGGTATAGGTTCTGTGATTACTTGGAATCCGAAACTGAAACGTTCCATGATATCTGAGCCATACGAGAATATGCCTGCTGCCGATGTAGGCCTGAAAGCCGGAGATATTTTGATGGAAATTGACGGAAAAGACCTTGCCGGAAAGAACAACCAGGAAGTCAGCGAGATGCTTCGCGGACAAGTGGGTACCAGCTTCAAGCTGAAAGTGCAACGTCCCGGTACAGAGAAACCGTTGGATTTCGACATTGTGCGCCGTTCCATCCAATTGCCGTTCATACCTTATTATACGGTGCTGGATAATAATATAGGTTATATCAATCTCAGCACCTTCTCGGGGAATCCTTCCAAGGAGTTCAAGCAGGCTTTTCTGGACTTGAAGAAGCGGGGGATGACTTCGTTGGTGATTGACTTGCGGAACAATGGGGGTGGCTTGCTGGATGAGTCTATAGAGATAGCCAACTTCTTTCTGCCTCGCGGAAAAACACTTGTGACGACAAAGGGTAAGATTAAGCAAGCCAGCAATACCTACAAGACATTGCGTGAACCGTTGGATCTGGAAATTCCTTTGGCTGTTCTGGTCAATGGCGGAACGGCTTCTTCGTCAGAAATCCTTGCGGGCTCTTTGCAGGACCTTGACCGTGCGGTCATTATCGGTAACCGTACTTTCGGTAAGGGATTGGTGCAGACCACCCGTCCGTTGCCATACGGTGGTACCATGAAGCTGACGACTTCCAAATATTATATTCCCAGCGGCCGTTGTGTGCAGGCTATCGACTACAAGCACCGGAATGAGGACGGCAGTGTGGGACGTATTCCGGACAGCCTTACTACCGTGTTCCATACGGCTGCCGGACGTGAAGTGCGGGATGGTGGAGGCGTGACTCCGGACATTGCGGTGAAGCAGGAGAAGCTGCCCAACATTCTGTTCTATCTTGTCAATGACAATCTTATTTTCAATTATGCCACGGACTATTGCCTGAAACATCCTACCATCCCTTCAGCAGAGAAGTTTGAAATTACAGATGCCGATTATGCGGACTTCAAGGCGATGGTGAAAAAGGCGGACTTCAAATACGACCAGCAGACAGAGAAGATGCTGAAGAACCTGAAGGAGATGGCCGAATTTGAGGGCTATCTGACTGATGCTTCGAAAGAGTTTGAAGCGCTGGAGAAAAAATTGTCGCATAATCTGGACCGTGACCTTGACCATTTCTCCAAGGACATCAAGAGCATGATTGCGGTAGAAATCATCAAACGTTATTATTTCCAGCGTGGAAGCATTATCCAGCAGTTGAAAGATGATGATGATTTGAAAGAGGCTGTAAAGATACTCACTGCTCCGGAAAAATATAAGGAAATGTTGAGTGCTCCGGCAGTGACGTCAATGTCTCTGCAACAAAGAAAGGAGACAGCCCCGGTTTTTCTGAGTACCGCTACGAGAGCAAATGAACATGTTTATGATGAAATAGTATAAGGACACTCTTAAGAGGATTCTTTTATTTGCTCCTTAATTTATACCGGATAGTCTCTGTATAAGCCTTTTATACACGACTATCCGGTTAAGTTGTTTGTAGGGTATTAACTTGTTTTATATTTTTGCAGGTGATAATGAAAATATTGACAAGGTTATGAAACAATTGAATTCTCTGAGAGTATGGCTGTTTGTGGTATTGTTGCTTTGCTTCTCTCTTTCCGGACAAGCCCAGTTCCTGCGCACTTCCTACTTTATGGAAGGAAGTAACCAGCGTATGCAGCTCAATCCGGCCTTGATGCCGGGACGCGGTTATCTGAATATTCCCGTGATAGGTTCGTTGAATGCTACCGTCAACTCCAGTTCCCTGGGGTATAGGGATATTATGGACATTATTGAGAACAGTGATGATAGCGACTATTTCATGAGCAATGACTTTATGAACCGACTGGATGCTACCAATAACTTGAATGTGAATTTGAGTACCGACATTCTGTCTGCCGGGTGGTATAAAGGAAAGAACTTCTGGTCAGTCAATGTGGGGTTGCGTAATGATATCGGTGCCGCCATACCGAAAACCATGTTCCAGTTTATGAATAACATGAGCAGCCGGGAGTTCGGTGACAATATTTCTGACTATTTGGGTATTAACGAAACCATTAATGGACAGAAGCTTGAGATAAATTCCTATGCGGAAGTCGGCCTTGGCTTTGCAAGGAATATCACAGACCGACTGGCTGTGGGTGGTAAGGTGAAGATGCTGCTGGGTATCGGTAACTTAAAGCTGAACATCAACCAGATTCATGTGGAAACTCCTTCTGTCGGCTCTTCAGGAGTGACGAGTAAAGCTTCCATTCAAGTGGATGCAACTTTGGAGAACTCGTCAAAGCTGTTAGAACTTCCCGAGAATGAGAATGGTGATTATATCGATGAAATCGATTTTGGCAGTTTTGGTTTTGCCGGATATGGTGGGGCTATTGATTTGGGAGTATCTTACAAGTTACTGGATAAATTGACACTTTCTGCTTCAGTTCTTGATTTGGGCTTTATCAAATGGTCTAAATCGAATACCAGTATAGCGCGAGCCAATACAGAGCAGACTTATGATCTTCTTGACCCGGCCTCGCAGCAGGAGTTCATGGATATTGTGAACAGCGGCGAGATTCTTAACTATGACATGTTGCAGCTCAAGACGGAGGAGGCTTCTGAGAAGAGCCGTACCCGTGGATTGACTTCTACAATGGTTCTTGGCGCTGAATATGCCTTACTGAATGATTGGCTGGTAGTGGGTGCCTTGTATACCGGTCGTTTTGCCAAACCGAAAACTTTGAATGAGCTGACTTTCTCTGCCTGCATCCGTCCGACGAATGCTTTCAATGTAGCTGCCAGCTATTCCGTACTTCAAGGAGCCGGTAAAACCTTCGGTCTGGCACTGAAACTGGGTTCCTTCTTTGCAGGAACAGATTATATGTTCTTTGGTAAGAATACGAAGAATGTCAATGCTTACTTGGGTGTTTCTATTCCTTTGGGAAAACAGAAAACTGCTGAAAATTAATAAATTGGATTTGGATATTATCGCGGATTATCTTTCTATAAAAGAGGATAATCTGCGATTTTGTTTTTACGAAAACGCAAAAAGCTTTATCTTTGCTGGTAAATACCTATAAACAGTACTCATGAGAATTGCAATAACGTTTTTCTTGTCTTTGGTTTTCAGTAGTTTGCTGCAAGCTTCACCCATACCTTTTTCTCCTATAGTGAGGAGCTATTCGGTGTCGGATTATAATGTCGGTATTCAGAATTGGGCCATTGCTCAGGACGAAAGAGGGGTGATGTATTTCGGTAATAACAGTGGGCTGCTGGAATTTGATGGAAGTGCTTGGCGGCTGTATGAATTACCGACAAAAGGAATTGTGCGTGCTATATATATCAGTGAAGATGGAAAAATTTATGTAGGCTCTTACGAAGAATTCGGTTATTTTGTTCATACTCCTTATAGTACCCTTGAATATCACTCGCTAAAAGATGAGGTGAAGGACTTTACTTTTCATAACGACGAAATCTGGAACATTGTTTGCGTTCAAGGGGAAATTGTATTTCAATCGTTTGGTTCTCTCTTTTTTTATAATGGAAATTCTGTGGAAGGTATTCGGGTGAAGAGCCTTCCGCTGAACTTATTTCAGGTTGGAAATACTTTTTATTCTCAAAGAATAAATGGTGGACTTTGTGTCTTCTCCGGCAGGAAAATGGAAGAACTTATTCCCAGAAAGGTATTTGGGAATAGCGATGTCTTGGCTGGGCTTCCTTATGATGATGCCGTTTTAATGCTTACTCGTAATCAGGGAGGTTTTCTCCTCTATCGAGATGGGAGGGTAGAAAAATGGAAAACCGAATGTGATGATATATTCAGGAAGCATACCATTAATCGTGCGGTGATAACCAAGGACAGTTGTTACGTTGTTGGCACAATATCCGATGGCATATATGCGTTGGATAAAAAGGGAAAGCTGATTTGGAAGGTCAATACGGATAATAAACTACAGAACAATACTGTTTTGAGATTATATTGTGATGATGACAACAATATATGGACAGCTTTGGATGAAGGTATTGCCTATATACACAACAATTCTTTAATCTATTATTATGAACCTCCATTTCGTAAAATAGGCATGGTATATGATGTTCTGGTAAGGGAAAATGAAGCTTATATTGCTTCTAATCAGGGACTTTATTGGCTTAAGGATGGAAAGACTGAATTAGTTCCGGGTTTGGAAGAACAAGCGTGGTTCGTCGATGAATGGGGAAAACAGATTTTTTGCGGGCATAACAAAGGAACTTTCCTTATATCGGGGTTGAAGTCAAAGTTGGTATCTGATGTAAAGGGAGGGATGTGTATGGAAAAGATTGAATCGAAGGAAGAATCTTTTTTATTGGAAGGAACTTATGCGCTTTTAAATCTATATACGGAAGATACTTCGGGAGCATATGGTTTTATCCGGTCTCTGCGTGGATTCAGTCATATGGTCCGTCACATAGAGGTGGACCATCAAGGGAATATCTGGGCGAAACACTTAAGGAATGGTTTGTATCGTTTTCGGATTGATCCGGATATGAAGCAGGTAAAGGATGTACGGAAGTATGAGGGCCTGGGAGAAGTGAAAGGTGGGAGTTTTACTTTGTTCAAAATCAATGGTCGGGTAGTTTTTTCTAATGGGGAATATTTCTATACTTACGAAGATATGACTGATTCGATTGTTCCCTATGAAACAATGAATGAACAATTGATGGAATTGAAGGGAATCAAGACAGTGAGTCGTGCGAACGGAGATTACTATTGGTTTGTGGGTGATAGGATAGTGTATTTAGTGAAGTGTGCGATAAATACTTTCAATATCGAACTCCGGATTCCATATTCTTTGTTTGACGGTCTGACGGTGGAAGAACGGGGAAGCGTGGCTTATGACGTGAGGAATGGCTGTTCCTATCTTTGCCTGAACAATGCCATTGCCCGTATTGAGACGGACAGTTCCTCGTTATATAAATCTCGGGTCAGACGCTCTTTATGGATTTCGGGAATGCGGGTCATTGATGAATTCAGTGGTAAGCGGAAAACATTGGTCGTGCAGCCGGGAGCCAAGGTGGAGCCTGAGTTTAATACGGTGAATTTTACATTGTGTTATCCGGTTTATAGTAATTATACTTATAAGGTAAGGTATCGGTTGGAAGGATATTCTGACCAATGGATGCCGGGTGGACGCTATTTGCAGAAGAAGTATTCTCGGCTCTCCTATGGAAGTTATGTTTTTCAGGCAGAGATATATGATACCGATAGAGTTTTGGCATCGGTAGAGCTTCCTTTTGAGATTTTGCGTCCGTGGTATTTGTCTTATTGGGCTGTGGGAAGTTATATCTTGGCAGGATTGTGTCTGTTGGCTTTATTGCAATATCTGGTCTACCGTTTCGTGAAGAAAAAGAAAGACCGTGTGATTGAACGGCAGCGCGTAGCCCATCAGGCAGAACTCGAGCGGCAAGAGAAGAAGATTGTTGAGTTGGAAAAGGAACAGCTTGAGGCCGATTTGCGTTTTAAAAGCAAGGAGTTGTCCAGTGTGGTAATGACAAATATCGCCCATCAGGAATTTCTGAGTTCCTTGAAAGAAGAGATACAGCGGCAAAAGTTGTTAGGACAGTATAGCCGTAAGAACTTGGATAAGCTGCTCACTTTAGTTAATAGCAATATAGTGTCCGATGAAGAGAATTGGACTATGTTTCAGGCTAATTTTGACCGTATACACGAGAATTTCTTCCGTAATCTGAAACTTCAATATACAGATTTAACTTCAGGAGATTTGCGCTTTTGCGCATTGCTTCGCTTGAATATGCCGACAAAGGAGATAGCGAAGTTGCTCAACATTTCCACGCGTGGGGTTGATGCTGCAAGATACCGGTTGCGCAAGAAATTCAATCTGCTTCCGGAAGAAAGTCTGACTGATTTTCTTATAAACTTTAAATAGCTGCTTTACAGTGAAATATTAATGGGGGAAGTACTAATATTGTACTTCCTCTTTTGTTTTTTAGTGATGGTTGTACTTTTGTTGTAGTACGGGATGTGGAGATTGTCGCATGCTTTTCTTTTATTTGCAGTAAAATAATATTTCTATCAATTAAAAGCATGAAAAACATGAAGCATTTACTTTTCAAGTTACAATTATTTTTAGTCTTGTTGGTGTTTACTGCCGTTAGTACGTATGCACAGAAATCTCCGGTTGATATGGATCGTTTCATCGACGATTTAATGAAGAAGATGACCCTGGAAGAGAAAATAGGTCAGTTGAATCTGCCGGTTACCGGTGAGATTACGACCGGTCAGGCTAAAAGTAGTAATGTGGCCAAACGTATTCGTGCCGGTGAAGTGGGCGGGCTTTTCAATCTGAAAGGCGTGGAACGTATCCGCGATGTACAGAAGCAGGCGGTTGAAGAAAGTCGTTTGGGTATTCCTCTCTTATTTGGTATGGATGTTATTCATGGATATGAAACGGTGTTTCCCATTCCTTTAGGATTATCGTGTACATGGGATATGAAGGCGGTTGAAGAATCGGCGCGTATTGCAGCCATTGAGTCCAGCGCCGACGGTATTTGCTGGACATTCAGTCCGATGGTGGATATTTGCCGTGATGCCCGTTGGGGGCGTGTGTCCGAGGGCAACGGTGAAGACCCGTTTCTGGGAGCAGCCATTGCGCAAGCCATGGTACGTGGTTATCAGGGAAAGGATATGAGCCGTAATGATGAGATTATGGCTTGTGTAAAGCATTTTGCCTTGTATGGTGCCGGCGAGGCAGGACGTGACTATAATACAGTAGATATGAGTCATCAGCGCATGTTCAATGAATACATGTTGCCCTATCAGGCGGCGGTTGATGCCGGTGTGGGCAGTGCGATGGCTTCTTTCAATGAGGTCGATGGTATTCCAGCTACTGGAAACAAGTGGTTGATGACGGATGTATTGCGTAAGCAGTGGGGGTTTGACGGTTTTGTAGTGACAGATTATACCGGAATTACAGAAATGACCGACCATGGCATGGGCGATACGCAGACTGTTGCCGCGTTGGCGTTGAATGCTGGTGTCGATATGGATATGGTGAGCGATGCATTTGTAGGTACGCTCAAGAAGTCATTGACAGAAGGAAAAGTGACAGAAGAAGCTATTAATGCGGCTTGTCGCCGTATTTTGGAAGCTAAGTACAAGTTAGGCTTGTTCGATAATCCTTATAAATACTGTGATGTGAAGCGTGCCAAGAAGCAAATCTTTACCAAAGAGCATCGTGCCGTTGCGCGTAAGATTGCTTCGGAGAGCTTGGTGTTGCTGAAGAACGAGGGTAATGTGCTTCCGCTGGCCAAGAAGGGCACTATTGCTGTGGTAGGTCCGTTGGCAGACAGCCGCAGTAATATGCCGGGTACTTGGAGTGTGGCTGCCGTATTGAAGAATGCTACTTCTTTGGCTGAAGGTTTGAAGGCGGTAGCAGGCGGTAAAGCCGAAATACTGACTGCGAAAGGCTGTAATTTGATGAGTGATGCCGAATATGAGAAACGTGCCACTATGTTCGGACGTTCTTTACACCGTGACAATCGTTCGGACAAGGAGTTGCTGGACGAGGCTCTTGCCGTGGCTGCCAAATCGGATGTTATTGTGGCTGCGCTCGGTGAGTCTTCGGAAATGAGTGGAGAGAGCAGTTGCCGCACGAATCTTGAAATGACGGACACCCAACGCATACTGTTACAGGAATTATTGAAAACGGGAAAACCTGTGGTACTGGTGCTGTTTACCGGTCGTCCGCTGGTACTGAACTGGGAGCAGGCAAACGTGCCGGCCATTCTGAATGTATGGTTTGCGGGCAGTGAGGCAGGTTTTGCCATCGGCGATGTACTGTTTGGTGATGTGAACCCGAGCGGAAAGCTGACTACGACTTTCCCGAAGAGCGTGGGACAGATTCCTTTGTTCTACAACCACAAGAACACGGGTCGCCCTCTTGCCGACGGTGCATGGTTCCAGAAATTCCGCAGCAACTATATAGACATAGACAATGAACCGCTTTATCCCTTCGGTTTCGGTTTGAGCTATACAACATTCTCTTATAGCGACGTGGCTTTGGACAAGACTAGCATGACGGATAAGGGCGAACTGACTGCTACCGTGACTGTGACCAATACCGGCAAGAGAGACGGTGCCGAAGTGGTCCAGCTTTATATTCGTGACCTTGTGGGAAGTGTAACCCGTCCGGTGAAAGAGTTGAAAGGCTTCGAAAAAATCTTCCTCAAAGCAGGTGAGAGTAAGACGGTCTCTTTCAAAATCACCCCGGAATTGTTGCACTTCTACGACTATGATCTCAACTATGTAGCCGAACCGGGAGACTTTGATGTAATGATCGGCGGTAACAGCCAGCATGTAAAAACAGCCCGTTTGAGCTTAAAGTGATAATTCAGAATAAAAACAAAGGAAACATGAAACACATAGCTTTACTGACCTGCGTGTGTGGCCTGATGCTTCTCGGCAGTTGCAAAAAACAGTCTGCACAGAATGAACAGCCACTGGAGGTGATGACTTTTAATGTTCGCCTGGATGCTCCTTCGGACAGTGCCAATAACTGGAAATATCGCAAAGATAACGTCTGCCAAATGATTACCTACTATCAGCCCGACCTGCTGGGTATGCAGGAAGTACGTCACAATCAAATGGAAGACCTGAAACAAGGTCTTCCCCAATACACCGCTTTAGGCGTAGGACGTGACGATGGCAAGGAAGCAGGCGAATACTGCCCGATATTCTTCAACAGCCACCGGTTCACATTGGTGGAATACGGTAATTTCTCTCTTAGTGAACAGCCCGAAACCATCGGCATCAAAGGCTGGGACGCCTCCTACAACCGTATTACTACCTGGGCCATACTGCAAGAAAAGAGTAACGGGAAGAAGTTGGTATTCTTCAACACCCATTTGGACAACAACGGAGAGATAGCGCGTAAAGAAGGCGTACAACTCATTCTGAACAAGATTAAAGAGATTGCCCCGCACATGCCAGCCATCATCACCGGCGACTTCAATTGTACTCCCGACGAGACACCTCTGCAGACTCTTGAAAAAGGAGGAATGGAAAATGCGTCAAAGGTGGCAGCCATTACGTACGGTCCATCCTGGTCTTTCCATGATTTCGGTCGACTGCCGCTGGAAGAACGTGTCTTGCTGGATTATGTGTTCGTGAGCGGCGGCATGAAAACGAACCGTTATCGTGTCATCCAGGATAGGCCGGAGAATGGCTTCCTTTCTGATCACGATCCCGTACTTGTTGATGTAATCCTTCAATAGAAATAGGTATGAAGACACAATATAGCTTATTATTGCTCCTGTTGTTGCTGGGCTTTACACAATGTAAAAGCCCGGCAGCAAAACCAGACCGGATAAGCGACGAAGCCCTGATGGACACCCTGCAACGCCGTACCTTCAATTACTTTTGGGAAGGAGCCGAACCTAATAGCGGACTGGCATGCGAACGTATCCATATAGATGGCATCTATCCCGAAGATGACCAGAATGTAGTGACCACCGGTGGCAGTGGCTTCGGAATCATGGCTGTGTTGGCAGGCATCGACCGCGGTTACGTCACCCGTGAAGAAGGGCTGGCACGCATGGAGCGCATCGTCTCTTTTCTTGAAACAGCCGACCGTTTCCACGGTGCCTACCCGCACTGGTGG